>JAABUP010008376.1_pt1 | contig 13227 bp, 9 predicted proteins | sample 5559201 | NCBI WGS metagenome assembly JAABUP01 (sample SAMN10711887, study PRJNA513373) | rock metagenome | isolation source: Antarctica rocks | place: Antarctica | reverse complement strand
AAGGCCAGTGGGTCCTCCCGCTGACGTGCGGCCGCTGCCATCACCTGGTCCTTGAGCTGGTCGACGACCTGGATGGGCTCTCCCTGCTCGTCGACCCCCTCGGCATACCGCGCCCAGGCGGCCACGACGAGGGCGGATCGCTCCACCTCGCCGCCGTTCTCGAGGTTGGAGTGGATCACCGGCACCAGCCACTTCGGGATGCGGTCCGAGCTCTCCGCGCACAGCCGCGCCAGGGTGTCGCGGACCTCGGGGTTCGCGAACCGCTCGATGAGCTCGTGCTTGTATGCCGTGAGGTCGACTCCCGGGACCTCGTGCAGCGTCGGCGTCGCCTCCCGGTCCATGTAGGCGAGGAGGAAGTCGACGAAGAGCGGGTCCTGGCAGACCTCGTGGGCGTAGCGATAGCCGGACAGGTAGCCGAGGTAGCACAGGGCCTGGTGGCTGGCGTTGAGCAACCGCAGCTTCATCAGCTCGTACGGCTCGACCTCGGGGACGAGCTGGACCCCCACCTCCTCGAACGGCGGTCGCCCGTCGCCGAAGCGGTCCTCGAGGGCCCACTGGGTGAAGGGCTCGCAGACGACGGGCCACCGGTCCTCGACCCCGAACTGCTCCCGGAGGGACTCGATGTCCTCAGGCGCCGTGACCGGGGTGATCCGGTCGACCATGCAGTTGGGGAAGAGGACCGACGCCTCGATCCACGAGCCGAGGTCGGCGTCCTTGAGGCGGGCGAAGGAGGTGACCATCCGCTTGCTCACGTCCCCGTTGCCCGGGATGTTGTCGCACGACATCACGGTGAAGGGCGCGGTGCCGGCCGCCCGGCGCCGGCGTAGCGCCTCGGTGATGTAGCCGAAGGGCGTCGACGGCACGGCTCCCTCGACGAGGTCGGGCTGGATCGCCGGGGCGGTGGCGTCGAACTCGCCGGTCGACGGGTGGAAGAGGTAGCCGCCTTCCGTGATCGTCAGCGACACGATCCGCGTCGCCGGGTCGGTGAGGATGCCCAGGACCCGCTCGGGGTCGTCGGACGCGAGGAGGTAGTCGACGAGGGAGCCGATGACCCGTGGCTCAAGGGTGCCGTCCGGATGCTTCAGGACAAGGGTGTAGAGCCCGTCCTGAGCCAGCAGGGCGTCGCGCATCCGCGAGTCCTGGGCCAGCGTGCCGACCCCGACGATTCCCCAGTCCATCGCCGTGCCTCGGTTCATCAAGGCGTCGACGTACATCGCCTGGTGGGCCCGGTGGAAGCCGCCGACCCCGAAATGGACGATGCCCGGAGTGATCTGGCTGCGGTCGTAGGCCGGCCTGGCGACCGACTCCGGAAGGGAGGCCAGCGCGGCCTCGTTGAGCTGCGGCATACCTCTGGTCCTCTCCCCCGCTACTTCACGGCGCCGAGCGACAACCCTTGGACGAGCTTGTCCTGGGCGGCGAACCCGGCGATGAGGACGGGAAGCGAGACGATGAGGGACGCCGCGCAGACCTTCGCGAGGAACAGCCCCTGGCTGGTGACGAAGCCGGTGAGGAAGACCGGCGCCGTCTGCGCCACGGTGCCCGTGAGGACCCGGGCGAAGAGGAGCTCGTTCCAGCTGAAGATGAACGAGATCAGGCCGGCCGCGGCGATGCCGGGCAGGACGACGGGCGCGATGATCGAGCGAAGGGTCCGCACGAGCCCCGCGCCGTCCACCTGCGCGGCCTCGAGCATCTCGACGGGCACCTCGGCGAGGAAGGAACGCAGCATCCAGACGACGATCGGGAGGTTCATCGACGTGTAGAGGACGATGAGAAACCAGATGTTGTCCAGCAGGCCCACGTTCTGCGCGAACAGGTAGATCGGCAGCAGACCGGCAACGACGGGGAGCATCTTGGTGGAGAGGAAGAAGAACATGACGTCGGTCCACTTCTTCACGGGCTTGATGGACAGCGCGTATGCCGCCGGGAAGGCGAGCAGGAGCACGAGGACCGTCGAGAGGACACTGGCCGTGATGGAGTTCAGCAGCGGCGGCCACGGACCCGAGCCGAAGAAGGACCGGTAGCCGTCGAGGGTGAGCGGCGCCGCGATCGACGGCGGGTTGGTGGCCGCTGCCGTCTCGGAGTGGAAGGAGGTCAGGGCCATCCACAGCACGGGCAGGACGAAGAGGACTCCGACCACCCAGGCGACCACCGTGAGGACGGCGCCGCTGCGAGGTGGCTTGGCGTGGCGCAGCTGGGTGGCGTCGGTGTCGGTCGGCTGGGCATGGCGGATGCCGCTCGCCCGCTCGCTCGTCGACGCGGTGTCGGTGCTCATCGTCCGGTCTCCTCCTCAAACAAGCTCGAGACGGTGCGCAAGGCGAACGTCGCGATGATGATCGTGCCGATGACGACGACCACGCCTGCGGCAGAGGCTCGCCCGTAGTCGTGCGCCGTGTAGAACGTCTGGTAGATCGTGTAGGGAAGGTTGGCCGTCCCGAGCCCGCCGGCGGTGATCGTGAAGACGTGGTCGAAGTTCTGCACGATGTAGATCGACCCCAGCAGACCGCTCAGCTCGAGATAGCGGCGCAGGTGCGGGAAGGTCATGTACCGGAAGATCTGCCACCCGGTGGCGCCGTCGATCCGCGCCGCCTCGACGACGTCGAGCGGTCGGCTCTGGAGCCCGGCGAGCAGGATGAGCATCATGAAGGGGGTCCACTGCCAGACGAGGGCGAACATCACCGAGGGCAACGGGAAGCTGCTGATCCAGTCGGGCTGCGCCCACTCCTGTCCGAAGACCCGTCCGATGGCTCGAAGGGTGCCGTTGAAGAGCCCGTACTCCGGGTTGTAGAGGGCGTGCTTCCACAGCAGGGCCGCCGCCACGGGGACGATGAGGAACGGCGTGATCATCATGGTGCGGACGATGCCTCGGCCGCGGAAGCGGCGGTCGAGCAGGAGCGCCACGAGCATGCCGAGGAGCAGGCTGATCAGGACCACCGCCACCGTGAGCAGGATCGTCACGAAGATGGCGGCCCGGGTGTTGGCGTCGGTCAGCACCCGGCGGAAGTTGTCGATCCCGGCAAAGCCGATCTCGTCCGGGTAGTAGGCGTTCCAGTTCATGAACGACGTGATGAGGGTGACGACGAACGGCAGCTGGGTCACGACGATCATGAAGATCAGGGCCGGCAGCAGCGGTGCGCGCCGCGCCCAGGCGCCGGCCTGGTGCATCGGGCTGGCAGATTGCGCTCCGGCCGGCGCCGTGGGCGGCGCGACGGTGGCGGTCATGTTCACTCCTTCCTCGGTGACGGGCCAGAGCCCGGATGGCGGCTCACTTGGTGCCCTTCGAGCGGTAGCGGTCGGCGACATCGTCGGCGAGCACCTGCCCGCGGTCCAGCGCGGCCTTGACCGTCATCCGGCCCGCGATGGCGGAGCTGACGTCCTGGGAGACCTGCGTGCCGAGGTCCGGGAACTCCGGGATGTCGACGAACTGGATCCCGGGTGCGGGCCGGGGCTGGACCCCCGGGTTGTTCGGGTCGGCCGCCTCGATGGCAGCCCGGGTCGGCTCCGCGAAGGCCTTGGCCTCGGCGAGGTAGTCGGGGTTCGCGTAGGTCGAGGCACGCTTGCCGGCGGGGACCCGCGACCAGCCGAGCTTGGATCCGACAAGGTTCTCGTAATCCTTGCCGGAGGCCCAGGAGATGAACTTCCAGGCGTTGTCCTTCTTGGTGCTGGCCTGCTGGACGCCCCAGGCCCATGAGTAGAGCCACCCGGAGCTCTTCGTCTTGACGACCGGCGCCGCGGCATACCCGATCTTGCCCTTGACCGGCGAACCGGCTGCTTCCAGGGAGCCGGCCGCCGAGGTGGCGTCGTACCACATGGCCACGTTGCCCTGCACGAGGTTGTTGAGGCACTCGGTGAAGCCGGCCTGGGGGGCGCCCTTCTCGCCGTGCGCCGTGACGAGGTCGACGTAGAACTGTGTCGCCTGCGTGAACTCCGGCGAGTTGACCTTGGCGTTCCAGTCCTTGTCGAACCACGTGCCCCCGAAGGTGTTGACGACGGTCGTCAGCGGTGCGAAGAGCTGGCCCCAGCCGGGCTGACCACGCAGGCAGATGCCCTTCATGTTCGGCTGGGCGCCGTCGACCTTGGCCGCGATGTCGGCGACCTCCTGCCACGTCGGCTTGGCCGGCATCGTCACGCCCTTGGACTCCAGGACGTCCTTGCGGTACATGAGGAAGGAGCTCTCCCCGTAGAAGGGCTCGCCGTAGACGACGTCACCCTTGCTCATCGACGTGGTCATCGGCCCGAGGATGTCGCCCTGGTCGAACGTCGGGTCCTTGGCGATGTAGTCGCTCAGCGGGGCGATCCACTTGCTGCCGGCGTAGATCGGGATCTCGAAGTTGCTCAGCGAGGCGACATCGTACTGGCCCGCCTGGCTGGAGAACTCCTGGCTGATCTTGTCTCGGACGTCGTTCTCCGGCAGGACCGTGTAGTTCACCGTGATGCCGGTCTTTGCCGTGAAGTTCTCTGCCGTGAGCTTCTGGAGATCGACCATCTGGGGGTTGTTGACCATGAGCACGTTGAGCGTGTTGGCTCCGCCGCTGCCGCCACCCCCACCCCAGCCGGCGCAGCCGCTCAGGCCCGCGGAGAGGACGAGCGCACCCGCGACCGCCGATGTCCTCGTCCGGCGTAGCCGCGTGGTGGCCCTCGCCCGGTTTCGTCTCTGCATGGGAACTCCCTTGTCTCCACAGGACTTCGGTGCAATGCTGTTCTCGTCGCTCATCTGAGCAGGGGCATGCTCAGATGCTCAAGCGAAGTCAACCGCTGCCGCCGACGCCTGTCAAGAGCCCCGCCGACGTCGGCTCGCCGCGGGGTGAAGAACCCGGTGGGGTCGACGTGGGCGAGGAGTGCGATGAAGGGACCCGGTTTCGCCGGAGGGCCGGCACAGCTCGTGCTGACCGCCACCGTCGCCCGCAGGTACTACCTGGACGGACGCTCGAAGGTGGAGATCGCCGAAGAGCTGGACATCAGCCGCTTCAAGGTGGCCCGGATTCTCGAGCTCGCCCGGTCCAGCGGGCTGGTCCGGATCGAGATCGGCCACCCGGGCAGCATCGACACCGAGCTGTCGAGCCGCCTCCGCGAGCACCTCGGGCTGCGGACCGTCATCGTCGTCGACACCGCGGAGCAGGACCCGAGTGTCCTGCGCTCGTTGCTCGGCCGGGCCGCAGGCGACCTGCTGACCGCGAGCGTGACCCGCGAGGACGTCCTCGGTGTGGCGTGGGCCCGAGCGGTGGCAAGCACCGTGTCGGCGCTGCGGTCGATGCCACGGGTGTCCGTCGTCCAGCTCACCGGGTCCCTCCCCCGGCAGGATCTCGCGGTGACATCCATCGAGATCGTGCGTGAGGTGGCCCGGATGAGCGGCGGCAGCGTGTCCTCCTTCTACGCGCCCTTCCTGCTGCCTGACATCGCGACGGCGGCGACCCTGCGCCAGCAGCCAGACGTCGCCCGGGCGATCAGCGCCTTCCCGACGGTGACCAAGGCCGTCGTCGGGCTCGGAGGATGGGCCCAGCACCAGAGCACGATCTACGACGCGATGTCACCGGCCGAGCGCACCGTGCTCGACCAGGCGGGGACGGTCGCGGACGTGTCGGGGATCTTCCTGGACGAGGACGGCAACGTCGTCGGCCGGCAGGAGACGGCGCGGATGATCTGCATGGACTCTGACCAGCTCGCCACGGTGGGCGACGTCATGGCGATGGCCTACGGGACCACCAAGGCCGCAGCCGTCCTCGCAGCGGTGCGCAGCGGGCTGGTCACGACCATCGTCACCCACACGGACATGGCGCACGCGCTCCTGGGGAGCCCGACGGGCACCCCGCCCTGACCGGACGGCCCGGTGACGACCTCCTGCAGGACCCTTTCGGTCAGCGTCCGAGGCAGGGCCGACGACTCACTGGCCCTCGAACGTGGCCTTTCCGGGACCGCTCTCCACGAAGGAGGCCATCCCGGTCTCGCGGTCCCTCGTGGCAAAGAGTCCGGCGAACAGCATCCGCTCGATCTCCAGACCGGTGTCGAGCTCGACCTCGACCCCGCGGTCGATGGCCTCCTTGGCCGCGCGGAGGGCCTGGGCCGGGCCCCCGACGAACGAGCGCATCCACGCGATCGCGGTGTCGTAGACCTCGTCGGCCGGGACCACCTTGTCGACGAGGCCGATGGACAGAGCCTCGTCGGCGGCGACGAAGCGCCCGGAGTAGATGAGGTCCTTGGCCCGGGCCGGCCCGACGAGCCGGGACAGCCGCTGGGTGCCACCCGCCCCGGGGATGATGCCGAGGAGGATCTCCGGCTGGCCGAGCTTGGCGTTGTCGGCGGCGACCCGGAAGTCGCACGCCAGCGCGAGCTCGCAGCCCCCGCCGAGGGCGTAGCCGGTGATGGCCGCCACCGTGGGTTTGGGGATCCGCGCGACGGCGGTCAGCGAGCTCTGGAGCGGGGCGGAGCGCTCGACCATGTCCGTGTAGGACATCGTCTGCATCTCCTTGATGTCCGCACCGGCCGCGAAGACCTTCGCGCCCCCGTAGACGACCACCGCGGCGACGTCGCGCCGCTGCGCGGCCTCGCCAGCAGCCGCCCGGATCTCCTCCTGGACCTGCACGGACAACGGGTTCATCGGTGGGCGGTCGAGGCGGATCGTGCCGATCCCGGCGTCGACCTCGAGTCGCACGAACTCCGCGGGCCCTCTCATGCCTCGTCCTGCGGACGGTGTCGCGCCTTGTCGTCGCTCTGGAGGCCGTTCTGACCCCCGTCTGCACCCGCGTCGTCGGCCGGGTCCTGCTCCGCCTGCCCCCCACCGGCCTGCGCGGCAGCAACCTGCTCGGCGAGGGCCTGCTGCTCCTCGGGCGAGAGGAAGGAGGTGTGCCACATCTGGACCACCTCCATGATGAGGTTCACGGTGATCTGGAAGAGGGTCGAGATGTCGACCCCGTCCGTGACGACGTGCTCCCCGGTGACGACGAGGTTGTCGTTCGCGATGCCGACCTTGACGAGGTTGAGCTGGAGGGTGAAGTCGTTCGACCGCTGCAGCCGCACCAGCGCGTCGTCGGGGACCTGCTCACCGATCATCCACTGGCCGAAGATCCGCATGACCGGGTAGTCGCCGTCCTGGCAGCGGACGAACAGCTGCTGGGCCGGCTCACCGACGGTGAAGGCGACGTCCCCGTCGGAGTCGATGTTCGGGTCGAGGCCGAGGTCCTTGAGGACGTCGAGCACCCGTCCCCGCAGCGGGTGCTCGTCCGCGGGCGGCGGGAAGTTGGGCAGGCTGGTGGGATCGGTCATGGACCCACCGTAACCGGCCCCTAGGCTTTGGGCCATGTGTCCCCCGCCCCCTCCTCGGCCCCTGCGGGACCTCCCGCCAGCACCCGGAGTGACGCTCGTCGAGGGGGGCGCGCAGGTGTGCGTCTACGCGGGCCACGCCGACGCCGTCGAGGTCTGCCTCTTCGACGCGGGGGACGTCTCGGGCGCGTCGGAACGCCGGGTGCCGCTCACCGAGCGAGCACACGGATACTGGTTCGGCCACCTTCCCGGGGTCGGGCCCGGCCAGCGGTATGCCGTGCGGGCGTCCGGGCCGTGGTGCCCCGAGCTCGGACTGCGGCACAACCGCGCCAAGCTCCTGATGGACCCGTACGCCAGGGCGGTCGAGGGCGAGGTCCGCTGGCGGCCCGAGGTGTTCGGCCACGAGGTCGGCGTCCAGCTCGCCGGCGACGTGGGGCTGCGCGACGACCGCGACTCCGCGGCATACACCCCCCGCTGCGTCGTGCTCGACGAGCGGTTCGACTGGGAGGACGACGCACCGCTGCACCACTCCCTCGGCGAGTCGGTGATCTACGAGGTCCACGTGCGCAACCTGACCAAGCAGCTCCCGGGAGTGCCGGAGGCGCTGCGCGGGACGTATGCCGGCCTGGCCCACCCGGTGACCATCGAGCACCTCACCCGGCTGGGCGTCACCGCCGTGGAGCTGCTCCCCGTCCACGCGTTCACGAGCGAGCCGCAGGTCGTCGGTCGCGGTCTCGAGAACCACTGGGGATACAACCCTCTGGGGTTCTTCGCCCCCCACGCCGCCTACGCCTCGGGCCGTGAACCTCAGGCGGTGCTCGATGAGTTCAAGGGCATGGTCAAGCTCCTGCACCGGGCCGGCATCGAGGTCCTTCTCGACGTGGTCTACAACCACACCTGCGAGCAGAGCGCGGTCGGCGCCACGCTGAGCTGGCGCGGTCTGGACAACCGCGCGTACTACCGCCTCGACGAGCGCGGCCGTGACATCGACGTGACCGGCTGCGGCAACACCCTCGACCTCAGCTCCCCCGTCGTCTGCCGGATGGTCCTCGACTCCTTGCGCTACTGGGTGCAGGAGTGTCACGTCGACGGCTTCCGCTTCGACCTGGCCGTCGCCCTCGCCCGCGGCCACTCGGAGGAGTACGACCCGAACCACCCGTTCCTCGTCGCCCTGCACACCGACCCGGTCCTCTCCCGCGTGAAGAACATCGCCGAGCCGTGGGACCTCGGGGTGCACGGCTGGCGGACGGGTCAGTTCCCGCCGCCGTTCAGCGAGTGGAACGACCGCTACCGCGACTCCGTCCGCTCGTTCTGGCTGGCCGACCTCGACCGCGACAACCAGACGCGGACCGGCCACGGCGTGCGTGACCTCGCGACGCGCCTCGCCGGGTCGCAGGACCTCTTCGGTGCCCGCGACCGGGGGCCGATCGCCTCGATCAACTTCGTCACGGCCCACGACGGCTTCACCGCTGCGGACCTGACGACCTACACCACGAAGCACAACCAGGCCAACGGTGAGGGCAACCGCGACGGCTCCGATCACAACGCGTCGTGGAACCACGGCGTGGAGGGGCGAGCCGACGCGAGCATCGAACACACCCGACGGCGTTCGGTGCGCAACCTGCTCGGGACGCTGCTCACCTCGACCGGGGTGCCGATGCTGTGCGGGGGCGACGAGATCGGGCGTACCCAGGGGGGCAACAACAACTCCTACTGCCAGGACAACGCGATCTCGTGGTTCGACTGGGACCTGCACGAGTGGCAGCGCGACCTGCTCGACACCACCCGGTTCCTCACCCGGCTCAGGGCTGCGCATCCCGTGCTGCGGCAACGGCAGTTCTTCTCGGGCCAGCAGGTCCACGGCGACGGGTCGACCGACCTCGGCTGGTTCGACGCGTCCGGCCGGCCGATGACGGACCGGAGCTGGGCCGACCCGGCGTCACGCACCCTGTCGATGCTGCTCGACGGCGCCTACCTCGGTGAGGCCTCGATCCTCATCCTGTGCCACGGCGGCGCCCAGGCCGTCGAGGTGACGCTTCCGACGCCACCCGGGCTCACGGCATACGAGCTGCTCTGGGACAGCACGTGGGAGCGACCGCAGGCCAGCGAGCCCGTGGACTCCAGCCGGGGTCCCTTCCTCGTGACGGCCGCGTCGATGCGGGTCTACCGCGCGGTCGACACGACCTGAGCCTCACCGGGCCGGGACCTCGGTCCAGCTCTGGCCGTTGTCGTCGCTGCGGAGAAGGGTCGAGGCGTCCCTGCCGAACCACAGGGTCGAGCCGCTGGACGTGAGCAGACCCACGTCGTCGGACGGACTCGGCAGGTGCCAGGCCGGCAGGTCGACCATGCCGGTGGCCGGCTGAGCGGACACGAGGACCTGCGGCGAGCGGGCCGTCGCCGTCGTGTCACCGGTCCGCAGGAAGAGCCGGTCGCCCGCACCCGGGGCGAGGTCGTAGAGGTAGCGGTTGCGGACCGCGGGCCAGGAGGTCCACGTGCGGCCGTGGTCGACCGACGTCGAGCCGTCGACGATGCACTCGTAGGCACAGTCACCGAGGGTCACGACATGCATCGTGTCGCCGGCGAGCACGAGCTCACCCGGGGCTCCCGGCCCGATGTCGTGGGACTGCCAGCTCCGTCCCTGGTCGGAGCTGTGGAAGAGGGTGGTGGTCGGCCCGTCCTGGCCTCCACCGAGGACCCAGATCCAGCCGCGGGCATCGACCTTGGTCGTGTACCACGCCGCCGGACGGTCCGGCTGCCTCGCGACGATCAGCTGGGAGATCTGGCCGTCCTGCGGCCGGTAGGCGATGGTCGCGTCCCTGCCGAACGGCAGGATGACGTCGCCGGCCCTGGCCTCCCTCGGGGGCCGCAGCGGCTCGAGCTGCTTCACCGTGCCGTCGTTGCGGACGGTGAACCCGCCGTCCAGGTCCGTGACGGCGAAGCCGTCCTCGAAGGCCGTGACGGGGTTGGAGGCCCCCGTGAGGATGCCGCGCGCCACCTCCCGCCGCTGCGGGTCGACCAGCCGCCAGGCGCTCTCACACGTCGTGGGGTCGGGGCATCCCGCGAAGGTCCCGAGGAGATACCCCTTCGGGTTGGCCTCGAGCATCATCAGGCGTGCCGACGCCGCGATGATCGACGCCGCGCGTTCGGCCGCCGGGACGCGGCTCGTTGTCGACGCCGACACCGGCGGCACCGTCCGGTCCGGCCCCCCGCCGTGGACCGCGGCCGTCGACCCACCGGCCGCGAGGAGCAGAGTCAGGAGGGCTCCACCCGCCACGCGTCGTCGTCGACGGTGCTGCACCCCCTCGACGAGCCGGGCGAACGGAAGCGGATGGATCGAGGACTCGACCTGCCCGCCGGTCGCCCTCAGTCGGCCGAGGTCCTCAGGGCACAGGGGACGTCCGATTCGCGGACCGGGGCTCGGCGACGGCGGCTGGCCCTGCGCCAACAGCCCGACGAGGGACTCGCATCCGCCTGCCAGACGCGTCCGCACGGTCGCGGACCGGGTCCCCAGCGTCTGCGCGACCTGCTCCACCGTGAGGTCCGCGAGGTGGTGGAGCGCGACGACCTCGCGCTGCGCCGCCGGCAGTCGCCGGACGGCGTCCAGGACGGCGTGGTCGTGCGCGGACAGCTCGTCGTCCGTCAGCGGGCGGGTCGGGAGGCGGGGCGCCAAGACCCGCCAGGCACTCGTCCGACGCCACCAGCGGCGGCTGGCGCCGATCGCCGCGGAGCGCAGCCAGCCCTCCGGGTTCTCAAGCCTGCGGAAGGCACGAGGCCGCTGCAGCGCCGTCAGGAACGCCTCCTGCACGACGTCCTCGGCCGTGGCGACGTCGCCGACGAGGCCGGCGAGCTGGCCGACGAGCCGGCGGTAGCGCGCGGCATACAGCTCCTCGATGGGCCCTACGTCGTCCGACACACCGCACCTTCCCACGTCGACCCCCACTCGACCACGACACCGGCTAGCACCCGCGGGAGGACCACGGGGACTAGTTTGTCCTCAGGGGCTCAACCGTGAGATCCCCGCACCCTCTGAGGAGTGGACCATGAACTCGAGCACCTGGCTGTGGATCATCGTGGCCGTCGTGGTCATCGCCATCATCGCCGCTGTCGTCATGTCACAGACCCGCAAGAAGCGTGCGGAGAGCCAACGGGTCGAGGCGGAGCAGCTGCGCCGGCCCTCCGCGGAGCACCACCTCAAGCTCCAGGAGCAGGAGGCGGCGGCGGCCCAGGCCGAGGCGGAGGCGCGGGGGGCGCGCGCCGAAGCCGACCAACGTGCCGCCGAGGCCAAGCGGCTCGAGGTCGAGGCGCAGCGGCGTGACCAGGAGCGCACGGGCGCGCTCGAGGAGCACCAGTCGACCCTGCGGCGCGCCGATGCGCTCGACCCGGACGTCCGCACCGACAAGGAGGGCTACCGCCTCGACGACGACGGCAACCGGATGGAGAGCGGCCCGACGCCGCCCACGGCTGGTTCCGCACCGGCTCGGGAGGGCTCCGGCCAGGGTGGAGCAACAGCCATGGAGCGGGCTCGCGACGGCGGGGACGAACCGGCCGTCGACCTCAGGGCCCGCCGCGATGCCGACGGCGACGGGCACCCGGGCTGACGGTCCCGTGAGCACCCGGACCCGCGCCTCCCCGCTCAGGCGTTGGCGACCAGGCCGAGCTCGCTCGAGCTGGCGAGCGACGGGTGACACGGGAGCACGCGCACGCTGTAGCCGAACGAGCCGGTGCGGGTGAGGACCAGTGACCCGGCGTATCGGTGCCGATCTCCTTCGTCGTCCTGGACGTGCTCGAGAGGGGCCAGCTCGATGTCACCGGTGAGCTCGTCCGCGCTGTTCGTGCGGCCGTGGACCACCTGGACCGTGACGTCCTCGGGCGCGAGCCCACCGAGGTCGACGTATGCCGTGACCTGCAGCACGTCACCGATCTGCGGCGAGTCGGACACTCCGGACGGCTCCACGTGCTCCACACGCACCGAGGGCCAGGCCGCGCGCACCCGGGCCTTGAAGGCGGCGAGGTCCTTCGCCCCGGCATACGTCGGGCCGTTGAGTGCCCGGCCGGAGCGAGCGGCCGGCCCGTAGAGCCCTGTGACGTAGTCGCGCACCATGCGGCTCGCGAGGACCTTGGGGCCGAGCGTCTCCAGCGTGTGGACGACCATCTCGAGCCAGTGCAGCGGGAGCCCGTCGTCGCCGACGTCGTAGAAGTGCTCGCGCACGGAGCTCTCGATGAGGTCATACAGGGCCGACGCCTCGATGTCGTCGCGCCGCTCGGCGTCCTCGACGCCGTCGGCGGTGGGGATGGCCCAGCCGTTCACGCCGTCGTACCACTCGTCCCACCAACCGTCGAGGATGGAGAGGTTGAGCCCGCCGTTGAGCGCCGCCTTCATGCCGGAGGTGCCGCAGGCCTCGAAGGGGCGCAGCGGGTTGTTCAGCCAGACGTCGCAGCCCGGGTAGAGGTACTGCGCCATGCCGATGTCGTAGTTCGGGAGGAAGACGATCCGGTGCCGGATCTGCGGGTCGTCCGCGAACTGCACCATCTGCTGGATGAGCTTCTTGCCGGTCTCGTCGGCTGGGTGTGACTTGCCGGCGATGACGAGCTGCACCGGGCGGTCCGGGTCGAGGAGGATCTCCTTGAGCCGGTCGGGGTCACGCAACATGAGGGTGAGCCGCTTGTAGGTCGGGACCCGGCGGGCGAAGCCGATCGTCAGCACGTCGGGGTCGAGGACGTCCTCGACCCAGCCGAGCTCGGCCCGCGTTGCGCCCCGCTTGAGCCAGGACGAGCGCAGCCGGCGGCGGGCCTCGAGAACCAGCTGCTTGCGCATCTCACGCTTCGTCGCCCAGATCTCGTCCCAGGGCACGTTGCGGACCCGGCTCCACGCGTCGGCCGCCTCGACGTCGACGGTGCCGATGTGCTTGCGGGCCAGGTCGAACACGCGCGGGTCGACCCACGTCGGGGCGTGGACACCGTTGGTGACGCTGG
>JAABUP010008375.1_pt1 | contig 13228 bp, 17 predicted proteins | sample 5559201 | NCBI WGS metagenome assembly JAABUP01 (sample SAMN10711887, study PRJNA513373) | rock metagenome | isolation source: Antarctica rocks | place: Antarctica | reverse complement strand
GAGTACCTGCATCGTCCAGGGTGCGCTCTCTGAGCCATGAGGAGTTGGCAGGGGTCCTGGCTTCAGCATGGTCTGCCGCCCTCAGCTCCCAGTACCTCAAACGGAATGCCACCCTGCAGCGATGGCGCTCTCAAGGACAACACCCGAAGTTTGAACAGCAAGAGCATATGATGACATTTGTGTTGCGCTGTCAAATTCATGCAAATTTGTGGCTGTGCCGCCTTCCCAACTCATGCCCACACATGCTCATTCATGCCTGTACCCAATTCCTATTCACGCCCATACCCAATTCCCATTCACGCCCATACCCAATTCCCATTCATGCCTATCCAATTCCCAGTCATGCCGATAACCAATCCCCATTCATGCCTATGCATCCCCATTCGTGCCTATGCATGGGCATGCATGCCTTTGCCCTGTCTCACATTCCTGCCTATGTCCCATTTCCCATGCATGCCCACGTACATAATGCTTATGCCAAACAGAAACACAAATTGCACACTGGGTGCAGTCTGTGACCATCAGGACAGTGCTTGACCTCAAGTTGTGAGCGATGACACAGCTGCAAGGAAACAGGTGTAACAGGGCACAGAATAGCCAGGCAGATGCAGGACTGACCTGGTCTCTACTGCTTGGTGGATGCAGCTCTTGAGGTGCTGCAAGGGCTTCAGCAGGCCATGATGACTTGGGTGAGCACACAACACATCATTGATGGCCCTGTGTGCCAACGCCAAAGGTCATGAAGTGTTTAGCACCGTTTACTGCAGTGCTTGCTGCTGCCTGATACAACCCAACAAGTGGTGTGGAAGTTAGCCTCTCTGACATCAAGCAATGTTAGATTTGAAGCTTGCATACTTGAGTGAGTGACTGTCATGAGTGTAAACAAGGCCAAATTAACCAGCAAAGCACAAATTTGGTCAACTCTTGCGTGAAATACACAGCATGTACAGTGCATCAATGTGTTCACAAGCTGATGAAATGGGTAGTTTCCCTACATATCAATGTGAACACTATGTTGTAGAGGAAGATGTCAATACTGTTATAGAGATGTTACAACGACATTGCACTACACATATGCTTTGTTACATGTTTGCACAAACACACAAGATGCCAGCAAGGCCCCTGGCGGCCATGAAGGAACAAAATGTTTTAGAACTCAGCGTCTAAACTTTAGGCCTAGATCCTACACCTCCCCAAGGAGCAAGGCACATGCTACACATGCACAGTCACCTGCCAAGTTGGGATGCGGCTGCAACTGCAGCTGACATGTCCTGGTGCAGTGGCTTGGCCAGGTATAAGTATGGGGCTGGTGTGAAGCGCCCACTCACAATAGGGGCTTGTTGCAGCATGGCCTCTAGGGCTGCAATGCGCTCTAGCATCACCTGCAAATGGTCACCACATGCACAAGAGTTTATACCGAAGCCAGGCTGTGCCATCTAGAGAAGTCCTTCCATCAAGAGGTGCAACTCCATGTTTGGCATGTGAGGAGGCACATTGCATGGCAACTGTGCACACAATCCTGCAGGATATTGCTTGTGCATGAACCACCGAGTACACACATCCTGCAGGATTGTGTACTCGGTGGTTCATGCTCAACAGAACTCTGACCGCCAGCAAGAATTGTGGTGAAGGTTGAGCAACATGGTGAGTCAGCAGCTACATATTGAGCTGCTCAAGCTGAAACAGAGCCAAAGCAGCAGGCCTGTAACGTGCCAGGGGGCAACATGCTCAGAGGACCGGTCTACACAGAACATGTGATGGGCACAGCTGCAAGCGTGTCCAGCAGCACCAGTAACGGCAGCAACAGCAACAGAAACGGTAGCACACCAAACAGCAGTGAAAGCAACAACTGCGGCTGCAGCAGAAGCAGTGACAGCAGCAGTACAAGCAATTGCAGCAGCAGCAGCAACATCAAGAAGCGGAAAAAGGAACAGCAGCAGCAGCAGCAGCATCAAGCAGCAGTAGAAGCAGCAGCATCAAGCAGCAGTAGAAGCAACAACAGCAGCAGCAGCAGCAGCAGCAGCAGCAGCAGCAGCAGCAGCAGCAGCAACAATAGAAGCAGCATGGCAGCAACAGCAACAATAGAAGCAGCAGCAGCAGCAGGAGCAGCAATGCAAAGCTACCTGAGCTGCGCCCAGGGTTGAGTTGACCAGGGGTGCCATGACCAAGGGCCCACTCCTCCACACAACAGCTTCTTTGGCCACCTGAGCTTGCACGCCTGCCAATGTCCCAGCGACCCTCTGCACAGTCATACATCAGATGATTAGACTTCTACTGGAATCCACTGTGCATATAGCGGGTGTGAGTCACAAGGTAGTGTATGATACGTCGCTCCTTGTTGCGCACTGCAATATTCATGAGTAGCATGACAGGCTTGTTGTGTGACACAGCCTAACTTTTTATGGCAGGCCTGTTGTGTGACATAGCCCAAGGTGTTGTGACAGGCCTGTTGTGTGACACAGCAGTGGACAGAAGCAAAATGTGTTCTACCAACAACACACAGTGCACTTCCAATTTGCTGCGAAGTTACCTTGGCGGCAGCTTCGCTCTGTGGGGACTCATGAGCCCCTTGACTTGACTGACCATGCGTGCTGTCTTTGGCAGTCTTGTTTGGGCCTGCCTGTGGGGAGGCGAGGGGTTTCTGGAGCTCCTGGTAGAAGGCTTGGTACAGATCTTCTATCAGCTGTGCGCCTTCTGCCACAGCTCCGCCCAGCTTGCCCAGAGCATCCTCCCGGGCATACCTGCAAGGCATTTGAATGCTGTCAGCCTGCCAAGAGCGTCCTCCTGGGGCATATCTGCATATACTTTGTTGCCTGAATATACTGTCTGAAGAGAGAATAAAAATACAAACTACGAGATCATTTTGAAACATGTGCTCAGATGATACATGAACTGATGAGATGCAAGAATGGCTAATCATGCAACCAATGCATGAGGTCAGCTGGGCATCCTGCTGCTGTTTGTAATCAACATGAGGGGAGTAGAGGCAATCAAAGCAGCCCTATGTGCAGCACATTCACATGTGACATGCATTTACAAGACGCGGCATGAGCACATGGACCTCTGGCAAGGGGCTGCTGAAGGCAAGTGGAAAGACTGGTGTAGGCAAGTGGAGGGACTGTTGATGGCATGTGCAGAGACTGTGAAGGCAAGTAGGGGGATTGCTGAAGGCAAATGGAGGTTTGAAGGTAGTGGGGATTGCTGAAAACAAGTGCAGGAACTGCTGCAGGCAAAAGGGGGATTGCTGAGGGCAAGTGCGAGGATTGCTGAAGGCCAAAGAAGGGAGTGCTGAAGGCCAAAAAAGGGAGTGCTGAAGGCAAGAGGAGGGAGTGCTGAAGGCAACTGGGGGGACTGCTGAAGACAACTGTTGAAGGCAAATGGGGGTTACTGCTAAAAGCAAGTGTGGGGACTGAGTGAAGGGAGTGGTGAGGTGCAAGGACTGACCAGGGAAGGACAAGGGTGAACAGGGAGGTGATGATGGTCCCCATGAAGATGTCTGCTATCCTAGCATACAGGAACTTCACTGAGCCGTGGCTTCCAGGCGCTGGGTTGTACTGCATCATTGCACAAGGCGTGTGATGCCAAGTTGCTGCACAGGTGCTCATGTCAGACAAGGATTGCTGCATTGTACTGCAGCATTGCACAAGGCGTGTGAAGCGTGGTGCCAAGTTGCTGCATAGATGAAGACGTCAGACAAGGATTGCTGGTTTGTACTGCAGCATTGCGCTAGGCGTGTGATGCTCAATTGCTGCACAGGTGCTCAAGTCAGACAAGGATTGCTGGACTGTGTTGCACCACTGCACGAGGTGTGAGGCACCAATCTGTTGCACAGGTGCTTGTGTGAAAAGGCACTGGTTGCCAGTGACCAAGGTACACACAGAATTTTCGGATATGAGCATCGGACTGTAAGTAGAGGCCAACAGTTTGCAAAATCACCAGGCATTGGTGGCTTTGCCATGCAGCAGTCTAACAGATAGTTGTCTCAGACAGCTTGCAACACAACAGCCATGGTCAAGCATGGTAGTGGTTTGAACAAGCCGCATGTGCAATGTGAAAAGATGAGCCCCATAGGAGGCTGGCTTGTTGTGCATCATGTTATCACTGTCCTGTAGTGTGACTGTCCTGTAGTGTGAGACGCGGCTGGCAAAGCAGCAACAAACAGGCCAAGCAGTGCAGACTGGCCCCACGTGACACACTCACACATGAGTCATGCAGTAGCTGGTGCAGCAGCTGAACAACCCCCCCCCCCCTTGTCCAACCCATACCTGTGCCAGCATGACCACAGCACTGGTGTACAGGGCCAGGAAAGATCCGTAGCGGAAGCGGTGTTCCACCAGCAGGCCGCACATGAAGGCTGAGAAGCAGACCATGGTTGCCACGGCGTATGGGTTGGTGGCCACCACCGGCCTCAGCATGACCAGGAAGGCGTACACAGCTCCTATGACTGATCCTGTCACACGCTGCACGCTCTTGGCAATGGTAGCATCTACCTGCAAGCATAGACAGTGCCTATGACTGAGCCTGTTACATGCTGTACGCTCTTGGCAATAATAGCATCCACCTGCAAGCGTACATCCTGAGTAGTAGAAGAGCAAGAAGAACGGCCGGCCTGAGCATGACTAAGAAGGCGTACACAGCTCCCATGACTGAGTCTGTCACACGTTGTACGCTCTTGGCAATGGTGGCATCCACCTGCAAGCATACAGCTTGAGTACCTACCAGTATGGATGCCTTGCAAGTAGCACTGGAAGAGTACTGCTTAGCGATAAGAAGAAGCAGAAGAAAGGGAAGAAGGAGAGGAGAAGATGCACTTCAACATGCAGCGACGTGAAGCAACCTGTCCAGGAACAGTGGCAGCAATGTGACAAAAACAGCAGGCCAATAGGCCTGCCGAAGGCAGCATGCTGTCAATATCAGTCCAGTCCAATTTATTGTATGGAATAGGGCTGCACACAGTGTAGTGCATTCCAAAATTTTGGAGTGTTGTTGGCTTTGCCGAGAGTGCTCAGTGGAGAGCATACTGGGTAAATACCACCTCCCCTGTCCCATGCTAAAAATAAATAAATAAAATGAGGACCCAACAAAACTGCATCTCACAATTCAGATATGGCAGCCAAAACGGGACACTAAGGCGCAGCTGTGCACAAAAATATGCAGACATGATTTGCTGACAAGCATACTCAATGATGGGGACAAGACCGAGTGATAAGATGCTCACCTTCTCACTGAAGACAACATTGACTGTAGCCACCAGGAACAAGGGGTGCCATGATGCTAAGTGATTGGGTTCATCAGCATCCGACACAATCACGGCGCCACAAAGGACAATGGCGTTACATGTCCAGTACTTGATGCCATATTGGAACTTGCGTGACCTGCAAAGCAGACAGCATGTACAACCTTGTGGACAAAGTGCCAGAAATGCTGTCGGCAGGTCCCTGGATAGAAGCTGTGGCTAGGAGGACATGCAATGAATTTCTGGCAAATGTCCATCACTCAATCAATCAATCAGTATGTTTGATGTCCTGGGGGCAACTGGGACCCAACAGACAAGAGGTCCAGTTCAGTGAATTCATACAGACAAGTGTGCAAAGTATCACTCGTAGAACACACATGTGACAGCAATGCTAGAAGAAGCAAAACAGCATGGCAAAAACCGCAGGAAGTGGATGCCACCCAACACTTCTCAAGCCAATCATATGAACACCATCACATGAATCACTGGATTACTTGCAGCCTTGCTCACCTCAGCATCTGAGCGCGTTTTGGCTTTGACTTCAGTACAGCAACAGCTTCCTGTGGGACTTGCAGCCAATCTGTCCAAATGACTGCAGCCGCCAGGCCTTTCAGGACTGGCCAGAGCAGCTGAATCTGGCACCAGATCCACCTAAGGCAGCAGGAGCCTCTGGCCTTGATAGACTGCTGTTGAAGCTGCTGCTTGCTGCTGACAGGTATGTGCACCTCCACTCCCAGCCTGCATTGCAGAAGCAAGGATTGTTGAAAACAGGTGGATGAAGTGTCTGGACAGCATGAAGAAGAGTTTTGGGAAATAAAGAAAAGACTACACCTTTGGGTGTCAATTCAATGAGATGCCAAGTATCATATCAGGCTGCCCGTAAGAATTGTGGGAGTTGAGCTAAAAGATGAGGCAAGTCCAGTCACCGTGCAACCGAGTAGAAGCTATCAAGACCATGCTTGTGTCGACCTCTTCAGGACATGGAGGACATGAAATGTATGCATCAAGAAGAGGATGGAAGAGTGCTGACCGGTCAAAATACTTCTTGGCAGGTCTTTGGTCTAAGGACACCTGCAGTAAGCCTTGAGGTGCAGCAATGAGACGCTGCGCTTCATCCTCCCCTTCGTGTTGCTGCACAGACGCTTGTGACTGCCGCTGCAGATGGTTGTGCAGAGCCTCCTGCAGGGGGTCCATGTGACCATGCTGTGCACGCTTGGTTGCTGCTGCCATTTGAACTTCGGAAGCTGATGACCTTCCTGGGGCCACTGCATCCTGCTGATTTGAAGATAGCTGGGTGTCTGAAGGAGCTGTGGCAGCGGGCTGTGTGGCAGTGGTGGCAATGCCTTCAGCTGTGGAAGGTGTTGCAGCAGCAGTGGCAGCTGAAGCAGTAGCGGTGGCCAACTCGATGGCTTGTTCAGCAGCTGCCATTGCTTCCATGACTGAGTGTGTGAGAGTGAACAAGTACAGCAGGGCTCTTGACTGCAAACAACAGGGAGTTGTCAGCTCAAGCTGTCAGGGATGTCATGGTACGCCTACATGGTGCCCAAGAAGACACTTGCCAGTCACAGTGGCACGTCTCAGCTAAGCAGAGCCCAGCACCACACAGAATAGCAGGGGAACAGCAGAACATGGCGCAGCAGCACATCGTAGGGCAGAGCATAGCACAGCACAGCACAGCACAGCACAGCACAGCACAGCACAGCACAGCACAGCACAGCACAGCACAGCACAGCACAGCAGCACAGCCCAGCCTAGCAAGACAAACTTGCCAGACAGCAGCTGTCAGCAACCAAGGTAGTCCAAACACAAAAGCAGAGTGCAAAGTGGACCACACACATGGAAGGCATGTGCCTATGCTGAGATAGAGGCGTGACCTGGACTTCAGGGGAAAACATATCTGAGAAATCCTCACTCTGATGCCTCCAGTGATGCCAGTAGCCATGGAGCGCTTGCTGAACTGCTTGAGCCAGCCCATGCTCTAGCAATGCCCAGGCAGGTCGCAGCAACAGCTCTGAAGCAACCCCAGCCTATGACCATGCAAGCGTTTCACCTTAAACAAGCTTTTTCCCACACTGCTTAGCAAAGCATCAGTTGCCGATGTCGACATGTGTTGTGAGATATGAACAGGACTCCAAGGCGACATTGCTGACTCAAAAGCAACATTGCCGATTGTAGGCAGTTGATTTGTCCGGCTTTATCAGATCTGCGCCAAATGTCTTGCATAATCAGAGCGCAAAATTTGGGAAAGCTTTCATGATCATTTTAACCCACAATACAATTCAGACTATGACACACATGCACGCACAGTGTGGCTGCCCAAGTATGTTTCTTGCCATGATGACGGTGGCCGAAATACAAAAGCTTGGTACACTGCTGAAGTCTACCCTGCTGTGGCATCTTAGATACAAAGCTACAGCGCAGCAAGCGCAGAGGCAGGTGGTTACAATGTCAGTCTGTGAGCTACAACAGGGCAGGAAACGCCTGCCATGATGGGCAGCAGCTGCAGCAGACACTTTTGGATGGAGGGACAGGGCTAGACACAGGTCAACAGCACAGATCAAGCGTGCTATCTGGCAGCATGCTGCCAAGCGAACCCAATAAATACATGACGTCAACTGCATGTGCATCGGCTGACAGGATTATGCACAGATCATGCACGCCAAGCAATCTGTAAATGCCATTGTATAGTTGTCATACACAGCCTGCCTTGTTGAGCATGACTGCACAAGTCGCATCACACCTGGTTGGGATGATGGAAAGCAGCAACAGCAGCTGCCATGGCAGAGCAGGATGCAGCCAGTTGGGAGTAGACCAGCTGGAAGTCTGCCAGCACCCCCACACGCTCCAGCAGCACACACAGGCTGCCCTGATCCAACAGAGGTGCTTCTCCTGCAACAGACAAGCAACAACCATGATGAAGTGGTACTGCAGCACGCCCAGGCTTCCCTGATCCAGAAGAGGTGCTTCTCTTGCAGCAAGCAACCAAGCTGGGCTAGGCGCAACAACCATGATGAACTGGCACTGCATCACGCACAGGCTGCCCTGATCCAGAAGAGGTGCTTCTCCTGCACCAAGCAAACGAGCTGGGCTGGGCTGAACGACCATGATAGAGTGCAGGCTGTTGATGCGACTGTAGCATGCATGCATGGAGTACCCTGACCCAACAGAGCTGCTTCTCCTGCAACAAGCAAAAGAGCCGGGCCAGGCACCATGACCATGACGAAGTGGTTTTGCAGCACGCACAGGCTGCCCTGATCCAGAAGAAGTGCTTCTCCTGCAACAGACAAGCAACAACCATGATGAATTAGTACTGCAGCACGCACAGGCTGCCCTGATCCAGAAGAGGGGCTTCTCCTGCACCAAGCAAACAAGCTGGGCTAGGCTGTATGGCAATGATAGACTGAAGGTTTTTTATCCTACTGCAGCATGCATGGGATATCTTGTACCAGCAGAGTAGTGAGCTGAGGATCTTGGGAGTACGTGGATGGCTAACTCTTCATGCAAAGCATTCAAGCACTGCAGATCTTTGCAAGGCCAATGCCCTGTCCTCTGTCGACAGATATTGCACACATGTAGTCAGGATTTGAGTGGGCTTGTTACAGGTCAACTTTTGCAACATCTGCTGTGCTTTCATGGTGCCTTGTTGTACTGCATATTGCAGGCCTCATTTGTCTGTCCTTGGCTGCGCTGCATTGTATTTTGCTCCGACTGGGTATTGCACAACTGGTTGCACACCCCAGACTTCAAGGTATTAATGAAAGCACAGCAGATGTTGCAAGTGTTGCAAAAAAATGATATCAGGTGCCAACACTCTGAAGCCCAGAAACTTGCATCATCTGTTGACGCTCAATGACAGTGACAGCTGCATCTGAGGCAGACAAGATACCTTCAAGGACGGACTCCAGCGCAGCAGCTGTGAGGATGACGTGGTCCAGCGCGTCTGTCGCGGCTGTCCAGTGCTGCAGCTGTGTGGTGTGGTGTACAGGAATCCAGAGCTCAAAGCGCGTCTCTTGCATCAGCCTCTTTGCCTGCATGTCATGCACGCATGTTTCATACAAGAATCAACCACGCTTGCGAAAGCCAGCTAGTGATGTCTTGCTGCAAAAGGCAGACCAAAATTACCGTGAAACAACAAAAGCCAGCTGCCCAAATGACAATACTACTTGGGATGGTTTGCGCTGTACATTGAACAGGACATGCATGCACCCATGTGGTACGAGAATGGCTGTTTTGTGCTGGTATGCAGGTCAGCAGCAGCGGCAGCATTGAACACCTGTCATGGCTGATAAGGAGCAGGCTCAGGGAGTCGTCATACCTTGAGAACAGCAGGCCTGAGACTGTTAATGGAGGTGAAAGGGCGGCCATGGTCATGCACCAATCCATGGCGTCCAGGATCAGTCTCCTGCGAAACAGGATGCATGTACATCACACGTCTGGGCTTACACACTTTGTCAATACAGAGGAGCGCATCCGCTAATGTCTTCACCCCACTTCGAGTCGGCTTTGAGGCAGGGACTTGGCTTGGATACAAAGTCTACACTGCCCAGTAAAAGCAGGCACATACGCAGCGTGGATGGACAGGGACGTAAGTTTGAGGTCTTACCTCCATGATGCCCTGGCGTATGCTTTCAGCACTGGGTGCCACTACTGGTGTATGATCTGCTGGCTCCTGTTTTCCAGAGGCTTTCTGATCTGCGGCTGCTTCTGCACTGCTGCTGCTTTGCTCTTGCAGCTGCTTCTGACTATGATTGTGCCTGGCCTCTGTGGTGCTGTTTGTATCTGTGCTGGCAGCGGGATCGCACGTGCTGATAGGCTGCAGGATTGGGCCAGAAGTGACTGCATGCATCAGAAACAAATTGTGGCACACCAATCAGCCCCACAGAGGCAAACGACATGCACATGACAGACAAAAACAACAATATGTTATTTGCTTCCAGGTGTCACATGCCTGTGACCAGTGAGATGGCACGCTTTTAATTAATGGCAGTCCAACGTATGGTGTGTATCAACGACACTTGCCAGAAACATTGCAGGCCTGCATCGTGCTGCATGTTTAGCTTAAACAATCACTCATTCACGAAAACTATGTCTTTCACTAGGAAAATCAAGACACCGCCCAGAGTATCTCCTTAAATTGTACTGCATGCTTGGGTCAGGCTTATGCAGCAGTGCAGAAATCGAGATGCAGTGCAGGAGTACATGCCTGCACTCCTCTGTAGGTCTGGGGTGTAGTCAAGGCAGCGGGAAGGGTCCCTGGTCAAGGGAGGGGCCTTCACAGAAGGCTCTGGGGGTTGAAAGAGAGCGCTTGCATAGCTGCTGATCTTGTGACCAAGATCCTGCACGTGATCAACACCAGATATGTTTGTTTTGTGGTTTTACCATGCAATTTCAGCATGACAGGCAAGCAGGGGAGTGCTGAGACATGCAGAGCGTTGCTTTGCAATGTTTCAGGTGACCTATTGCGGAAGGCAAGGACACATCAGAACACTGCCATTGCAAAAGCACACATAGCTCGAGGCTCTAAGTGCTGGCCTCTGACAAAGAAATCCCTGTGACTTGCACAAAGCACGCAAGGTAGTGTGAAGCTAGGCAGAAGCTACCAGTGTGGTCTGCTTCATGAGTTGCTTGGCTTCATGTCTTGCTGTTGTGGGCCAGACAAGAATGGCAGGGATGATTGCGCTTGCTCCAGAAATGACATTGATGAAGACCAAATAGCCTGTCACCTGCACAGCAGGGGTTACTCACACACAGACACCCAATATCTGATGATGGCAGATGCATTGCAAACAATGCCCAAGTTTGCTGCACATGACCATGTCTGCATGTGATTGCAGCGCAGATTGCCCAGCCTTTGAGTTTGACTTGCTGATCCGAGCAAGTCCTTTGTTCAGCTGCTTGCGCTCAGATGCCCAGCTATGGTGTCCCTGACCAAGCAGTACTGCCGTGTGACCTGTTGTGGAAGTTCCTTCTCCAGCAGTGCATGCATGTATGCAACTCATGCAAACGGCCAAAACATTTTATGTTTTGCATGCGATAGCAGTGGCACGCTGCATTGCTCATGGAAATGGCAACAAGACAGGACATGAGAACAGCAACACTAAGTGTTGTTTGAAGATCTGCGCATTTGTGGACAGCATGTTGTGCTTTGCTGCTCTATCTCATGCTATACTGGGGACGCATAACATGGTGCTGAAGGCAGGCTTACTGTTTTCCACAGCTCATCTTTTGCTGTGAACTGGCCCAGTAGGATGCAGATACCGTACATCAGTGTGCTCATCATGCCAGGCGCTGGTATTCTACAGCAATTCTCAGCATCATGTACATAGACCAGCACATCAGCGTCCATGAACAGCGTTATGCTCCAGGTGTTGGCAAAATATGTAGATCCCACAAGTTGTGCAGAATGCCAGCAGAAACCAGACTGTGAGCCACAGGCCATGCAGAGCCAAAGCACGGGTAGTGTATGTATGAGCATGAACAGAGTCAGGGCATTATATGATGACAGTGTTTTCTCTGGCAGTGCATGCAGCTAGCAAAAGCATGCCTAGGTAAGCCCAGGCTGCTTATAAGAGGCTAGCAAGCATGGCCAAGCATAACGGGAGCAAGCAGCGTGCATGCAGTGTTGACCATTTCCAACCGCAAAGTGAGCTTGACACAGCTTGTCTTGTTCAGAACACAGGAGCAGAGCTCTGCAAGAGAAGCCACAGAGACAGATACTGCTTGGTTGTTGCACAGTCATTTGTTTTGAGCTGAGGTGTACAACAGATGACATTTGCAGGCAAGGCAAAGTAGCATGCTGCAAGCGGTGCACTGCCGCTTGTAGCATGCTCTTCAGATACCTGGCACGTGTTGTGGCAAAAGGTATCAAACCAATGGCAGTGAAGAGGCACAGGAACTCTGTGTATGCTCGGCCAGGCAGGTGGGCAAGGGTGACAACTATGCCAGCCACGAAGGCTCCAAAACACATGTCACCGGTGGTCTGCAAGTTTGACATCACCAGTGTGCTGGTGTGTTTGTCCTGCAAGGCACAGATTGAATGTGTGAGGGTGGATCTTCCTGCATCATGGCAAGTGGGTGCTGACAGAGGAGAAGCCAATGGAAGTGAAACATTCAACATGTTATGTGTTGCACAAAGTCAGCGTTCACTGACTTCCTAAGCTTGCAGATAGGGTTTGCATGTCACAGAGATGACTTGATCATAATGACCGTAATTGAGGCAGGCATCGGGTGTGCGTGACGCAAGTCAGCTCCCTCCAGACAAGCTTGTTCAGAGCATCACAAATGTAGCAATCCACATTCAACTTGCGAGCTTTCCATGTATCAGATATGACTTACTGCAGCTATGAGGTACATTGGAGCTGAGTAGTTGATAGTAGCAATCCATGCTACTTTGCTGAGGAAGTTGGGATATGATATCAGGACTGGCAAGGCACAAAGGAGTTGGCCTGCAATCACAAGCCACTCACATTGCCATCATGCTACACAGCAGCCGCCCAATGAAAGCTTATGTGAGAGCAGGTGCTTAGGTCAGACAGGGCCTATGACTTTTGGTTCGATACCTGCTGCGAGCTGTACTGCACAGCGCAATGCTGTCGGCGATACTCGAGATATGTATACATTGCACAGTCGCCGAAAAACGCTCATACTTCGCAAGCTGCTTTGCCAGTGATCCTGGAAGTTAGCAGGCTAGGCGACGACTTATGGCTTGGAGACGATAGCATGCGCATGCGCTTTCAAGCTGTCACTTAGCAAACACACTCTGCAATCCGACTGCGCGATCAGCGTGAAGCGCTGCTAAAGTCAGATCACTGGTCAAATTTGCATATCACAACTATACAGTGCCGTGCTCACAAACGGTCGTGTGAACGCTCTGCGGCGTTGCAACGTCTCGCACAGCGTTGCACCCAGTGAAAGAGGTTTGACACCTCCAAGGCAACAGGCCTGGCTTGGCCTTGGCTTGTGTGTGTGTGTGTGTGTGTGTGTGTGTGTGTG
>JAABUP010008373.1_pt1 | contig 13234 bp, 18 predicted proteins | sample 5559201 | NCBI WGS metagenome assembly JAABUP01 (sample SAMN10711887, study PRJNA513373) | rock metagenome | isolation source: Antarctica rocks | place: Antarctica | reverse complement strand
GATTACTAGCGGATTCCCCCATAAGTTCAAGATCAGTACATCAAAAAGCCGCCGGACGCCGAGATTGCCTGCCCTGTAACCCAGCCACTGCTTTGATCAGCCAAAAACCCTACGATCTGAGCAATGTCATCTGTAGTGCCCAATCTGTTTCCAGCAGGAGTCCTTTTCTTCTGCATTTCGACAACCTCTTTCGGGATTCCATTAAGAAGATCTGTCTACACCGGCCCTGATTCAATTGCATTGACAGTATGACCTTTTGGTCCCAATTCTGCGGCAAGACATCTGATCAAAACTTCGACAGCCGCTTTGGAGGAGCAGTATGGAGGAAGATCTTTGAACCCTGATTGAGCTCCGACGGAACTCACATTGATGATTCGTCCAGGTGAACGCAAATATTTCGAAACCGCCTTGGACATACAACTTATAGCTCGGACGTTCAGGTCGTAGACGTAGGAGAAGTCTTCAGGAGAATTGCTGCCAAGGCTTCTCAACAACTCACATCCAGCATTGCCGACCAAGATATCAATGCTTTCTCCGAATGCTTCGCGGGTGGCAGCGACGATGCGGTTTGAAGCTTCGGCTTGACGAAGGTCTACCTCGATCTTGAGAGCCTTAGAATCATTGTCTAATTGCCCTATCTTGTTTACTAGCTCATCCACTCCTTTCTCGCTACTGTCCGACGTGAAAGCGATAATGACCTAAGGCAAGCGTCAGGTTCTGATCACGAAGAAGAGCTAGCCTGAGCTGTTGCCATGACTAAAATTGGCGCCGCGCTTTGCTAACTCGTATGCAACTTGAGCCCCGATCCCACGGGAAGCTGGTTGGTTGGTTGGTTGGTTGGTTTATTCATACACTGATCCGCCTTTCGGCATGCAGGGGAGTCTCAACCCCGGGGGCCAACCCGGGGCCTGGCTCGAAGCTAGATCTAAAAGGCTTAGGCCGAACCCCCAGAGTCAAAAACGAACCCCTAGGACAGACCCCTAGGGTGCTGGTCCGGGGGTGCAGCCCCGGAAACCAGCGCGTCCGGCGCCAAGATTAAAATGTAAATAAACATCAAGATGTAAACAAACACGATGTTCGTAAATCCCTAAAAGATCCAGCTTCCGGCGTGCCATAGTAGCCCATAAACCGTAGTCCTAGGGTTATTATAGTATCGGTGTGCTTGCGTCCCCATTTTAGGGAGCTGATATCGGCGTAATACAAAAATGCACCCTAGCAGGGTCCCAGAGGTTACCGGCTGTCTTAGAAAAGGGCCTCTTCGCGGAAATGCTTTGGGCTCTGATGGTCCATAGGCTGCCGAAACAGGCCTGTAGTATATAGTCTTGTCCTTATCCCTTTACCGCCATACTTATGGCGGTCTCCGGGCATCAGGACGTGGTGTGGATACGTGTTCAGATCTGGCGCGAACGCCGTGTTTTGGGTACGAATAGGCCTGAACCTGAATCCATGACGTTAGCTTGACCCGACAGCATTTGTTTGGGGTCAGAAGATAGCTAGTAATGGACCCTATTAGATAGGGAGGGTTTGGCCGATGTAGAAGCGCGTCTTGGTGGTTGTTTTTCAAAAAGTAGTTTTGAACGTGTGGTGGTGTTTTTCTACTCGAAGCTGGGGCTGATGTGAATGTGGAAGGTGGAGATGGGCTTACGCCTTTAAGTTGTGCGGCATGGCATGGTCATATTAGTGTGGCGCAGCTACTACTCGAAGCAAGGGCTGAAGTCAATGCCCAAGATTACCGTCAGAGGACGCCCCTGATGAAGGCAGCGCAGGGCCGCTCTATTGAGATGGTGCAATTGCTGATTGCAGCTGGGGCTGACATAAATGTAAGGGACAAATACGGGTCAACGGCTCTGCAATATGCTGTTATGCATGCCTACATTAGTGTGATACAGTTGCTGATGGAAGTGGCGGTCGATTTCATTGCTGAAACCTGTGAAGGAAAGACTCCCCTAGATATAGCGGTCGAGGAGAACTTTGGCGGCATCGAATAGCTTTTGATGGACGCAGGAGCCTAGACTGGAAACCAAGTCAGAAATGAAGTCGAAGGCGAACAGAATGATCACGCAGCATCTCTCGCTTGAGAAGAGCTGGTCACACACATCGACTTCAGATATCCGCAAAGAAATATATTATCACGTTCTATGCTCCTAAATTCCCCAATAGCCACCTTCAGCCCATCAACAGATACCACCCATAACATCCACAGTCACCATCGCACACCAAAACCAAACATCAGCAAGAAGAAATCCAATGCACACTCTAACCTGCAGTCTCACGCCCTCCTGGCCAATTTACCGACTGGACATCCCTCCAATCGCAAGGGCGGGCGCACATTTTGCCTCCCAGTCAGCGTCGCTGGGCTTGAATGTTCTCTCACTACCACCAGTGCAGATGAATTCCCTCCTTCCTGGTATTTTCTCTATCTGGGATGGCGTTCCATACACGTCTCCTCTCCAAATGGGAATAGCGTATTTGTCCCTCCATAATGCTGGGTTTGCCGCGTAGAAGAAAGCGTACAGATAATCTCCTTCATTGGGTTGTGGGCCCCTTTGGAACACGTCGAAGTGCTCCTTTCCCACCTGGTAATCACCCTCGAAATATCTGGCCTCTAGGCTGACGTTGACAATGATCTGACCAGTGTATTGGTATGCGCCATTTCCATCACGTTCCCATGTTGGTGCCTTTGCGATCTTGGCGATCTGGCAGAGATCGGCTTTCATAGGGCCACTTGAGCTGGACATGATTCTTTCGCTTGTTTTCAAGTTAGCGTCACGATGCCACTAAACAGGAAATAGAGTTAGATTCACGTGCCTGGAGGTCTGACTTGAGTAGCCAATTGGGTGTATAGGACTAAGGATGGAGTTGGGAATATGGATCTTCACGTGAGTTTGAGTGGTGGATGAGAGTCTTCAGCCTCTTCTTGAGGTTTCGACTTGCTAGTAGGTTAGTACTATGAGTATAGAAAGGACGACGGATGCCAGGGACTGTACCTGGACTCTGACTGATTACGTTTAAATTGAGTCGTGAGTGGGAGGTCTGCTGTTTCTGTTGAACTTCTGTCTTGCACGTAAGCCACCATCATAAGAGTCCAGAGGATCTAGAACCAAGGTACTTGTGATTGCGTTTGAGTTGGTGGAAGCATTCGATTCTTGTCTTTGGATCAAAAATATCGGGCGCCGGTAGGATATATATAAAGAATTTAAAATATTATAAATATTAATATATAGCGTTTTCTTCTTTTATTGTAAACGCGAAACAGTGGCTCTTGATTGATGAACTGGTAACGAGGTTCAAACACCGCAAAAGTCATCTTCTTATACCCACTGTGCTTGACTTTGAGTCAGAGCATGCTGTTCCATCACTGATGGGTAAGAGTCAAAGCGTCGGGATCCTATGCGAAGCCATCCATGTTGTAACAGACAAGAACAAAGCAGCTTTCGGCGTGAATGTACGACCTGTGAGTAAGACTGGAGTCGTAACAGGCAACATCGTAACCCAAAAGAGTTGAAACCAAGAGCGCATTGTTGTTGTATGAAGAGACCTAATTACTGAATCATAGCTTTATATTTCATATATTATAATTTTGAAATGATGAAGTAATGTAGTCACAAGAGTGTAAATTGCAAGGTTCTTCTTATCTGTTGCAAGTATTTTGGGCTACATGGTAGCCTGTTATGACTCCACTCTTATTCACAGATCGCGTTGTCACGCAAGCAATGCAGTCACAAAACGTTAGACGGCAAAGGTCTGCCGAACGCCGCTTTGTTCTTGTCACTTACAAGATACATGGGCTTCCTAGATTACCTGTTGTGACTCCATCCTTGCTACGTTGGCTACATCTTCCTTAACTCGATCACAGATTCCTCCCCCCTATCCGCCGACCAGATCTTCACGATCTCAAGCCCGACTGATTTGCAGAGTGATAGCCAGTGCCGTTTGGTGCGCTCGATACCGGACGTATGCAGCCACATGAGGACGTCCATCTCAGCTTCCCTGAGCTTCACATTGGTGTCGGGCAGGACGTAGTCATCAATAAGGAGTGTTGAATACTCCGGATCCATGGCTTCGACCACACGCGACAGGATCTTGGCGCTGTGGGCGTCCGACCAGTTGTGTAAGATATTCCGGAGGAAGTACGCGCGAGCGCCTGGCACAGCATTTTGTCAGTTGCCACGGCCGGACATACTGACAACAGTTGTTGTGGGACTTGTGTTCTTCATACCTTTCAGTGGCTGGGGTGTGAAAAAGTCATATGCCATGGCCTCAACACCTTCGTGCAATTTGTCAATCCGCTGCAGAGTAAGCGGCAGGTCTTGCAAAATACAGCGACCAGGAATATCTGGGTTGCGTTGCTTGAAGCGTTCGACCTCCTGGCCAGGCCCGCCTGCAATGTCGACCAAAAGTATAGCGTCGGCGTCCTTGCGGGCATTTGCGAACTTTGTCGCGGCCGGGTAAATATCGAACCATTGCGGCGCATTGATCAACCGTCTCGATTTCATGTAGTCGTCGAATGCTTGCTTCTGCTCCGGGTTCTTCTCCAGGAGGCCGAATATCGATTTAGTGCCGAGTGCGTATTCAAACAAAGTCACTTCGCCGGGTTTGTCTGCGAACTGATGTATGCCGGGGCCTCGCATGTAGTCTACCAGTCGACCTCCCTAACGATAACTTAGTATGGGCTCACCAGCGCCAAGGGAGAGTTCCTGCAGGAAATGATGGATACCATGCCAAAATCGAGATCGAAACTGCAAGATTGTTAGTCTATTCTGCCGGTAGATTCGCAGCTTCCCTCAACCCAAAAAAGGACGAGGGTTGTCGTACTGATGTTTCTCTGCGCCGATGGAGCCCTGCTGTATTTTGAATTGGGTTCTTGCATTGGCCGCATAGGTCTGGTAGCCGGTTTCGTCACAAAGACCGATGGAGGTAAGGACACGCATGATCCGGACTGATTAAGTACAAGTTGATCAGTACGAGCTTCGATATCTGCTTGGTTCGACTCACTGATCAAGAGCTCATCTGTGCTTGTTGTCGCAGACACTTCCGCTGCGGTGACAGATTCCCCACCTCTTGAAGCGATCGCTTGCAACCAGCGGTTCTCAATCGCGATTCGAATGCAGATGTTCTGGAGGGGCTGCGGGTTGAAGACACTTCATTAAGATACAAACACCATAGCAGATGTGGACGAGCTTGCATAACACGCACCTGGAAATTCAACCTGGATGTCGTCTCGAGAGGGGTCTCCGCAGCCAGCAGCAAGGTACCAATACCCTTCAATAGCTCGCCATGGGCCTTTGCATCGCCTGCTGCATCTGCTGCAGCCAGCTTCTCTAGCTTTCGGAGCTCATCGAGCACCGCGGTCATGATGGGCGTGGGCGTGCTATTGCAATACAATCAACCTACCGGATCGACTACGAAGTATCTGGATAGATACCAGGTATTGCCAATATTGGGATTGGGGGAGAGGGGATTAGTAGATGTACCTGATAACATCCGTTCCGAGCAACTAACCTAATGCATGAATGGTGTACCTAGTACGTACTCGTATGGGGCTAGTGAAACGTTACTAAAGCGCCTCGGGTACCGTGCCTACGCCATCATTTCACTACGAGCAAGCCATTGAATACCTTTATATTGTATCTAGTAGTACATATATACAATGTGCCTACTGTACCTTACCATATGTAGATTCAAAATCCTACGAGTTGTATATTACAATTATCTATCGTATTTCGCTAATATCGGTATAGAACGACAATCTTCGCCTCTTCCTTTCTTCTTGTTTTGGGACCGTCTAACATTTAGTATATGAAAATTCAGAGTCAAGTCTTGTCAACACAGGAAAGGAGAGGTGCCTTGAGGGTGATGGATAGACGGATTGTGAAGACGGAATAAGTACGAGTCCAGTGGGGATCAAGGAAGATCCTCCCTCTTGACTTGAGTCTCATGAGTCACTACAATCTGGGCGGCGCGCGACCTCTCCGGCAGTATCTCCTCCTCACTCTCCGCCCCTCGCGAATTGTAGACCCTCTTGGTTGAGGGGTCGTAGGTAGCCCAGGCTTTCGCGTGGTCGCTAAGCGGGACCCAGGTATCATTGTTGCTGCGGCTAGGGCTCAGATGGGCGCTTCGCGGGGTGTGGTCGAATGGGTTGCTGGCGGGGGTCTTGATGTTCTGGCCGAAGCGGATGAAGAAAAGGCGTAGGACGGGAATGGAGCCGAAGATGATGATGAACCACATTTCCGTCAGCACCCACGTGTTCAGCGAGTGGATGGAGTAGGTCAGGTCCGAGGTCTGCGTGATCGAGCTGATGGCGATGGTCTTGTTGATGCCTGCGATGCCGGCGCTGCGGAGGCGGAGTACGTCAGTCGTGCTGGAAGGTGAGCAGGGAGGGAGGAGGAGGAGCTTCTCTTACATCAAGCCACCGCCCATGATGAGGCACAGGCCGAGCTTCACATTCCATTTCTGCTGCAAGGGCCCGATGATGTAAATCGGATAGAAGGCCAGGAGCAAGTCGGCAAACGCGCCGATACTGCCTTGAAGAAAGCCCACCTTGGAGCAAATCTCGATCAAATCGCAGGTTCCGGACACGGTCGGGTCCCACAGCTTCTGGATGGGGTGGCATTGCTGCAGAATCAGGACGACCTCGACAATATTGATGACGCCTTGAAGGGCGCCCACGAGGTAGAGCAGCCATCGGCCGTACCGATGCGTGCGCTCTTGGAGGGCCAGCAGGAAGGAGATGACGGCAATACGGGCGACGACGAGGCAGAGGATGGCGACGATCTGGGCGATCCAGCTCCACAGATTCGTCTTCACGATGTCGGAGTGCGACAGGACGCTTTCGTGGTTTCCGAGCCCGTACACGGCGCTCACGGTCATCAAGCTCTGCGCAAGCAGCGCAAGGATCTGGTCGAAGATCAACAATCAGCGTCGTGCACGGCTTGTCGGAAGGGATCAATACAAACTTACTATGGCGATAATGACCCAGATGCAGTCCCATCGCAACCCAAAAATCCCCGCCGACATCTTCCCTCCTGGAAAGACGGAGGCGGTCTTCGCCCGTAGGCCGACCAAGATGAGAGCCAACGCGGCCTCCGTCCACGTTACGCCCAGCACCAAAGGGCCCTTGCCTCCGTACGCAGAGACCATTGATGCAAACGATTCAATGATTTTCTGCGGTTGTAGCAATCCGTTGCTTTGATGGTCGTTGAGATCTGACCTGATCCAACATCGTCGCGACCGAAGGGAACAGGCATATTTCTAATTTCTTCCCAGCCGAAACGTAGTAGATTGTCTTCTTGATATCAGGGCATAGATCCCTCAAAAAGATTCTAGGCCCCTGCCGGGGAAGCCGGAAGAGGATCGACTAGCTAGCCTAGGATGGTCTAGGGATCCCTACTAGTCTGCTAGGAGCACGCGGGTTGATGGTCCTTGCGCTTTCGCTTAAGCGATGTGACTGCTAGTACCTTACTGAGGTCTCGCTATAGTAAAGTATGTCTGGATGTTGGGCTAGCCGCTATAGGCGGGAAGGGGAAGGAGCTGATTTGCGGGACTTGTCCTCGGCAGCTCGGGGATACACGGGAATGAAACTTATCTCACTAACTGCCTAGCGCCCCCCTTCCCGAGCCGTGTCGTCCGAACATGGAAGCTGTCCCACCAACGCCAAGCCCTGGCTCTTATCGCCTAGCCGATCTCCCCTACTCGTAGTACTACCAGCACCTAACCGACCCCTCCTCAACGCCCACCTAGAACTACCTAATCGATAATATGACTACTTTTGTGAGTCCACTACCTTACTAATCGATCCTCCTTGGAGCACCCTAAAGCCCACCTGCATGCAACCCTGGTAAGCCTGCTCTTGGCAAGCCAGCATGTGTGGTGGGCGTCTGGTGCCTCCAGTAGCCTGAGACTCTTATAAGGTACTACAGTCTCGGTAGGGCCGAGGGGTCAGACTCGCTTCTGCAACCCCATTGCGGCACCTGGGACAAGTCCTTTCTCCGTCTTTCCCTCCTTCTTCCTTCCTACGTGCTCCTCCTGTGCTGCAGCCATGTCCACCTCTCCCACACTCAAACAAACTCCTCTCGACCTCCAGACAATTGAGATCCACGAGGAGACAGATGCGCTCGAAGGCTATGTAGTCGACCCAAGTCGCTACCCAGATAATGCGGCGGGATTGAAGATCAGCGCCGACGGCTTCGTCCTGATTCCCCAACCACTCGACACTGACGATGATCCCCTTAATTGGAGTCCCCGGAGGAAATGGCTCATTGTGGCGATTATCGCGTACATTGCCGCGCTGGCCGACTACACTGGGGGAACGGCCATTATCACGGTCATTCCGCAGTCGATGTATGTGTGATCCCACACTCATGCACCGCTCGCGGTTGTGGCGGGGCGAAGCGACTAATGGCCGTGTCATCACAGCGAGTGGCATCTAGCGCAGGCCGCCGTACAACGCGCTGTTGTCGGTAACCTCTTCACCATCGGAGCGTGCGGTCTCTTCGTCGTCGCCCTGGCCGGTTTCTTCGGGCGCTTGCCTGTCACGTTCTTCTTCCAGAGCGTCATGGTCGGTACCTGCGTCTGGTCTGGGGCCGCCACCAGTTTCGACTCCTACCTCGCTGCCCGCATCATTAATGGCTTCTTCTGCAGCGTGGGCCAAGGAGGAGCCCTAATGTGGGTCAAGGACCTCTTCTTCTTCCACGAGCATCCACGAGTCATCAACTACATTGAGTTCTCCATCATCCTGAGCCCGTACCTGGGGCCGCTCATCACCTCGTTCATCGTGTCCGGGACCACCTGGCGCTGGGGTTTCTGGGTCTGCACTATCCTAGCCTGCATCGGCTGGTTCCTCATCTTCTTCCTGGATGAGACCCTCTTTGACCGAACCAGCCCTGCCGTACCTCGGGGATCTTACATCAGCCGTCTAACGGGCGTTCAGCAATCAAAGAGTTGGAGGCAGAGAAGCTTACTCCAGACTTTCAGTCGTCCGTTGATCGCCATCACCAAAATACCCGTATTGACCATCCTCGTCTACTACTTCCTCAATTTTGCTTGGGTTATAGGTGTCAATACGACTGTTGCCATCTGGCTAACCAACCTCTACGGTTTCTCCATACGAGACCTAGGTAAGCTGACTTGGTGTTTTCCGATCCATTCTAGATCTTCCTTATCCCGCGACATAAGCTAAGAACCCACCAGGTTACTTCTACTTCTTCGGCATTGTCGGTGTCCTGTTGGGATGGTTAGCAGGGCACTTCCTCCATGACGCGGTGGGCCGCTTCTACATGCGGCGCCATTTCGGCCGTCTTGACCCGGAAGCCCGCCTGATTATCACCTATCCGGCCACCCTCATCCTCTGTCTGAGTCTGATCATTCTGGGCTTCTCGCTTCAGCACCAATGGCACTACATGGTGATTGCTGTGTTCGCGGCCACGCAGTGCTTCGGCGTCATGATTGTCACCACAGCCATCAACGCTTATCTGCTCGACTGCTACCCAGAAGGCTCAGGCGAGGTCAGCGCGTGGATCACGGCCAGCCGCAACTGGGCCGGCTTCATGGCAACGTACATCCAGATCGAATGGGTCACGCAGCTCGGCCCAGCGAAAGTATTAGGCATCCAGGCCGCCATTACGTTTGCCTCCCTCTTCTTAATGGTCTTCTTGCAGTTGTACGGAAAACGGATAAGGCAGTGGCAAGGCCGCATGGTCTTTGGGGCAGGGAAGTAGTCTATAGCGAACGGCCATGGCCATGGCCACGGCCACAGCCTTGGCCTAGAAGCCACCTTTTCGAGAGTATATACGTTTTCTCGACATATTGTTTTCGCGAAAACCAGTAGTGTTAAGGGCCTTGCAGATTGTCGTTCGAAGTTTGTCAGTCTCATACTTGGCTGTAAGAAAGCCCATGTCTACGTCTTTGGTTGTCCTTGCTGAGCATGAGGTTGATTGCATTCTCAAGACTATAAGAGGTCTAAGGACGATAGGGAAATTTGATGAGGTACATTACAGTAACTCGTCCAACTATCGCTAACTATATACGAAGCCTCTCATCGTTACTCGAAGATCGCTATCTAAGAATAATGGAAGTCCACTACTAAGTTTAGTATACGAATACGGCCCTCGAACAGGTCGAAGAGCTCGTACTAGCAATACTCGACTTTCTCCAAAACATACTTATTCGACAGAAAGTCGTGATCTTAGACATTAGTCTGTTTGTATCAGGTGAATTATATTTGAGCTCATAAAATCATTTACCGTCGCCACTTCCACTGGTCTTGTCCAAGTCCTTCAATGCTTTGCCTATACTTAGCAGGTCATTCAGCGTCTCTGCTGTACCCGATCTGCGTCACACGGAGTCAATCTTCGCTGATTTCCACAGTCTTATCTCAACATGAAGCTGCGAACGCCCTTCTTTCTAGCTGTGCTTGCTATGACCGTCTCAACTTACTGCCCACCAAACCATCCTGCTCACAATACATTCCAGGAGCGCTTACATAGCACTCATGGCACATCTCAACTAAACACATCCGCACGCCATGGCGCAGTCTCCGTCTCGCCCAACCCTGGGCCGCCTCCGTCCACGTCATCAAGCACTAGTAGTTACACAAACACAATACAAGCCTATAGCGGACAGGCTCCACCCTCCATGCCTTCATGACTACCCAGCCTCGATAGTACCATCACGGCCATCTTCTGTCTTGCGGTCTTGTTCTTCAACATCGACATTACATTCAGAATTTACGAATGATACTATAATAGGTCAAAAGGTAAGGCAATACGCTGATGTGTGAATTGGTAGCCCTTCGTGCTCGCAGTCGCCTACAAGTTCGCAGGGATCGCGTTGACATAGGTGGCCAAAGTAGTAACCCAATACACAAACACTCTACCATGGTAAGCCGCATCCCTCTAGCTATGTCACTGAGCTATCTCTTACGCTTACCTTCCACAGCAAACGCATCATACTGCGCATGGTACACACTCCGGATCCTCCCACCGGCAGTCTCTATCTCGGACACAAGCGGCTGAAAAGGACCTACCACGCTCAGATACGCCCAAATATTAATCTATCACGACAACGTGAAGGAGCCTGGCTTGAACACCAAGCTTCCATGATTAGCCACTTTCACGACCTCGCTAATGCTTTAAGAGCTTCCAGGAGGTAAATCTTCTATGCCTTTAGCAAAACTATTTGAAACGCTTTTGAGTCAGTCAGCTTTCTAGGATTGCGACACACCAAGGCTGAAGGTGACTGGAACCTGCCCGCGTTCCTCATTTACCGCAAGAGCTTATTGCCCTTGATCAGCAATCTCTATGTTCCCTAAGGTCGTAAATGAATCGAATGATCGAGAGCCCGTGCTACAAGGTCCATGTTTGAACTTCGTAGCGCTCGTGATGTTCTTCTAGATGCTTTATGTAATTTCACCAGTGAGCAACATAACCATCTATACCATAAACGCTGCGCTTAATTACTTTGATCATAATTTCGTGAATCGTATCATGCTGAGTATAGAGGTGTGTATGCAGTCGTCTCACAGCTTCGTACCCGCATTTTCCTTGGTCTATATCTCCTATAGCGCGCTAAAGTCATTCCGCCTCCTTCGTCGTACATGATCATCACCAGGCCGATAACGAGATCGCTGCCCGGTGTTCACATCCATTTCAACATTGACTTCGCCTTCGGTATTGGGGCCGTTTGTTGTCGAGCCAGAATATTTTCTCTTTTGGACGGCGACCGAAAATGGAGCAAAGCGCCGATCAGGAACTTCTTCACTAACAGGCAAAGAGGTGTCGAGGTGAGAGGACAAAAATCTGTCCAACTCAGCGGCGTCAAGCGTTTCGCCGGCTTGGGCCTGGTGTTCCGCTGGGTGTGCCTGTATTATTCCTCTGTAGCCACCTTGGTTGAGACCGTTCTGCCAATTGGACCAGTCCTCGTACATTGTATTGGATGCATAAGCATCTGGGATTCCCAAATCGTAGCCAAAGCTTTCATCATGGGAGTTGAAATTGGTATCCGTGTGCATCGCACTGTTAGTATTACTCCATGGCTGATCGGAGGAGTTATAGAGGCCGATGTTTGGGTGGGTGGGATTGCGTGAGATATCTCGGCCACCAGCACCAGGGTGAGGGCTTGGTGGCGTATCGGGTCCTCCAGACAGGCCGTATTGAAAGTCGGAGAGGTTTGATCCATAGTCCGACATATTGCTATTTGGCATGTTGGCATGAGCATAGCGCATGTAATTGGCTAGAGGATACGAGGGTAGTGATGGCGATATTCTGGCATGGGCTGTGCTAGGTTCGTACGTTTGCATCATACCAGATCCTCCTTTAGGCATCTCAGGGGTTAAAGCAACCGGAGGCTCGCGGTAGGCGTTGTCTAAGAGTCCGCTTTGTGCCGAAGTTTCGATCTCGGCTCCGTGACGCTGATAGTACGAGCTCTGCATGAAAGTCCATTTTGCCAAATTTTCGGCTGAGTCTCGGCTTTGCTCAAGTCTCTGCTGCAAATCTCCGATCTTGGATGCATGCCAACTGAAATGTGTAGCTCGAGGAACATTGTGCCTGGCCACGAGTCCATTCCAGGCATCATGAACGTTGGGCTGGAGCAGGAGGCCGAGTATGACGTTGTTGGGTTGCCAGTCTTTCAATTCTTGACCACAGTTCCAATGTTGCATGTCAATGTGACTTGTCTGCTCTGCAAGACTCGCGTAGCACGATATGCAGAAACCGCAAGCATAGTACTTTTTCCCATTTTTGTTCGTATTCCGCCACTTTTCTGCGAGCCTGCGGCCGTCCGAAGCCCTATGGAATTGTTCAACATGGTTGATTAAATTAGCCATCCTTGTATAATTTCGAGGTCTCCCATCACTTTCCCTGCACTGAGCGATCAAATGTATAGTCAGGTGGTCCTGGTCAGGCCATGGTGAGCCACAGAACCAGCATCTCGGGCCTGCCTCGGTCATCTCGGCAATTCCATCTGGCATGCATGGATATTCTGTCTCATGTTCCCTCATGTGTCTCTTCCATCCATCGCTGGTGGTGAATTTCGTTGAATTTTCGCAAATAGTACACCACCGTTTGTATGATGTCGTGCTTAGTGCTGGTGAGGCCGCTAGCTTAGAAGGAGGATCAATGGTGTCGTCAATGATGGTAGTGCGATGACCCAATGAGCTAGGAATTGTAGAAGTCTTGAGCTCCTGGCTGTGTGGTGACGGGAAAGCGCCTGACTGTGTAGACGATCTCTGGGTAGATTG
>JAABUP010008372.1_pt1 | contig 13235 bp, 15 predicted proteins | sample 5559201 | NCBI WGS metagenome assembly JAABUP01 (sample SAMN10711887, study PRJNA513373) | rock metagenome | isolation source: Antarctica rocks | place: Antarctica | reverse complement strand
AGTCGTCATGTTAGGACTTGAACCAACACGAACAGACAGGAAGTGGCGGACTGACAAAAAGAGCTGCCATTACAGCAAACATTCGGAGCCTGCTGCGTGGGACTACCGCAGGCTCCGGCCAGCCTGTACGTTCAGATGGCCTTCTGGTGTCATAGTCATCAGCCTTTCTATGGTTTGATTTAGACATATTGATCGCTCCCAGCTCGTGAGAATTAGTGATTGCATCCGGACCCTGCCCTGTCATTGTATTCTCATTTAAGTGGAGAAATTCGTCCAACTCCGCTACTGCAGATTGCATGTCGCTTCTGACCAAACAATTGTGATGGGGAAGATGAAAGACCGAGGAGGGCTACAATAGGGAAAAAAATGTTACAGATCAACGCAGGTCACGTGCTGCTTAACGTTAAAGCTCCATTAGGTATGGTTTTTTACCATTTGTCGACCTCAGCACTCACTACTTGAGCGCACATTTCTTCTAGGAACCTTATGCATCTCGGTTGTTATAGTGTATGAAGGTTGACAATCAAGAGCATGGCATCGGCCAACCATCCACGCTCATACCCTTTCTACAGAAAGAACATAGCGTACTCCAAAGCTAAGCTACAAACACTCGACATCTGCCTCCCTCACCCACCTCTTCCACAAGGCCCACAAGGTTTCTGGGTATTGTGTGAAGCGACTTCTTAGTATCGACCCTACCGTGCTGACTAGGATCCTAGGTTCATCCACGGAGGTGCCTGGCGCGACCCGGAAATCGACTCCACCCAGCTGAATCGCGCCCTCGATCTCCTTCTGGAAGACCCTGTAGTTTCTAGCATCGCCGGCTTTGCCTCTATCAATTATCGTTTATCCCCCTACCCTGACCACCCTCGCGACCCTAGCTCTCCAGACGATGCCTCCCGAAACGCCCGACACCCCAACCAAATCCACGATGTGCTGGCGGCCCTTAGGTGGCTGCAGAAAGAGTACTGTTTTGGAGAGAGATACTTGCTTGTCGGGCATAGCTGTGGGGCGACTATTGCGTTTCAGGTAGCGATGATATGGCGAGAAGAAAGTACGTTGGCTGCCGCCTTTACAAAGCCGCTTGGTATACTAGGCGTCGAGGGTATCTACGATCTTGTTGCTCTACGAGATAACCATGGCGATGCGCCTTACTATCAGCAGATGGTGAAGAATGTGTTCGGTAGCGACGAGGTGAGTCTTAACGGACATGACCTTGAAGACCTGCAAGTCGCGACTCCACCTTAAGGGTAATTGTTTACCAATCTAGCAGGCTTGGTGGGCTGCATGTTCCCCCGTATCCGGCGACTACAAAAAACACTGGCCAGATGGCAAGCTCACTGTTGTGGCTCACTCGCTAGAAGACGAGCTAGTAGAAAAGGACCAGATGTACCGGATGAAGGCAGCTCTCAGCCTGCAGCGGCCAGCAGCTTCAGAAGGCAGTTTTGCCACCAATCGTCTTGATATCGTACAGATACTTACAGGGAAACACGATGAAATCTGGAGAGAAGGCACTCAGCTTGCGAAGAGCATTACCCATGCAGTGGAGCGACTTGTTCAATTGCAGCTTTGAGGACGAAACGACATTTCGGAATTTCGTTCCAAGCATGAGAGCCCTCACAATGACTATGATAACCTCCTCTTTCGCTATAGAAGAGTTCCAGACAGCCAGGAAGATCTCTGTATCTAAAGGTGTCTCTAACAAACAATGATACAAGCTCTCTGGTATAAAACTTCATATCAGTCATGTGTTTCGTCAATGGAGATTTCCTTCGGACACACCGCCGCCACCGCCATCGCCATGGCATTTACTGTGTAATAGCTCCGGTCACAAAGCCCGACGGTGCTGTATCCACCCAGTCGGTTATGATATTGTACGCATTGATATCATGTTCCCAGAGAAGGTAACAGATAGACGCAGCTATAGATAGACCATAACATCGTGGGAGGCATGAGTTCAAGCTACCAGGGACACGATTTGTGGTTCCACTTATGATATCGCAGGAGGGACATCCTGCAGCTGTTATCTCACATCTAACAGGTATGGCAGTATAACCTCGTGGGACCTAACTAACGGAGAGCCTTGAGCAATAAGGGATCAGAAGTGATTCACGGCAAGGTTTCATCGCCAGGCCCGCGAAGCTTCTTTATCCGCCTAGATATATTGTAAAGTAGACGTACCACAGATTCATATACCCTTCTGCTTTCATCGTGTCTCGGATTCCTTACTGTTCGTTTACTAAGTCAGATACAAGCTATTTCCTTTTCGAATGGGCAAGTAGACTCACTGAGGCAACACGGGCCAGAAATAAAATGCTTGTTGAAAACACTTCTATGGTCTACTCGTTTGAGGTTCGGTAGGACAGACATATTTTCTCCATCTTTCATCATCTTAAATCTAAACCAACTCGAACGGCACGCAAGATATCCTCAATCTCCGAATTCATGAACATCCACCTCCCAAACTATCTCCGTCTCACCCCACCCCAACCCATATCCCAACTCCCCCATCCCGTTCCCACACTCCCGCAATCGCAACACCAAAAGCTGCCCAACCCCCCTTTTTTAGCCCCATGACCGAATCATTCGCACACTCTGCCAGCAACAGTCCGCAGACGATTCCTTCGCACGCCCCCATCCGACAGCATGCCAGCAGCCAAGGGTGTCGAGGATGAGCGGTGGCAATGAAGCGTGGATGGTTCTGTTGGTGAGCATTGCACAAGAAACGGGTTGCCAAAAAGAAATCCGCCATAAAGGTAGGGGACCACGGACACGGGTGAAAAAATACGAAGGGAATAGTGGAAGGAGAGTAGGGCAGGCTTGTACGCTGGAGATTGCGTGTTACCCACCTCCATAAGTAAGTAACGAGGATACATATCCAGATACTCGGCGATGTCAAAGCTCTGCACTATTTCCAGTGGTTTGCTCTCAAGTATCCTCGATGATTCAAAAATAGACTCGTCACCAACCGTTCCTGAGTGTATGTGTTAGTGTGGCTTTTGTTAAAGGTCGGATACTATGCAGATCATTGAGAAGAGTAACATCCTAGCTCATAAAATCCACTACTCCCACAATCTCCTTCCCATCCCATCAACGCCATCGCAAGCACAGCCAGTTCCGTTAAATCATCCTCTCTTTACTTTTATTCAGCCCACCTTCTCCTCGCCGCCACCTCCTCCACCTCCTCGAGCTCCCTCGCCACTCCAACCAAGGCTCCCAGCGCAGCTTATCGTTCCCATCCCCCATATGTCCGCCTTCGCGCTCGCCAAACCCGTTTGAGTTCGAACACCAGACTCCTGTCTACCAGCTTTTGACTTCTACCCGGCTGCGAGCTCCGCGTGCGTGCGTGCAGCGGTCAAAGCTGTTTGATGGTGAGATGTTTCAACAGTGGGTGATAACCATGGTGATAGCCCCTGTTGTGCGAGTACAGGTGACCGGCGTTATCGGTTAGAAGAGAGCGGGCTTTTGGCATGTGGTAGAGGGACTGGGGATTCTGAGCGCTGTTGCTAGGATTGCAGATGGGGAGGCAGGATAGGGAAGGTGGTAGGATGGGATTGGGAAGGCGTTGGAGCGTTTATGGGAGCGTTTATGGGAGGTGAAGTGGGAAATGGGGTATAAAGGTATATCTATGAAGGTTGTTGACCAAAGTGATCGAAACTGTAAATTTCCAGGCGACGAATGAGAGTAAAGTAAGAGTAAGATGTAATTCACTTGAATGTCTTACCTGTTTTAGATACCATCAGTTTGCTACATTACTGAGCTTTCTGGAAGGCGATTGCAATACTCTTCAGTTCAATAATCTTCATGAACTCGTCGTAGTCTGTGCCCACAGCGACCTCAGCGATATCCCGCATGCCTCGGACCCCGTACCTCAGATCGACAACCCCATCACCTATGAGCGTACTCGAACGCGGCTAACCGAGAGCCGACACTGGTTATGGTCCAGATAAGTGTACCAATCTCTATCGGTTCATTGATTTGCACAGAGGCGTCTCAGGTTTTCCGTGGATAGATTGAATTCGTTACGATAGCTAGATTGCTGCAAGACGTGGCGGGTCTGGTCATTTCAGGATGCTTGCAAGACAAACATATTGTGGGTCCTGTACGCAGCAAAGCCTGACCGCATCAAGTAGAAACCGGGCTCGGTTCTGGGTGTTCATATCAGCTTCCAGCAGTGGCCCACGGCCAAAGCGATGACTTGACCCAGGCCTAAGCCTTTCGGTAATTGGGGAAACTCTCTCAAGCCCTGCAAGGGATCGCGAAGTGGATACCCCGCGTAAACCGATAAGAGCTCGACACACAAAGCGTAATTGTTTGCCCATAGATAGGTTGGCGTTATCGTGAACGACCCTTTTGGTAAGATATTCACCAAGCAATACGGTGCATGAGCCCGAGTCCTTTACTTTTCTTCGATCTCAATGCTCTCCACAAACTGAGCAGGATCATCGTTCACATCACGCGCCTAGGCCGGAAGCTCGCGAGGAAGATTTGGATTATAAGGGTGATACATGGACCCAGGAAGCTCGCCTACTTGTGGCCGGCTTGGATCATAATGTTGGGGGTAATTACCCGCCAGTTCCGGTGATCCTCCAAACTGCGAAAACCGAGGGGACTGTGTCAATGTCTTACCACTATATCTCGCCATGTCTGGCGTAGCCTGTACTGATCCAGGCTCTGGCTTTCCATGGCCCATAGGTTTAGTATCATCGACGAACGGTGGCGGCATTGATCGTCTGTTATTTCGCCGACGTCTCCAAAGAAAGAATGCCAGGGCAGCAAGAGCGATTACTGCAAGCGGAGCCCCCACTGCGGGCCCAATTATAGCACCCAGATTCTTCGATGAAGACGATTGCTGGGGTGTCTGTGATTGAGAAGCTGGGATTGCTGTGGTGATGCTAGAGGTGACGGTATTGGAGCCGCTGATGCTGGTAACGACACTGGTAATGATGCTAACACTGGCCGACGATGAAGATTGCGAGGGTGAGGAAGTAGTTGATCCCCCCGAAGATGAACTAGTCGACCCTCCAACATTGTTTCGGCTGGTATCCGCTGCGCTATTTGACGATGACTGCGAACCCGACGAGGATGACGTTGGTGTTGAAGATGTGGAAGACGACGGAGGAGTAGAGGAGGAAGAAGAGGGAGGTGAAGTTGAGCCCGCAACAGATGCACTCTGAATGTTGGATCCACCCGAACTTGAACCGGAGCTTGAGCCAGAAGAGCCAGAAGAGCCAGAAGAGCCCGAAGAGCCCGAAGAGCCCGAAGAGCCCGAAGAGCCCGAAGAGCCCGAAGAGCCCGAAGAGCCAGATGATACGACATTTCCATCCTTCAACGGAAATTGAGTAGCACCAGTGTCACAACATCCGACGTCGGGACGATTAGCATCACAGCAGTAGTTTCCCTTGCTGCATTCAAGGATGGCCTCGTTTCCAGAGGCAGTGTTGCCTGTTCAGGCGTCAGCACGACATGGCATGAGAGCGCACACGCAGGATTGAATACAGCGACTTACTGTGCGTACAGATTTGGGGACAGCCCGAGGATTTCCACGATTGATCGGTACAGGTATATCGTCCAAAATATTTCTGGTTGTCTAGATAGCACAGTCCGTTGCTCAGACACTGCCATCCTTGCGGACAACAAGGACTGCCGGGCGATGATGAACAGGGAATGTCATTTTCTTTGCTCGTATCGCCATTGGGATAGTAACAAGTCTGACAGTTGGCGATTGCGACCCAGGAAGCCAAGACGAGGAGGGAACCCAATTGAAGCTTCATGGCGATGCGCAACCTCGAGGCCGCTCAAGGAAATGGGAATTGATTGTTGTCTGCGTAGAGAGAGTCGTGATAAATAGAGAAGAAGAGGGAAGAGGGAAGAGGGAAGAGGGAGTGAGTAGGTTGTGCGACAAAGCTCTCTCAGACACAAGGCCGAAAGTCAGGAGATTGACAGGCTGGTACGGAGGTACACAGTTACTTACTAGATTAATTACTACCTACAACATTAAGGTACTCGGGTATCATTTGGTGATTGGTCTCGGGTGTGAAGTCATCGGCAGATTTATTTCCTCTTTCCCCCAAGGGGCAAAATGTAAATAGAGCGACCCCTTGGCGACTGGGATTGAAATTGCGCTTGTCCATGTATCTCCCTGTCACGCCAGCAAGTCAAGCGTGCCACTTCCCGACAGTTGCGTGGTGGCGCTTTCAAAGAAGTGACATCATCCAGAGTTGAATCGATGTTGTCGCAGTTCGATGATATCAGCGACCTTGATGGAGATGGCTGGAATGATTGAAGTCATGGCTACCTCCGTACTGTGATACGGTCTACCTACCAGCCTAGACATCGTCCATCCCTCTGTTTCACAACAAGAGATTAAAGTGTCTTGAGGAAAGCGGGTAAAGGCCATAAAGTAAATCGTTATCGGCCGTGTGTGGCTCAACACAAACCCCTATTGGGCGCGATAGCGACAGGCGCGGGGCAATCAAGAGCCGACACCAGCGCGAGCTCCCACGGACCACAATCAAAGCCTTGCTGTAGCCGAGGACTTGATCCACTCTCTTCAAAGCATCACAATTCACAAACATTGGTGAGTCCGTATTATAATAGAGGAATCATAGCTATGAGGGTCATCCCGCTATCCTTTGCTAGGGAAGCCGGATACAGCCAACTTCGAACCGTTACAACAAAGCTGGGACCCCAGTCAGGCTGTGCCAGCAAGACATGTTGGCTTCTTGCTAGGGACGTGTTTCATGCAGATGATCGATCCGTGCCGCAAGTATGGATTCCCGGAAAGGCTTCCCAAGTCGTATTCCCACCCACCATGAAAGAATGTACGGAATAGGCTTCTCGACATGACAGCAACAAGCTAGCTCAAGACCATCGGGATACGCTCATCTTTAAGACCGCTTTACCAGAGCCGCAATTTTGTTACGGGAAATTGAAGTAATCCGCAATGCTCAGTCCGCTGATTCAAGTCGAAAACCGAGAGATGCGCGATATTGTTGGTCTTGGGTAGCCTGATGAAATCTCTTGGGAAGCGATGCAAAAGAATCCCTGGCACCAAGGAGAGGCGACCCGGTCGCAGAGTTGTTCATATCCAGAAAAAAGCACAATGCTCGAATCCGACCATCTGCCTCTCCAGCCTCTACACATCTGACTTATCGTGGTACGATAAGGTCGACAATGGAAAAGGTCAATGCTCATCTATGGTTGCCAGTTTAGCTATCAAAACAATGTGCGAAATCACGCTCGCTTGTGAAGCGCTACTCGTTCGACCTTGGAAGATGTCGCTCTATTGAAAACAAGGCCTTCCATGTACGTTTCGAGGACGGTCGCGTAGTTAGAAGCAGCCTCTCCTTACTGCGATCAACTATGCAGATATTCTATAGCATCTCATAGCATTACAGGCCGCATATTGAATATAGGCGTTTGCTGACTCTGTCTTCAAGAGTAGCTGGCTGTTGATACTCTTGTATTCCCACAACTTTTTTGGCTTTCTGCGCGTGGACTTCAGCCGGATGACCTTTTTCGTGCGAATTTTCCCACCCTCTGCATGATGATTCCTTCCTTACTCCGTACTCTTCACCGTATTCACTGCATTCTCTGCTTGTTTGCTGCTAGGATAGCGGGTCTGTTCCGCTCGCTTAGACCTCAGCTTCCGTCCTTTGCTAGATCCTCCTTTGGTAGGCGAAAGCTTAACACAAGAGCGGCAACGTGTCTCGCATGGCCTCGGCGGTCGGATTCTTGGCGCCAAGTGTTGCTGACTGGACGCAATGTTTGTTACTTGTTCTGCGATCACGAAGACGAATGGTAAATGGTTCATTGTGGGCCATGCTTGAAAGCGCTGCATCATCGTCAGGTCGATCGATCGGAGCTGATGGAAACCTGTCCCTCTCACTCTCAGGAACAGGCGAGCTTGGAAACGTCGAAAAGCAAGGCAGCAGGATTTCTAACCCCGATGTCGACTCGGAAAGCTCACTAGCTAAGTACTCAGGTGAACCTACTGCCGGGCGAGCTGGTTGTTCTTCGAGATCTCCACGTTCTACTAGACCGCGAATGTAGTCCTTGATCTCGGCCCTAGGAAACTCCGTAGGCAACTCCGTCGCAAATCGCCGCCTCGTGTTGTCCTGCTCGTCCTCTTTGCTAAGAATGGGAATTATCGACGGCACGTGTTGGCCAGCACAAATCTGGGTAGCCAAGCCGTCAAGCTTTCCCTCAACCCGTCCTAAAGAGCTGATCCCCAGGCTCGTCATCGAAAGATTCAAGGCTGAAGTGTGAAACACTATTCTCTCCCGAATTGCTTGCGTACGCTCAGAACCGAGTCTAATCCCGTCACAGGTGCGTTTCTCTTTGGTTCCAAGGCTATTGTAGTGGAGAAGTGACTGGTCCAGTTCCTCGAGTGCTTCGATGCAGTCCTGAATGATATTATTGAAGTGGTTCTTGTCTTCGATTTTGGCATACATCAGAAGTGAAGACGGCTTCTGGGCCTCGTCTCAAATCGCGCGAACAGCGTTATGCAGAGAGTTGAGCTCTTTCCCAATCTCCCGGGATTGTACTGAGGCTCCTTTGCAGCACTTGTAAAGCCTCCATGCCAGGGTTCCTAAGGCGACAAAATCACCGATAGCGAACCCGAAAGACATTGCAAAAATTTCGATGACAGCACATTTCCTAGTCGAAGAATCGAATTGAAGATCTCAATATAAGAAGACGTCACTCTCAGCATGATAAAGCACCTTTTTGCAAGCTACACTTGCGCTACTACCATTTCACAGCCAACTAGGGTCGAATGCATCTGAAGTAGCCGAAAACCCTCTACACAGTAAGCGCCTTCACTACAAGCTACAGGTGCGCTATTGCCATTTGACAGCCAATTGAGGTTAGCTGCGGTACGAATCAGCTGATGACAATCAGATTCAGAGAAGCAACGTCATGATCTCTTCAAGAAGTTTCAGGAATGTTTCGATATTCTCGACATCAGAAGCGTATCTGAAGTTAACCAGATTCATGATACCAGGAAGCTGTCGACTTTCCAGCAAGTCGTTTGTGAAAGACCCGCGGCAAATTTTAGACACGTTTGACTATAAAGAGTCTTTGACTCGGAGTGTCACCCATCTGACAGGTATCAACCTGAATCATCGCATTCAAGATTTGCAGCACTATTATGAAACCGAAGAAGTCTTCTCACCAAGAGGATAATCTTAACACTTGGGGCGACTAAATTTCGACAACCAAAAATGCAATGCATAGTGTCAAGATAACAATGATATACATCAGCGGGTTAAAACATCTTTCTCCGATGGTGTGAGAAGGGGTAGAGACCTTCAGTATGAATATCAGACTGCTTGATGGTTCCTCCTAACACTATTTGGTTTCATAAGCCTGACGTTTATCGCTGGAAGTAATGCAATATCATCCTACTTTGCTTTGGGAGTCTAGCAATTAGCTACTTCATCGGCCCATGGTGCTAGCCAAGGCTGTCATATTCCTCGGTACAGTGATCTAATGTTTGCTCCAATTGATAGATTCGCCAGCCAACAACCAGACTAGGACTTGATCTGATTCGCTGAATAGCTGCCACTTGTCAATGGAGCAGACTGAGCAAAGGTCATCAGACTGAGAGAACTCCCTTCGAGAATTACATGTGACTCTTCTCGCCTTAGCGTTTCGTATGATCCTCTTTCCTATTTTCCACGACGCTGGAAGCACATCAGATGCCATGGCGAACCAGAGCGGGATGTTCTCAGACGACTTAGAGCGGCTGTGCCCACGTCGCATATGTGACCTGCAGCTCAACGGGTAAGCCGGGCCAGGAATCCTTCATCCTCCGGGTCGGTATGTTGTTCTATAGAAACCAACGGTCTTTTTCCGGCCGGCTCGACGCCTCAGGCCTTGTTGATCCTTCTGGATTCGACACACCATCGCATGGCTTCGAGGGTTGGCTTTGCGACAGGTAGATAGCTTGCGAAGAGTCGATTTGGACTTCCGATCATCCGCGCAACAAGCAAACATGGTAACTACATCTTGTGTTATACAGTACTCGTTGTCCTGGTGGTCCAAGATTTGATGTTGCGACGATCCCATGGCTCCTAGTGTGTTGGATGATGAATGCCATGAGAAGAAGCACAAGGTACCTTCTTATCCCTCGCTTGGCTATCATTGGCTTAGCCGGAGATCAGGGGGAGATTGGAACATTAGATAAGCACTTCACCTCGGTCGCACGAAACCCTAACCCATGGATCACGGACCAACGAACGTAACCCCAAGTCCAACGTCCCATCAACCTCTTGGTCTCTGCTTTCTTCTTCTCCTTTCGGTCCGCCAATCAAATGTAACTGTCCATCCTACCAGGATTCATCGAGGATCCAACCCGGTGCTCTTAATTTCATCAGCCGCCCTATCGCCGCGTGATAAACTCCTACAGACCACGATCCAACACCGCCCCTACATGTCGCCGTGCCCCCCGGACTTTCATTTCCTCTATCAACCACCATACTTGTATACCTGACATGGGAGCATGAGCGCAGTCCATCTGCCTCCTCATTTCACTGCCGCTTCCTTATATCATGAATCTATATAACATCGATTGTTCTTTGTCTCTTTGATTCATGTTTTTTATGTACATATTCTTCTTCGCACTCTCATTTGACAGGCATTGCATGCCCTTCCTTTGAACATGCAGTCTGCATTACTTTCTCTTCTGTTATGCGCAGGGCTCTCCTACGCATGGCTTCCAAATTTCGAAGTCCGTGGTGTCAACCTAGGGAGCCAATTCATAGTTGAACCGTGGATGGCGAGTGATGAGTGGAACAGCATGGGCTGTGGCAATGCTGCCTCGGAATTTGACTGCGTCAGCGCTCTCGGACAGAGTACCGCCAATTCCGCTTTCCAACACCACTGGGATACATGGACCACCCAGCAGGATATTGCGCAGATGAAAAGCTATGGGCTAAACACGATCAGAATTCCAGTCGGTTATTGGATGAGAGAGGATCTGGTTTACGCCGACAGCGAGCACTTTCCCCAGGGTGGACTTCAATACCTAGAGCGCATCTGTGGCTGGGCCAGCGATGCGGGAATGTACATAGTTATCGATCTGCATGGAGCGCCGGGCGCTCAAGTAAGTGGAAACCCTGATACCGGACAGGTAAGCATAACACAACCACTCGAGGTCGCCACCGGGCCTAAAGAAGTGGATAGCAGCATGATGAGCGGTCGCAGTAACACTTACTAAATGTTGCGCTTACCTAGACTGCCCCCTCCGCCGGCTTTTATGTCGACTACCAGTACGAACGGGCCTACAATTTTCTCGAGTGGATGGTCAACATTATCCACACAAACAACAATTACCGCAACGTCGGCATGCTAGAGGTCGTCAACGAGCCACAACGGGGGCAAACGAGCCAAACAGACTCTATGAGACAGAATTACTATCCGACGGCCTGGAAACGCATTCGCGCTGCCGAATCAAATCTTGGAATAAGCGGCGACAAATTGGTTCACATCCAGATGATGGTAGGCTCCTTCGGCTCCTGGATATGCGGTGAGTTTGGCAAATGCTAACATCACGATAGAACGCGAAATGGGGCTCTGGAGACCCAAAGCAGTACCTTACCGACTTGAACTTTGCCGCCTACGACGACCACCGCTACCTCAAATACTCCGACGACAACGGCATCAACGACCCCGGAACAGGCAAAACCCCCGCCGCCTACCTGAAAGAGTCTTGCTATGACGACCGAAGCGGAAACTGGCCCCTCATCGTCGGCGAGTTCAGCTTGAGCGTCGCCAACGACCTCGAGTGGAACCCTTCATACGACTTCATCCCTGACAGTCATGTCGCATGGTACAAGCAGTGGTTTTCGGCGCAGATCATTGCCTATGAGAAGCAGGCGGGGTGGATCTTTTGGAGTTGGAAGTGTGGGGCTATTGGGGGGAGGAACGATTGGCGGTGGTCGTATCAAGGTAAGTCCCTTGCTTTCGATTCTTGATGGTTCATGAGATTCAATGCTAACACCAGATAGCTGCTGTGGCGGCAGGCGCAATCCCGCAGAATCCGGATGATGCGAAGAACTCCAATCCTTGCGCTGGTATCTGAAGCTCTGTATGTTATCGGTCTTTACAGCGTGGATCAAGGACGACGAGGTTCACGTCAGCCTTGGCTGTTTTGGCTGCAGGACCTCACCGTGTCCTCCATCTTTTCTATTATACGCTGAGGCACTCTTTCGCTCGTGTTCACATGTCTGAATGCATACATCGTCAAGGGCAGCTATCTATTCTTTCTGGCCTGACTATCAATATTACCAACTATCCATCTCTTCTCCTGTTCGCGCGATCGAGTTGAGCAACAATCGACGTCAACAGACAGGTAATAAGAACCGTAGAATCAAGTCGATAACCTTGATAGACGTGTTTCTCATGGACGAATAATCACCTTCCTTACCTTGCTAATCCCCATGGTTTTCCCTATCTTTAGACAATGTGATTGCACTCTTTGGAAATTCGGTGAGCCTCTTGAATCACTGTTGCTCTTGTGGTTTCAAGAACGTTTATCAGTATTTATCTGTATTATTTTAGCTGAAATGGATGATGGTCAGGGTGCTTGCAATAGTGATAGTAGGTGACTTTTCGGACGTGTCTTGCGAAGAACATTCATCTCAACTACAGTATGCCCCTCTTGCCACGATCCTCTCCAACACCTTTTGAGGATGACACAACCTCGTGCGTAGTATTAGTTCGTACCGAGGTATCCGTACCCCGCACTTTCGCTCCAAGTTTAAGCGAATACTGAGAGCTGAGACAAAGAACAGAAAAATCGGCCAAAGTCAGCCGAGGTCCGATTAGAGCACATCACCAGCGACCGGCCTTGATCTGATAAGATGGTCATCTCTTCCACCAAAACTTCTTTTGCGCCACGGCTGGTTCGAACCGCTACTGCTGCTGGTTTCAATACTTCAATGCTGTACGGAGCATGACGAGCTATGTTCTCGGAATGCCAAGACCCAGCCACACTGTAATTTACATGTAATCTAGTCTTAGTGCTTGAAGATAGATAAAGTTATTCTGTTTCTAGGAGCCCCTTTGAGTGTTGTTCTACGCTTCATTCACCACCAACAGGGCTCTATCGCGTTCAGATCCGGAGAATCAGCGGGCCATACTTCGTAGAAGACGAAGGATTGCTGCATTCATGAAGATAATGTTCTGAAAATGAGAAGCGTGAGCAGAAGCTTTATCCTCCTGTATCA
>JAABUP010008370.1_pt1 | contig 13237 bp, 13 predicted proteins | sample 5559201 | NCBI WGS metagenome assembly JAABUP01 (sample SAMN10711887, study PRJNA513373) | rock metagenome | isolation source: Antarctica rocks | place: Antarctica | reverse complement strand
AAGGTCGCATTCCCAACCGACCCCGTATCAGTTGGCCTGTACTTCAAGCAGAATATCTTCATCAAAAGACAATATCAAACAACAGTTCAGAAATCAGATAGCGCACCCCTTTTCCAAACCTCACTCTCATCTCGCAATCAATACCCACTCCTCCCCTCCACGACCCCATGTGCCCCGCCCTTCTCCCCAAACATCTCACACAACCCCTCCGCCAAATCCCCCGGCCGCTCCCACCCGGCGAAATGGCCCCCCTTCTCATAGATCTTCTGGAACACAATCGGCCCCATCGTGCCCCTCCAACTCTTCGGGTTGTTACAAATGTCGACCGGAAAATCCGCCACTCCCAGCGGCACGTCTATATACCCCTGGACGACTGGGATGGTGATCCGGGTCGTGTCGTGCAGCGCCTCGTAGTAGATGTAGGAGGCGGCGTCCGGGCCGGCGCGCGAGAAGACGTAGATGCTGACCCAGAGGCAGACCTCGTCTTCGGTCCAGGGGTAGGCGTCGGACCAGTCGACGAATTTGTCCCAGATCCAGGCCAGCAGGCCGACGGGGGAGTCGCGGAGGGCGAAGTTGATTGTAGCTGGCTAAATGGATGGGGCAGGTAAGTGACTGAGGTGAGTTTTTTGTTCGAAGAGTGGGGAGGTGGGGCAAGGGCCGGAGGGAGGAAAACTATATTGTTTTGGATGCAAGGAAGTAGGGGGGCGGACGCACTCTTGTCGATTGGATAGCGATGTAGCCGCGGCCCTCACCGGTCCCGAAGGGATACCATCTTTCACCTTGTCTCAAGGCGGCTTTCTCACGCTCGGAGTATTCGGGCTCGGGGTTCTCGGCCGTGAATTGGGGCTTGGCGGCCCAGGCCCAGTTCACGTGGTGGGCTTTGACGTGGGATGGGTAGAGATGTGCGAGGGCGCGGGTGATGAGAAAGCCCCAGTCGCCCTTCGAAGAGTCAACATGGGAATCGATGATTTGTGGGCAATGGATGACTTGGGATTGACGTGGACTTACACCTTGAGTGACTGATCAAGCCATTCGTGGTCAGCCGTCTGTGAGAAAGCAACGGATGTAACGAGGGGTGCGTACCGTATTGATCATACCCAAGAGCAAGCATGACTTTATGGCAAGCCTCCGCATACTGTCCAATTGCAAACCCTTTCTGCGCCAAATCAATCAGACTCGTGGGCCATAGATACGTGGAGAGACCCCACGGATGGAATAGACGAACTTTAAACATCCCAGATGAGAAACCGTAGTTGGGCAACGAAGGAGCCACGACATGAAACGCCGGCTTTCCATCCCCACCCTTCAGCAGCGGCAACATCTTAGTGACCTCGAGGAAGCTGCCAGGCCAGCCATGGACAAAGAGGAGGGGTATGGCACCCTTGACATCACTCTTCTGATGCAAGAAGTGCATGTCAATGGGACCGAAACCGTCGACCGTGATCTGGGTCTCAAATTGAGGCAATGAGTTCATCCATTTCTCTTGAGCTCGCCAGTCGAATTTCGTTTTCCAGTGTTCGACAAAACGCTTAACGTCGGCTCTGTATACAAGCCTCTCAGCGGGATATTGTTGGCAAATGCGAGAGGAGAGTGACAACCCACAAGGGTGATCCGTATTGCCATTGCGCATATTCAAGTTCGGTGGGCCAGTCGTAGTCTTGCAATTTCCGCTTCAATCGATCAAGCTTCTCCTGTGGAACTGCGATCTTGTATTCTTTGATGTCCGGCATTTTTGCTTCCAGCGGTGGAGTTGTTGAGCGTCACACCCTGAAGCCAATCGCAGAGAGAAATTCAAGTGCTCGCAGGATACAATTGAGTGCACTGGTTCTGATCTCGAGTTGTAAAGGATCAGACAGATCTCATATCAGAGACCCTTTTCCCCATTGCTGCCTTGGCCGTACCCCGCGCGGGGAATCTTTCGACACCCGGAAGCTTTCAGATTATCGATCACCGTGCGCATCACATTCAAGAACCGTGAGCCCTCGGCCGATGCCCGGAATTGGCATGGTATGGTACAGACGCTATCGCCGTCGACAACAGAGGCCATTGATGAAATAATAGAAGATGGCTCATCCACTGTCGCTGCCAAAGAGGCCGCCCTTGCTTTCAAAAATATCAGCCATCAAAAGTCCCGACATAGCCTACCACCATCGAGGTCACCAGATACCTCTTTTTCGGGTCTCCCAAATGCAAAGTTGACGGTGTCGCGTCGCATGAAGGCAGAGGCGGGCACGCAGGCAACGCACGGACCAGCTATGTTCGGGCATCATCCGGGCTCCTCGTACAACATCTTGCATTCATTAGTCGATGACCTTCTTTGAGATCACAGTAGTGCGATATACTCAGACACAGGTTTGGGAATCAACTTAGATTACGGTAATGAACAGCTTAGTATCGTACGGCTAAACAATCCACTCCTCTGGACAAGCGTGCACATTCTTATGCCCCAATCTTTCACTATCAATGCTACACCTGCTATTCGGGGTTGAAGATGTCACGGTCCGGTCACTACTCGTTGCTCAAGCGTTCCACAGCCAGTACTTTGATCAATGCCTCCTCGAATACTGAGGAGCGCACCAGACTACTAACGTTACACTCATTGACCGAAATTGACTCTATCACGGGCTGGTAACTGTTCATTGCCCAAGCGTTCCGCAGCGAGTACTGTGATTAATGCCTCCTCGAACACTGACTCCTCCAACGCCGCACCGAATCTACATATCAGTTAAGAGTCAGCCACGACGCACAGCACACCAGGGTGAAGCTAGCCTACCCATAGCAATGCACCTTCTGACACAGATCGAGTTCGAGTTCTTTAAAGGCCCGAGTCCTCATGCCTTGAAGCCCGCAATGCTGACAGATACGATTCCATGCTTCCACAGGGGTGATCTGTCCGTCTAATTCCAGTCTCGAGCTCAAGTGCAAGAGCTTTTCGATTTCGTCGCGCGGAAAAGTCCAGGTCCCTTCTGCCTGTGGCGTGGACGGAGCGTGGGAGCACAGAGCAAAGGATGTCGTCAAGGCATGCCCGGAAATGGAATCACTTGTTTGTTTTGTTGCTGTATTGATATGGCTCATGCACGGGCGCTCCAGCCTTTGAATTAGACGTTAAAAGTTAACGTCGCTCTCAATCATAGAAGAAGTACCTACGCCAAGACGAATTCGATTCCTGATTGAGGAGAAGCCAGAGCATCCGAGTCTAACCATTCTTTGGAGATAATGGTCGCATCGGGGAGGATTGGCGATTCAGAATCTACCACTCAAGGTTTACGTTAGCAGTGACGAGGTTTGCTCGGTCAGGGCCTCACGCTCACCGTCCTTATATGAGTCGGTGAACCAGTTACTCTCGCTGCTGTCAAAAGCTTGCGACTCGACAACGGAGGCATTCGCCCTTTGATCTAGGTTAGGAGAGACATCCGGCGCGGAGGATGGGATATGGACATGTAGCCTTTCACCATTGACGCCATCGTTGCGTAGAGTAACTTTCGCCGCTTGTCCGTGAAAATAGTCATTGACAGTGGAGCTAGTGTTCTTGTCCGTATCTGGAGGAGCGGGAATGGCGTTTATGAACAATGTATGCTCTAAAGCATTGACCCGAGATTGAAGCGTTTCTTTCTGCCCTACCATATGAGTCTCTACCTCACGGAGACGGATAACTTCCTGCTCAAGGGCTTTCATGTAGTTTTGCGTGCGTTGGCGGTGAGTGCTACAGGACTCTTGAGAATCAGCCACTACATAGACGCGAAAGCCGGACAGCCAAGGCCATGTCCTCTCAGAGCTCCGAGAAGAACGTACCGCTGGGCATGGCGGACTTGCTCCCGCCTGCGAGAGGGGTCCGCCGCAGTAGGTGCGGAAGGACTCCTTCCTTGCTTCGCCGACTTGTCTGGAATCGATTGCTCAGCGAGGCTTGGCATTACCCACATCAACGACGAGCTCTCAATGAGTGCAGAACGGATATAAGATTTGCGAAGAGTAGGATGAAGTATTAAGGGTCGTCCAGGGTACAAAACAAGACACGTGAGGGGAATAGAGCAGAATTCAAAAGCATCCACCAAGATCATCCTGCCGTCGAAGAAGGTATTACCTTGAGAGGGTTTGAGCAGAGGCTGCAAGAACGTAATCTGCTTTGCATCCAAGATCTTCTTAGATCGTTTCCACAGCGACTGTTTCCCCTGGTGTGGAGAGGGAGGCAACGATGGGGTAACATTTTCGGCCATTATGGATGAAAAGGATCAATACAGCGAATCGACAAGAGACGGTGCGCGAACTAAGACGACAGAGGAGAAAAGGTGCGTCAACAAAGCAATGGGCTCGGGGCCCGCGGTTGTCAAATCACACGGTTCACAGCAACTCCAATGGTGGCATGCCGCTTTAAATCGACGTCGTGACATTGATGAGAAAGCAGGAGTCCTGATTAGGTAAGGCGTGGTGCGGTGGGCTTGACGTTCATCAATTCCTTGAACCTACTTTCACTTGCGGACAGGCTGAGAGAATGTCCTCCATGGTGGCATACAGTCAGATGTGACGCTTTCAAATGCTCATCGCTTCGACCTGCCGCGAAGTCTGTCCAAATGGCTGCTTGTTATGGACTCGAGATTCGGAATCATTCTCTGCAACGGACATAGCCACTTGTGTATCAAATTGACTTCCTGTTTCTGTAGGTCGGGCAGCTGTGTTATATTTGTCAATCATCACAAATACAATAATCGTCGTACCAAGCAACCATGCCTTGGATTAGAGTCTTGGTTCTAACGCGGGGCGAAAAGTCATGTATAAATGCATTCACTTTCTCTTCTGTGGGCATCAGATGTTAGTTGTCACCCTTGGCTTATTAGTTTCTGTATTGGTAGACAACACGGTCAATACGTATACTCTCCAAACGTTTTTCTGTCATCACATCCACAATCATGCATGTTATATGGAGCCTTCTTGGCCTTTCGACTTTCCTCTTTGACAGTTGTACTGGAGCCACGATTCCTCAACGTCAGCCGCGTCGTCGACAGATGCCCAACCAATTCAACGCCAACCCGGCTTCAGGTTTCGATGACCCAACAATTCAGATCGCAGACCCAGCCTTCGGAACCGCTATCAAAGCTGGGTATCAGGGCCCTATGGCATCTTACGAAGACCATGCCCTTGTCGGTCCCGTCGACCTTCTCCGCAACGGCCACGTCAACTACGGTGTAAGCCCCAACTTTACGCTACCGCTGTACTACGGCACATCCGCTTCCAACAAATCATACTGGTGGATTGTGACCGACACGTCGGATCAAGGCAATGCGCAGCAACTAGGTCTGAACTTCTCCCCGAAACTTCGCTTTGCAGCTCAAGGCGTGGCCGGCAATGGTATGACCGGAGCAGAGCAGTTGAACATCGTCAACAACACAATCTACGGGCGTCGTGGCCTCGTGGACTTCTCCCCGGTCCGACACCTGGTACCCGGAAACTCAACGCCTTTTCCGCCAGCGTCTGTGCAGCCTGGCTCCGTTGGAGATGCTGAGTACACTCCTCTCATCCAGATTATGAATGCTGGCTACGAAGTTTGGAACGCACCCATCGTCGCAGGGCAGGTTGATGATAAATATCTGAATCAGTTCTGTGATGGCGTCCCCGAGGCTCAAGCTGCCGACTTCTACAGCAAAGTCCACGATCAAGTACTTTCTATCTGTCCTCGCGATTCAGTAGTCACACTCGACACTGTCCAAGGGTTCTCGTTCGGCAAATCCGTTCTTTACCTAGTCGCGGATGGATCCGATCCATTGCCGGCGACCATCGACGGCGGCACTTATGCGCCTCGTCTTAGTTTGGTCAGGACCGGCTCAGACGATGCTCTTTTCTCCGGAGTTGAGCGGTTCTTCGTCAACACGAACGGCTATACCAACCGAGACCTACCAGCAGGTGCTCCTAACAACGAAACCCATCATCCCTGGCGACAAGGCCTAAACTCTGCGGTATTGGGTGAAGGTGAGCTGATCGCCGATTTCCCGTACATGAAGGATTGGGACTTTCGCTGACAAGCTTTCTCAAGGCGACCCGCTGAACATTCTCGGCGCTATACCTACTGTCGCTTTTGACTACTCACCTCTATGGAACTTTGAGCTCTGGACTTGGACGGACTACTCCATTAAGAATGGGATCAGGACACGGCTGACGGGGGAGTTTGAGGTTCTTGGGATGGCGGCTGCGGGCTATATCACGGATCCTAATGGGGATCCGCTATCGGATGCTGGTATCATCAGTAACTGCCCTATCGTTCATAGATCTCTATAACTGTAGGGAGAGCCACAGAAGCGAAGCAGATTGAGGGCTAAATATGAGTCCAGTGCGATCTCTTAGGTTGGAAAGCGACTTCAAAGATATCTTAGAGCTATTAAGATAATTCAGATCCCTCTTGATCCAGCTGCAGATCGTTAATATCTAGTACTATATGATCACCAATCACACACCGCCATGGACCGTGGAAACTAATTGAACTGCATGACACAGAGGCACAGACTGCCCTCAGACCTTGACTCGAATGCGTTCCTCTGTTCTCAGTTAGCTGCTTCCTGAGACGGCCGGGTCCATGATTTGGGGTTTCCGTTTCATAGTGTGTGGTTTCCTGTTTCTTGTGAAGTACCAATTGAAGCTAATGACATTGGTAGAACACTCTGCAGCGATACAGAAACTAAGACTTGCTCGAATATAGCATCACGGCGATTGTGCGTCGATATTGTCCAATCATAAACTAAAGTTCGCTTCCTCTCACTTCTTAGGCGGAAGGGCAACGATCATCTCCATCTGATGCGAATATTAGACCGACCTTCTTCCAAATACCAACACAATCAATAACAGAGCGCGCTTACGGTGTACAAGATATCTGGACGATGGAAATGGGCAGGGCCGCAGTAAGTCAGAGACCTGTTCTCTCAGCTCTCCAGATCAGCGAAAACACACGTATGCTCAACGACAACAACCATTGGCACATCTGGGAGAGACTCCCACTTACAGCGCAAAGATGACATCCCTGCCCTTCTCTCCGGCAACCTCCATCTCCGCCGTAAAGACCTCCTCTGCAATCTTATCGTTGAATTCCCTGCTCACCGTCCCCGCCCCCCTTATCAGCCAATCCCACTGCTTCCTCCACTGCCTAGCTTCTCACGAACCGGACCGAACCCGACTCACAAGTAATTAACCTGCCGGTGCACACAAGCCTCCAAGCCCACGCCCAATTCTTCCAATATCGCCACGATGTTGGTCCATACCTGCTTCGCCTGGTGATAGTAGCTGCCCTTGCCGCCTGTGACCATGTCGCCAGTCGCGGGGTCGGCGGCCCATTGTGTGCTGATATAGGCGATGGGGGTGTTGGGCGGAACGATTGTGACGGTGCTGAAGCGGGATTTGTAAGGGGGAGCGCCGACATTGTGGGGTGTGAGGCGCTGGAGGGAGGCCATTGTTTTGATGGGATGAAGATCAGAGTAGTAGGATAATCAGACCTAGAGTATATATATATATATATATTTTTTTCTTACATGTACAGACATATATTTGAAGGTATGTGGACACAGGAGAGATACGCAGTATAAGCAGTGAAAGATAGAGATGGTCCGACATTGCTCGCATGACATGTCACATGGCGCCACAAAGACTTCAAATTCGACTCAAATCAAGGCAGCCCCACCACGATGATCCCGCTGCGTAATCGGAGAATGCCACACATATGGTGAAGGAGCAACAAACGGTACTGAATGTGAAAAAGCATGGTAGTTGTCGGTAAACAGTGCCGATGCCTAAGGACATGGACGGACGGTCCTTTACGGTGGCCCCAGCCTGATTGCCAGGGCTTGCAAGAAGAGAACTTTGGCGGCGTTGATGGCGCGAAGATATATCGATCGTAAGGGCAACCACGGATGGGCAAGGAGACTCTCGATATGTTCACAACGTAGTAAAGGTCAGTCCGGCCGCATGCCTACCAACTTTGTCGACCGAAGCCTGGCTTCCTCCAGGACCGTCCAGACTCCGATAAACCAAGAAAAAACCCCAACCCCTGTATAGTGGACTATTACGTAAGGCATTCGTAGGGCTGACAACGAGTACGAATTCTTCTGCCTACGAGTACACTCGATCAAACACAATATTGATCGTTCTGGTAAACGTTTACACTCAAGCCCTCGCGACACATTCTGTGTACGTCGTACGATAAAATCAGCCCCAGACCCCGCAGATCTGGGGATGGCGACATCATAGCACCGCCAAGATGTTCCAGCCCGGGGATTCTCTGACAACCATCCATTAGCGTTGCCCTACAGGGCGGCGCCATGAATGGCTGGCTACAATGCGATCAAAGAGTCCTTAGGACATGACATCTCTCGATTGACCAGAGGCTTCGTCCCCGCAAGTCGGTTTCTCTTTGCCTTGACATGGCCTTTGCCGTATCGTAAGAGCACTTGTAAGGTATCATAAGGTAGGTAGGCCCGCGTATTCCGTCAGTGCAACTGCTAGTCTTACATATTCTACTTCGACCACCATGTTATCCAATACATCTCTTTAACAGCCGACAGTCACGTCGCCACCATTTTTACATTTCATCGCGCTGTCACTTTCTAACGAACTGGATCCAGTCGCTACTTTCACAAATCACTTTCATGGTACGGCTGGCATCCTCTCCTGTTTGAACAGTGGCTAGTTGAGGATATGGCTGAGGAGACTAGGGAAAGCTTCGTAGGGGAGCTTTCTGATTCCTATATCACTGGCATCCCAATTTCTTCCGCACGCTTGTGCAGATTCCTTATATATCCATCGCGCGAGGAACATTAAGCCATGAAGACCACCATCTTCTCAATCGCCCTCGTGTTGGGCTTTGCATTTGCCACTCCGTCATACGATGGTGGCCGCAGAAGCGATGATGATCGTGATGGCCACCGACACCGCGACCACTGCTTGAGCCAACAAGACGTCGACTCAATCCTCTCCCGTTGGCCTCGCATCTTTGACGGCGGTCAAGCCGGTGTAGATCTCATCACCAAAACCGTTACTGAGGATTTCACCTCTTACAACGAAGGATTCAACTTTGGCAACGTCACTGGCCCTGAGATCGACGTTCAGGGCCGTGCAGTTCTCATGACGATTCAGCAACACGCTGTCGCCAACAAAGGTAATTCTGACGGGAAATTCTCGACGGTCCTCGAATTCCATACTGGCGACAAGATTGCATGGAGGTGGCAATTCATAGGTCAGACCAACGGCGATAGATGGTAATCCGAACGTTTCTCCTTCAATCAACTCCAACTTCTTGATTGCTCGCCCATCCATTTGACGATACTCCGTTTTGAGCTGTTGTGCTGATTGTGGCCTACCAAGCAATACCGGAACCCTAGCTCCGGCAGGCCAGCCAGTCAAATACAAAGGCATTGACCTCCTGTTCATCCAGAGGGACACGGATTTGATTCAGAAGGTCTACACCTCCGCGGTAAGCCCAACTCAAGAGAGAAACAAGATTAGATGCGAAGGTTGCCGCTGATGAATCCCCAGGACTTCATCAATTTATACTTTGATATCCAAGTCGATTTCAGAAACACCACCGTCTGTCCGAACACTACACCTGCGGCTCCAATCTGTCCTTTCGTGCCTGGAGCCTAGTGCTCGGAATTATTGTCAATGGGCACGGTGGCGGAGTGTTGTTGCGGAGATAATGGTTATCGCAGCTAATTCTAAGCCGGAGTTGATTTGCTTAATGTAGTGTTGCTTCAAAAAGTTGCTTCAAAAAGACAACGCCGTGTACTTAACTGTACTCTACTGTCGTTGTTGTCTCCTATAAATAGCCATCCCTGCCGCGCTACAGTTCTACGTCAAAAGTCTTCGTGAAACCACTATCACACTCCAAACGTTGTTCCTTTGAACCATGTGAAGGACTCAAGTCTTACTCCCCACGAGAGAAGAATGAGGAAAGATTACGAATGAGATCTGATCTGCAGGTTCAGAAATCTCACTGAAGGCTGAAGAAGAGTTATAAGAAAATTAAAGACGATTCTTATTTTGTACACAAGCAATCTAATCACATACCATAAGCAACCGGGCCGTATTTGCCTGACACACTGTTGGTACTTCAAATCATGTGACCTGCCTTCAGAACGCCTCACTGCCGAGGTGGCAATACCTAAAAGTTAACGCTCTGTCACTTCTCCGTCAAGCTAAATTGATTGAGATGTACAAAGATAATTCAGCTGGGATCTATAATGATTTCACTGTAGCCAACACATGAAAGGAGGAGAGTGAGAAGATCCTCGGTCCATACCGCCTGCCGGCGTCGCGTCTCCCCACTGGAGGCGCGACTTCTAAATGCCCATGCAATCAAGCACCACCCGCACACCAAATCCAGACTAGATTTCTTGCGCAAGCTATGAAGGTATTGACGAACGCCTATATTGAATGAACTGTAGGAGTCATGGAAGGCTTCCTGAGGAGTTGGAGGAACGATGCGATGAACAAACACCAATATGAGTCAGCAATATACATCGGTGACAAGCTGCTGGCAATCACAAGTAAGGCCCCGATCTCCCTTGATATGTTGTGCTGACACATTTATGAGCATCAGAGGACGACACAGACGCCTTTTGGCTTGCACAGGTCCATTTCTCTACCGGCAATTTCACACGCGCACAAGGGTTTTTGGCGAAACACGACTTGCTCTCTCGAAGCCCTTCGTGCAGGTATCTTTCAGCACTCTGCCATATCAAGCAGGGAAAGTTTGAAGACGCGCTCACAGTACTCGGAGAGAAGGATCCTACACACCTCATAACCATTTCCAGCAACAGTCGGCGCAAGTTACAGCACGCGAATGGAAATTTACGGAGTGGAGGATCGAGACACGGCAAGGCTGCTCAGAGGCCAGATCGAATGGACCGAAGCGAAGAGAGGGAGAGGGAGAGTTCTTCGGACATCAAGTTTGAGGCGTGCATGTGTTATCTACGGGGTATATGCTACGCCAAGCAGAATGCATTTGATCGAGCGAAGGAGTGCTATAAAGATGCCGTACGGATAGATGTTCAATGCTTCGAAGCATTTGATCAACTTATGAAGAACTCCTTGATGTCACCGGATGAAGAGTGGGACTTTCTAGAGTCTTTGGACTTTGACTCTATATCCGTGGCGGAAGATAGCTCCTCTTCTCAGGAAGCTGCTCAGTTTGCAAAGATGCTCTACACTACACGCCTTTCGAAGTACAAGAATCCCATCGAATTCAACACAGCTACCGAAACCCTCTCAACCCATTACAACCTCGCCAACAACCCCGACCTTCTCCTCTCAAAAGCCGAACTCCTCTTCACCCAATGCCGTTTCAAGGAGGCTCTGTCTATCACCGAGTCAATACTCGAAAATGATGAGTATAATTTCAGCGTCCATCCTCTGCACCTAGCATGCCTTCACGAACTCAACCAGAAAAACACACTCTTTCTGGTCTCTCACAGACTCGCCGACCTCCACCCAGAAGAACCTGCGACATGGCTCGCCGTTGGTGTTTACTACCTCACCATCGGCAAGATCGCCGAAGCACGACGCTTCTTCTCCAAAGCCTCAATGATGGATCCTCACTTTGGCCCGGCCTGGATCGGGTTCGCCCACACCTTCGCCGCAGAAGGCGAACACGACCAAGCCATCTCCGCCTATTCCACAGCCGCACGCTTGTTCCAAGGCACCCATCTCCCCCAACTCTTCCTCGGCATGCAAAACCTCCAACTAAACAACATGACCCTCGCCCAAGAATACCTCAACGCCGCACACACCCTCTGCCAGACCGACCCCCTCCTCCTCAACGAACTAGGCGTCGTCTTCTACCACCAAGACCACCTCGACTACGCCGTCAACATCTTCAAGGACGCCCTCCGCATCGCGCAAGAAATCGACTCCGACCCCCGCGCCTGGATCGCCACCCGCGCCAACCTCGGCCACGCCTATCGCCGCCAACGCCACTTCGACCTCGCCCTTGCCGAATTCGAAGAAGTCCTCCGCCAAGGCGGGCGGGACGCGGGGATTTTCTGCGCAAAAGGGCTTGTGCTGCTGGAGCTGGGACGCAATTGGGAGAGCGTGGTGGCGTTTCATGAGGCGTTGGCGATTCATCCGCAGGATCCGGTGGCGACGGATCTGTTGACCAAGGCGTTGGAGGAGAATGCGGGGAGGGAGTGGGGGGGTGGTGATAGTGGGAGTGTCGAGGAGGAGTTTGAGGGGGTATTGAGGTTTAGGAAGAAGGAGGTTTTGGAAGCGAGGGGGAAGGGTGGGAGGCGGAGGGGTAGAGGAAGGGGTGTGAGTTTCGGGGCGGGCGAGGACGAGGGGAGTACGATGGTAGTCAGCGATGAGGATGGGTAGGGCCTGCTCGGGCCCGTGTCTTCTTTTTGGCATAGCATAGCATAGGATAGGATAGGGGTTCGCATAGCATGGCGTATAGGCAGGGACCAAGGCGTCTTCTGACCTCAACCACGGAGCTTTCTGACCCGTTTCGCGAGCGCGTATCTCATCTCATGCACGTAGGAAAAAACCACTCGTCTTCTTTATCCACCGGTAGAAATCAACATTCAACGACCGCCATCTGACGACCAATCGTATTGGACAACGACGTAACTTACCATCATGTTAGCTCCTCATCTGCTAATTCCCCTCGGTAGCTACGAAGGAGAGGACATGTTCGATGCGGGAAATAAAAGAAAGAGAAAACGAAAGGCAACGCGCTCTGCTATAAAGAAGTGTTCCAAAGTGATGACGCAATGGACTGACAAGCGGAGCGAATAGAGTGATGAGTGACGGGTGAGTAGGGCGATGTTGGCGGTATGCACCAACTGCGGAGGAGGTTTGATGGGTGATAGGTGATTGGTTTGGGAGCTTGAGCTTAGGTTTGGGAATTGAGTGGTTGGATGTTGGATGTTGATCAGGTGGGAGTGGGAGTCGCATTGTTGGGATGGAGGGGAGGGGGCGTGCGGGGGTGCAGGGGGCGCGGGTTTATTGATATGAGGAGGGAGGAAGGTTGGAAGGAAGGATCTAGCTCTCGGTCCAGGGTCTCGGTTTGTCGATTTCCGGGTGCAGACAGGACAGGGGAGAGAGAGAGAGATTGGTGAGGAGAGAAGGAAAGGCAAAGTTTGTAAGGCTCTGGGTCGTTGAGTCAGTCTGAAGAAGGTGGAGCTGCTAGGGGCGGTTTTCGTAAAGGGAGGTGGATGTAGGTTTGGGTGTGGGTGTGAGTGTCGGTGTCGGTGTCGGTGTCGGTGTCGGTGTC
>JAABUP010008368.1_pt1 | contig 13240 bp, 12 predicted proteins | sample 5559201 | NCBI WGS metagenome assembly JAABUP01 (sample SAMN10711887, study PRJNA513373) | rock metagenome | isolation source: Antarctica rocks | place: Antarctica | reverse complement strand
GAATACAGAGAAGATAGACCTATTAAACAAGGCAAAAGAAAGAAAGAAGATACATCAAGAATGAAGTATATGAAGTGCCCTGACACTGACAGCAAGAATGACAACAGCAACAATGAAATCAGAAATGAATCTAAGAGTCTTGACAATAGATCTTTTGTGGTAATTCATGAAGAGAATGAATATGAAAGCAACAGATATGAGAATGATGAGAAGAAAGACACAGATGATGAAGATCAGAAAGACAAAGACAAGAATGAAGACTATCAGAATGAACTCTCAGTTTAAGTTTTAATAATGTTTAGCCTTAAAGCATTCAGGGTCCTTTATGTATGTTAAAAGAGAAAAGATTCAAGTTCACACATCTTCAAATCATAATAATGTAAAAGCAACAAGATTTAGTTTAGCTTGATGTAGTACTTGAATGATACTATAGTTCTTTTGATAAATGCAAAGTGGTGTGAATCTCAAATATACAGCTATTCTGTACTTTGTTTCAAAAGTTCATCATTCACCACTCAATCAATCAACACTTCACTCAAGGGTACATATTATCAGTGAACTTGCACATCTGAGTAAGTAAGTTCTTCTCTTCAAGAGGGTTTTGAATTCACTTTACTTCACTATTTAAAGAGTAAGTCAAACTGTTACAGAATGAAATGCTTAGCTTTTACAGTTTGCTCTGCTTATTATGATAAACATGGTAGATCTCATGCAACAGCTTCTGAATGTTTGAGCTGTTGAGCAAATCTTTCTCAATGTCAAGAATAATGTGAAATGAACACTGCTGTAGCTCAGAGGCTTAATAGAGTTTGATATGAGTGTAGTGTTTGTCTTCTTTCAACTCAATGACGTAGTGTTCTGCAAATGCAATATACACCTCAATGACTTCATTGTACTCAAAGAAGTCACAACCTTTGAAATCATTTACTTGAAGTCTCAGAATTACATGTTTTGACTGATGTTTGAGGCTTGTAAAGGTTGACATGATAAAGCTCAAAGCATTGAAAGCTCTTCAGAGAGTAGTTTAATAGAAATATTGACTCATGATTGTAGAACAGAGTTCTGTGATGAATTGCGAAAGAAAGAGAGAGCAAAACCCAGTCTGTAGAAAAGTTGTTGATATATATAAAAAAGTAGATATGACTAAGAAACAATCAGAGAGATTAGTAAGAAGTGACTAAGCAATATAATCACATCTGAACCAAAGTCAAATATTACTCAAAACAAGGCCCTCATGTTAGCTACATCAGAAACATCACAATCACAAAACTATTTTAAAGTTCTTCAGAATTCACACAAAGCTACTTTCTTGTAATGAAAAGGCCTGATGCAGTGTAAACATTCAGACACAAAGAATTATCTCTTGTGCATTCATTACTGATGAAGTTCTTGCATGTGGCATGTTTTAAATTGCTCTCACAGTTTACTGATATTGATTAATTCTTGCTTTACAGCCTTTTTGCACTCACTAAATAGCGCTGCTGAGACTCTGAGCTTTCTGTATAGAACAAAGAAGTATCAAAACAAGCTTGAGTGAGAAAGAAGAAAGCTGATCACAGAGAAGCAGAAGGAAAGCACATAAAGAAAGGTAAAGAAAGATGATGATCTGAATATACTCACTGAAAGCATGAGTGAAAGTTTTGATTGCAGGTCGAGCAAAACAGGGACAATTGAGCCTTATCCCACAGTTCTAGTCAAGACATGAAAGAAGACAACATTGAATGCGGCTTTCATAAGGTAGTTTACGCAGACAAGACGCCTGCAAAGACTGAAATTCAGTGAGACTTCTTTCACTCATGAAGAAAGAAAGACAAGGTGAATCACAAAGATGTTCAATGACCACAGAAATCAAATACAGAAAGAACTCACAAAGGGTCCTTGAAGAGTCAAAGCTCAGTTTGTGAAGAAAGTCATACAGAGAAGCTCAAGGTCTCAAGCATGACAAACACTAAAAAGAAAAGGGCTTGAATTTCAGAAAGTTTGTCCTTAAGCCTTGAATTTCATGTCAAAAAAAGAAGCAATCACTTTCACAATGGTGAACAAATGTAGAATCATGAATATAGCAACTGATTCAAATGAGGTTGCTCTTAAGTTTGTAATGATTACAGCATATTAGTATTGAGGGCTCTGATACAAAAAGTCTTGTGTTTTCATGATCACTATTCTTCAACCTTCACTAGGTAGAACCAGCTGTTTGTCTTGATACTCTTTATTGTAAAATAGTCAGCTGCAAATCCTTGCATGCTACACTAATTCTCAGTCACACCTACTGTAATTGTGTATTCAGACACAATTACTGAAAACCTTGAGAGCTTGAAGAAGTCTGGTGTTTGCAAGATGAGCACAACTCAGGCTGATCTTGATCTTGCACATTGATGTCTCATGAAAGATCTCAAAGATACTCACTCACAGACACACAAGTTTTTTCATAAGAATGTGCAAAAGCTTCTGAGCATTTGACATAATCATAGACATGAAGATGACCACACTGCTGATAGCAGTAGCAACATTGTCAGCACATTGTGTAAAGAATAAGCAATCTGAATGTATTGTACATACATGTTAAAAGTGGGTTCAATGAAGGGAAAATCTTAGAAGTTACTCACAACAAATGTCAACAGAAGTCTTGAATGAAGATTATATGCTCAGTAATAAGACAAGTCTCATCACTTATGTGCAAACTGACATAAAGAATTGAATGTATAAGAATTTGAGAGAAATGTGAATCAGTCCGTAGAAAGTTGCTTTATTTGTCTATGCTATGTACAAGTAGGTAGGTAGGTACATACCTTATATATAGGAAATGATGACTAAGCTATGAATAGGGATGATTAGTAAAGAATGACTGAGCAGCAATATCACATTCTTTTTTACTTCACAGTCACAACAGTTTGCTGATGTGAGTGTGGAATTCTTATTGTGTTTTTTTCTTATTGTGTTTCTTTTGAGTTGACCTCACTCTGCATTACTATTGTTGTCAGAAACGGGCTAGTGATGTGAGTCATTGACATGTGTTAGTGGTGGGTTGTGATATTCACTGTTTCAGGCCTTTGTCTATATCTTTCACCTCTTGCCCACTTTCTTTTCTTTTTTCTTTCTTCTTCAGTTTTTGCTCATGCAATAATCTTGACTCATATATTGTTTGTGTGCACTTAGTTTATCTTATCTTTTGTATTCAACTTGTCACAATGTAAGTTCATCTCATGATTTCTTTTTAAGTTGTTAACATTTGATAGATCTTCCGCTCAGGTTATGCTGCTGTTTTATTCTGTGTCTCTGACGCTGCTTCTGCCTTTGATGTTGATGAAATGATGACTTAAATTGATGCAAGGTTCAGCTCAGCAGAGCTCACAAAGCTACAGATCTGTCAAAATGTGAGAGGTGTGCAAGAAACCGTCAGCTCGGTAGGTTTTTGTTTCAATTTCAGTTCAACCTCTAACTGAGGTGTAGCGTCTGAAAAGTTCACTGCCTCTGTGTCTGCCTCTGCCTCTGTCTCATTGTTGTCAGCTGCTGCACAGCTCAGCTTCTCTTTGCTTGAAGCCCTTACTGCTATTGCATTGAGATGTTGTCAATGAGGTAAGTAAGCTTCAGAATTCCAGTTGCAGTAGCTTACTCTCAAGAAAAGATTGAACCTGTGCAATACAGCTACTGATGAATCCTTACCTACAACCTTGTCAATACCTCATTCACCTTTTCTCAGTCTGCTGCAGGGCTTGATGCTCAAATAGTGCAGTTTTGTCACACACTTGCAAAATTGCATAGTATGAACACATGACCTGAGTACCTGCTGCAAACTTCATCACTACACTTGTGAGTCTCATTCTTGCTTACAGAGTCTCAAGTCTTCAGAGAAGAAGGTGTTGAGTGTTGACAGATTGATGATGGCAGGTTGAGGATTTCAAGACCCTGTAATGAGTTCTAGAGTGACAAGGGCTTTCTCAATCTGGTTTTTTTGAGGTTTCTGAGCGTTGTCAATCATGTTTTTAATAGTGTTGTTGCACCCTTGAATGCTGTCTGCCTCAAAAGTTGAGTATGATTGAAGGTAAGACATATAGAAATGTTTCTCCTTGAGATTGAGTCAATAAAGATAGACTACAGTTTGTCTGTAAAACGTCACAATCAAGAAGAACACAGTGTTCTGCATCAGATCTACTTCAGTGAGGTCAGCTGCCTTAGCCTCCTCAAGAAGCCATCACATTGAGTTGACAGAATGTGATTTGCTGCTCACAGCCTGCGTCTTCACTGTGATTAGCACTTCATCAGCAAACTCAGTCTTCAGCTCAAATGAGAAAGATGAAAATGTATTGCGTTTTGCCGGTTGAGAGTACGGCTGTACCCTAGAATGATTGATGACATTGTTCTGTTTGACTGTTCAAGAAGATTTTGAATCATGTGAATAGGCTAAATAGAAATCAGATTTGAGCGCTGAGAGCTTAATGTCACATTGAGGGTTGTTTGACATGATGACAGTATTTCATTGAGTGTTTTCACCCTTTATCAAGCCATTATACTTGAGTGAAAACATGAGTGTCTTAAGAATCTTGTTTGTTGAACCTTCTGAGTTATACACAAGTTTCTCTGCTGCATTCATGACTGTGAAAACAGCTTGATCATCTAGTTGTGATGAGGATTGCTTCTGCAGTATTCACTTTTTTAGAGATGCAAGCTCTTGAGGTATCTTTCTTTCTGAAAGGTTCATAATGATGTTGTGACTGTAGAGCGTATCTATGTACACAGTGTCTGAGGTATCAAGTGCCTTGTTGCTCAAGGAGTTGAACCAAGGTACAAGACTTTTGACATATTGTGATTCTTGCTTCAACATTTTTTGAAGCATCATCAACATCAGCCTGACGTGTTTGAGTTTCAGGTTTAAGCCGCTCACTGATCATTTGTGTCTGATGAGGTTGAAGCAAGCTTCACAGCTTTGTGAATGTTTGAGCTCAATGTGATCAGATCAAGACAGACAGCTTGATGACAAGAATGTATGAGGACTGACTGAACAGAAATCAGTGCAAGAATATAAAACTGCGTCAAGTCAGGCACTCAATTGCGGGTTGACTGTAACCTGCTTGATAGTAAACAAATAATGACTGTCAAGAGGTCTGAGAAGTGACAACTTGAGCCATTCTCACCAGTTCAAAGAGTCACAGAGAAAGCTGAACTGTTCAGAATGCTCATCTTGAGTCAAGTAAGAAGAAGTTGACAATTAATCTAGCAACAGCCAAATGTGCTTGCTTGCAGACTCAGAGTCAAATTTGAGATCAGTAAGAGTGTGCTTGAGATCCCTCATGAGTGTCAGATGAAGAACATTGTGAGGGTGCATAATGTTCAAAAGATGAAGAATGATGAGTTGCAAATGAACTTTGTAGATGAAAGAAACACAGAAAACAGTTGAGTGTGCAACAAGTGATGCTTTGACCCTCACCTTTAGTGGGTTTCACATTGAGTGGCGTCTGCATGAATAATTGACTGACATGAATTGTTGACATGACTTGTCAAGCTGATGAAAGAGGAATTATGCAGCCTTTCAGCCAGTCAATGAGATCTCTTAGATCTGGGCAAGGTTCTCATTAAGGTAGAATAATATCCCTACATATCTACCTCATGAAGCCTGTCAACACATTTGAGTAATGAAAAAGCAAGCATAGCTTGAATTCTTCTCTATGCAATCTTATGTACTGTGAAGATGACTTCTCTGTATGTAGCTTCTTACATTACAGTATTGATTGCTGATAGTCTCACTAGCATCATTGAAAAATAGTTCTTCTGATGCATAGCCTTGAGGGCTTGATGACAAAGAAAGCTCTCTGCTTGTCTGAACAGACTATATATCCTCATTGAAAGCAAATGAACTGATGCACTATCAGCGTCATATTCTTGAGCACACTGCATCGTGAATCTGATTTCACTTTGTTTGCAGCCAGTGTGGTCAATATTCTGAAGGCTGATGACAAGCAAGTAAACAAGAAAATACTTCAGCTCTTAAATTGAAATTTCAAGATTCTAGCGGACATTGAAGAAACTTATGCGGTGTGGTTACAAAGAAATAGTAGTCATTTTGACTTGACATGTTTTTTCAAAGAATTGAAGTTATCAGCTGTAGAAATGGTAAATTCAATTCTTCATTCTCAACAATTTGCTTGCACATTGCTGATTAACTAAAGATTGTGACAAAGAAATCGGTGAAAATCAGCGGATACCCTCAGCTATCAATTTATGCAAACAATATGATGTGTGATACAGTCCTCTTTTCATTACTGCAAGTTTAACTATTTACAGAGCATGACAAAATTTAGCTCTGCAGCAGACAAAGGCTACAGACTAATTCACAGTGAAGTGAAGAGATGGTTGCACCTGCTCAGAATGCAGCCTGGTTAGAATGAATCAATATGTTCTCATACTTGAGAGCATTGCTAATATCACTCTCATTCAGTGCAGTGATAATCATCTCACACAGTAGACCGTGCACACGCAGTTCAAAATTGTTCATTAAGAGGTCTATGAATTGAAAAGATTATAATATCAAGATAGTAACAGGGGCAAGGCAAGTCTATTAACTATTTATTTAATAAAAACAAAAACAACCACACAAGCTGAGCACGGGCCACGCACAAAGCAAAACCAAACAGTTATCAGCAATTCTCACAAGAGCAAGACTGCTGAGAAGAGGGTGATGAGCTCAGAGAAGCAACAGCAACACCTGCACAAATGTTTTTGACCTGATGCTGAAGCATACCTGCAACCACATTCAGATCATCAGCGACCTGAGTAACTTTCTTTGTCAATGAGTAATTGCAGTCAGCGGGCAACAGCACGTCTCTGATGACAAGAGTGACAATGACAGCAGAAGCGGCACGGCAGCAATGAGGCGTTATCAGATCGGCTGAGAACAACGAAAAACTGAATGAATCTTCACAGCCTATATCAGTTAACATTCTTCATATCAGTATGAAAAGACATACTCACAAAGGCTGCATCAGGTTTCTTGACCACCTCAGTGACAATTTGTACATGACTCATCAAGGAGAGACTGACCACAATACTTGGTTTGAACACACAACAAAAAAGGCCTGAGTCTCTGCACACAATTCACCTTTTCATGAGCATGGGTGACAACAGCAGCGGCGTAGCTCAGATGGTCCTCAAACTGAGTTTCAGCCATGAGCTCTCAAGATATGATTTGACAAACAATGAGCAACATGACAAGCTCAAAGCCTAGTCAATCAGAGAGAGAAATATCAGTGGCTGTGTCAAGAAGAGAATTGTCAATAAACAGAGCAGACAACAATGAACTGAGAGCAGAGGTGGCGAAGTCTTCTGTTAAACCTCAGTTAAAAGTTGAACTGAAATTAAAACAAAAACTTATCAAGCTCACAAGCTTGTGCACACCTCTCATGTTTTAACAAACTGAAAGCTTCATGAGACCTGTTGAGCTGAACCTTGCGCTAATTTGAGTTATCTTCACCAGCTTCAAAGGCAGAGGCAGAGGGTGGCGACATAAGATAAGACCTATCAAATGTTAACAACTCAAGAAAGAATCACAAGAATCATGAAGTGAACTTACATTGTGATGAGTTGAATTTGAGTTGAATATAAAGATAAGAGAAACTAAGTGCACACAAACAATTTATAAGTTGAGATTGTTGCATGAGCAAAAACTGAAGAAGAAAGAAAAGAAAAAAGTGAGTGAAAGGTTAAAGATATAAGCAAAGGCTCAAAACAGTGACTCACCACTAACACACATCAACAACTTACATCACTAGCCTGTTTCAAACAACAATAGTAACTGAAGCGAGGTTGACTCAAAAAGAACACAATAAGAAAGAAACATGATAAGAATTTTGCACTCACATCAGCAAACTGTTGTAACTGTGAAGTAGAAAAGAATGTGATATTGCTGCTTAGTCACCCTTTACTAATCACTTCTATTCATAGCTTAGTCATCATTTTCTATATATACTCATACATGGTGTAAATGAATAAAGCAACTTTCTACAGATCAATTCACAATTTTAAGCTGCTTGAGTCTCTTTTTTCTTCAAGCTTTTTTCCTGTTTTCAAACCTGTTTTTGAGCCTTGAACACTCTCACAGATAAGGTCAGAAATGCTGCTGCACCACATTGCACTGTATCTGAAGATGACATGATACAGGTATGAGTACTGATATGAAGATGAATGTGTCATTTTTGGCATCAGACATGAGGGAAATGTTGCTGAGCTTTGCATTGCAGCAAGACAAAGACCCCTTACTGATCACTGAACTGCTTGAGTGCAGAAGCTAAGATGGTTTGTGTGATGTGACAAGATGAGGTAAAAAAGAAAAGAAATGAGAAGAGATTGAATGAAAGCTTGAAGTTTAAAGTTATGTGTGAATTACACTATGAGGTGAAGTTGATGTGCAGTGGCATATTGAAAGCAAAACACAATCTGAACAAAGAGACAAAAGTTCAGTGAAGCATCTGCAGAGCAGAGGTGGAGTTTTCTTCACTTTGATCAAGTTTGAAATATTCTCAAGATTGGCTCAAGAGCTTTGAGTGACATGTGAGAAGAAATTGTCTGTTTTACAGAATCAGAGACCTGCTTTTCAGATCATTCAGCTCATAAGAGTGACCCTGTAAAGAGGTTAAAGAAAAGCAGAACAGAATCATCAAAGAGAAATGTGATTGACACAAGAAATGATCCTCAAGAACTCATATGAGAAAGCTTTTTGAATGACAACAACAACAAAGCTGTCAAAATTGAGCTCATATACCTTCTCATAGCTCTTTCACAGTGAGTCATGTTTCATCAGCACATAATTGTGTACTCTGACGCCGAATTCAGCGGCTTTGACATGCAACCTTGTCACTGTCAAGAAGGTTTTTGAGATCAAATAGAAACAGAAAGGTGAAAATGCTACAACAAACCCAGCATCTCAATTTTACGGCTTTTCTGAAATCTTTTGATTTCAAAGGGTCTTTATATGTCATATTTGACTATGTTCCAGTCTCACTTGCTCAGGTTGTTGTATCTTCTGCCTATTCTACTGAGCATCAACTTGCAGCTATACTTGCACAGGTTAGCTATGTCATTGTTATGATTTAGAGAACAGAAGTGAATGAAATTTAGATCAACAAACACCATTGTAGAATGTGAGTGCAAAAGGAATAAATGGTTGTAATTCAGCCGCTTTATTGTTTGAGTGGTCTGTGAGAGCCATTCAAGGTCAATTCAGTGAGAGAAGGGTTATATGTACTCAAGGGCTGACAGACCATTCACTGCAATTGTCATGGCTCACAAATCTCACTTGTCTTCATCTACGCTTCAGTGACCACAGATTGCTGATCTTCAAGCTCGTTGAATATTAAAAGACAAGCCTCAGCTTAGCTTTCAGCCCGCTGAAGCCTCACACCTGATCAACATTCTATGCAGCTTGATTCTCACTGCACCCCTCATAGACATTCACATTGTGTTGAACACGTCAGCTGCAGCGGTCTGGTCTTTGAGCTGAGACTGCCATGACACATCAGCTGTATTGCATCTTTCACAATGCTCAGCAAAGAATGAGATTCTCATCTTGACGCTCAGTTGCACAGCTCTCAGTGTCTTCTTTTCAAACTCTTGTCTCTTTTGTTGTTCAATTATCTGCTATCATTCTTGTAATCTTATGCCTGAATTCAAGCTTCACAGCAACTGTCAGCTGAACTGTCATACACGTTCGCCTGACAGAACGCCTCACAGAATATCAGACAAGGCCCTTGCAGCGCGAAACTTTGCTCTTTCAAGACTGATGGTTGTTGATTCACCAATTGTGCAAGATAGGCCACAAGACATGTGTGAGGCTGTCTTCACACGCAACAAGATCATGTGCATCTGTGTTGTGTGAATTTAAACATCATGACACATGCAGAAGAATCAGTTTATTGACCACACTGAGCTGAATCTCAAAGGAATATTTAGTGCATCTTTGCAGTGTGGGCCTTGAATGCTATCACATTCAATATGATCAGAGCTGCTGTCTTGCATTGAGAATGTGAACACAGAATCTGATTCTGAGGTGAATATTTTGTCAAGTGCTTCTCCACCTCATTCATCATCTTGTTGGCTTTGATGTACTCAAAAACTCGCTGCTCATATGACTTGTGTTCATTCTCAAGGCAGAAGATGCATTGTTTGAGCTTGCACATCAGAGAAAATTCATTTTTTCTGTTCTTGATGAAGTTCTCTGAAGATGTGTTCAAATTCTTTTGTTTGATGTGAGACTGAGTTTGACGACGGCGACAGCAGCTTTCTTGTCAACAGCAGAGTGTGACTCTGACTTCAATTGCTCTGATCTGTCAAGTGAGCTTTTGCTGCTCTGTCAGGTCATTGGTGAGTGAACATGTCAAATCAATCACTGCAGCTCACTCAGAAAGATGATATTTGATTGGCTTTACACAGTGTACATCTTGCAAGAATGTCTGAGTGACTTCAGTAACAGAAAATTGAGAGTCAAAGACAACAGTATCAGCTTTTCTGAAGTGTCGTTTTCAAGCTTTCTTGATCATGTCAATACACAATCTATTCTTGAAAGAATTTAAGCAAACTTAAACTTTTTTCTTCTTCTCAAAGAGGGGTGTTCCTTTTGCAATACTGATGAGTTGATATCTTGCTGCATGAAGCTTTGCAGTGAGAGCTTTGTTCTTTTGACAGAGTCAGATTACTTGAGAATGTTGACTCAGCTTAATCTGCTGCTCAGATGACAGCTCAGTCAGTGCACTTGCATCAGCCGTCAGGCTGGTCAGCTGAGTCATCTTTTGAATGACATCGTTGAATGGGCGCCTTAAATAGCAGGCCTTGATATCAAATCAAACCTCTTCATCTATGTAATACTGAACAGTGTTGCTGTCAGGCTTATGGTCAAATATTTGATCTCAGACTGAAGCTGAAGCTTTGTCTAATGACAGTGAATGAATTCAGTGACTGTATAATCTTCACAAGAAAACAAATTCAAAGTCAAGAACAAAAGAGTAGACTTACTGTTCACAACATTCAGAAGGCCACATCAAAGCTTGTACTGAGTGAAAGAATGTTGAAAGCCCGCTGTCAGTTCAAGTCATTAAAGATAGCGAATTCATGTGCTGACACACAGAGGCTCAGTTGATGATGTCTCAGACTCAGCTGTGCTGCACAAAGGTTCACAGAAGACTGGGCAATTCAAGATGCCACACTTTCATTTCAGCGTCAGGCTTTTCTTATCTGATGACATCTTCACTCAAAATATGTTCTTGATGTTGTTCACTGACTTAGCTTCAAAGGTGTCATCATGCAGTGCAAAAGAGATGAGATGATCAAGAAGGGAAAATATCGGATCATCATCTTCCTCATCAATAATCAATGTTTTTCTAGATGCACACAGATTAATAGCACAATATGATTCAGCAGCAAGTCAGCGTTGCTTACATTCTTGAGTTATTATCTTCACCTTTGATATGACAAAGTGTGACCTTCATGAAAACCATGTTAGGTTTTTTCGATGTCTCATTGAGAACATGATGATGGTGAAATGTCAGTACAGAAATGCTTGAGTCTTCTCAGGCTCAGCACCACAGTTGTCATCAGTGTCATCGTCATTGTTGTTGATAGAATACACCAAGCTGGAATCACTGTCGCTATCATTCTCACAAGCAGTGCTGAGATTGCTGTTACTGTCACCATTATCTCTGTCTGCATTCATATCAATGTTATTCAACTCATATCTCATATTACTCTGACCATCATCTGCCAGCTTGCTCAACTTCTTCTCAAGTTTGACTCAAGTATCAAACAATGAGCATGGTCAACAATCAAAAAAGACAGCTGCAAGAAGCCCTGTGGCCACCTGAACCTGCTGACACTCATTGTTGTATGTTTGATCATCAAGAACTCAGTGTGTGTAAAGAAGGTGGTAGAGATCGTCAAGGTCAATGACAGGCTTCTTTTTGAGCACAGTGTGAAGATGATACTCGTCAATGAGTGAGTTGAGATACTGTGCATAGTCAAAACATCAGTGGAGAACTTTCCAGAATCCAAATAATCAACACAGCTTACATTGTGTATATCTCTTCTTTCACTCTGATTGAAGTCTCAATCAGCTTTATCAAGAATGTGCATGTGTAGAACCCATCAGTAGTTCTTGAGACTGAAGACTGTCTTGATTCTGTTGTAGTGATTCAACATTCATCTTCAGAAGACCTTGAAATCCGGCACTTGTGCATCCTTGAAGAAGGTTTTGAAGTCATAGCTGCACTCGCTGCAGTACCTACTTGATGGATCAGTGACAGCAGTGTAGACTGTGATGAAAGATGTCTTATCTCTCTCATTTCCTCAATATTGATATCAGGCTCTTCTTTGTGTTGTCTGTGACCTTTGATCTGGTTTGGCCTCATACTGCAAGCTCTTAATGCTGCTGAAGATAATAGCTTGACAGTAGCTTGTCAGTTTTGCGGTGTTCATCAACCATTCTGTCATTATATATGACAGATGAATGAGGACTCAAGAGAAGAGAATATAGGTCAAGAGGGTCTTGAGAAGCAAGTTCAACCAGGTGGTCAGAGAAGAGAATGTCAGTAATGTAAATTGATAGAGGTGAAGTTCAGCTTCATCGACAAAGAAAGTGAAAGATTGAGTTGAGAGCAAAGAAGTGAGCTTCATGCTGTATTAATGTTCACTGCCTCACTGTGACTCAAATGTGACAAAATAAGTGAGAAAGAAGAAAGAGTTCAAAACTGAAGTCTCAAAGATCACAACATGAGAGATGATTCTTAGCTCAACAAGGGTTCTTGTACTGTATAGCGGCCTTCTTTATTCTGAGGTAATTGACACATGATTCATTCAGTTCAGACAGGTTTTCTCTCAGTGTCTGAACAGCTTAAAGCAGCTTTTAACCTATCTTCTTTTGGCTGCACTAACATCAGAAAATAGATTCTGTCTGAAATTATTTTGAATCATTGTTTGTAATGTGTCAAGTTGAGTAATCATCTTTGTTTTTTCTTTCTTTATACATGTATATATTGTGTGTGACCACATATCATTAAATTCTTGTGTAATTAAACAGAAAATACACAGGTTTTGCAAAGAAATCAGTTTATCTTTTAAATTCTCTAATTGTAAATAGTTAACATTTTCAGAAGTTAACTGTTTTTCTTTTCTTTTACTTAATTTAATGTGTCTTTTTTCACACAAGTCACACAAGACTTGTACATTAACATCACACTGTGAAATAATCTTATTATTATAGTAT
>JAABUP010008366.1_pt1 | contig 13243 bp, 19 predicted proteins | sample 5559201 | NCBI WGS metagenome assembly JAABUP01 (sample SAMN10711887, study PRJNA513373) | rock metagenome | isolation source: Antarctica rocks | place: Antarctica | reverse complement strand
GCCTGCAGCCGTTCAGCCGCGTCGCCCGCGGCCGCCAGGCAGCGTGCGGCCTCCGTGCGCGCCGCGGCCACCTCCCTACCGCACGGGACAGGGGTGAGCACTGCGAGGACTGTCTGGGGTGCGGCGTCCATCCATGTGCCTGTGTCTGTGCTTTCACAGGCTTTGCTTCCGAGCAGAGCTGTCGACCAGGGTAGGGCTAAGAATAGGGTAGGGTAGGCTGCTGCTGCACACCGCTCCCGTGCGGCCAGGCGCGTGGCCAGTGCGGCCTGCTCGCGCCCGGCCCGGGCAGCGGCGGCGGCGGCCTCGGCGGACGCGACGGCGCGGCCGCGGTCGCGCTCCAGCGCGATGTCGGCCTGCGCGCGCAGCTCCTCGCGCAGCGTCTCCAGCTCCTCGCCGCGCCTGCGCGCGGTGCGCGGGGCCCGCGGTCACCGGGCCTGTGCTTGTTCACCTACAACGGCCGCCACCTAAACGTCACAACGCCAGTGTTCCTGCACGGTGCGCGAGGCCAAGAGATAACTCTGCCACAACATGCGTACAATCGCATGCGGGAGCTGCTCGGCTGCGCTGCCCCCAGCAGCATCCATAGAAGCGCTATGCGCCCCAGGAGGCGGGGGGAGTAGGCGTACAGAGCATGACGAGCCATCCCTATCAAGCATGTTTGTCAGGAGGCGACAGCCGTGGCCGCGCCGCTGCTGCGCGAGCTCGGCCGCCTGCGCGGCCTCGCTCTGCGACGAGGCGTGCAGCGCATCGGCTGCGGCGGCCGCCTCGGCGCGGCCGGCGGCCAGCGCGGCCCCCGCATCCGCCGCAGCTGCGCGCGCGTCCGCGGCTTCTGCCTCCAGTGCCGCGCAGCGCGCCTCGAGCTCCACGATCTGGGTTTCCGCCTGCGACCAGCACGCGCCCGGCAGCGCTGCTCAGCTGTGCACAGACGAGCATGGAAGGCAGCAACCACATCCTTTGCACGCAAGGGTCGCATGGCGCAGGCCCCAATGTTGCCACTCAATGCACATGCTTGCTGTGTTGATACCGGAGCTGCTACTTTTCTTCCCATGTGAGTACCCATTACGTGCCGAGTCGGGTGACACTAGGCGTCAGGCATGCAGCAGGCCCGAGCGCCAGACCAGCTGCGCGCACCCTGCTGCGCAGCTCTTCCTCCGCACTGGAGGCCGCCTCCCGCTCTGCAAGCACCTGCGCTTCGACTAGCCATCAACCTTGTGCATGATGGCCAGTGGAGGAGGCGCGTGACTGTCGCTTCTTTCCTTTCCTGTCACAAATATCTTTGAAAGTTCACAAGTTACTGCATAGGGAGGTCTGTTTGGCATGCTCGCATGCATGCCCTTTCAAGCACGCTACATGGTCCCGACCTCGGCGGTGGATGAGGTGTGCATCTGCAGAGCCCGCTCTCACTTGCATGCCCTGGCCCGTCAATCGTGCACACCCATCGACATGGACGCATGCCGGCGCCATGTCCTGCACTTTGAATGTGCAAAGGTCCTGTTCCCCAGGACCTGCATCGGACAGTCGCTCCCGCCCTTGCCAGGGAATCAACGCAGGGCCAGGAACCCTTACCTGCGCAAGCGCCTGCGCCTGGTCGCGCGCGGCGGCCTCGCGGTCCTCGGCGGTTGCCGCGGCGGCCGCCAGCTCGCCCGCGGCCTCGGCGCGCGCGCGCAGGCTCGCAGCCTCCTCCCGCGCCTCGCGCTCCGCGCTGCCCGCCCAGCCATGCCAATCACCCACAGGTCTACTTAACAGTGCAGGTAAGGAAGACTGCTACCGCCGCTGTGAGCTGGCGCTGTGCAGCACAGGCCGTTCTTCTTCTCAGGCCGTTCTACCGGTGCTAAGCTCCCCATGAGCGCATGCACAGACTGCTCCACAGAGGTGCGGGACATGGCTCGGCGGGCGGCCGGGGTTGCTCTGCTGGGCCTCGCCTCCAGGTGCGCCCGCTCCTCCCTGCTCATATTTTCCAGAGGTAGGGTAGGTCTAGGACATGTACAGACATGCGCGGGCCGCACCGCTGCGCAGCCGCCAGGCGCCCCTCGAGCGCGAGCGCGGCCTGCTCCAGGCGGTGCGCGTCATGGCTGGCGGCCGCCAGGCGGCCGCGCGCGCCCGCCGCCGCCTCCTCCAGCGCGGCCACGCGGTCGCGCAGCTCCACCGCCTCCAGCGCCTGCCGCGCAGCGCGCCAGCATAAGGATAGGGTTAGGGCGGCCGCAGCTGGACTCGCCGCGCCGTGCAGCAAGTGATGCATTTTACATATGTATGATGCTCAGCATGAAATGCTGAGTCGGGTTCTTTGGCTCCAGCGCGGATGGTCCAGGGTGCTGGTGAACAGAGCGCAGCAAAGCCCATGCATGCAGAGACATACTGACTGAGGCTCCTAACCAAGCCATGGAGGTCCCAGAGACTGGACGCCATTGACGGAGCGCACTGTCGCCGCAGTGCTTGCTTCGGCAGGTGATGCTGATGTAGTTGGCCGGAGAGTTTGCCACCCACGTCAGGTGTGTGCGCTGGGCGCCACGGCGGCATGCCGGCCAGGTCAGGGGCGTGGGCACGCCAGGTGGAGGGGCCCTGCCCTGCACCTGCTCCTGGCTCTGCTGCGACGCCTGCCGGCGCGCCGCCTCGGCCGCGGCCATGGCCTCCTCGATCACGCCCGCGCTGGCCGCGGCCGCGCGCTGCGCGGCGGCCTCCACCTCCTTCACCTGCGGACAGGGTTAGGGCATGCATGAGCGGCAGCCGCGCGGCGGCCTCCGCCTTCGTGACCTCTGCGCTGCGGGTGGAGTGTCGCTCAGGCGCCTGCATGCCTGTGGCAGCCTCACTTCGGGCTTTAGGACGTAGGTGGCGACACGCTCATGGCCTACACAAGCTCGTGCTGTTGTGTGGTGTCGCGATTAGCGCGGGAACACTCAGGGCTGCCGGCAAGTGCAGGGACATCCCCATTGCCCTGGACGGACACGTCGCCACGCTCACCTGACCCTTCGCAGACACCCTCTGGCATCCAAAACCGCACCCCCAGCTCTAGCCAAGCACGCCCTCCAACGGTATGCGCTCCGCACCACAGAGCGCGCGTACCTTGGGCGTGCTCTGCAGGCGCCGATTCTCGTCGGCCAGGCGCAGCAGCTCCGCGCGCAGGCCCTCCAGCTCGGCGCCCAGCGCGGCCGCCTCGTCGCAGCGCGCGGCCTCGCGCGCCGCCGCCAGCTCCTCGCGCAGCGCTTGCGCCTCCACTGCGCGCGGCGGCATGGTAAATCAAGCATTTGCCTGTGCTAAATACATGTCTCTTGCAGTCAGCACGAGTGTGTTTTGCACATACAGACAGGCGCACGGCCAGTGCTGCGCACTTGCCTGGCACTGCATGTTGCTGAGGTGATGAGACAGGGGCCAGCAAGACATGTCTAAGACAGTGCGCACAAGTGCATAGGCTGACGACCCAGAGGCAAGCGCCGACATGCAGTCTGCATGTGATGTTAACTACACCGGGCTGCCCCGCTCCATTCAACGCGTGTGCAAAAACCTATGGGCCGCCGCGCCGGCAAAGCGCGCGACCTCCGGGTTGTTGTCGGCGCGCGCGCGCAGCAGCGCGCACTCCTCGCGCAGCGCGCCCGCCTCCGCGGCGGCCTCCTCACTCGGCGGCAGGCCGCTGCCCGCCGCCGCGGCCTACCCCATGCGACCCACAGTAGCGCGCTCAGCAAGCCCGCGCGGCCCGCCCACAGGGCCTCTCCACATAGAGGAGCGCATATCCTTAGCATTTGGCTCTAGAACAGAAGCACTGCATGTTAGGGGCACAGCCACTTGCGTTCTCGGCTGCAGCGAGCACTGCTGCGGTCCTCGGCTCTCCGTCATGGTGTGGCGCCGGCCCAGCGGGCGCGCTGCGTGCGGCGCGCCTGCAGCCGCGCGATCCTGTCCTCCTTGAGGCGCAGGATCATCTTGGCGCGCTGCGCGTCCATGTCGCGCTGGCGCAGCAGCCCGAGCAGCCGCTCCGCCTCCGCGCTCGCGCGCCGCCCGGCCGCCGCCGCCGCCGCCTCGCGCCGCAGCGCGCCCAGCAGCGCCGCGTGCCCGCTCTGCATGTGCAGCGCAGCAGAAGGGTGGGTGGCCACGGGTGAGGACCGAAAGGACCACGCCCGCCGGCGCTTTGCGGCGCAGCGCGGGCTGCAGCATGTCATCCACGCTTTGAAGCAAATGACGCGCAGCGGCGACTCATTGCTGCACGGGCGCTTTACCAAACATGTATGCATGGACGTCCTGCTCCCCATTCATGCATCTCTGCGTGCGGCCTGCACATGTAAGCAACTCATCTGTCAGACCGCACCGGCGACACAAAGTGCGGCGTGCAGCTGCCCGGGCTGATGCAGGCCCCTGCGGCTGCGGCGACGCCAAACTTGCCCAGCGGCGTTGTGAAGGGGCTGCCCAGGGCGGCCGGCGCGCGCACATGCGCTCCGCTCGGCGCCTGCATCGCGCTGCTGCTATGTCGCCATACCAGCACCTATGGTTTGCCTTCAAAATGCAATGTCATGCCGCTTTGCTGGCAGAGAAGGTACGTGGCGACGAAGCTGAGCACAGAACGACAGGCTCGGCACATGCAGAGTGCCAGCATGACCCTATACTGCGTGGGCACTCTGGTCTGCATAGCACAGCCGAGCCAAGCAGGCTGTGAGGCTTCCCGCATGGGGACGTTGAGCGGCCCGCGCCTGCTGCAGCAGCGCCAGCTCCGACTTGAAGCTCAGCACCTCTGCGTTCAGGCGCGCGATCTCCGTGCGCATCGCCGCCGCTTCCCCGGACAGGTCCTCGTTCACGACGGCCTGCGCCACAACAAGCCGGGTCTTGAAAGCAACCTGCGTCTGGTATCTTTGGTATGGCTATGTGTCGTAGGCCATCATGTGTGCCTGACGGGTCACTCACTTCATACACAATATCTCGTGCATCATACCAGCAGTCCGTTCCAGACCCGTAGCAGGCGAGTCTGGCAAGCGGCCTCGCTCACAAAAGCAGTGCTAGTACGACACAAATTATACTGATACCAAGGCGTGCAGGAGCAGTGCGCAGGTCTGCACAATCACCTTGTTGCGGATGTTCTTGGCGCGCTGCGCAAAGCGCAGCGTGCTGAGCGTCTCCGAGAGGCAGCCGGCGGCCGGGCTCACGTTGGCGATCATGATGGTCTTCGAGTTGCCGCCGAGCGAGTCCTACGCCGTGCCCGCCTGTGTCAGCCGCTGCCTGCTGCTGAGGAGTGCACCACCTGGAAGCTTGTCAGTCAGCCATGCATGCTCACAGTCTTTGCCACTGGACATGTTGCGCTTCTGCTCAAAGACCAATAGCACGCTTGCCTCCTTCTTGACTGCTGCGCGTGTGACATGCTGACACCCCATGACCCGCAGCTCATGCGACGCAAGGCCAATCGTCGCGGGCCGGGCGCGCGGGCCTGCAGGAGGTAGGTGAGCCGCGAGTCGCGGTAGGGCACGTGCGAGCGCAGGCCGCCCTTCTGCACGTCCACGAGCGCCTGGATGACGTTGCCCAGCGCGCTGAGCGAGCGGTTGATGCTGGACGCCTCGCGCAGCCGGCCGCCGGCCGCGCCGGACGCCTTGGCGCGCTCGCTGCCTGCGCGCGCGGCGCGCGCGCTCTGCCTCGAGCCCGCGCGCTGCGGCGCGACATGCACGGCGAGCGCTCCTGGCTCCCGTCCTACCAGCTCACTGACTTCGCCCTATACACATATGGTTGGAGCATTGCAGGGCTCGGGTTGACAGCCATCTGGCGCTAGCGCCCCAAGCCACTGCTGCCTGTCACGGGTCAAGCTGTTGCCCTGCATCAATGATGTGATGACAGCGGCGCCGCTGGCTGCACCGCGGCCTTTGCTTGCACCGGCGGACATCGGAGGTCGCCAGGGTTTAGAACCCCAAAAACCGCGGGCGCGCCGGCCAGGTCGACCAGGTTCAGGCGCGCGGAGAGCAGCTTGTCCAGGCCGCTGGCGCCGGCGGTGCGCGTCTCCAGCGTCAGCGTGAACACGCTGTGCGAGCGGCTGCTCTCGCGGTTCATGGTCGTCGCGCCCACGCGCCGCGCCGCCGCGCCGCGCGCCAGCAGCGCCGCCGCGTCCTCCTCTGCACGGCGCCGCGGGGCGCAGGCTCTGTGCTCCAGAGCGGGAGGGAGAGAATGCTGCAGGTGCGGCGACCCAGGCACTGACAAGCGTGATGCATGCTGGCCTGGGTCGGCGGTGCTTCAAAGCACCATGTTGAGCATGGTCATTCAGCACGGGGTAAGACGCACACACGATGCAGCCATCTGAGACCCAATCTGCATGCAGCCATTCGCCGCTCGCGACATCTCAGTCCGCGCCAGGTTACAGGGTTGGCCCTAGCCCTATCGGCAGAGCGGCAGCGGCGCACCGCAGGCCACGACCTCCTCCGACAGCCCCTCGACGTACACGCCGCGGCGCAGGTCCTCGCGCACGGCCAGCGGCGCCGCGCCCGGCGCCAGCAGGTCCGCGATCGTCTCGTTGTAGATTTCCAGGAAGGAGCAGCGGCACAGCACGCGCGCGTTGGCCGCGGTGTCCTGGCGGCCGGGGCGCTGCGCTGAGCTCGCGCCGCGCCGTGCCATGCACGCAGGCGGGGACTGCGCCCCGAAGGCGCGCAGGACTCCCAGCGAAGTCCCAGCAGTGCAGGAATTGCGCAGCATTGGCCGGGGGCATGTTCAGTGTACCTTGCTCCTGGGCAGCGGAGCTGTGTTGCTGCCCGCACATGCATTTTGCTTGGGCTTGCGCGCCTGCTGCAACTCGGCGATGCGGGCGAAGAGGTGCTCAAAGACGCGCATTGTGAGCCCCCGCGCCTGCGCCCCGCACCGCTCATATCTGCTCGGTGTCCATACAGCATGATGGCTGGAGGGCACTTGACATCTCTGAGTCTTGTAAAGCTGTGCGGCTCACCGTATTTCTAAACAGAGCCGCTCAACAGCGTTGGTAGCTTGTCAGATGCAAGCGCTGGCAGGGCAGCACTACTGACATGTGCAGAGCACTGGCGGGCGGTGCCGGGCGGCGGCGCACGTCGTCGCTGCTGGCCGGCTCGGCGGCAGGGTCGTCGCCGCCGGGCCCCAGCATCGTGTACGTCTTCCCGCTCCCCGTCTGCGCAGCACTGCACCTCATGCGCAGATGCGCCTCACGTTTGTGAGGCGAGGATGCCACAGAGCAGGCAGAGCCGCAGGCAGTGATGCGATGGTGCCTTCATGATGCGCTGCGCGCTCGAATGCAGCGCACCTGGCCATATGCAAATATGCAGGAGTTGTAGCCGGACATGCAGTTCTCCACAATCGGCCGTCCCGCAACTGCAGCGCACAGACACGGCGTTGCTGGAGAAGAGCTAGAGCAGCAACCATGCAACAGCAGGTACAGGGCAAGCTGGTAAGCATCTGTAGGCTGGTGGCACCGTGCGTCTGCGCCATTGCGCTCACCCACAGCAAGGAACACTGTGACAATCGATAATCCACGCTCTGCCGGGCATGGACGGCTGAAGCGTGCTAAGCAATCCCAACGTGAGAAAGACAGCTCCTCAGTGCAGGCTGCCCGGCCGCAGCTGCAGGCTTCCCATCCCCGCACGGCAAGCGCCTGGTCAGCGCGGGCGGGCACCGCGGAAGATGGCGCCCTGGTCGGCGGCCTCGCCCGCGACCACGTCGAAGCGGAACGCCTGCGGCTCCGGCTGCAGCAGCACCTTGAGCACCTGCTGGCTCTGCTGCGCCAGGCTCTTCTGGCCGCCTGCGCGCTCCTCGGGCCTGGCTCACGGCACAGCCGAGCTCAACTTGCACTGCCAGCACGCCTGAGCCAGGTGGGTGCACATTTGGGCCTGCGTGTCTTTGTGCAACCTGCCCGGTGCAGGGCGTGTGCAGCCCGGCCTGCTCAATGGCCATGATTGGGAGGAGCATGGGCGCCGACAGACTTTGTGAATCACCGCTGTATCAACTAGTACGACAGCAAGGTTGCAAGATGCTGGGCAGGAAGTCACAGCCTTTGTGCCCACAGCACAGCGGCCCAGTCAACAGCCACAAGCTCGGGCAGACCTGCGTCCAGCTCGCGCTCGTTCATCGGCCGCACGCGGGCGATGACCTTCAGGTTGTCGTCGCCACTCACCAGCGGCTCGCGGAAACCCAGCGCGGCCATCGCTGCGCAGTCGGCCGACGCCGACAGCGCGTGCCCCGGCGTGCGCGCGCGCGGGCGCGCGCTGCTGCCCAGCCGCGGCAGCAGCGTCGGCGTGCCGGCCGCGGGGAAGCCGAGGGCTCTGCCGCCGCCCGGCAGCGGCGGCGCGGCGGGCGTGGCGGTGCTCGCCGGGGGCTGTAGCCGCCCCTGCGCGGGCACGACTCCAGGCGTGCATGCGGCGGGCGCCACAGGCAGGCTGGCGTGCTGCGCGAGCGCAGGCGGCGAGCGCGGCGAGGCAGGCGCGTCCGCTGCCGGCGCCGGCAGCGTGCAGTGGATGGCGTGGCTCGCCGGCGGGAAGACTAGCTGCGGCAGGGGCTGCAGCAATGCTGCAGGCTCTGGTGGCGCGCCGGCAGGCTGCATGGTGTCCTCATCCTCAGGCCCCGCGTCGGCGCCTGCAGGTGGGCCCGGCGCCGCCGCAGCAGCGCCGGGCGCGCGCAGCAGCGGCACTGTGGCCTCGCCGCGCTGCTCAAAGCGCGAGCGCGTCGCCGTGAAGCGCGCGCCGCGCGGCTGGGCCGCGGCCTGGCTCGCGGGCGCGGGCGAGCCGCTGCGCTCCCGCGCACCCGGCTGCGTACCCAGGTGCAGCCGTTAAGCGCCCGCGCACTGCATTTACAATGAACACGGCCCGACACGCACCAACAGGCACGTCCGAAGCGGCCGGGCCGCACCGTGTGGCCATTGCCCAGCGCGCGCAGCACTGCCACGTGCGGCCGGCCGGCCGGCTGCTGCGCGCGCCCGCTCAGAGGCGTAAGGGACAGCGCCTTGGGCCGCAGCGGGGTGCCCTGCTGCAGCGCCGGGCTGCCGGGGCTGATGTTCTCGTTGTTCTCGGCCCCGCCGCCCTGCAAGAGCGCCTGGCCAGGCGAGGATGCGCTGAGCCTGCCGGCGCTGTACTTGCTCCGGCGCGCGTCCCGCAGGGCGCTGAGCAGGCCCATCTGGCGCTCGCACTGCAGCAGGCACGCTACAAGGCCGCCTGCACGCGGACTGTCTGTGACTGCTGGTGCCAGCACCAGCAGGCCGCTGCTGCGTTTGAAGACGAATGTGAGGGTAGGGTGTCTCTTGGCAACTCAACTGTTTTGCACAGAAGCCCACCAAGTCACTTACTTGAAGCAGGTACATATGTTACCTAGCTTTGCCCAGGTGAGAGGCAGTGCCAATTACACTTTGCCTGTGAGCGTCTTCTAGTGCAAAATTTTTTATATAACTTGTGACGCACGTGAGGCAACCTGGGCGCTAGAAACGTGCAGAGGAGGTTGGCCTTGCGCTGGCCGCTGCGACGCCGATGAGCAGCTGGTCGGCGGAGCATGACGCGGTGGCAGTCGTTCAAGCCAGCGTACTTGATCAGCTCCCGCGCAAGGGGCCAAGCGCGACTGCTGGCACTCTAAGCATGTTGCTGGAGGAGTCGCGCGTCAGCACGGAGCCGGGCGCCCATGCCAAGCCCAGCGTTGCAGACGGGCACCCGCCGGACGCGCAGCCGGCCGCGACCGAGCGCGAGGCAGCGGGCACGGAGCCGGACCTGGCGGCGCCCGCAGCCGACCCAGCAGAGGCCGCGCCCGACGAGGCTGCCGCGTACGCGCGCGGGGCAGCGGCGGCAGGCGCCAGGCCAGATGCTATGGGCGGCTCGCCTGCCGGCAGCGCGGCAGCCTCCTGCGCCTCCGGCGCTGCAGAGCCTTCGAGTGCCGAGCCTTTCTTCGGTGGCCCCACACCGCTTCCCGCCAGTGCGGAGCGGCCCGGGCCGCCGGGCGACAGCGCCGCGGGCCCGCCCGCGGCGCCCGCGCAGCCCGGCGGGTGTGCGCCGGCGGCTGCGGGCCTTCGGCCCGAGAGCATCGCGCAGGGCGCGGACTGGCGCGCGTCCGTCGCGCCCAGCGCGGGCGCCCACGGCGGGGCCTCGCCCCGCTCCGCGCGCGCGGGCGTCCTGGCGGACGCGGAGAGCGGCTGCGAGCTGGGGCGCGCCAGTTCAGGCTCAGAGGCCGCGTCCCCGCCCGCCCGCGGCTCGCTGCGCGCCGGCCCGAGCGCCCGGGCCGCCGGCGCCTCCGCCGCCGGCGACTCCGCCGCCACGGACGCGACCCCGCCGGCGCCGGCGCAGCCCGGCGGGCCCGGGAGCGCGGCGGGGAGCCCCGCCGCGCGCTATATGCCGAGCGGCGCGAACGGCGCCCGCGCGCCCGACAGCCCGGGCAGCGTCGCCTGGCAGCATAGCCCGGGCGGGCGCTCCGGCGATGCGGGGCCGCGCTGCGCCGGCGGCGCCGCGCAGGCCGCGGCGACGCCCAAACGGGACGGCGCCGGGGCGGACGGGGAGGACAGCTGGGACTGGGGCGCGGAGCGGCAGGGCAGCAGCCAGGGCGAGTCGGCCTGGCCGGAAGCGTGCGACGCCGCGCGGAGCAGCTCGGCAGCGAGCGCGGGTCAGGCCGCTGCCGGCCCCACGTCCAGCCTCCCGGACCAGGACAGCGGCAGCCTCTCGGCAACAGAGAGCCCGCGAGCGGGCGCGGGCGATGGCGCGGCGGACGGCCGCGCTGACAGCTCCGCCGGTAACGGCCATGGGCTGCTGCCTGCAGCACCGCTACCGACGCTCGAACTGGCGGACTGCGGGACGGGGCCCGCGGCAGGCTCCGCGGCGGTAGCGGGCGCGCCCGCGCGGCCGCAGCGGGGCGGGTCGGAGCCTGGGGGCGACGCGCGCGGCCTCGACGCGGCGTGCTCCGGGGCCGGCAGCGCGGCGGGCGACGCGCGCATCCTGACCCTAAACCCGCTCAGCTCGTCCTCGGAGCTGGTGCCGCTGCCGGAGCTGCGCGCGCGGGCGGAGCGGCCCGCCGCGGAGGCCGGCAGCGGCAGCGGCAGCGGCGGCGGCAGCGGCGGCAGCAGCGGCAGCCTGCATGGCGGCCTGCGCGGCGACGGCTGGGAGGCGGCCGGCGCTGAGCTGCCCGCCAACGGGTACGGCACCCCTGGCGCACGCCGGCCCGCGCTTCGGCCGGGCGCCTGTAAGAGAATGCGCGCGCTTGGGTGCCGGTCAGGAGCAGAGGTTTGGGTGCGTGCTGCGAGAGCATGTGCTGTGCCAGCCTGTGGCTCTGAGGTCGCTGGGTGTGTGTCATCAAGCGAGCCATACCTGCAGCGCTGTCACCTCGCACGTGTGCAGCCCGCTCGCGCTCCAGGCGCGCAGCGGCAGGCCGCGCCGTATTCCCGGGCCCCACGTCACAGGAAGTCTGCCTGCTCTTGCAGGCGCGCGCCTGGCATGCTGCACACCAGCCCGGACGCCGCGGCGCCGGGCGCCGCGGCCGCGCGCGCGTACCGCCCCGCCGACTATGCGCCCGCGCAGCTGCTGGTGGAGAGCAGCGCGTTCGTGCCGGCGCCAGGGTTAGGGTCACAGCACGACTGGCCCGACGCGGCGCTAGGGCCGGCCGACGCGCTGGACTGGCAGGGCTGGGGCCGCGCGGGCCCCGCAGGGCTCCAGCCGCCTTGGGATCCGCCGGGCTATGACCCCGCGGTCGCGCCCGCGCGTGCGCCGCTGCACGAGGCCGCATGGGCTGCGCCGCGGCCCGACCCTGGGCCCTACGACATCTACGCGCGCATGCGGGCGCCATACTTGCTCAACCAGGAGCCGCGCTACGCCGCGCCCTGGCAGGCGGCGCCGCCGGCGCACCCGGGCCCGCCGTCGCATGCGCTCCTGCAGCACTGGGCCTGGGAAGCCGCGGCGTATGGCGGGGGACCCTGGCATACCCCGGACTCGCTAAACCACACCGCATGGCCCGCTGCGCGCCGCGAGGCCGCTCTGTCCCCGCCCCGCGACTGGCCGGGCCGCCCGCAGGACGCGGACGAGCAGCACAGCCCCGGGTCAACCCATGGTGCGGGGACGCCCCCGCCGGCAGGGGACGATGCGGTCCCCGGAGCAGGCTGGGAGGCTGGCCGGGCGCCCAAGCAGCGCCGGTCGCACAACACAGGCGGCGCAGCTGAGCAGCGGGGGGTGGCGGAGGCGCCGCAGCCGGTGGGCGAGGCGGCGGCGGCGGCCGCGCCGCATCGCGCGGCTGTCGAGGGCGCGGGGCTCGGCTACGCGGCCGGCGCAGGCGCGGCGGACGCGGCCGCTAAGCGCTCCGATGCGCCTAGCTCCGCCGACCACGACCGGCCCAACAGGTGTCGGCCTCAGAGGGCGCGCCAGTGACGGTCTGTTGTGTACGATGCCGATGCGAAGCAGGCTGCATACGCCTCATGCTGTGTTGCAGCCGCAGACACTTCTGTGAATGTGCCTCCTCCTCACACAGGGCGGAGGCAAAGGCGAACGGCGGCCGCGGCGGCTCGCCCTCAGCCCAGGCAGACGCGCTGCGCGTGCGCGGCGTTGCCCTGGAGGCGGAGGCGGAGAGGGCGCGCGAGCGCTGTCACGAGCTCGAGCTGGAGCTCGCCCGGCACAGGAAACAGTGCGCTGCCTGCACTGCGCGCCGCCCATTGCTTTGCACTTTAAAGGTGTCAGAGACGCGCCGTTACCTGCAACACCATTTCAGCGAAGTCGCATATGCCGCCCCATCTGGTCTGGTCCGTGCCCCACCAGGCTGGCGCGCCTATGCTGCAGAGCTGCACGTGGCTTGCTGACCCTCGCGGGTTCATGTAGCAGGCTCCTGCCTGGACACAATTATGACAGGCATAGGGTTATTTTTAGGGTAGGGTAGGCGGTACAGACATAGCTACATGCCTGCAGGGCGGAGGTGCTGGAGGCGCGCGCGGCGGCCGCCGAGGCCGCCGCGGCGCGCCTGCGCCGCGAGCGCGCCGCGGCCGAGGCGGCCTGCGCGGCAGCGTCCGGCGCCGCGACCGCGGCGCGCGACGAGATCGCCGTGCGCACCTCCATGGCCCAGCACCGCACGGGCGTGTGCCATGCCTGAGACCCTCATTGGCTTTCACGAGCGCCGCTCGAGCCTGCCCATCGGCACATTGTCCGCATTACAGACTGCAGGCAGGCCTCCGCTGCGCCTGAGCGGCGTCACCAGAAAGGGCGCGGCGCCGCGCAGGCGGCGGAGGCGGCCACGCGCGCGGCGGAGCGCCGCGGCGCGGCCGCGCAGGCGGCCGCGGAGCGCGCGGGCGCCGAGGCGGCGCTGCTGCGCCGGCGGCTAGCGCGCG
>JAABUP010008364.1_pt1 | contig 13245 bp, 7 predicted proteins | sample 5559201 | NCBI WGS metagenome assembly JAABUP01 (sample SAMN10711887, study PRJNA513373) | rock metagenome | isolation source: Antarctica rocks | place: Antarctica | reverse complement strand
AGCGGCCAAGGCTTGGGAACCAAGAGCTGCTTCGTGAGGCGGGCCGGGTACTCGAGCGACGGTCCAAAGACGAGGGAAACGAGTTGCCAGAGGCACGCGCATTCTGAAGCGCAACGTATGTGGGATTATTGATGCGGGAATGGTTGATCAGCGCGTAAAGGGCTTCGCATTCTTCAGGGTTGCGGGAGCGAAACATAATGTTACTGCCGGATGTGATCTGAGAATTTGCAGTTAGAGGAGACCGGATTGAAATGTCGATGGCGGTACCGCGGCGTAGCGGAACCAAAGGAGTAAGCTCAAGAGCGACAAGGGGACGATCATATGGTTGGTCTCCGTTCTCTGGCGTCACATTAGATGCCAGATCTGAGAACGCGTCTGCGTCGACAACTGGGGTAGATGAGCTGAGAGGCATGTTTTTCGAATGAGCGGCAGACATCTCATAGGCTTCGATGAGTCCGGGGGTGATCACTATGCTACACTCGTCTGGATGCAGAGCCTCCCACGAGCCTTTGTCAGACCATGAGAATATCGAAGCAATGGTCTTGGTGGCTTTCGTAGGCTGAGGCGGGACCGTCTTATAAGGGCTTTGGGAGGCTGATTGAGAAGGTGCGAGTGTACCGTTTGGTATTGAGTATATTGACCCAGGCGGAGTGACTTTCTTGAAATTCGGAATAGCACCTAGAGGCAGCAATGGCGTTGGAGCATTCCCATCCTCCAGGTCTTCGTCTTCCGAAGAGTCGGTTATCGAGGCGGTCTCATTGTGTTCAACAGTAGATGTCTCGGAATCTGAAGAGGAATCTGACGCAGTCGAAGGCTCATACTCATGCTTTAATGGTGACGAAGACCTCCTGGGTGTGACGCTCTTGCCGGCTCCCAGGACAGGTGTCTTCGATCCCTTCAGCTGTACGGGGCTTGGAGACCTGTGAGCTGGGGTGGATGGGGGCGTAGTCTCTTCTGCCTTGGCATCGCATGATACAGGACGCTTCTTTCCCAGCTTAGAAGATGACCGCGATTGGTCCGTTTCCTTTGTTGTGCCCCAGTCCGGCTCTTTGGCAGGCTCATAGGTAGGCGTAGTCGGGGGGCTGTTCTTCCGTGATTTGGGAATGAAAGGCAGCTCTAACGAAGGAACAGACGAGCGTGATCGATTGTGAGCAGGTCGGGCCGCTCCTTTCTTTGCATCTGCGACCGGTTTCCGACTGCTTGGGCTCGAACTCAAGACAGGCTCTGGGGAAAGCGATTGGTGGTCATTTTGGCGAGTGGATGCCCCAATCATCGGGTCATCGACTCTACCAGTCTCTGATGCTGCCGCTTCACCGTCACGTTCCTTTGATTTCGGAGAATTTGGGCTGAGTGGCGATTGATCCGCATATCTTGAACGCCTCTTTGCTTTCGACCGCTGGAGACCCAGGGTGGCTGAGCTTGTCCCCGCCAAACCAAGTGCTTCCTTGAAACTTCGTGGCCTCTGGAGCATTTCAGAGGGTCCTGTCTGCCTGCTAGAGCTTTGACTTGGCAGTGAACGAAGATCACTGACATCGTCAACGTAGTTTGATGACGACTTCGACGGTGTACTCGGCAGTGGCTGTTGCTGTTTCTTTTGTAGTCTTGCCCTATCTTTCAATTGTGTAACCGTAGGAGATGAATAGGGTTCATCGGAACAAGAAAGCTCAGTCCAGGCCGTAGAAACTTCATGTGGTACTTCTCCTATTGGGATCTCAACCTCTCTGGGGCTTGGCGTTCGGCTTTTGCCCGGTGTTCTCGGAGCAATTGGAGCCTCAAGGGTTGACGGGGCATGGTCAGACAATGACTTGGCCTTCCTATGCCGACTGACGAAGCTTTGAGATCTCAAAATCTTGGGAGGTACAGGTATCAAGCCAAGCATCTGCACCCACTCAAAGCCCGTCTCCTCGTCTTCGCTCCGTAAAGAGAGCAATTCATGCCATTCCAAACCATTGCTCCCGAACCCTCTGACCATAACAACGATCTCGCCTTTGGAATCGCCATTACGAGCGGAAACACGAGCGTACTGCACTGGTGGAAACAGCAACCATCTTCCTGTGCCGTCTACTTCGCAGATGAGGAGGTCACCGCCAGACTCAGTCTTGGCGGTCTCGTCACGAAGAAGCAGCTCGACTCGACAGTCTATACGCTGTCCACTGGAATGCTGAAGCGCAAGGTTGAAATGATCTCGAGCTCGTACACGACGTGTCCTGTCGATGCTGACACCAGCCAAAGGAGCAAGAGTCCGCGGATCCCGAACGCGAGTAGGGTCAATGTTCGAGGCAGCTTCGTCCTCGAGCCTCGCGCGTTCCTCATTGGAGCGATTTCGAGCATCGGTAACAAGGTTTTGATACTTTGTGGCCAGGCTCTCAGCTTCCGCCGAAGGTGTGATGAAATTGATTCCTTTCAACGTCTTTGCCAAGTACTTGAGTCTGACTAACGGTCTCTTCAATAGAAATGCAACGTCTACTCTCTCTCCATCGCCGTTGACCACATCACCGTCTTTATTCCTCGGAAGTCCTTTGTCAAGATCTGTCGCTGCTCCTGGAGAACCAGTCCCTGCCTTGCTCTCCTCAGAGGGAGCAAGGTTGACCACTACATCCTGGAAGCCCATGCGCCATGCCCTCAGATACTCTGCATATACTCTCTGTGCTCCATGGGCCCAGGTTAGCAAAGCTCTTGCGTCTTTTTGCGGGATACGCTTGTGCAACGTCTTCAGCCTCTCCAATGCAATTCCCATATCTACAATTGGCTTAGTGAAGTTTGGATCGGGATTATCACTTGCTGACGGATGGAAAAGGCCTGCAGCTATAGAAGAGTCGGACTTTGATAAGACGCAGGTCAACAGGACCGGAATGACACCATCAACCAATGTGCGCAGCTCACGCATATACTTGCTCTCATCTGTAGCCAGCTCGTTCATCAGATCCCCAATTGTAGCAGTAGCGAGGCGGCTCCGGTTAGTGCGTATACTACGGGCAGATACTATACTCTTGTTTCCAGCCTTTGGCAGGGAGAGGACGGATATCAGATCCGCATGCTTGGTGAGACGGCTTCTACTTCGCTGCAACGAGTTAGGGTCGAAATGATCTCGCGCCTCTGCTTCGTCGTCGTGTTCAGGCACCTGATCAGGCTGCACAGTCGATTCTGACATCTCGGATATCGAGGGTGGTGCATTGCCATTCTTTGTATTGAAGGTTTCTACAGACGCAATCGTGGAAAGACGATGTCTCCCAGTTGACGGAAACGGACGCTTAAGGTTCAACCCAGGAGGTCGAAGGGGCGTTTTGGGATCTGGGCCTTCCACCGAAGAGGCGGTGATTGTAGAAGACAACACCGGGATGCGATCTTCTTCAGCCAAGGGCTCTTTACAAGAGCGTGACTTGCGTCTGTCACGCGTAGGTGAAGTAGAAGTTCTTTTTGCTCCTTGTCTTCGCAGCGATGATGGTGAAACAGATGGTGAAAGCTTAGGTGCGTCTTTCACAATATCGACGAATTTGGATGCGGATGTAGTCCCACTTGGTGAGCCACCTAGGGCAGAAGCAGAATCGAAAGTCGAGGGAAATGGATTGTCTTCATAAATAGTAGAGCTCGGAACTCTCTGGCGTCTCCTGCTTCCGTGCACACCTGATCTTGGGCTAGATTTGGGTTCGAGAGCTTCCCAGATCTTATTAGGATCTTCAACAGCATGTATCTCTTCAGGCACTGCTTCCTTTACCTTAGAGGGCCGCAATGGCGCTACTACTTCGATAGGAGGTTCATCCATATCCACAAAAGGATCTGGAGTATCATTAAGCCACGCCTCAATACTTGGCACTCTGGGTGTAGCTATTGGCACAGGTTGTGCCTTGGAAAACATCTTCCTAGAGTCTCCAAAAACATGGCTCAGGATGTTGCCCTTGTGGGATTTTGTGCTCCCTCGTCCTTCAGAGAAACCGCCTTGGGCGGATGACGGTGACCCAGACAAAACCCTCTCTTTCTCATGAGCGATTTTCTTTCTATTGGGTCGTTCTTTAGCCCCTGACGAACTCGCTCGTGGCGGTTCCTCTGGTGTATGACGCTTTCTGCTTTTTGTTGAGTCAGAATGATGCGGAGATTTGCTCCGTGAGCTCCCAGTCTCCAAATCACTATTCTCTCCATGCCTGCTCCGTGAATCGTCCTTCGACCGATTCCTGCTATGACGAGATGGTGTACGTGATCCAGGTGGAGTACTGAAAACTCTTATACCATCGTCACCCCCAACCGTCTCCTTTTTCGGCGTTCTTCTATCTTCGTCTTTCCTAGGTCGCGGCTCGCTTTTCGTTTCCGGTATTGCCTTGACTCGAATACCGTCATCCAATGGCGTTTTCATGGGCGTTTTCGTTGGCGTCTTGTCATTGGCGAGTCTCGAGGAAGTGGTGCCCTTCCGTGGCGTTCTGTCCCTCCTCCAATGCCCATCACTGATAACACGCTTTGATGGGGCGCTAACACTTCTGTGAGAAGACAGCTCCTCTTCCTCGACCTTGGTTTTCCGTCTACCATCCTTCTTGCCCGAGGTTCCAGTTCCTCGCTCTTCGTGGACCACGTCTTTGCTCTTTGGCGTTTTCTTGACATCTGCTTTCTTTGGTGTCGTCCGTTTGCACGCAACCTGCTCTTCGTCATCTTCGAGCGCACAGAGATCTGATTCCGTAACGACCCCTCCACCTTGTGCCTGCCATTGCCGGATCCGGTCGCGAACCGAATTTGTATCGTAGACACCCAGTGGCTCCCCAACATCAACAGGTTTTGTTTTCGAAGGTGTAGTGCTATGCTCACGGCGTTTGGGGGTACGGCTTGGGGTTGAGGGAGAGGGCATTGAATTCTGCTGAGCGTTAGATGAAGAGTTCTTGCCTCCTTTCCTAAATAACCACATGGCTGCGAGTACGAGAGCCAGAGCAGCAAGTCTTGAGGATTGTGGACGCGCGGTGTTTACAAACCTTCCGCTGGCTTCATAGATGATTTTCTCCGGTGTTATCTATTTTCTAACATATTTCAGGTGTAGAATGTGATAGGACGATTCACTGTAGCTTGCAAGATATCGCGATTCACTGGTCTGGGAGTTGCTGGCGTCGAATATCTTGAATTGTTGTAGCTGCAAATAGACTGGGCCGAGATTCGCCAGGTCACATAGCAACGGCCAATGGAGTACGATCGCAGATTGTGGCGCAGATTGCTCACCAAACAGGATAAAGTAAACAAATGTACGTCAGTCGTCAGTCTTGAAAACTATCAAATACGTTACAGTTAATCCTTTAAATCATCATGATTGCTGAATTGTGATAAAAGTCTTTTACTTGTTTGCTTCTCCAAATTGTTTACATGTTTGGCCTGACGCTACCGAGGCTTCGTTTCGATATGACCATCGAGCATTAATGAAAAGCTTTCAGTTTGCGATGTACCTTCTGTAGAGTCTTAGTTCGGATTTCTTCCTTTGGGGTTTTCGGTTTCAAGGATGTAGTCAAAAGCTTTCAGCTAAGAATCTTCTTCCTGGAAATATTTCCGTTGAACACGACCTAGTTCAATCAATTCGATTGCCGAGTTGATTGTGTAGCGATATATCTACCATATGTACATATCTCCCAACGCAACTGCATGTCTGTCGCTTGTTCCATCACCAATAGACTCCATCGGTCCGTAAAGTACAGTTCCTTCTCCGCTTCCTTATAGACACAACGAGACACGCTAGATTGGATACAAGAGGTCTCACGGGAGATCGAGGGTCGGTACAACGCATCGACCGCAAAGGAAACCACCCACAATATCCGACTATTTAGCTTTTTTGACGCCCCCAATGCTCTGCTTGCTCTTCGTCTCCTTAGCCAACGCCTTGAATGCCCTTTGACTAGCCTCGAAACTTTGGTACAGCAGGACTAGAATCCACAGTCAGCAGCCTTCTAATAAAAAGCCCCGGAAGTCCCCTTGCAGTACTTACATCCCGGTATAACAATCCAAATAAAATTCATGAAAAAGTAGTAACCCCAAAAGTAATACGCCTCAGGCCTCCAGAATATTCTGCCAGTGTAGTAATGATCGAACAGGCTGGTAGCGTAGTATAAGATATCGCCGTAGATCTGGCCCAGCGAGACCATGGCTTGGAAGGAGTGGCGGAGAGGGTGTTCTGTGGTGATCATGAGAGCGATGAGAAAGCAGAGGGGACCCCAGCAGAACTGTTGAAAGCCGTTAGTATTTGGGCTTCGGGATAAACGTAGTGAGAGTTAGGCCAGGAAAGGTGCTTACAGCCGTAACCGTCTCCATGCACAGCACGAACGGATCAGAGGTGAGGTATCTCGAATCCGCATAAGCGTACTCCTTCCACCATTGCCCGAACAGATCCCCCCGGCTGGGCATGTGCGTATGGTTCCATGCGAAGTACCCTATAACTCTTAGCAAACGCGCGCCAAACTCCCATACTCTATACAAGGCCTACCCTCAAAGAAGAAATGTATAGTCCCAGCTACAACGCGCACAAAACGTCAGCCTCTGGCACGGCGCACATGTACACCACCCAACTTACAAAGTATGAACCACAAAACGGCCGCCTTCTCCCCACTCGGCAGTCTTGGATTCATCCTTCCAACCAACAAGTGCGTTGTCGCCAAGATGCCCGCGCATCCCACCGCAAAAATGGCCAACAATGGCAAGGTTGAGTACTGATTGGCCAGATACCCGACGATGTTGGCCTCTAGAGGATAAAATGGATGCGGGGGTTGGACGATCTTGGTGGCATTGGAGATGATGCTGTCCATGATGGGCGCAGTTGATCCCATGTAGCGAGAGGGTACTCCGTATATACTGTGGATATGTAAATATTAAGAGGGCCTGATTCTTTAAGTCAGACCGTGCAGGGTTGTTCTTGGCGCGGGGAAAAGATGGGTCGAAAGCAGGGCGCAAACAAAAATTGGAAGCGAGTTTGCTAGAAGCCTAGATTCAGATCTTGTCTCACTATGACGCAAGTCGATCGCTTCAAGATCTCCTGGTTTGAACAGTGTACTTTAAGTATGTCAATGATAGTGCATCGTTCAGAACTTCATAAAATATTCGGACCAAGAGGAAACCATCTCTACCTATATAAGGTAAAGTACGGTTCATATAATACATCAATCAACCCCCACAACGACAGCCACGTCGCCTCCCCGTCCACAGACCGATCACCTGCTCTGCGCCTCATCCAGGCTCCAGCAATCAGCCCGCCTTTTCATCCTGCGCTTTGTTACTACCCGGGCCACGATGCTACTTTTATTGGTTTGCGCCGCTGGCTCGGCTGGATAAGGGCTACTTCGCAAATAACCATGGGCGTAATGGAAGCCTAGACCCGCTGGGATTGAACACGCGTTTGCTGTTGATATGGGATGTTTTTGGATGGGTGCGGTGATGATTTCGATCATTCGTAGGGGTTGACAGTTTTTGTGTCGGTGACGTGGTAACTTGGATGTCACGTGTCCTGTGATTTCTCCACTGTTTGATGCTGTCGTGAAGTTCTTCATTAAGACACAGTGAAAGATTCGGCTTTCCAATTGACTACATGGAGAAAACGCAAGAACTATTCACGAGGATGCGCACGCTCTTACGAACCAGCATCGTTATACACATGGCTTGATGCAATGTTACTGGACATCACTAGCTGTTGTTATGTCTGTATCAGCCTACCTATGTAGAAATCTTGCATTAGCTTTTGTCATTACTTTCTTTCATGGCTTTCGTTGAGGAGTAAAATGTCAGCGGACCGCATATTCCCTATTCCTGACCGCTGCTTCCGACGGTGTGAAGCATGCACTCTAGCAAACAGCGTGGGTCTGCAATCCATTGTCAGCAATATCCTCGAAGCCATTACGAGCATCTACTCGCCTTGCCAGTCTTTCCCTGCAACGAATGTTTCTCATTCCTGTAGTGCGGGTGGTTATGCTTGGACTTTCCACTAGACGTATGTTTCTTGACATGTCTACGCAACAGTCAGCTTCTGGGCAATTACCAAGCCCCATGGAAATCTTGCTACATACTCAGTGTGCTCTTCCACCTTCTTTTTATCCATTCCATCCAGTGTCTGTAGCGCCATCTTGATGTCCGCAATCAGGGTATCACACCGCGCCCTTGAGAAATCCTCCCTCACAACCACTCTCATCAACTTCAACTTTTCGCTGTTCGGCGCCATCGTATAAGCCGGCACAATCCATCCCCGCTCTCTTAGTTGATGAGCAACAGCGAATTCATCATAATGTGTTTGCTTCTTAGGATCCATACGGAATGCCACAAGGGGTAGCCCTTTGCCCCCAGTCTTACTCATGATGATGAAGCCTAATTGCTGGAGAGATGCTGCTAGGTAATCGGATGTGCGAGTTAGGTTCATCATGATAGATCTATATCCATGCTTCCCAAGACGGATCATTTGGTAGTACTGCCCGATTACTTGTGATGCGCCTTTCGAGAAATTGAGGGTGAAAGACGCTTGATCAGCGCCGAGGTAGTTGATGTTGAAGACGAGTTCTTTGGGGAGGTATTCAGGGGAGCGCCAGACGACCCAGCCGACACCAGGATAGACCTTGAGAGACGGGTTAGCACCTTGGTTAAGGAGGTTTATGGAAAGGTGAGAGAAGTACCAGACCGTACTTGTGGCCAGATACATTGATGGAGACGACCTTCTCAAGACGGAAATCCCAAACTAAATTGGGCACAACAAAAGGAGCTACAAAGCCTCCACTGGCCGCGTCGACGTGGATTGGACAATCGATGTCCTTCTTGACCAAAAGGTCATTGATCGCCTTAACGTCCTCATATTCTCCAGTGTATGTAGTACCAATGATAGCGCAAATTCCAATCGTGTTCTCATCCACCAGTTTGACTGCTTCTTCAGGGTCAATCACATAACGGTCCTCTGTACAATTAACGTATCTTTCCTCGACCTCGAAGTACCTAGCAGCCTTCTCCCAACACACCTGCACAGCGGAATTCATGACAATGTTTGGCTTTGAATAATCTTTGCCCGCTGCTTTGCGCTTGTTCTGCCAGCGCTTCTTCATCGCAAGAGTTCCTAGCATAATAGCCTCGGAGCTCCCAACGGTGGATGTGCCCATGGCGTTGTCCTCGTCGTTGTGGGTAGGGGCATTGAACAGGCGGGCAATCATGGAGACGCAACGGTTCTGAATGTCTGCCGTTTGGGGATATTCCTCATAATCGATGAAGTTTTTGGGTAGAGCTTCGGTCATGAGCTTCTCAATCTCCTCTTCCTATTCTAGAGTCAACTGAGCTCCCAGAGGCACCTAGATTTTTTCTACCCACCATGTATGTTGTCACGAAACTAGCCAGATTCAACATAGGATTGCCATCGAGCGTCAAGTCATCCTTGATCATGCGGTAAGCTACCTCTCGAGGCATCTCCTTTTCCGGCATTTCATGCAACGGCAGGCTGTCAGCGGCAAAACGAGAGCCGTAGACTGAAGCTGTGAGTTCATCCTCGTTGGGTGGTTCCAGCTTGACCTTTTCTAATCCATCCACTAGCGGAGAATTGATATCTTTGTCATTGGGAACGCTGACAAGGTGGACCATCTTGGCGGTTGGCTGAGTAAAGTCGTGGAATTAATGTACTAAGGTAGCCCGAAGTATTGTAGTTGATAGAGTGGTTGAACCCCACTGCACGGGAGTGACGATTGCTCGTGAGTACCTTACAGGGGATCTGCCTTGGCAAAGCTTGTGTGTCCTGCAAGATTGTAGCTCTCCTCTGGTTCGCTAAGAAGACTCGTAACCCACACAGAGGTAATGCTGTGAGCCAGATGCGTACACTGTACACTGGAGGTTAACGGATATTGGTTTCGCTTGGTTTCACTATGCAACATCGAAACATGTGAGAACTACTTAGGTTACAAAACATTAATAGCATACATAAATACCATGAAGACATCAGTATCGCCATCGCACACGTCCATGCTAGAGTATTCACAAGATGCACGCATTAATCGTCGCTGTCCGCAACGTAGATATCGCTTTCACCCGCAGACCTTCTACAAGCCAGTACCAGTGCCAGATCCCGCCCCGGCATTATGGCTGTGGTAACCCGGTACAACCCCACCATCAGTTCCGCCCTCACCCGTGCCCTTGCTCAGGTCGATGGGGAGACCGGTGTGAGGCTCAATGGCTCGACCGCCGGCACCGGTAGAAACATTCTCACCTCGCTCAGCAACACTGGCCTAATTAGTACTCGTAACGGATGCGGTAAAATATGAGAAAGACTTACTTAGGATCCAACTTGTTACCAAGCCCACTGAGATGCGAGCCCCTATCCACCGACTCATCCTGGGCCAAAGCAGTTGTTCCGGTTCCGCCGGTAACTTGCGATGCATATCCGCCCGTGGGTGCCTCAGCATATTCTGTTTTCGGGGCCAACCCAGCAGGAGGATCCTTGTGCAGCCGATTACGGTCGTGCTCACGCGCTTGTTGATGCTTCTCTGCCTCCGTGAGACCAACTCCTGCAGCACCGGCTGCGCCAGCACCGGCGGCGGTCTCAGCGCCATGGTGGCGACCGTGGTGCTTGCTGTCGCCGAGGTCTTCCCGTTCGAGGTTTTCTTCTTTGCGAACCTCCTTATCAGCTTTATCATGGTGGAAGAGCTTCCCGAGAAGACCGCCATGCTTCTCGTGCTTATCATGTTCCTTCAGGTGCTTCTCTTCTTCTTTGACATGTTTCTTGTGTTCCTTTTCTTGCTCTTTCTGTATCTTCTCCGCTTCTTTCTTTGAGAACTCAGCGCCGCCCGCAGCACCAACTCCGCCAGCAACAGGAGCATCACGGCCCTTGTGGTGGTCACCGTGAGTGGAAGTACCGGTGGTAGTGGTGGGGTCATGCTTGTCATGGTGCTTCTCCGCTTCATAAGCGGCGACTCCACCGGTGCCGGCAAGCCCAGCATCGCGTCCGTAGTGATGCGAAGAGGAGGTTGGCTGATTACGGTCACTCGATATCCCACCAATTCGATCGGTCGAAGTACCGGTAGTTGTTGTCGGATCGTGCTTGTTGTGATGCTTCTCTGCCTCATATGCAGCAGTTCCTCCAGCACCAACGAGCCCAGCATCCCTACCGTAATGATGCCCTGTGCCAGTAGCCCCGGTACCTGATGTGGAGTCTACGCGAGGATCGACGGTTGAGCTAGGGTATGGGTTCTCATATCCTGAAGCCGTTGTGCCGGAAGGTTGGTGGTGTCCATGATGCTTCTCGGCTTGATACGCAGCGGCACCTCCAGCACCAACCAATCCCGCATCACGGCCGAGATGATGGTCCCGGCCTGAGGTTCCAGCTGTACCAGTCCCTCTCATAGCGGAATCTGTGCTGTAATCCGATCCAGTACCACCAATGCCCGAGCTTCCAGTCCCTGAAGTTCCGGTAAGACCTGAACCATGAGTGTGATGATGCTTGTCAGCTTCGTACGCGGCTGCACCTCCAGCACCGACCAAACCTGCGTCACGGCCCAAATGATGATCTCGTCCTGTGGTTGAAGATGTAGATGGGTAATCTGATGTACCGGTCGAGGAAGTGCCTCCAATTCCCGACATTCCAGATGTACCTGAGGTGCCCTGCTGTTTCGATCGATCAGAGTCGACACGAGGATCTAACTTGTTCAGCATATCTGACTTGTGGGGACCAGCGGTTTTGGGTGCAGATCCTACGGATGTGGACGTAGGATTGGAGGAATCACGGCCTGCTTCGTATGCTCCAGCGCCTGCAGCACCGACACCTCCAGCCAAGGTAGCATCACGACCCAAATGACTGCTTCCAGTACCAGTAGAGCCAAGGCCTGTTCCTGTACTAGAACCAAGACCTGTTCCAGTGGTGGTGCCAGTATCCCCAATGCCGCTTGTAGAACTTGGTGGAATGATAGGGCTGGCCACACGCGGGTCGAGAAGATTTGCCGTATCCGTTGCATGAGGACCTTTGCTAAAATGCGGTCCTGGTACGTGGGCTTCGGGTCCACAAGGGTCTCCCTCAAATTGATGACCGTGCCGTGAATGGTCGTGTTCCCACGACTCCGGTCCATAACCCGCACCAGCTGGAATAGCAATGCCAGTTGTCCCGTGGTTACCACCATGTTCATGTTCTGCTAAGCCAGATGATCCGACAGCTCCAGCCCCAATCGCGGCGTCACGGCCCAGATGGCCTTGATGAGCGGGTGCAGCGGTTGAACCAGTCCCGGAACCTAAGCCAGTGGCACCCATGTTACGGGATCCACTAAGATTGCTGTCGACGCGAGGATCGGCTTTATTCGCGAGATTTGATGAATGCGGCCCAGCAGTGGTGCTACCAGTAGTGCTTGAAGGATAGCCAGAGCCCGTGGTTGAGGTTGAGGTTGAGTTTCCACCCAGTGGAAACGAACGGCCAGTGTCGGAACCAAGTGTGTCGCGCTCGCGGTCATGGTGTTGGTGTGCCGCACCAGCTGCACCGACTGCGCCAGCGCCGAGAGCAGCGTCTCGGCCTAAGTGGGACTCTCCTGTTGTCGAAGAGGTGTTTCCAAGTCCAGAGCTGCCAAGAGAATCAGATTCTGCAGAGCCAACGAGTGGTGATGTGGTTTACCTTCCAATGCTACGATCTGGCAGACTGCTGCCTGTCAAACCGCTACCAGAAGTCCCCGTATATCCAGAGCCCGCCGCCGCTGGCTCGCGGGGCAGCGGCTTGTTGGTGTCGAAAGGATCGTTCATGCCTGAGGATGCCGTCAGCGTCGACCGCGGTTGAAATCCTTCCACGCCTGACTTGATGCTAGTCGTTGATGCAGCGTCGGAATTCGTTGACATTCTGGAGGTAAAAGATGGGTCATTCATACCGGAGGTGGTTGTTCCAGTTGTGCTGCTTCCTGGTCCTGACGTTGTGCTCGAGCTCGGTTTTGTCGTGGAGGACAGAGGGTTTGTTGCGCCGGTACCGCTACCGCCAAGATGGCTACCTTGACCCGTTGTGCTGCCACTGGTGCCGCTGTGGACTGGGTTGTCAGATTGTCCGGAGCCGTACATGACTTCGTCGTCTTTCTTGCTCCCAGGATTGCTTGAGGTTTGTCAATTAATTTTGTTGTTCAAGGGGGCGTAAGAGGGTGGTGGGACCGTGCGAGCTTACATGAGGTTCTTGATCTTGTCCATGATTGCAGGTCGTGGGTATCACAGTCAACCGTGTCAAGGGTATCTGTGAGGTACAGCTGTTCAAGAATATGTAGATGACAGGCGTAAGAACTTGAGTGAGAATCTGCGGGGTGTAGGCACTTGCAATGAAAT
>JAABUP010008361.1_pt1 | contig 13248 bp, 14 predicted proteins | sample 5559201 | NCBI WGS metagenome assembly JAABUP01 (sample SAMN10711887, study PRJNA513373) | rock metagenome | isolation source: Antarctica rocks | place: Antarctica | reverse complement strand
GTTTTCTTAGTGAAATTGGCTATTTTCATGACAACAATGTCGTTGTCATTTGAGCTGACAACAACAAAGCTATGAACCTAGCTAGAAACCCTGAGTTTCATGCTTGTATCAAGCACATTGACATACAATATCACTTTGTTTGTGAAGCTGTCAATTGTCACCTTGTTGACTTTGAATTTGTACCTACCGTCAAGCAAGCAGCAGATGAGCTTACTAAGGCCCTGTCTGCTGTCAAGTTTAGCCGTTTTCTTATTCAGTAAGGTCTTATATTTAATTAATGACCTGTCTTCAATGTGCATTTAAACCTCATCATTGTCAACCTTTCTTGTCACCTTTTACATTCTCACTTCCTTACCTTGCTGTTGGGCCCACTTTCTAGTGGGATTGAAGAACTTTATACTGACTAGTGAATGAATATTCAGGTCATCTAGAACTGAGAGAAAGTGTTGAAATAAGAAGGCTTTGTGGGGGATTTCAGTCCTATTCTGACCTAGCGTCAGAACTTGCCGTGTCACGTGACGCTGCTTAGTCAGCTCACACAAAAGTCATGCTGTTGATGCAGACTCTGCATTCTAGTTAGAAACATATGAATTAAAACAGTTATTTCAATAGAGGTCATACTTCATTAAGTACATTAACTCTGTCAATCATTTTAAAACTCAGTTGATTTTTATCACTGCTACACTTACAAATGAGCTTCAGTTTTTACTAGAGAAAAATATGAATTTAACACAAAATACAATCATTAAAGCTAATACAGCAAGAAACAATGTTAAATATATAGTTTAAACACACACAGATGCAGATAAAATCTCAGATTTAAAGAATAATCTGACAAAAATCATGTTGCATATAAATGAAAATGAAAAAGTTATCATTTATGTTACAAGCATCAAGTTATGCAAAGATATTGCTGAAGAATTAAACTGTATAGCTTATTTTCTTAACCTGAATCTGAGTAAAAACATAGCCTCTTTCAGCATACCTTGACGCTGTTTTAAGCAGCCTTTGTATCAACACCTTTACTCACACTCATGTCTCTTTGATGATCATTAACTTCACTTTTATGTGATAGTGCTTGTCAGCTATGTACACACATCATTTCTCTGCAACTTCATCAGCATTATTTACATCTTGAAGATGATGTTTATGATGATGACATGATGATGGGCCAACTGAGCAAAATGGCTGTCAGATGCAGAATTATGACATCAGAAGAATTTCTGAGTGTCTGAGACCTCTTTGAAGCGCTTACTTATAAGTCAAAATTGGTTCTCTGCTCATGATCATAAATAAGTCAGTACTTTTTTTTTCTTTTTTCTCTTTTCTGATCTGTCTCTTCATACTTTCTTCTCATTCTTCTTTCTTCTGATCTGGTTTGTCAGTATTCTCAGTCTCTGTTTGACTGATCATGATTCATCACAAAGTCTCACATCACACTCTTCAGACAACCTTCACTATGTTTTAATTCTTTACTGCAAAGAATCATGTGTCTGCACATAACTATTACAACTGATAATACAAAGAGGTGAATAAGAAGCGTCAGTCTACAGATCTTTATGAGAACTTCACACAATTACACATGAATAGAATGAAAGGTCTGTGAAAAGACTATGTTAAATGCCCCTTCATGCTTCATGAGTTCTTTTACTCATCAATGAATCTTTTTAGTTACTTGCAAAGTGGTCAACATCAACTCATATCACATGCTCAGAAAGTCTTTTGCAGACAGGATCAACAACTTCTTTCACTGAATATGCAACAAGTACACTGTTTGAAAAGTCAGCTTTGTCACCACTTACTGACATCAGCTCAGTCAAGTGTACATTAAATACAAGAGTTGACAGATCAGTCTGTTGATGTTGAAGAAAGTCTACAAGGTACACTGCTACTGACTCAAACATACTTAGCAGTGTTAATAAGAATGAATCAGTTCATCATTAAACCTCTAGCACAAGAGCATGACTTAAATGACAGCAAGATAGACAAATCATTGCTGAACATAAAAGACTTCTTGAAGGTGCTCTGTTGTCACTGAGTAACTGACATCAACTTCTTTCTGAACAAACATCAGCAGGTACAGGTCATCACTCTTTTGTTGCTGACTGCAGTCATTAATTCTCACTCTGAGGCGCTGCTAGAGATCATTTATGATGATATCAATCTATTTATATTGCACAACAAGAAAACAGAGAAGGTTGCTTTGACACTTTAGCTTTGCTTGAAGAAGATCAAATCACAACAGAAGTAAAAGTGACTGTGAGTTAGAACTCTTTTTCTATCACTCAGAGATTACTGACTTCAATATAGAAAGATCTATATCTTCTTTATAAACAACAACTCACTCTTCTGTGTGGTCTTTTATATTGTTGCTCTTGCTTGTGTCAACAGTGTCTTTCTGTTTCTCAATATCACTTTTAAGATGATGTTTATGCTTGAGGTACGCTCTGAGTTGAACTGTCAGTCAATTCAGTGACATAATGATATGAAAGACAAGTTTGTCTTCTGCACATTCAGCAATTCAAACTGTGAAATGAGTCAAGAGTCACATGAGCCGCTTCTCTACAGTTAATATCAAAGATGAGTAAAGTGTTTGAGAGAAGAGACCGGCTTCATACAGATGTTGACTACTTATTGTCTTCATTGAGTGATGAGTAACACAATCAACAGTGAGCCTTACAGAATTTGATGTAGTGGGTGATTGACTGATCAAGATAGACAACTCAAACTTAAATGAGGCAATGTGAAATCTAATGCTTGATCCTGTCACTTTGATGATCTTTTAACAAAATTATCTCTTTCAAATAATTTGTTATGACATGCAAGAGGCTTATTTCAGAATCAAGTCACAAGAAGACTTAATTGTTGTCTCTCATCAAATGAGTCAGATGATTGATTCTTGTCAACCTCATGAGCTTTTTCTTCAACAATTGCAGCACTTACAGCAGAATACAGACATTCAAGAGCTGCACAATTATCAGCAAGACCTTTATGAGCAGATTTGTGACAAGTTTAAATATATCTATCAAGCAGAAGGTCAGCTGATCTATAGCAAATATCAACAAGTTAAGTGAAACATTGATTGTATTCTTGAAGAAAAAAAGTGAGCACTGAAGGTGCAATTACAGAGTGGCTACAACACAACAGCTCTGATGTAAGATATGCTGATGCAGCTAGTGGTTAACAATGCTGTTTTCTTCTCTGTTCAGCCTTCTTCAGTCTCAGTCAAGTATGTCTTTGAGAAACACACACATATTGCTTAAGTTCACTTTGATTCATCATTGTTCATCAAGTGCAATGAGAACCTGAATTGACAGATCTTCATTGTCAACAACTTGATCTCACTGTGCAGTCATTAAAAACAGTGTTCTCAGAAACCTCATTTATTGTGAGAGAATAACACTGTGACAAGCTCATTAAATGATTTTACTGATGTGAAAATCAAATCAAAATGCTTGAATTTTGACACATCTGTTGAACATCAACTTTTTCTTCAATGTCAGCCTTTTCAATGTCTGCACTGCATCAGCAACGCCACATTGTCTTTGCTCAAATAACAACATGTCTTCAGCAGCAAACATTTGCTGCAGTGTCACTTTGACTGACATCATCAGTTTCAGTCAGGTCAGAACTGCTCATTTCTCAACAATGAATGTGTGCAACTGACACTTGCAAGCCTCATGCACTTTAAAAATCACGTGATGAGAATTCATGAAATCTACATGTCAGATCAATGCTAGTTTTCATTTCTCATCATTTCAGTGAATGAGAAAAGAGAATGTAAAAAATGTATTCTGAGATGTTGTAATTCAGGCTGACAATGAACAAGAACTCAGAGAATACACTGTCACAATTATAAGTGAGATGAAGGTGGTTCTGCACTCAGAATGCAATTTCTTAGTGTTTGTAGAATGAGAATGCAACTATATTGAAACAAGTATGAGGTTGATGAAGAAATGATTAAAGTATTTAAAGTTCAACACTGAGTTGTTCATTGTGATGAACAATGCTTTGCTTAAATTAACAATTCTGTGAAAAGGCTATTTTGAGCATTTAAGTCATAGTATAATAATTTCTCAATTGAACTGAAATGAAGGGTCTTATGCTGTAAGTTATCTTTACAAACTTCAATGACTTGCTCTTGACTTATGTGTGTAAGCAAAATGATCTTCATTTTTGACTGCTTTTGCTGTTTTTGACTTCTCTTTAATAGTTGTGACACTTTTAAACTCAGAGTAATTCAGAAGGTCATTAACAGTTTTAATCATCTCATAACTTATGTGAAGACCATATTGCTCATTATTCAATGTATGGTATTAACTTAACAGTATTCTTACTGATAGTTAAGGCCTTAAAGCCTTAACAAAGTTTGTCTGAAGACTTCTCAATCAGTTTAAAAGGGCATTTTTCTTCTGTGTGCATTGAGCTTGATATTGGTTCAAGTTTGCTGCTATAGCGCTGAAGTTGTTGTTGTCACAAAATCTATCATGATATATCAGGCTTTTCACTGCTGACTGCAAAGTTTCACACAAACTTAATGTGTTAAGGTGTGAGTGATGAATGTACATTACTAAAGTCTTCAGATAGTGATCTTTGTATTGTGTTGTATTATATCTGAAATGCTAATCAGTCAATTTTCAATTGTGTGAGAGAGGACAGGTAACATTTTTCTGACTGTGATAGGTCTGCAGAGCAATAGAAATCCTAAGCCTAGTTCAGAGATGATGTTGCTGTTGTCAGTAATGAAACCATCAATGAGTATTGATTAACATCACTCATACTGCAGATTCTTCTTCAGACCTTGCTTTACACATTTATAATTCTTCAAAGTTTGATTCACATAGATGTGAGTCAAGTATTCTTTGTTTGCTGCACTGATGTTTTTCACCTCACATTGCTGTATGTGCTTCTCAGTTCTCTGTTTAGCCTGAGTTTTGACAAAGAAGCTGAAATAACCATTTAGATTTCTTCTTTCTGTAAGTGATTGTTGTTATTGATAAAAATCATCTTCAATATTTAAATGTCAAAGAATGAGATGATGCTACAGTCAACAAGCTTAATTTGAGCTCTATTTCAAAGTTCACATGTACATCTGACAGAAGAACATTACAAACAGTTCTTTTTCAGTTAAGGCCTTTCAATAAGTTTCAAGGCAATTGAGAAGATTTCTTCATGATAAGGTTTGTATAATTATCTTGAGTGTGTTGTGTTTAAACTTTTTTCTTGTGCTTTTTCTTTGATTTCTGACAATGCTCACAATGATCTGTAGTTGAGCTTTTACCTGAAGAAAGATAGCTGATGATTTGAGACAACAGTGCTGAAGAATGTATGTTAGCTTCTGTCTGTAAGTCTGTCACCTGCAAAGATGAAGGTTCACTTTTTCTGAATGAACATGACAGTGTGAGACACAATGCTTCACTAGCATCAGTCATGCAGTCTTCATCTATAACCTTCATTCATGAGTCATTGCAAAGTTCAGCTCCTGGCTTCAACTTGACTGGCTCAACACTGACACATGTTAAGTATGCTTTTGCAGCTTCTGACTCAACAGCATCTCTTAAGTCATCAATGACTTCAGTGAGCCGCTGTTGTAAGTGCTGTGATACTGCAAAAGCCACAGCAACATAGTGAATCAAGAGTTTTAAATTAAGTTACCTCAAAGATCTAGACCTGCAGACCTTGAGGTCTGCAGGTCTTAATTTTAAAAGGTTTTATTTCAATAGTGCAGAATAACAAACTTTCTGTTTCACATATGTTTCAACAGAAACTGTTCACCTCATGAGAAATAATTCACTCTCACAGTTAACAAAAGGTCTCATTTTAAATTTAATATGGTCTAAGAGGAACAAGAATTGAACAGGCCCTTAACTTTGACATTCAATGCATATTCAATTCTGCCGTTCTATGTATAGTTAACTTTGTCATTCTAGCGGTATTTAAAAAAGCCCGCAGGGTATTCTTGTATCACAGAAAAGACAGGTACCCCACGGTCTAGATATCACAGAGTATTCTCATACCTCAAGGAATTCAAGTACACTACAGTTTAAATACTGCAAGGTATTTTCATACCCTAGAGAATTCAGTTGCTCTACAGTATTGATGGTCTGAATTTTTAGTGATGACAATTCTAAGAACTCTTTCTTGAAAGCAATTCTCTCAGAAGAAAGTTTCTTGAAGCAGTCAGATGAGTTGAGCAACTGAGTAAAGCAAAACTTGACGGCGTTTTTGAAGCAATTTAAAAGCTGTCATGAACTGTTTCTCTTGAAACAGATGTGAAATGAGTCATCATTGAATATGATGACATTCAGATGACGCACATTGAGAATGAGCTACATAGGGCTGTCAAATAGATCATTTTAGAACCTTCTGAGTTGCAGACCCATTAGGTCTGAAGGTTCAATTCTTGCAGTGAGCATTCAAAATGACTTTTGAAATACCACAGCACATACAATGAGAACTCACAGCTATCATTGATGACTTAAAGAATACTGTTGAGCAAAAAGCAGCAAAAGCATACTTGACTCATATTTTCAATGTTGAGTCACTGAAGTCTGAGCTTGAAGTCAAACTTTGCAATGACTCATGAATGAATTACATCAATGAAGACTGCATGACTGTTGTTAGTGACTTCTTGTATTTCACACCCTTTTTGCTTTACAAAAAGATTGAAGAACCCTTCTTGCAGTTGATGAAGTCACAGATAGAAGCTGACTCATGTTGCTCAGCATTGTTGCCTCACATCACTACATCTGCATCTTCAGAAAAAGGCACATTTGTGACATTTCACAAGCCTTGTCTGAAATCAAACAAGCATTTCAAGAAAAAGAGGTTCAAATATAGTACGCTGACCTGACACCTATTGAGATGTCTTTAAAACAATTATGCATTTCTGCATTGAGAAACTGCTGAAACAAGAAGAATACAGAAAAGACATAAACATTGAACTTGATAAATGATATAATGAGAATATTGATATTGAGAGTGAGAATGATAGCAGTGAGAACAGTGACAAAGACAGTGATGAGGACAGCTTTTGACATTTGAAGAATAACACATTTTTGAAAAGTGACTAGAGTGAGTATAAAAGTGAGGATTATGCAGATGACAAGAATGATGATGAGAAAGACAGCAATGATGAGAATCAAGAGAATGACAATTGTTAGATGATTGATAATTGAGTGTCAGTTAGTCAATTAACAAACCTTAATATTGAGTCTTTCAAGAAATGATAATCACTTCTGCAGTTCAATTAAGTAGTTACTTATCTGTCAATGATGAAAATTCTATACTTGTACAAGGAAATTCTCAGTCATTTATAATGCACTGATCAGCTGCACAGGTAATCTCAATATCATCATTCAGTCAGCATCAGCATTCTGATTCTTCTTCAACATTGTCTTCACAGATGTAAAGAGTTCTTCTCTGACTTTCTTAAAAGCTCTGTTGTAATTGTGCTCACAGACCTTTCTGACGCAATATTGATCTGAAACGCCATCTAGCAGTTTCAGTAATGATGGTTTTATATCAAGAACCTTTACAAGAAGTACAAGCATATTTTGACTGTTCTTGTGAGTGTATAACACATGCACAAATGACAAGATCATTTGTTCAAAGACTGTTTGCCTGTTTTTGATATCTTGACTGTTCAAGATAGCATCAAAGTCTGTTAAGTAGCTATTCTCAATGAGCTGAACAGTTTCATCAGTACTGTAAGTAAGAAGCTGTTCACAGCACAGTAAAGCAATTAGAGTCAGTTCAAACTGCTCATGTGTTTGTTGAAGTCAAAGGTCTTCAATCAGCTGTTGATATAGATTTAAGCTTTCTTCTGAATTTATTCAATTGCTCAGCACTTTCAGAGTCTGATCATAATACATGAAGCTTCAAGTGAGAAGCACAAGTATGTTGTTTTCTTTTTTTCAGAGAGATGAAAGTCAGTGATAGGTGTGCTCACTATCTTCTGTCAGCAATGTTTCTTTACTATGCATAGAATGATGATTTACAAGTGAAAACAAATCTGATTGACTTGTTGTGCACTGAAACTGCACAGCAGTTGTGACAGAAGATTCTTTGACCATTATTAGTGTTTGTCAGCCTCAGCTTTGATAGCACTGTATTAAGTAGTTGTTGAGAAAACTGACAGACACTAGTAACATGATATGAAGGCCTCATTTGAGTTTATCAGATATAGCTGACTTTGATAGTTCTGCAAAAAGTTTTGACTTGAAGAGTGTGCCCTGTATTTCTTTCTGATTGAAATGTTCAAATTGATGTGAACAGAGAATACTCAGAAAACTAGTGCAGAGAAATGCATTTTGACTTGTTGTGTAATTCATTCTGAAGTTGTGCTGTTGACAATCTACCTTATCATTGAAAGATTCCAGAAAGCTCTGAAATAATAAAATTGTCTGCTGCTTCAATTCTTTTCAAATCTTGATAGAAAAGTCTGCTGTCATCAATAGCCTAAATAAGTCTGTGTGAAAGGTTGAAGCCAGTCATTCTGATCTTGCTCAAGAATGTCAAGGGTGAAAGTGATGTTTTATCAGTCACAACATCTCAGACAAAAGTACAAGAGGTTTTGTGTGAAATTCTTAACAATCTGAGGGTTGAAATGCTAGATGTTATCAGCAGATATGTCAGAAGATGAATGTGTGAATAGCTCACTTAAATGTCTCAATTCAGAATTGCTCTCTCAAGCTCTATTCTGAGGTCAGTCTTTTCAATAGCTCTTCAATAACATTCTGCTGATTCATGTTCTCATTTGTTACAGATCACTTCTGCAGCGTTGTTGAGTGTGTTGATTTGAGCTCTTTTCTTGGCCTCTCAGATTCTGTGAATACATATGTTCTTCTCAGCTGGCTCAAATGAATCACAATTGACAACTATTTTGAAATTCTGAAATTTCTCTGAGAGCACGTTGAGACATGATGTTGTAACAATGAGTTCATAAGACTCAGCATGCTTGTGTTTCACAATGTGAGAGACTGTATTGATCATGATGTCTGAGTTTGAAAGTAAACCCTCTGACAGAATTCTGTCTGTGAAGAAGTGAACAAGAGTTCATAACCCATCACTGAAGTCAGAACATGATTCTCTGAACTGACACAAAAGTGTTTCTGATGTCTATGAAAGGTTGTAAGATGTTAACAAGGGTTTTTAAAGCTAAAAACCTAGGGCACATCATCTGTTTACCTGTTCTCAGTGAGCTGCAAGTAGTCTCAATTTTCTTGCTGATCTGAATGTTCTTGAAAGCTGATCAGGCAGAATTGGTCTTCAGCAAATATGACGCTGCATTTACCATCACAACCATAGTAAGTGTAGAATGGTTTGAACAGGTCAAATGTGAGAAAAGACAACAAGAACAGCAGAAGGGGTTTTTAAGCAAAACATACACATACTCTTAATAGTGTGATTCAGAGGCATGCAACCTCTGGACTGAGTGTGTCCCCCTGTGTGCAATATCATACTCTAAGAACTGAATCTTCAGATAGGGGTGTAAGCTTCACCTTGCCTGATAGCCCCACCCCATCCTGTTTGAAGAGGGGCAAGGTGTGATATGCCGCGCCATTTTCAGCCATGAAGGAATACAGCTTTCACGCAGACCGGGCTAAGCCCTTTGTGTTGAGACTAGGGGCTGATTTCTTGCGCCTAGCTGTTTTCTGTCTGTCAAACGGTTTGTCATCTGTCGAACGGTTTGTGACTTGTCTTGACACTACCACATTTTGGGAACTTTTTCAACACGCTCTCGGGTCTTGTCAACAGCTTCATGTTACCATACTTTGTGGACAGAATCCTGGTTGGCCTGTACATGTGATGGCCTCATGAATGTGCATGAACCTGATCTCCCCTTGATTATGATATCATTTTAACAAAGTGAACCATCTTTACACTCAAAATGATTCCACGACAATCAGTGCGGACGGTAAAGGAGTTTGGCGTCGATGAAATTAGACAGAGGATTCAGTAGGTGATGATCACCTACTACGTTACAATCTCAACAAAATCGCACTCCCTGTCTTCGTACCTGCCTGACTTCTCTCTTCTCCCCTCACAACAATGCTTTGACGGTCATCAATCTTCTCATCATTCGTGCCTGTTGAGCGAGGAGCGCAATGGCCACAGAGTGTTTCTGGTTAAAATCCTAGAAAGCTTCGGCGCTTCAGGTTCTCCCACTTTTCGGCATGACGTCCTTCAAGCCCTCAAGCGCTGTGGACGTGAGGTCTACAGCAAAATCGTGTTCCTCCTTGAATATTCACAATATTCTCAATTCAATTCAATCAACCACGCCCAGTGGAGCCTCTCAACAAGGGAGCGATCTGTATCGTCCTTGCCGCTCACCATGTTTTGAATTGTCTCAGGTGAATTGGACGGACTCACTTCCTAGACAAGCCCAGACTGGAATATTGATCCATGGGTTCAGCCAAAAATCGTGTCCTCAAGCGACAGCTCTGCACGCAGCATCCTTGGGCCGAAGCAGTCGCCCAGAGACCGCCAAACCGCAGCAATATCCGTCTACCGTAAGAGAGGTCGACACAATGGAGCCCGGACCCTTCCCGTTGCCTCCTCTTTTCACCTCTTCACCCAAGTCAAGGATGTCCAGCATGGAGGCCTTGCAATCAGTACACTCACAGGATGCAAGTCGGCATACCTCGCAATCTTCTTCCAATCACAATATTCACCTCTCAATTGCCTCTCATTATGGCACAGCAGCACCCCAGCAATCCTCAATGACCTATCAAGCATCAACTCATTCGGCGTCATTTTCAACACCGGTCGAACCGCTAGCCTTGTCATCTCATGACGCCGTAGGCTCTCAGGCACAGAGCAGTTACTTCTTTCAGACTCTCAACGGCCTCATACAGATACCTGTGGACCTGGAGTCTGGTTCGAGATCAAGCGACGAGAAACGAAAGCGCAACGCAGGCGCTTCAGCAAGATTTCGACAGCGCCGAAAGGAGAAGGAACTTGAGAACGCGCACACTGTTGCCGAACTAGAACAAAGGGTTCGCGACTTGACTAAGATTTGTGAACTTTATCGCGAAGAACGAGGCCATTTTTACAACTTGGTTAAATCAGGCGGCGACCCAAGGATAGGAGGCCTGCTGACACCATCTTCTGACTTCTCCGATAAGTTGTAGAATCATTCAATGGCAGAGTGATCAAGGTCCTGCAGAGAACCTATGAGAGTTTCATTCACTGGTACCTATAGTGGCGAGCTCCGTGAAGTCCAGTCATGTATGATATTCCACGGTCATCGACACCCCGTAGCTATGCACTTCCAAGACAGGATATCGTGTTAGATACGAGCTTGCACATCATGTAATTAAGTATTGCTAGACAGACCGGATGGCATAGAGCCTTAAGATGTTTGCATAATGCAGGTCCAAAGTCATCGCCGCAATAACACAACCACTCACTCAGATTGCACTAGTCTCCACCACTAGCCACCACTAGCCATCACCAGCCACATACTAGCCACATATTAGGCAATCACCTCTCGTCGCCAGCTATCAGCAAGTCAACGTCTTCGATCTGCAGCTTGGGCACGAGAAAAGACTGTATTAAGAATTTATTCGCTCACTGTCCTTTCTCAGACGGCCTCTGGATTACTCAGCGGCTGACATCAGGAATTGACACTGGACATAACACATTCACGTCCGACAGTTTGGGGGGTCGCCGTGAGATGAAGTCAAGGGCGAATACAAACTTGATTCTTTGAGAGGGAGTTAGAAAGAGACCTTTTGTGGAATACAGTTCCTGACTTGAAATTGGCGTATGTCATCTTGAGTTGCTTTTACGCCCTGCATCGCGCTTGTCCTGGCCTTGCTGACTATTGGTCAGCCTCGCCATGTGCCCTGCTCACATCACATTCTCCACCCTCAAGAAATTGAAATTCACATGAACAGACACCTTTGAGGATGTTGAAGATGCCGAGCTAGAGCAGCTTATCATCGAGTGCCGTGGCGCACTGCATTCACTGGAAGCAGAACTTGCAGCTCGGCAGAACCCACGAGTGGACACCAAACTTGAAGATTGCTATGCAAGACTCCAGGAAAAAGCTCGGACAATCAAAAACATAGGAGCGCTGAGCAACAAGGACAGAGCGTCTTTGAAGAAAGCAGGTACATTCCTAGAAGCGCTCAGAAGTGGCCACATCAACTCTTCTCAAACTCGCGAGACTCGCAAGGGTGGTGCGATGTATGAACAGCTTTTGTGGCTGATTTCAAGAGTGGTTGGCCCTGCATATGCTTTACTCCTCATATGCGGCGTGGCAAGACGCACAGTGGAAAGGTTGAACTCATTTCAGAGTGCAATCCTTGTGAAATGTATGGTGCGATACTATGATTCGCTCTCAAGTTGTGCCCTAGAGGAAAAGGCAAACGAATTTGGTCTTTGTAACAAATATGAGCCTCCCGTTCCCTGATGACAATGGCTGACTCATATAGATGCTGATGCGACGTCCCTAATTCAAAGAGTCTCAGGAAAGCGCAAGCGTCATCAGAGTGACAACACGACTCTCTCCATCGCGTGGACTGATTCAGTATCGGTCTCTTCCAACAAAAGCAGTTCATCCAACATCTGCGACACATCTCGACAGGTAGAGCAAAAAGTCAAAGTGGGAGCAACCCTGCTCACCTCTTATCACTCTGGCGAAGTGAACGGGTTGACCCCGCCCGAGACAGGCTTTAACAGCGGTATTCTTACGCCAAATTCAAACACAACCGACAATGACGATACAAACGCCAACTCGACTGTACCAGGCAACGATATTGACTGCGGTGCTGTTGTTGAGCCTCAGAACCAGGTTGCAGCTTTCAACCAGCCATCGCCGAGGTCCCATGATCGATTACAGGATGCCAACTGGTCTTCAGCAAACCAAGCCATCTTGAATGCTGCTGGATCGCGTCCGCTCATCTGTGAAGATGGAACACATAACTTTGACGGCACGGATCTTATTACCAAACCCGCCGTCAATCTAATTATATCAAGCACTCAGCGGAGGATCCTCCCGAACACCGAGACACTTTCTATCATACAAAACTGTGGCAGAAGCGATGTAGTACCCCGTGAGTTGTGAAGATGAATACTCCATTACAAACTCAAAGCTAAATTCCATGGCAGAGGGGGCCGAGGTCAAGGATAATAACGGCCAAATTGAATCGGCAGTTGATCCACAGCACCTGGGTATCCTTGCGAGCAATCCTCGATCAAACGGTGCTGTTCGCTTTGACCAGCAACTGCCCCAACCAA
>JAABUP010008359.1_pt1 | contig 13248 bp, 10 predicted proteins | sample 5559201 | NCBI WGS metagenome assembly JAABUP01 (sample SAMN10711887, study PRJNA513373) | rock metagenome | isolation source: Antarctica rocks | place: Antarctica | reverse complement strand
GCGGCCGACGCCGTCACCCTGGCGTGCATCCGGGCAGCCGCCCAGACGGGGATCGCCGAGGTGGATGCCGCCTCGATCACCTACACGGTGTCCGGTGTGTTCGGTCAGGGACCCGCCGAGCTGATCTCGCTGGCATCCCGGACCAAGCTCGTCGACGAGGCCGCCGGCCAAAACTGGCTGACCCGTGTCACCGGTTTCCCCGACTACCTCGACGCCTGCCTGGCCCGGCTCCGAGAAGGGGCCGCCGCCGGCCGGACACCGGTGCACGCCCTGGTGGTCACCGCCGTCACGCAGCTCGACGAGCTGCTCGCCGACAGCGGGCCGACGCCCTTCCTGCAACCCATCAGTGGGGACACCTCGGCCCAGCCGTGGCGCACCGACCTGGCCACCAGAGTCGACGCCCAGGTCCGCGACCGGCTCCGCCCGGCACTGGCGCACTACCGCGCCGTGCTCGCCGACGAGCTGCTGCCGATCGCCCGGCCCGACGAGCAGGCCGGCCTGGTGGCAATGGCCGGAGGTGGGGAGAGCTACGCACACGCGGTCCGGGTGCACACCACTCTGCCGGTGACCCCGGAGCGGATCCACCAGCAGGGACTGGCCGACGTGGCCGACGACCACGAACGGATGCTCGAGATCGGTGCTCGCGTCTTTGGCACTACCGACGTTCCGGCCGTGATCGCCGCGCTCCGGAACGCGGGCGCCGAGCCGGACGTCGCAGCGGCGATGGACCGGGCCCGCGGAGCCGTCCGGCGCGCCGAGGCTGCCGCCGGTGCCTGGTTCGACCCGCCTGCGCCACCGCCGTGTGCCGTCGAGCCGATGTCAGCCCTGCTCGCGCGCGCCGGCATGGCGCCGCACTACTCGCCGCCGTCGGAGGACGGCAGCCGTGTGGGCACCTACTGGTTCAACGCCGACCGACCGGGGTTGGGCACCGGCCCGGAGCTGGAGTCGGTGACGTACCACGAGACGGTCCCCGGCCACCACACGCAGCTGGTCCGGATGCTCACCCTCGACGGTGTGCCGGACCTGCAGCGGCAGACGGTGGTCACCGCGCACACCGAAGGCTGGGGCCTGTACGCCGAGGTGCTCGCCGAGGAGATGGGCCTCTACAGCGACGATGTCGCTGTGCTCGGGATGCTGGCGACCGACGTGTTCCGCGCCGGCCGCCTGGTCGTGGACACCGGTCTGCACGCTCTCGGCTGGTCTCGGCAGCAGGCGGTCGCCTGGTTCGTCGCGAATGTCCCCCTGCCCGCCGACGCGCTGGCAGCCGAGATCGACCGCTACATCGCGATGCCCGGCCAGGCGCTGGCGTACAAGACCGGCCAACGGGAAATCCTTCGCCTACGTGCGTCGGCGCGCGCCGAGCTCGGCGACCGGTTCGATATCCGTGGGTTCCACAGCGCGGTGCTCGGCTACGGCAGCATCCCGCTGCCCGCGCTCGGCCGCGCGGTCGATGCATGGGTCGCTGAGACCGCCGGATGACACCGCGTGCTGGCGTACCGCGAAGAGACTTGCCGGCCGGTTAGCGACGTCCGACAGGCGCTTCGCCGTACGCCGGGGCTCGCGCCGCGTCGTTCCGGGCGTCCACCGGCGCGTACCGGAGGACAGCCGCCGGGTCGGCAATCACCGCCGACACGTCCTGCCCTGCGCACCACTGGAGGTCCGCCGCCGTGGTCGCGGTCCACGCGACGACGTCCGGGCGGCGTCGCCCGGGCGGCGTCGGCGGCTGGCGCGGCGGCTCCTTGCGCGTCGGCGGCTCCTTGCGCGTCGGCGGCTGGGCCCGCAGGTCCGCCAGGCGGACGTGCACCTCGTCCCACCCAGCCGCTACCGCCCGGTGGAGGACTTCCGCGGGCGCAACGCCGGCGGTGAGCAGACCGAAGAGCATCGGCGGCGTTCCGGGGAACTCCCGGCGGATCTGACCGAGCAGCGCCTCGTCGAAGCTGCTGACCGTGACCCGACTCGCGGCGAGGCTGGGCAGCAGCACCGACAGCTCACCGGCGACGACGCGGGCCACCCGCCCGACGGCGGCCTCCGGCCGGCTCAGCCCGTCGGTGTCCGGGGTCTTCACCTCCAGGACCACCCGCCGGCAGGCCGACAGCGCCGGCAGCGCGTCGGTCAGCCGCGCCAGGGACAGGCCTGCGGCCGCCCCCGCGTCGCGGAGCTCCGGCCACGCCGTGCCCTCGACGTGCACCGGGTCCGCCGCGGCCCGCACCAGGTCCGCGTCGTGGCTGAGCACCACGACCCCGTCGGCGGTGACCCGCAGGTCTGTCTCGATGCCGTCCAGCCCGGCATCCACCGCCGCGATGATGGCGCGGACGGTGTTCTCCGGTCTGCCCGGACCAGGCAGGCCGCGGTGGGCCAGGACATCCACGAGTCGGATCGTGGCCGGACCCGGTGGCCGGCCGGCCGACTGCAGTCGACCGGCCGGCAAACACCGGCGGACGGGCAGGCGAACAGTCCCGCCGGTCCGCCCTTCAGGGAGCAGGGGGCGCTCAGGCCGAGGTCGCCGCCGCTGTCGCCGCGTCCAACCGGGGCCGGCCGGCCAGGAGTGCCGCACTCCCGGACCGCGCCTGGCCACGAGCCCGGGCCGCCGCCGCGGAAGGCGGGTCGACGGGCCGGCGGGTCTGCCAGTCGGTCACCGCCTGGTAGGCCGCGACGACCTCGAGCAGCCGGTCTTCCTCGTAGGGGTTGCCGCCGAGGATCGTGCCGATCGGGACCGTCGGGCCGGGCGGGACCGTCCCGTCGCCGGGCTGGACCACGCCGAACCCGATCGGGAAACCGACCTCCGGCAGCCCGAGGATGTCCAACGGCACCGGACTGGTCTGCAGCAGCACGTCGCAGCCGCGGTCGAGCAGGGCGAGGACCTCCAGCAGCAGATGCGTCTTGGCGCGCTGGCCGGTTACCCATTCGTCGCCGGAGAGCATGGCTCCCTGCAGCCACGAGAGCAGGGATACCCCGAACAGGCCGAGGTCTTGGCGCAGGTAGGGCCGGAACGGTTCGGTCCGCTCGGACAGCCGGACGGCATTGAACGTCCCGGTCAGCAGGGCCCAGTCCTCGGGATAGGAAACGTCGACCAGCCGCGCCCCGGGGATCCGGCCGAGCGTGGTGAGCAGTGCCCTGCGGGCGGCGAGCACGGCCGGTGCCGCGCGGGCCAGGTAGTCAGGTGGGACCCCGATCCGGGTTGCGCGGCGCAGCCGCACCCGGCCGCCGGACCGCACCGGGGACGCCGCACGGACCAGGTCCGGCAGCGGCGGAAGACCCAGTGTCCGCGGGTCGTCCGGGTCCGGCCCGGCGAGTGCGTCGGTGACGATCGCCGCGTCGAGCACGTCCCGGGCCAGCGGGCCGGAGTGGTCACGGGTGAAGCTCAGCGGGATGACCCCGTGGATTGAGGTGCGACCCATCGTCGGCTTCAGGCCGGTGAGGTTCTGCGCGTTGGCCGGCGCGGTGATGCTGCCCCCGGTCTGGGTGCCGATGGAGGTGGTTGCGAGCCGCCCGGCCACCGAGGTCGCGGGGCCGGAGGAGGAACCACCGGGCTCGACTGTCGGGTCGGTCGGCGTCCAGGCGTTCACCGTGGTGACCGTGCCGTTCGGCAGCGTCGCCCGGGTGGTTGCCAGCGGGCCCATCTGGCCCTTGCCGATCACGACCGCCCCGGCGGCGACGAGCCGGGCGACAGCCGTCGCGTCGTAGGTCGGGACGAAGTCGGCGAAGATTGTCGAGTTGGCCGTGGTGCGGACCCCCCGGGTGAAGTAGTTGTCCTTCACGGTCAGCGGGATCCCGGCGTACGGGTTGCTATGGCGGTTCGCATCCGCCCGGCGGGCCGCGGCGCGGGCCTGTTCCGGCAGCACCGTGTTGTACGCAAGATAGGTGCTCTCGTAGGCGGCGATCCGGTCCAGGTGGGCGTCGACCAGCTCGACGGCGGAGATCCGTCCGGCGGCGAGGGCGAGGGCGGCCCCGGCAACCGTGTACTCCGTGGGATCGGTGACGGCCTGCCGGGCACCGCTCGCGACGCCGGCGGGCACCCGGAAGGTCCGGGCCGGAGCCGCCGTCGGCGCCGCGGAACGGGTTGCCGGCGCAGCGACGGCGGCCGCCGGGGCGCCGAACGCGGACGCCGCCCCCGCCGCGGCGGGCGCCGCCGCCAGCGCGGCCAGGAAGGTCCGCCGGTTGAGGTACCGCCGCTGCCGGTCGGCGATGGCGACGTCGTCGCCTGCGCGCTCGAGATCGCCGCTCACCACTGCACCCCGACCCCTGCGGCCCCGGTCCCTGCAACCCCGATCCGTCCGGCATCGATCGACGGGTAGATCGACGGCGGGTCGAGCTGCTGGGCGTACGCGGGCGCATCGGCGCCGCTGGCCGGCGGGAACCAGCCGGCGATCGCGGGCACGGTGGTGGTGAGGAACGCCCGCAGCGAGGCCAGCGCCTGCAGGCGGGTGGGTGACCCCGTGGCCGGATCCGGTTCGGTCGGCAGCTGCCCGAGGTCGATCCCGACCAGGGCGAGCCGTGCGGTGATCAGGATGTCCAGTTCGTCGTCTGTCGGCGTCGGCATGGTGATCACCGAAGCCGGCAGCCGTTACGCCCAGGTATCTGCTCGGTTACGCAGTGAACTGGCGCGCCCGGGCGTTCGGTCGGTCGGCCACGCGGGCGGGCTGATCAGTCGAGCTCGAGCAGGACCGTCCGGCGCGGCATCACGACGATGACGAGCAGCCCGAACAGCGCGACGACGACGAGGCCGAGGAACACGTGGTGCGCGGCGGCGGCGAGCGAGGCCCGGACGAAGTCGACCACCGCCGGGGACGACCCGGAACCACCGAGAACCGTGCCGGTCGCGTCGACGCTTGCCGGCAGCTGCCCGGCCACCCCGGCGGGCGGGGTACGGAACCGGTCGGCCAGGGTCGTGTTCGCGACCGCGCCGAACAGCGCGGCTCCGATCGCACTGCCGACCGAGCGGGCGAACAGGTTCGCGCCGGTCGCGACGCCGCGGTGCTGCCAATCCACGACCGACTGGACGGCGACGGTGGTAGGGCTGGCGGTCAGACCCAGGCCGACCCCGACGACGAAGCAGGACCCCGCGACCGCCCACACCGACGACGTGCCAGAGAGCAGCGCGCACAGCGTCGCGCCCCCGGTCGTGATCAGTGCCCCGATCAACGCGGTGTTCCGGAAGCCGATCCGCAGGTAGAGGCGACCGGACAAAGTCGCGGCCAGCGGCCAACCGACGGTCAGCGCGGCGACCGCGAAGCCGGCGACGACCGGACCGGTGCCGAGCACCCCCTCGACGTAGGTCGGCACGTAGCTGGTCAGCCCGATGACGAGCACCCCCACTGCCAGTGCGGCCAGGTTGGCGCCGTTGAGCAGCCGGAAGCGGAACAGCCACAGGGGAAACACCGGCTCGGCCGCGCGTCGTTCGACGCGGACGAACACCATCAGCGCAGCGATCCCGGCGACGAACACGGCGACACCCGGGATTGACGCCCAGTCCCAGGCCGACCCGCCTTCGAGCAGCCCGAGGATGACGAGGGCACATCCGGTCGCGAGCAGGGTCGCGCCGGCGTAGTCGACCCGGTGCGGCGTGCGCTGGACCCGCTCGGTGAACCGGCGCGCCAGGGTGACGCCTGCGATCAGGCCGAGCGGCACATTGACGAAGAAGATCCACCGCCACGACGCGTACTCGGCGAACAGCCCGCCCAGCGTCGGCCCGACGACGGCCGCGATCCCCCACACACTGGCCAGGTAGCCCTGGACCCGGGCCCGTTCCTCCAGCGTGTACAGGTCGCCGACGATGGTGATGCTGATCGGCAGGACCGCCCCGGCCCCGATGCCCTGCAGCGCGCGGAACACGATCAGCGAAGGCATGCTCCAGGCGATCCCGCACAGCACGGACGCCACGGTGAACACGGCGATCCCGACGAACATGACCGGCCGACGACCGACCATGTCCGCGAACCTGCCGTACAGCGGGACGGTCACCGCCTGCGTCAGTAGGTAGATCGAGAACAGCCACGGGAACTGCGCGAAGCCGCCGATGTCCTGCACGACGGACGGCACCGCGGTGGCGATGATCGTCGAGTCCAACGCGACGAGGCCGGTCGCAAGCATCAGGGCCGCGAGCACCGGACCGCGCTCGGACCGGAAGCCCACGCCCGCCCGGGCCGCCGGGGTCGCCGAACCGGCCGGGGTCTGGGGGGTGGCGGGTGGTGCAGTGCTCACGCAAACTCCTCGGTGCGGCCTCGGTCCACGGGCGACGCACGACGCAGTGCGGGAGTGACCCTCGGGGTCAAAGCTGACCGGCCACTCCGCATTCCCGGATCGGGGGCCGCGTCGGTCCGGTCGTCGCCGCGGAGCACGATCCGGGCCGGGTTCTGCCCGGCGACGGCGTCGGTGGGCACGGACACGAAGCGTTCGGGCCGGGGGGTGCAGGGTGACACTGCCGTCGTCAACCAGACGCACGGGTCTGGTGCGGTCGCCGCCCCCGCCGCGGAAGCCCGGTCCGGGTCAGGGCCCACCGGTGCAACCGGACCGTCGCCTGCTGCGTCCGAGAGGGGAATCGGACGCACATCGAGGAGGGTCATGAGGGTCTGGGGAATCCCGGTTCTGCTCGGCTGCCTGGTAGCCATCGGCTGCGCGACGGCGCCGTCGAGCGGGTCGTCCGGGGTCGGCCCACCCGCGGCGACGACGACGGGCGCGGCGACCACGACGGGCGCGGCGACCACGACGGGCGCAACGGCGGCGGCGAGCGCTGCTCCGGCGTCGACCGCCCCGTCGAAGTCGTCGACCCCGTCGCCTGCCACAGCCGCGGGCGATTTGAGCTGCCGCGAAGCCGGCCCGGGCGCCGGCCCTACCGGCTTCCGGCTGTCCGAGCCGGCGCAGGTGGTGGCGGCGGTCGTGTGCCGCGACGGCGGAGCCGCGGTGGCGACACCGGCCGAGACCGACGCCCTCGCCACCGCGCTCGCGCTCCCCCAGCCACCGCGGCGGCGGGTCTACTGCACCGATCACGTCCTCGCCGACCAACCGACCTGGGCGGTCCGGCTGGCTGACGGCCGCGTGGTGACACCGGTCGCGCCGATGGACCCGTGCGGCCGGCCGATCGCCGCGGTGCTGCGGGCGGTCAACGCCATCCTCGCCGGCAGCGGCCCAGCCCGGTGAAACCATCCGCCGACCCTGGCCCGCACCGACTCCTGGCCCACCGGGTTGCCGAATCGCCGGCCCGGGCCTCGCGCGCGTGGCCGGTGTGCGGTAGGACAGCGGGGTGTCCTTCCCCGCGGCCGACGACGAGCTGGGTCCGGGCGTCTACTGGGCGGCGCGGGTCGAGGACGCCGTCGGCCTGCGGCTCAACCGCCTGCTCCGGCGGCGGGGCTGGCAACCCCGGGTCGTCACCTACACCGGCTACGGGACGCAGGAGTGGGCGCGGGTGCTGGCGCGGGTCCTGCTGGCCCCGGCCGGCGTCCGGACCCGGGACGTAGCAGGAGCACGAGGCTGGCGCCGGTTCCTGGCCGCGACCGCGCCCGGGGTGCGCGTGACGGTCGAGATCGGTGGACAGCACCACGAGGTGGTCAGCGAGCGCGGTGGGTACATCGACACGGTGTTGACCGCATCCCTGGATCCGGGCTGGGCACAGGCGTCGCTCGCGGCCGAGGGGTCCGGCCGGCCACCGTCGTCCGCGCCGATCCGTGTGGTCGGGGACTCTCCCGGCGTCGGCCTGGTCAGTGACATCGACGACACGGTTGTGATTACTGCTCTGCCGCGGCCGCTCGTGGCGTTCTGGAACACCTTCCTCCGGCGCGAGACCTCACGCCGCCCGGTACCGGGCATGGCGCAGATGTACCGGGCGGTGCTGGAGTCCGAACCGGCAGCGTTCGTCGTCTACCTCTCGACCGGGGCCTGGAACGTCGCCCCGGGGTTGCAGGAGTTCCTGGCCCGGCACGGCTTTCCCCGCGGGCCGATGCTGCTGACCGACTGGGGGCCGACCACGCACGCGATGTTCCGGTCCGGCATCGCGCACAAGCACGACCAGCTCCAGCGACTGTTCGCCGAGCTGCCGCAACTGCGCTGGCTGCTCGTCGGGGACGACGGCCAGCACGACCCGCAGATCTACGGCGACTCGGCCGACGCCGCCCCCGACCGGGTCGAGGCGGTGGCGATCCGGCAGTTGACGCCTGGGGAGCAGGTGCGTACCCACGGTGCGACCGAGCCACTGAAAGGCCAGCACACGGGAGAGCGACGCTCTGGATCAGCGACCGGCGAGGTGGAGCAGGTCCGGGCCCCGGACGGTTTCGGACTGCTCGAGCAGCTGCGGGCCCGCCGGCTGCTCGGGCTGCGCGTCCGCTGACTACCCCCGACCCTCCGGGCGAGGCGGACCCGGTCCTCGCGCGGCGGCTCCGGGCGCAACTGCTCGCCGGCCCCCCGGCAGCGGGAGTCGTCGACGTCGTCGACCGGTTGTTGGCCGTCCAGGCCCAGGATGCCCGCGGCTTCCGGTTGGCGGTCCGGGCCCGGACGGACGGGCTGGTCGCCGATGACGTCGACCGTGCCCTGACCGTCGACCGGTCGGTCGTGGTCAGCACGCTCAACCGGGGCACCCTGCACCTGGTCCGGGCCGAGGACCACGGGTGGCTGCACGCGCTCACCACCCCGCCGCTGGCGGCCGGCAGTGCGCGGCGGCTGGCGCAGGAGGGCGTCCCGCCGGACGCAGCCGAACGGGGCATCACCGCGGTGGTCACGGCACTGGCGGCGGACGGTCCGCTGGGCCGGACCGCGCTGCGTCCCCGCGTCGCGGCCGCCGGGGTCCGGGTGGAGGGCCAGGCCCTGGTGCACGTCCTGTTCGCGGCCACCCTGCGCGGGCTGATCGTCCGCGGCCCGGTCGTGGACGGCGAGCACGCGTTCGTCCTCGTCCGCGACTGGCTCGGCTCGCTGGGCGAGCCGTGGGCGGGCGACCGGGACGACGCCCTGATCCGGCTCGCCGAGCGCTACCTGGCCGGACATGCGCCGGCCGGCGAGCGCGACCTCGCCCGGTGGTCCGGCCTTCCGCTGCGCGACGTCCGGCGAGGGCTGCAGGGTCTCGGCCCCCGACTGCGCGAGTCCGGCGACGGGCTGCTCGAATTGGGCGACCGGCCGCCGGCGGTCGCCGCCGCTCCCCCACGGTTGCTCGGCGCGTTCGACCCCCTGCTGCTCGGCTGGGCCGACCGGACCTGGGTCCTCGCCGACCACGTCGAGCTCGTCACCGTCAACGGCATCTTCCGCCCGTTCGCACTCGTCGACGGGCGCGCGGCCGGAACCTGGGCGATGCCCGGCGGCCGGGTCACCCTGTCCCCGTTCGAGCCGCTCGACGCCGGTGTCGAGGCCCGGTTGCGTGTCGACGGCGCCGACGTCGCCCGGTTCCTGGGCGCGCGGTGACGCCGACGGGGCCCACCACTCACCAGACTCGGGGCGTTCACAGCACTCGGGCCAGTCAGGGGATAAGGACGATCTTGCCGTGGGTGTGCCCGCGCTCCAGCTCGGTGTAGGCCTCGCGGACCTGTTCCAGTGGATACGTCGCAGCGATCGGGACGGTGATCTGTCCGGACGCGACCAGGTCCGCAACCTCGGCAAGGACTTCCGGCGTCGCCGCGACCGAGCTGCCCTCGGCCTTGACGCCGAGCCGCTGCGCAGCCTCGAACGCGATGATCGTATCGATCCGTTCGCGGGCGACGCCGAGGTCGACGGCGAGCTGGACGTAGTCCGGGCCGAAGGTGTCGATGAACGCGTCGATGCCGTCGGGCGCGGCCTCCCGCAGCCGGTCGGCGAGGCCCTCGCCGTACGCGACCGGCACGACCCCGAGCGAGCGCAGCCAGTCGTGGTTGGCGACCGATGCGATGCCGATGACGGTCGCGCCCCGAATCTTGAGCAGCTGGACCGCAACGGAACCGACGCCGCCGGCAGCTGCCGACACTGCGACGGTGTCGCCCGGAGCGGCACCGACGGCACGGACGGCCGCGTAGGCGGTGGTACCCGCGACGTCCAGCGAGCCCGCCGCCTCCCAGGACAGCGCGGGCGGCTTGGCGATCAGCTGCCCAACCGGAACGGTGACATATTCGGCCTGGCTGGAGCGCCGCTCACTCCAGCCGAGGACCTCGTCGCCGACGGCGAACGCGTCGACCCCGGAACCGCGCGCGGCAACTGTCCCGGCGAGGTCACTGCCCTGTCCGGAGGGGAACGTCGCCGGGAACATCGCCTCCATCGCCCCGCGGCGGATCGCCGCCTCGCCGGGATTGATCCCGGCCGCTCGGACCCGGACGAGTAGCTCTCCCTCGCCCGGCTCCGGCATCGGGACATCGGCGACGTACAGGACATCGAGTTCGCCGAACGAGTCGAACCGCACTGCTCTGGTCATGCTCACCAGCCTGGTCCGCCGCGGCCGGCTCCGCCAGTGCATCGGCACGCTACGTTTCCCTCGTGCGGACCACCATCACCCTCGACGAGGGCTGGCGGTGGGTCGACCCGCTGCGGTCGTCGTGACACCGGACGCCGGCGAACGCCTCGACCTCGTCGTCCGCGGCGGCACGGTCGTCACCGCGGCCGGCTCGGCGGACGCCGACGTGGGTGTGCGCGACGGCGTCGTCGTGCAGCTCGGTGGGTCGATGAGCGGTGTCCGGGAGATCGATGCTCGCGGCCGGTTGGTGCTCCCCGGCGGGATCGACATGCACGTCCATCTGGAGCCCACGGACGTGGACCGGAGCAGCCCCGCGTGGGCGGACGACTTCGCCAGCGGGTCACAGGCCGCCGCCGCCGGCGGCATCACGACCATCGGGGACATGGTCTTCCCCGAACCGGGGGAGCTGCCCCTGGCGGGCATCGAGCGGATGGCGGCCGACGCGGCACGGGTCAGCGTCGTCGACTACGTACTGCACCCGGTCCTGCTCGACCCGAGCGCGGAGGTCGTGGGGCAGATCCCGGAGCTCGCCCGGCTCGGGCACACCAGCATCAAGATCTTCACCGTCGCGGGGGACTTCGGTGGCCGCGCGGCGGACTACCTGCAGGCGATGGCCGTCGCCGGCGGCAACGGCGTCCTGACCATGGTGCACTGCGAGGACGGTGCTCTCGTCGAGCACGCAACGTCGACCCTGGTGGCCGCGGGACGCGGGGGGCTGGAGCATTTCGCCGAGACCCGGCCGCCGGCGTCGGAATGGGCCGCTGTCACGCGGATGACCGCCTTCGCCGAGACGGTCGGAGCACCGATCTACATCGTCCACCTCGGCGGTGCGCGGGCACTGGCCGTGACCCGCGACGCCCGCGCCCGCGGGGTTCCGGTCTGGGTCGAGACCCGGCCGATCTACCTGCACTTCACCCGGGACGTGTTCGCCGGCGCCGACGGACCGCTGTTCGTCGGGGAACCCCCGATCGGGACGGCGGCGGACTCGGCCGCGTTGTGGGCCGGTCTGGCGGCCGGGGACATCGCCACCTGCTGCACCGACCACGCCCCCTGGACCCGGGAGCACAAGTTGGACCCGGCGCAGACGGTCGCCACGGCGCGGCCCGGGGTCTCGGACCTGGAGACGATGCTGCCGATGCTGTTCGACCGCGGCGTCGGCGCCGGCCGCCTGTCCCTGCAGCGGTTCGTCGAGGTCACCTCGACCAATGCGGCAAAGCTGTTCGGGATGTTCCCCCGCAAGGGCACGATCGCGGTCGGCAGCGACGCCGATCTGAGCGTGTGGGATCCCCAGCTGAGCCGGACCGTCGACGGGTCCGCCGGGTTCAGCCGGGCCGGGCACAGCCTGCACGACGGGTGGACCACCCGGGGCTGGCCGGTCACCACCATCAGCCGCGGCGAGGTCGTCTACGCCGGCGGACGGATCACCGGCCGGCCGGGCCACGGGCTGCTGGTGCGGCGAGGACCGACCCGGCCGCTGTAAGGCCGCCCGGGTGAGTCGCTCGCGCCCCCCGGCCGGTCAGAAGCCGGGAAAGACGGCCCGCAGCACGGTCAGCCGGGCGTCGTCGGCTTCCCCGCCCGGCGTGTGGTCGGTGTCCAGTCGGCCGTAGACCAGCCGGACGAACGCCTCCGCGGGCAGGCGCAGCGCATCGGCGCCGTCGGCCGAGCGAGGGGCGACGGTGACGTCCGGGTCGACGGTGAGCAGGAATCGACGGTCTGGATCGACGGTGTCGATCGGGACCGGGTGCGCCCCGGGCGCCGGCTTGCCCGCCCGCGAAGCCGTTTGCGGAAGGGTGTCGATCAGCAGCCGGACCGCGTCAGGCGCCACGACGGCCGCCGGATCGAGCGCAACGGCGACGTCCCAGGTGTGCAGCGCGTGCTCACCCAGGCGCATCGCGAGCATCCCGGCCAGGTCCAGCTCGGTTCCGAACATGGCGAGAGCAAAGCTCTCCCGCTCGGCGGCGGTGAGCTGCTCGACCCTGGCGACGAACTCCTCGTTGGCGGTGAGGCTGGCCCGGACCTGATCGCCCGGGCCGAGCGCGTTCCACCGGTCCCAGATCGGTAGGAACGTCTCGCCACCCGGTGCCGGCGTACCGGCCAGCCCGGCGGACAGCGCGAGCCCGAAGATCTCCGCCTGGCTACCCAGGTGGGAGGCGACCTGCGCGATCGACCACTCACCCGTGTAGGACGGCGCCGTCACCCGATCGTCGGACAGCGGCGACACGAGTGCGGCGAACCGGTTGTGCGAGCCGCGCACCGCCGCAACCCATCGGGTCGTATCGGGTCCGGTGCCGCGCTCGACATCAGGGCGCACGACATCAGGGCGCCCGACATCAGGGGTGGCCGCGGACATCGAGTCGGGGGAGGTGCTCGGGTCGGGCATGTCGTCTCCTGTCGTGGTCGGGACCGGCCCCTCGGGCTCGCGACCGGTCCCCCTCGCGGTCTCGGCCGGGCAGTCAGCCGGTTGCGGCCACCAGGCGCTCGGCAAGTGTGCGTCCCTGCGTCGAGGCGGCCGCGTGGGCAGCCGTCAGCGACTCCTCGGCCAGTCCGACCAGGTCGGCCATCGCCGGGTTGACCGCGGCCAGCGTCAACTCGGTCTCGACGGTCTCCACCGACAGGCCCCACACCTCGCCCAGGGTGCGCCGAACCCACGCGGTGGCGTGATCCCAGCCGGCGCGCGGGGTGCCCGGGCCGTAGCCGCCGCCGCGGGCGACCACGAGCACGGCGGAGCGCCCGGCGATCGCCGACGGCTTGCCGGGTGCCATCCGGGGGTCGGTGATCAGCAGGTCGACCCAGTTCTTCAGGTGCTGGGAGACGCCGAAGTTGTACAGCGGCGAGGTGATGACGTAGCTGTC
>JAABUP010008358.1_pt1 | contig 13248 bp, 11 predicted proteins | sample 5559201 | NCBI WGS metagenome assembly JAABUP01 (sample SAMN10711887, study PRJNA513373) | rock metagenome | isolation source: Antarctica rocks | place: Antarctica | reverse complement strand
TCATTCGGCCCAGCAGTCATTTCCGGCCTTGTGAGCCAATCGACAGGGGCTTGCAAGCGCATTCGGAAGAATAAGGCTTGCGCAGCGGTTAATCCACAGAGATTGACTGCTGCTGCCTCTTGAAGCAGAATCCCATCTCTAACTTTCCAGATCAGGTCCCATGCGCATGCAAGGTAATCTGCGGAGGCGCCAGGCCGCGTATTCACGTTGCATGCGCCTTGTAGAAAGCCTGCAACTCTATCTCCTGGCTTCAATTTGCTACTTAACGGGACAGCATCACCTAGAGCATCGACCACTCAAGAAAAGTCGCTTCCTACAGTGCGTTCCGTTGAAGCGAGAGGATTGAACACGTAAGGGAGTCGACGGGATTGAGCGCTACAGCTTCTACTCGAAGGAGAAGCTCGTTCGATGATGGTCGCGGGTCAGGGACGCTCTTAACATTAGCGGTTCGTCGTTCTGCGTCAAGGATAAGTGCCTTCATGGTCAATAATGAGGACCATTGAAGACTGTAGCAAAACGAGACGTATTTGGGATAGTCGATCGATTGGTAAGTATCGTGCCTGTAAATACTCTGTTGTAGCGTGGTTTTCTCGCGCCCGGGCGGCCAACTCCTCATATAAAAAACTAATTATTAGATAGCTTATTAGACCACGAGCATAAGGTATATAGACTTTATATTATCTATATAGAATCACTATGGCCTACGGAATTATTTGCCCCCCGTTACTCTAAATTTATAGGGTTATTAATAGTAAAATATGGAGTGGCTAGCAAATAGCTAAAATGCTAGACCACCAGCAAAACGGCCGTTGGCCCGTTAAATAGCTAAATTAGCTATTAGCCACGTCGCATAGCTAGTAAATAGGCTATAGACTTAATATACTACTATTTAATATATAGCGACTCTATCTATTAGGTCTTTAGCTTATTTACTAGCTGTGCGACGTGGCTAAAGGCTGATTTAGCTATTTAACGGCCGTTTTACTGGCGATTTGAGGTTTCATAATAGGGCTGAATTTGCGACGAAGCCATAACCACTATTTGGCCATTTACTAGGCACGCATATATAACCCTAGGATTTACCGGAGCAAGGTAGTAAATTATTAAGTAGGGTATTTCGATAGTTCCTATAGAATATAAGACCTATATACCTCGTGGCTATGGTTTAATAGGCTTCATCATAATTAGTTTTTTGTATAAGGAGTTGGCCGCCCGGGCGCGAGAAAACCACGCTACAACAGAGTATTTACAGGCACGATAAAGCGGCGTGCAGCCTAGACCTGGCAGAGGATGAGGGCTAGGCTCATTTGTTATGGCTTTTATGGCTTGGCAGCCTCGGCAGCTAGGAAAATTGCGAGCCTCTTCTTTTCCAGCGAGGACGAGGATTCGACAGCAATTGCAGTTTGAAAACCTGGGAAAATTATGGGAAGTGTTGTGTGCAATATCCCTAAAAAATCTCATGTAGAGTACACGGAGCTCCTCGTGAACTTCTTTTCAAAAGGTAATGTTCCCGACCTTGACGAAGCCTATTGGCTTGTCCAAATGGGTAATGAGTCCATTTGGAGGGTGAGCCTGTCCAATCTTTGGAATAAGAGGCTTTCGCAAACATCCCTCTAGTCTCCTAATGCTATCATATATGATATAGGCGTCTTCCGCGCCAGTGACGAGAGTGCGTACAATTTGCACCATCTGCTGAGGCCTGGACCAGAAACTCAGATGCGCAACTCAGCTTGCTGCGAGATCTTGAGAGTCAGCATCAGTGACCCAGCTCAGAACGAAGTATAGGTGTCAATTCTGCATTCCAAGCAAAGGTCACTCGCAGTACCAGTATTCTGCCGAAGTCTTTGATCTCTCTTTGATGGATCGCAGTTTATTCTACATGGAGGCTCGTATAATCGCAGCCACCAATTTTATATCTCGGTTTCCCGGCGTCCTATATAACTGGCTCGTCTCTTGTACCAACGTCCTCTTCTAATAAATGATAAGCAACACTTTTGCCGCACTATCCTTTTCAGCAAGACATTCTCCTGCTGCACGGGCCTTGAAACAATTCAGGGTATTGAAGATAATTCATGGTACTGGCACAGGCGAGACCTTTATTTTCACTCAAGGAAAGAGACGCCGCTGGTTCCGTGAACAAACCTACTGCAATGAGAAGGGCAGACTTTATCTACGCAAAGTTGGCTTTGGCTTGGTCATGGTGCAATGTTTAGAATAGACCTGATGTTTGACGAATTGGCTGCAGATTCATGAGCTATAGACAGCGTTGTAAGAGAAGGAGATTATCTAGACTAATAATTTCTTACTACGCAAGGGTCTCAGCATGACATGATCTTCCAAACTATGAGATACATAACGGTTTGTGCAAAGGTAATGTCCTTGGTTGAAACGTGCTGGACCAAGCTTGCAGTCAATGAGCCCATGCTGTCGTTTACTGTCACATTAATTTGAGTCGCGAGGCTGATAAAGGGAACCCAGGTGTTCCAACTGACGGTAGCCTTCCTCCTTGATGGGAACGCACGATTGGTTTTTCCCGGAAAGGTCTCATGTCCCGCCACATAGTGTAATTGTGGTCGTAAGTTATGAATACTAAGCGGCCAGTCGTGAGATGAAAGAGCATGGAAATCATCTTGTTTTTCTTTTCCACAAGAGTCGATGGCAATAATGTCCGATACATTCGAGTTCTCCTCACCAAGTACTAACAATACTTACCGAGCCAGAAATCAAACGTTTCGAGCCAAGGCCGGAACCATTACTCATCAACATCTAAGAGCTGGGACTCTCCTATCACGATCTGATACAACCCCACGGCAGCCCTGCGATACGGCAGAAAGAATACGAGCCGACTGGACCACATACCTTACTCTACTAAACTCAAGCTTTGGTAGCCTCTCGACGCCTTCGACATCAACAAATTCCCCGTAATCGCAACTCGAAGGAATCTATCACAGGCATCTCATCGCTCAAGTCCAGACGCAATGAATACTTCACGTCTTCCTCTCCAGCGGCAACGAGTTCATCTTCCTGGTCACCTGACCCAAGACCGCGATCATGATCCCACCTTTTTCCCCCGTGGTGACTTATTTCTTGTCATGGACAATGCATTGCTTCCACCATCACGTATTACGGAGTCTACCACGAAGAAGGAGAACCTTAGATCTTTGGTTCTTTACGGTCTGGGCGGTGTCGGGAAAACTAGTGCAGCCACCGAATACGCGCTAGCTCGGAAACCAACATTTGGAGGAATTTTCATCATAGACGCTTCTTCTATTCAATCTCTCGAAAGGGACTTTCGTCGCCTTTCAGTTGCACTAGGATTGGAGACCACTGAAGTTCAAAGTGATCCAATAGCAAGCCGGGATGTTGTTTTAAGCTGGCTAGCTCATCCCGTCAACCCATCGTCCACTGCCGAACCTCATCAAGCTAGTTCTGAGATCGTCGACTGGCTCTTGGTATTTGATAACGCTGACCAGCTGGACGTACTGCGGGATTTCTGGCCTACTGATGGCCAAGGATCGGTTCTTGTCACCTGTCGGGATGTATCAGCAAAAGACCCCTTCATGTCTATTTCTCGGAACAGCCGTCACAGAGTGCAACCGTTACCAGTAGAGGATGCTGCGAAATTCTTGATGCAGCAAGTCGGCGTTCCTGATAATGATTACACCAGACAAAACTCGGTCAAGATTGCTAGACGTCTTGACGGGATTCCATTTGCAATAACTCAGATGGCCTCCATCATTAGGCAAGAGCGCTTGTACCTCTCGAATTTTCTTAATGAGTATCAAACGCCTGAACAGAGATCTCGCTTTCACGAGCTAGGCATTTATGCGCACGACAATTCCCGAAATTCCAAACGATACGAGCATACCATAGCATCAGTATGGGCGCTGGATAAACTGACTCCAGAATCTTTCATCCTGCTTGCAATAATCGCTTTGCTTGCTCCAAACCGGATCGAGCCTCATATTTTTTTTGTCAGATTCAGTAAGTGGTACATTGTTGCACGTGGACATACCTGGCTATCCTAAGAACCAAAGTGACTACGATGATGCAAAGAACGAACTTCTTAAAGCCTCCCTAGTCTCCCACGTTAGAACACCAGATCAACAAAGGAGATTTCAAGTGCATCGGCTTGTACAAGATGTGACAATTCTACACGCACAGCGAACATCTGACTTCCCCAACATATTTTCCAATGTGGTAAAGATGGTCTCGCGTATGTGGCCGCACATATTCACCAGTGACGATGGGATGGTGGGAAGAGCACATCACGTGGGCCGCTGGAAGGACTGTAAAGCGGCATTTCCGCACATCGTGCACCTTCACCATCAGTATCGAAGCGTCTCCTGGGACCAGTCGATCACACCAGAGGCATTGAAGGAATTCGCTCGCTTATTGCTGGAAGCTGGCTGGTAATTACTATTTCATGCTCTGAATTACCAAATGCTGAATTACTTAGGTACAAATACGAGCAGTCTAGACCAAGTACAGCAGATTCGTTTCTGGTCTTCGCTGAAGAATTGTGTGAGAAATGCTCCGAAGATGTTACACTTCTCCAAGCTTTGATCTACAACGCGAGGAGTACCATAAACAGCAGCCGCAACCTAGACGTCCTTAGCCTAAGATATGCCAAGGCTTGTCTCGACAAGCACGAGGAGCTCTACAATCGAGATCCACGGCCTACAGCATGCTTGGCCACTGCATACAACGATCTCGGCATCGCATGTGCAAAGAATGGAGAATACGATGAGGCTACAGAGCTTCTTGGGAAGTCTAAACAGACTCGAGAAGCCCTTTAAGGATTCATGGAATTTGATAATTGGTCACCAGTCTACCACCTTGGAGCTATTGCATGGGCGCAGGGAGATCACAACGAGGCCGCTGACTTACTTTTGGGTGCATTACGTATTCGCGAGGAAAGGCTAGGTAAAGATGACACTCAATCGCATTGGTCAGTCTGTACATTGTAACCCTGTTTCAATTCACTCCATACTGAAATTCGAATCAAAAGGACAGGAGCAATCCTCTACACCATAGGCAATGTGCGCGAAAGCCAAGGCCTACTAAATGAGAGTTTCAATTACCACGAAAGGGCTCTAGCCCAAACGCGCGCAACATTGGGCGATCACCATCGCGCCACAGGCAATGCAGCGTACAAAGTCGCTTGCCACAAGATACGGCGGCAGCAATATCCCGAAGCCAAGTGAGTCCTCTATCTCGAATCGACGTTTGAGAGCGACCATCTAATCTGACTTCTTCTAGGCAGCTGCTCGCTCTGGCGGCTGAGAATTTCGCAGGCGACACGTCGTATCGTGCGGAATCTGGACGAGTCGCGCTGAAAATCTCCCACCTGTACACTCTGATGGATGAAAGGGACCTAGCGAAAGCATCACTCCTGAAAGCCCTGGATCTCTATAAGTTTACTAAGCCGCCGTACAAGTCGGACGACATGTGTGCGGAAAATCTGGAGGTCGAGGACTTTAATGAATTGATCGCGTATTGCCATAGATGACGTGTCCCATTCATAGTCAAAACGATCGATGTGCTTTCGATCCATGCTTGGTTTATTTCCTTAAATTGAGATCTGAAATCGAAGTCTCTTCAACTCCGCACCTGACTTAGAATCATGGTCTAGTACTAATATGTGGATTGAGCTATTGTCAGCTAGATCACTGGATGCCGGACGTCTCCCTGGAAACATACCCATTGAATCGATGTTGTCAGGTTGCTCGTATACAGGGAAGGTGCGAAGATGCGGTAGGACAATTATGGCCGCAATGCTCTTTTCACTGCAACGCCTCCAGACCCTTCTGCAACGAGCCCGTTCCAACAGGCCCCAGATCTTCTGCGTGCATCTCAAAGTCAAAAGCCATGGGCCACGTGTTGATAAACATCTCCAGATAGTGAAGTGCACTCCACCAAATCTCCCAAGTCATCGCGTCCGTGGGCCGTATCACGAAGTATACTGAACCGACCTCATATAAGCGTTGATACCTCCGCATTGGAGTAGATCCCGGTCCATGTATATCGGCATGTTCGCTGGCTTCTAGAGTGGCAGCCTGCCAGTCGGCAAGCGCATAGGGTTTATATATTTCCTCACCGTAGTGGTAGATGGTCGTGTTGAATTGATGTCGTGTCGTGAAGCGACAACTTGAAGGCCGTGTGAATGTGTAGGGTTCTGGAGGTGGGGGCCAGAATGGGGATGCACTGGCACATATGAGATCCGTACTGGTTTAGAAACTATTTTCTTTGGACCTGATTCTTACGATGATTGGTTGGCAGATGTAGCGTTAGCTTGCAATAGGGTATTGAGGTTTTCAACCTCAGGTTTCAGAGTTGATGGCTGCACAAATGAGGGTGCGGCTAACACGTTAATACAAAAGAGGGGCAGCGCAGGCAAGAAGGAGATTCTCATCGTCAGCACCACACTTTCAATGGAAATGGGTATATGAGGAAACATCCACGTGTGATGATCATGCTTGAAAGCCTTCGCGCGTTGTCTTCGGGTCGCTTGCGCTGCCGCTTTGGCATTTGCGCTCTGTTCCTGTCGAGACAGTAGTAAGCGCAGCTGCAGCTACCGCCTAGAAGCGATTGGAGATCAAGAGTGCAGTAAGAGCCATGCAATTCGCAGAATTTTCGATCATTTGTAACGTAAGATTTTGAAGAAATCCACCGTCTGGCCATACCAGACCGCATCCACAGCGCAAAGTGTCGTATAAGGTGAACGGCCAAATTTAGGGGAGAAAGCCAAGGGGAGCCTCCCTAAGAGAAAGGTCTGTAGCATAATCATTTGATCTCGGTATTCAACACCCTGACAAAGCTGTCATAATATCTCTTTTTGGAGGAAGGAAAAGCGCTACCCGTACAGGCGGCAGGCTTACCGCCGAGCAAGGCCTTTTTCCAAGATTTTCGAGTCAAAGAAGTTCTCGAGACGATGCATCGAAAATCAATTCTTGATCACCTACGTCGGTCACCGTAACACAGAAGAATCAGCTTGCTATTCAAGCAGAAAATCAGCCAGCTCCAACGAGCTTAAGGAGAAGACGAGCAAATCCAAAGTGACAACCCATTCCGCGGTAATGACAGTCCAATCGTTTTTCGCAATTTAGTCCCACCATACGATAAGCCGTGGCACATGCTAAAATGCCCGAAACATGGGGGAGCGTTGGGGGAAGGAATGTCACAGAACGCAGATACGTGCGTCAATCAACCATCTATGCTTTGAATACTAGGATAGGACGAGACTGAGATCAGTGAGTTAGGTAGTGTTGGCCCTATTGATAAGGACTGCAGCTGAAGGAGCGAGAAATTCTCTTGATATGGAGATGGACAATACCTTTTGTTGGGCCTTTTTTGTCTGTGGCAAGGAGAATTCGCGTTCGAAATCTAACAGTAACGGCCTGGAATTGATCTGCTCTGTTTTAAGATGCTAGAGAATACCGAGCATACAAAAGATCGAAACTGAGTTGGGAGCGATGAGGAGGATAAGGAGGAAAGTATGAGTAGCTTGATTAAAAACGCAAAAAGATGTTCGGACTGGAATTCATCAGCCCTACTCATCCCCAGGATGAAACCCGCAGGTCTCAACCCAGAATCGAACCCAGAGGCCTGGGATTAGGTCAACAGATAGTGGTATTAACGTCGACCAACTACCATTGATACAGCAAGATTCTAGCCCAAGGTCACACCCTTTAGGTATGATGCAGCAGGTTTAGTCTCTTGGTCAATTACAGTTGATACGCAAGGTTACCACTCAGCCATTGAGCCGTCTACCGATTGAAGATCGTAATTTATAATAATATATATTTCATCAACACGGGAATCTGAAAAACATGCGGATGGCTTGGCACAAGTTATGCTCATATCCAGGCTTGGCAATATCCTTGCATAAGTTTTACATAATTCTATAGCATTAAACATGCCATCATCCCATGATCCCCTCAGTGGACTTCATGCTCTCTAACCAACTTCCCACAGCACCTTCATGACTTCCATCCCCTCCCCCCCCTCTCCCTTCACCTTCCCCCAAATCCACACCTTCCCCCCCTTCTTCACCCTCCAACCCAACCTCCAAACCCGCACCTCCCAGCTCCGCAAATGGTCCCGCCTCATCCAGCGCTACTGTCGCCACCACTCCCTCTTCAAAGTCTCTCTCACCACCGCCATAGACTCAGACCTATTCAAGAATACAGAGCTGCGCAAAAGGCTGTCGGCGTATGATGCAAGAGAGGTTGTGGAGTGGATGACTAGAGAGGAGGGGGGGAGAAGGGCGGAGTGGGTGGATGCGGGGAAGGGGTTGTTTTGGGTGTTTTGGAAAAGGCCGGAGGAGTGGGGGGATGGGATTTTGGGATGGGTGAGTGGGTCTCTGGGTTGGGGAATGCGTGGCTCATGATGGTTTTGGTTCAGGTTGAGGAGACAGGGCAGAAGAATACGGTCCTCACGTTGTATGAGTTGATGAATGGGGAGATGACCGTTGGACAAGGTATTATTTTCGCCCTGGGCCCCTAGACTATCTAGCGCCCTTTTCTCGTCGAATAAACTGACAATGGGGGTGAGATTTCCACGGCATGGACCCAGAGCTATTCAGGAGAGCTCTCAATTCGCTTGTCAAGCGAGGAAAAGCGCAGGTATTTGGCAGTGAGGATCAACAGGGTGTGAAGTTCTTCTGAGGACATTTCCCTGTGCATGCTTCTGTTGCATTCTAAATACAGTGCAAGAGGAGAAGTCCCAGGAGCGTGTGACCTTACACATCGCAGCTATGGTCTGAGCATTGTCCTCGTACCTAAAGGCAAACCGTCACAGGAGCAGAACGCCTCGCTCAAATCGCCAGCAAACGCGCCTTGCTACGGAGGCGGATTTACGATGTCCTTGTCGGTCAAGGCATACACATCCCTCCATTGATGCTGTTGCGACAAGGTTGTATTGAGCAGCCAATCGTTGCGAACGACGCGAGGGTTCTTGCCAGAAGCAGCCACCATTTGCCTAAATTTCGGCCAGAGTTTCGCCTCCTCGGGGGTTTGGCCGCTAACGAGGTACACATAATCGGGTTGACTAGACTCGGAGTCATCAGTGTCATCATCCGGGCCTGCTCGTGATGTCGTAGTCGACCCAGCTCGGGCGCGGTACATAAGACACTTTCCACCGTTGACTTCGATAATGGATTTATAGGTGTTAAAGCCACCATGTACGTTTTCGGTAACGTAGATGGCATATCCTCGGAGCAGTCGGCCTTTGTTCTCTTTGGCCCTTGACAAGGCATTTGAGAGTCGGTATTGAGAGTCTGTCTCGTACTTCGAATCTTCAAGCAGATAATTCTTAGGGTCAAGACAAGTGTTGTTGGAAAGGCAGTCCTCGATGAAATTGGTTGACAGGATGATCGGAGAGTGGGCCAGAGCGCAGATGAACTTTTCTGTACGAACAATCCTAGGCGAAGCAAGATGAGTGCAGCTGGCATAGTCATTGACAATTAAGATTCCCATCTCTCGAAGTCGGGTCTGTTGATGTCAGAATTGCCTGAACATACTAGGTAGAATGTGTTGGTCTTACACGCTCTTCTCCTTCCTTCTTCGCGGCACCATGCCACCGCTTATAGCCAGTGTGAGCCAGACGCATGGTTGGAGCCGCTAGACCTTTCGACTTCTTGACCCTTTTCACTCCTCTCGCCTCATCCGCTCCCGTGTCAGTGTCTTCTCCGGACACTGATCGTTTTCTAGATGCATCCAAAGCCTTTTCTTCACTTGATTTTCGATCTCTACCATGCGTGACCCCGCCGACTCTCTTTCTCTCCTTTTCAAAGAGTGCGATATCAGGAGCGAGATTGTGCAACTTCGCGACTGCTTTGTCTTTTGCACTTCGGCTGCCCGTTGTGGATGGCGTTTCATTTTCTTTGCCTTCACCAATGAAACGGGATGGTGCCGGCGTTCGGAAGGCACTGTCAGTATGCCTCCTGTTCTCTTTTGACGCCTTGGGGGTAAGCTCATCAGATTGTGATGTCCGATAAGGTATTTCTTGCACCCTTGAAGATCCAGAGGGACGAGTACTGCCCGCTTTCGCGGATCTACCTGGCGCGGCGTTCTGATCTCGCACAGACATTGGCTTAGGGGAATTAGTACTCTCGGCCGAAGAATCGACATCTGAACCCGTAGGAAAGAAAATTCGTTCGACTGCTTGTTTGTCGACCGGCGTTTGGCCAATCACCTCGCCCAGATTAGTCCGTATGGGAAAATGGGTGTAACGAGGATTGGAGACGCTCTGGATTGACCACTTAGCGTAGCTTTCCTCAAGCCATAGATGGTTGACCATGTGGATGTTCCATTCTTTCGCCGCGTCGCATTTCTCACTGACCATGTGAGCTGTGATGAGATGTGTATTGTCTTCCTTCATCGTCTTCGTAAATTCCCCACCTGCCGCTTTGGCAAGGTTTTCTAAGTATACACGAGCTTCGCCATTGTAGTTTGAAAGACTGATACGGAATCGATTGAAACCGGGTAAACCTTGACGGGCGATAGGATAATGCAGCAGTCGGCGCTGTGGGGATGTCCATTGATTGTGCGTGATAAGGTAGAAAAGCCAGGCAAGATTCCCGACGTCCTTGCCTGCTCTAGAGGCAATCCGGTAGTCAAGTGTTTCTCGGTAGTGGCAAACGAAAAGGTCGGCTCTGTGTACGGTTCCTGTTACGCTACCCCCACCGCTCACAATCAGATCTTCAATAGTTTCCAAAAGGCGACTACCAAGTTCTAGATCATTGGAGAGCATGACTTTCTTATTCTGGAATACCGTGAGCTCACGGCGGCTGGGGCTTGGCGAGCTGGATGGCGTAGGAAGTCGGTTAGGTCTGGGTGAAGAGGCGCCCAAAAGGTCCGATCTGCCTGCTTCAGGTATGCGATCTTCTGGGCGTTTGCGCAGTATCTCAGGGTCTGGTAGGCAATAGGGGCCTTCGTCGATTCGCTTACCCAATTTCAGGCAATCATCGAACCTTTGAAGGTCAGTCAACATATGCAGCCATGATTCCTTGAAAATATATTTCCATACCAATGTGGCAGCACGATTTTGCATTTTAGATTCTTGCTGACCGCCACTTGGCACTTGTCGGAATCCATCGTCAGAGCCACGAGGTGGGTGACTGTCTTCGTCATGGCACTGGAGTAGAGCCCGCCCATGGAGAGGGTTCCTCCAATTATCGCATCTGAATCACCGCTGGGAAGGTCGGCACAGGAGACCGCCAAACCGGAGAAATACATCCGAGGGTCTGGGTTATACTGTCTTGGATTCGAGAGTCGTGCCTTGCTTATGGAAGCTTCTACCCAATCCGGCTTGACTACAGACTTAAGGGCATCATTCGCTGCCTCATATTCAGGAAAGTCGATAGTAGTGGAGATTATATGTGTGGTTTCTTCGATAGGAATATTGGTCCCTGAAGGTCCTCGTGCCACTTCGTGTCCGCCATTCTCTTTGAGAAGCTTCGCAAGCTAGTATCAAACATCCATTAATATAAGGGTCGTACTTTTGACGATCAAGAACTTACTGATGCTGCTTGCTCCACTCCAATCTCGTCAGTCAGTATGATGTAGAATTGTACCTGAGCAAAGAGACCCTTGTTCTCCGAGACCACATCTATATCCATGGCGGCCATACTTGTGTCGTTCGCGCCCAAGTTCGTTGGCAGCAACTACTGAATAAACATCGTAGTCGAAAATGTTGATCTTTCAAGAAGTCGCGTCGCCAATGACGCGACAAAGTGGAGCTTATTGGTGCCTTAGAGCCCGCTATCACGTGATACACTTGCGGCTCAGTTCAACGTGGGCAGAATTCCAGGAGATATAACTTTGTCAATACATAGTTTACAAAGAAAGTTTCCGTGAAAAGGTTGTAGAACAGGCTCCAAAGAACAATAGTCGTCGTAGAAATTGAATGTCTAGAGTGCTTCCTGTAGTGCTGAGGTTGGTGATAGAATATCAGATTCGCTGGTTTCCGCGGGTACGCCTTGAACTTTTTTTATCGAGGGCGAGCCTAAGTAGGAAACTCATCCCGTTGTGCTTCCTATCCCTGAACCCAGACTTTCAATGCAGAAGCATGTAGCCATCTGTTTCTACCACGACTTTGCGTGGCGTTTGTCAAATGTGACCCGGCTTTGTCATCGGAGGTCTCCACCAAGATCCGTTAGCCCATTTTTGGTTTGATACACACCGCCTGAATGTTCACGAACCTGCTTGTCAAAAGTGTAATTGTACCAGTACATGATTCGTGTACGGTCGAATTTTCAAAAGGGCCAATACCCTTCCCAGTTTCTCTTTTTCTCTGCTCGGCAATATCGCAACGGCTCAAGACCGATCATGACCATAGCTCCATTACATTTCAGCGTCAAAGAACATACTGTGCCCTGCCAATATATACGGGAATATCCTGGTGCTACATTGAGTGACCAAGAAGACACGTTGAAACTGCATGTGAAACAGTACAAGCCGAAAGATCCGTCTCAAGATCGGCCTGGAGCTGTCACCATCATTGGTGCTCACGCCAATGCATTTCCCAAGGTTGGCTTTACTTAGGACGCTGCTCTGGTGATCCAAGAGTCTAAAAGTTCTATAGGAATTGTATGAGCCGTTCTGGGATGAGTTGTATTACGCTTTGAAGGAGCGAGGTCAAGCTATCAAAAGCATCTGGATCGCGGACATAGCTACTCAAGGGAAAAGTGGAGTTTTCAACGAGGACAAATTGGGTAACGACCGTAAGTAATTGACGCTGTCTAAGGCAACGCCAGCCTCCTGACAGCAGATGCTGGAACACAGCCTCATGGAACGACCATCCACGAGATCTGCTCCACATGATCAATCATTTCCATTCGGAAATGCCACGGCCTCTGGTAGGCATAGGTCACAGCATGGGTGGGAATCATCTGTGAGCAGAGCTTATCTGCACCATATAGTTCATGCTGACATCGCAATGGGACTCAATTGGCTCACATACATCCGCGACTCCTCTCATCTCTCGTTCTCATAGATCCAGTCATCCACGACGCTACTTCAAAATCCAACAATACAAGGCCAGACTCTAGTTTCGCGCGGTCTTCCACGTTTCGTCGCGATCTTTGGCCTTCTCGAGCTCAAGCGGCTGTATCCTTCAAACGAAATAAATTCTACCAGACTTGGGACCCTCGGGTACTTGATCTTTGGCTCGAGTACGGTTTGCGGGAGCTTCCGACAGCAATCTATCCAGAGGATGCAGCCTATTCTCCAGAATCAGAGGATT
>JAABUP010008356.1_pt1 | contig 13250 bp, 7 predicted proteins | sample 5559201 | NCBI WGS metagenome assembly JAABUP01 (sample SAMN10711887, study PRJNA513373) | rock metagenome | isolation source: Antarctica rocks | place: Antarctica | reverse complement strand
CATAGCATCACGCTGATCTATTTGGGGATTCACTTCCATCGCATGTCTCAGGATGAACGTTCATGGTATATTAAGATATGCCACGCGGCTGAACTTGCCTGACTAGGTTTGTGTCTCTGTTTCACAATGCAGAAGCTTCCGAGCCACAAACCTTTCACTCATTTGTTTGTTCTACTCAATTTGTCGAAAGCGTCACAGTAAACATCATCAAAGCTTCGCACCACCCCTCTCCTCCCTGACCCCATCCCGCTCAACCTCCATCAAACACTCCATCACCGGTCCATAAAGACTCCCATTGCGAATAGAGCTATACACTTTGGTAATCAACGACCCAATACTCAGCTCACCCTCAAGCTCATCTGTTCTCACAAAGGGTACAGCAAGCTGATTGCGAACGATGTCATACATACGACGAGACGCCATTCCAAGATAGGGTCTCGCATCAGGAGCAGCAGAGTACGCGTCTCGATTGGAAACGAAGATCTTTAGCGCTGTCTGTGAGATATTTTTGGTCCATTCTCGCAATGAGGAGGTATTGCTGGTTGATGATGGGGTTGTGAAATCCAGTACTGTCGGTGTGAGGGATCGAAAGATGCTTGCAAACCGTGGTCCAGGATCCAAACTAGACGTCTGCTCCCACATCTTCTGGAATTGCAACCACAACTGAACATGGAGACTCTCACGGTCAATTTCAATATCCAATAAATCCCCCAGCAATCTATCCGTATCCGCGCGAAGGACAGGCTCAAACTCATCCAAGAATCTGATCTGCATCGCCCTCAGATCCAGCGCCTGACACAGAGCAAACAGATGTGCGGCAGCAAGTTGCGACAGCACATCAATAGCCACAAACGCATACCGTGCAGATATCAGCGCCAGCGAATTGAGTGCCTGATTCCCCATCTCAGCACTCAGCACATGACTTCCCACCGGATTCGCCAAAAAACCCAACTCTGACTGCAGTGCCGCGATCATTATATCCACAGGCTTGAACAAGAACGATCGGCTCGGATCATCTGCAGTAAGGTTTGGCGGTAGGCCATTATTAAGCCGCGGATTGATGATCTCGGTGCACTGCGCAAAGAGCATCTGGCCGATAGTCTGGAGAGCGAGCCGCGTCTTTTCCATAGCCGAGGTAATGGCCTTAGCTTGAAAATTGCCACCGTGCAGCATTCGAGCATTCGCGGTGTCGACGAGAGGGTTATCCGTGACGGAATTGCATTCGATAGCTATTTGTTTGTGGGCGAGGAGCAGGTCTTCAAGAATGGGACCGAGCCATTGGGAGGCAGTCCGGATTGAGTATCTGTCTTGGCGGAGGGCACCTTCTTCTAACGCGTGATTGCTATCGGTCAATTTTGAATTGTTCAGGAAGTGATAGATGTTCTGTGCTGCTTCAATTTGTCCTGGGTGGGGACGGACGGCGGCGAAGAAAGGGTCGAAGGATTCGCCGTTACCGCAGAGGGCTTCGACGCTCGTTGCTGTTAGGATTTGTGATAGGACTGCTAGGTTATTGGCGTCGTGCACTACTAACGCTGCCACTCCGGTTGATACAGCTGTGCCGTTAATGATTGCAAGACCTTCTTTTGGCCCCAAGCGGATTGGCTCGAGCGACTGTTCTGCTAGAGCCACATCAGCGGTGACTATACGACGCTTTCCTGATTTCGGGCTCCGTGACCAGACTGTGATACTGGGTCTCCCCTGCAAGAGGCCGCCGAGGTATGAGAGAGGCATCAAGTCTCCAGAAGCGGAGATGCTACCACGAAGGGGAATTCTAGGCACGACATTGTTTCGAAGCAGATCTACCATTCTTGTGACTAGGACGGGACGGACGCCTGAATGGCCGCTTGCAAGTGAGTTGATTCGAATGAGCATAGAGGCTCGAGCCCAGGACTCGGGCATTGGAGGTGCAGATTGATCATCCTCAAGTAGCAGAGCCCGGTCAGGCAGCAGAGACGACGCGCTGATTACATGTCTTGAAGCTGTGTTGCTACATTCCTGAGTAGAGCTTTGTGTTGTGGGTGATGGACTGATGATACCACTCTGAAGTTCGCGGATCAAGGTACTTTGGAGGGCGTCGACTCCTGTGGTCCGAGTATCTGCGCTCCCTCCGAAGCCAGTATTGACTCCTGCATAGATTTTCGTAAGTCAGCAGTCCCTTTGCCTTGCTCTCCTGACAAATAAAAAATTCGATCTCACCATAGATGATGCCGCCCTTCTCTAGGCTGGATGAGATCGCTCTTGCACCTTCTTCAATTTTCTCTATCGTACTTTGATCGAGATGTGCAAGCGCTCCATATCTGATAATCTGGTTAGCTCTCCATATATCCTCTATAGGTCGGCTGGTGACGAGCCTTGCAACGGCAACAATCGTTGCTATACTCAAGCTCTGGCCGTTGATGGCGGTTTCTGTTTTTAAGGAGCTGACCTTCTTGACGAAAGTTCTCCAATGCGAGAGCGTTGTGAGGGTATGCGACTCAGAATGCGAAATGGGCGCCATATCCATGAAGCTAGACTTATGCCATGGCCTGCTCTTGGTCTCCAGTTTAACTCCAGCGATGTTAGCTGAGTGCCTTGAGAGTCTTCGAATTCTGCATGGGCCCGGCCGAAGTTGTGGTCGGTGTATGCAACCACGCTAGACTAAAGCGGCAGGCAGGATTGGCTGAAGAAACAAGCCTGCGCACGATGTTCGCACTAACTTGTAGATCTGATAAGAGACGTTTTCGTAATGGCCGACTCCGGACAGCGTTGTTCTTCCCTTCAAAGGCAGCTTGAGGAAATAATATGCAAACAGCTTTGATTACATTCACTCATTATAACCATGATAACACGTGATGCCTCGCACTATCTATCGTTTCCCCCACTCACACTAATTTGGTGACCCGACGATATCCGAAGTCTAGCAACATGCGCGGTGAGCAACTGACAGAAAATCTTACATTATTGGTCATATTGCCTTGCCCACCAGAAATTGAAGACCTCTTACAGCGCTTCGTTCTCACGGAGTGTCAAATTCAAAACTGCTAGCCCAGCCTTCTTGCCTGTGTTGCATCGGTGGTCGCCTTCCTGGGACTGTACTTTGACTTGTATTGATCGTGTGATCTTATCTGGCTTGAGTATCCAAGCCTGCTCACTATCATCATCAAGTCCCAACTCCAAGCCACCTGTTCCATTCCCAGACTGCCTGTATAACGAGCCGCCCATGTAGCTAAGGTCAGTGCCAAGCTTGATATTTTGATTGTTTCTATCCACACGGCCGCAGTGTATGCCGAACATCGAATGCTCTCTCGTTGTACCTCTGTTATCTGCCATAAATTCGATGGAGAAATGGGAGTATGGTGCGTAGGCAGGCAGCGTAGACTATTGCATTGACTTCGGTTCTGGAGGGTGGAAATGTTCCTGGTTCGATGGAGTGAGCGAGCAAGCTTCTCTAGTACGTACACATTCCAAATCGGTAACGAGACGACGATCTCTGAGACAATCGATCATTGGCTTGCGTCGATTCGGTTTCGCTGTTAAAGTGGTAAGATCTGGTGCTTTGGTTGCTCCGCAGATAGCCGCACTGGTGGACAATTGGTCAGCCAAATGCTGCTGGTCAGATCTAGATATTACTCACAAGACACACAAGCCCAAAATATGACACAGTATATTCTTGTTCTTCAAGCTCAGTTTCAGTTTCTATCCCATGAACTGGCAGAGGGCTGAGTCGTAGGGCTGAGTCGCCGCCAAGCCAAACGAACCTGCAGTCGCCGGTTCCCGGGATAATGTCTATCCACTTTAGAATGAAGGCTTCAGATAGTTATAATTCACCTACGCTGTGGCCGATTCCGATGATGGGTCGAGGCATCTGGTCACGAAAATGGTTGACCATGAGGAGGAGGTCTCAGGAGTGGGCGAAATAGGACGCTAAATAGAGTCAGCTTTGGGCAACATGAGAAAAGCAAATTTTGTCTACGTACGGTCATCGCCCTGTAGATTTCCATTCAAGACCTACTCTCTCCTTGGTATGACATTTGCGCCGATCATAGTGACCGAATTCGGAAATCTTGTTTTTCTGACAGACCATATATTTCATCCCATAGGGGTTCATAGCACTCCTGCGTAGTAAGACTTATTAACGATAGGAATAGTGAAAACTTCTTGAAACGTATCGAATGATTCATGTACGCATGCGAAAGACACGAAGACCTCTTACTTTGATTCACCGGAGCTGCAATGATTGTAATACGTCGGTGGGATCTCACAGCGTTGACCGGCGTATAATATTTGATCGCGATGCTCAAAACATCCTCTTGTCAGCTTTTTGTACCTCTAAGATACACTCGGATGTGCTGGCATGGACTTGTGTGTTCAATCACTCGAAACAATGAGGTGGACGTAACGAGCCGTAGTCTTTTCGATGAAAGCAGCGCGTTCCTATCACCGAGTCAGCGAAGTCGGCGAAGATTCAACCATCGAATGGGAGCGAAGCATGACAACTGACGATAAAACAGCAACTGGGGAACAGACGCGATGAGAACTCAGACGCCAAGCCTCTAGACTCAATCAGGCGACAGCTCTCAATCTAGGCCTATCTAGGTGACTGCCCTACTGTGAGATCTCCGTGATCTACATTTTGTTGACTATCGCAACCAGTGCCAAGTAAATTTGAATGGAACTTTTGTACATAGCACATACCCTGAATTAAATCCCCGCGAAAAGGTGGTAAGATGGCGCATCCGGTATATGTGCTTCGGAGGAACCCTCGAAGGTTGTGTCAAATGAATTCATATGATGTAATCGCTCGGACACTGCTGTATCAGAGCCCGCTTGGATGAAGATTTCGTGGTGGGGAGCAAAAGTACCGTTATGTCTCTAAAGTAGTAGAATCAAGAAAGTGGAAGAAGAAAAGTGCGCATCAAGGGGAGTTTTGGCTTGGTTCTCGGGTTCAATAGTAAAAGCTATATTCAACACCCTAGAGATCTTGCTCTTGTGGTCCACGAGAAGGTTTTGCTAAGTAATCGTGGTAAGTATTCTGTTCACAAGTGATCGCGATCCTTCCAATTTCCGCAGGCAAAAACCGATCAAGGGCCCGACTTGCAAGCAATACTTATGCTGAACTCTCTTGCATCAACTTCAGATTAAGAAGAGGAGATAAAAGCGACCATACATAATTTTGGGAAGGCAAAAGTCAGGTGCGGATCTCTCGTCATCTTTCCCACTGATGCAATTACCCAGCAGTAGGACTGGCATACCAACAATCCATCATTTTCTAATTATGAATCACCGCCATTGAGTCAGAGCGTCACCCGTCCACGCGAATTCTCAAGATGTTATCGCCTTGAATGGCGACCTGGCATCGAAGACTGAACCTCAAGAAGATTGGAGAAGATGCCGTCGAAAATAGGCGAAGACTCAAGCAAACAAGCACGAGAATATTAGGCCACTTCACTGCAGAAGCCTAGGCAGAGAAATGTCTGACTTTCTAGACTCTGAGTCCTCTTGCTCACTTACCTTCAGGCCTGTAAAGGTTGTACGATGTCGGGCACATCGGAAGCTTGGATCGGATAAAGACAGAGAGGACTGATCCTTGATTGTCTGCGAAAAAGAGCAAGGTAATTATGTGATGACTCTCACCCGAAATGCTAGATACAAAACCTGAGGGGGCCGCAACTCAACGATCATCATTCAACTAACCTTGCCATAATAACCATACAGAGACACAAGCGAAGACAAGCAATGGCGGCACAACAAACTCGATACATATCAATCCATATCAATCTGCAAGCAGGAGCAAACCCTGGTCCTCACGCTACAATGGCGGAGAGGGTCAATGCCGTGCTTCTGAAAGCTCGCATTCCAGAAAATCAGCCCATCAACGTCACACCCATTGTTCACGACGAGGCTTTTTTGATGGCCGTAATCCAGAGATTGGTGACTAATCCAGCTCCGTGTTTTGAAATCCTTTAGAACATCGACTGACTGCAACGCAGACCCCAGACCGGTACGGGAAGCTTTCAAGTATTAGTAACGAGGAGCTATACCTAGAGCCGGAACGCTCCGATTTCACTAATGGTAATGGCCGTGTTTGTACTGAAGTGGTGATCGGTTTATTGGTTAAGATGAACAGTAGCGACGGAACAATCAAGATGTGGGAGTGGAAGGCAGGGGAACAGGACTATCATACTTATGATGATCAAGCGGCAGAGCATTGGCTCTTCTTAATCCAGGAGGGAGATAGAGTTGAGGTTACTGGACATGCTTCCGTTCGTGCGGTTCGTCGGAGGACGTCACCAAGCTATTGTGCAATTCATCCCCACCCCCGACATATTTGAGAATACTCGCTTTACTACTACTGATACGGTCCTGAAGGCATCTTAGATGATACATCGAGTTGGGAGAAAAGAACAGGAAGGATTTGATCACCAGATCTACTTGTGTGAGAAAAGAAATGAAATGTGAAATGGAAATTGATAAATCCTTTCCGGTATGTAGCTAGGAATAAATATCTAGAAAAATCAAACTCGGGAGAATACTCATCTATACCTTTCATACTGAGCCAACCAATAGTGCTCATGTTGACTGAGAACACTCAATCTCCTTCCAACATCGCGCGGCTCAATACTAGCCTCTCTCAATCTCTTCCCTCGCAGCCTCACCGTTCTAATCGAACTTGAGATTGACTGTCTTCGCCTACCTCTCACGTTATGTGTCACTTTTGGAGTCGTCAGTAGACCCGGATCAACATCTAGCGGCTCCTGTGTTGTTGGTGCTTCGTCTTCTGCTTCAGTAAGTACAACTCCTTTGATGGCTGGTGTTGGGAAATGCCGGAGTGGCGTTACTGTCTCACCCTTAAACTCTAGAAGCTCACGATGTCTCAAGGTAGCCACATATCCTGCTGGTACCTCCACCCGATCTTTCGTGTGAGACCATAGTGTGTGTGGAGCTAAAGGCGGCGCAGTCGGAGCTGACATTGCAGAGAGTAGACTGTCCAATGGTAGTGCAGTGGTGGCAGGAATTCGAGACATTGGACTGTTACCATCAAGCTCAAAGCAATATTCTGGGATGTTCGGTATTGAGGGGCTCAGGTCGCTAACGGGCGACCATACTTGCGTGTCGTCAAGCTCTGAAACCGCAAGACGGGGGACCTCCAAGGGGTCGACCTCGTTTGCTGGGAGCTCTATCCACGCGTAAGTCTTCGCCTTGACAGATTGTTCGGCCTGTAACTCAGTAGGTGGATGGACCGGATGTCCTCCTCGAGAAGGCCTATTACGGGGTAGATAGCCATGATAAAGATCATAGTGTTCTCTTATAATACCCTCGTTTGGGTTCTTATTTGGTACTCGTACAATGCCATCATACTTGTCATTCTGTGGCGCAACGTCTGCCCTTGGTGTACTGTTCCTCGCTCCGTCGATCAAGAAAGCCTGCTGCTCAACCGGCGATTTCCGGGAACTGTCAGGTACCTCGTTCAGACGATCACGACCACCATTAGATCTTTTATCGTGAAGATTCTGTCGCAAAGGTGGGCTTCGTTGGGCGTTGTATCTAGACCTGCTTGTTACGAGCTTCTCATTCAGAGTTGAAGATCGAGCCTCACGCTCAGGCTGGGCTTTCGGCTGGTTGTATCTCGATTTGCCGCTTTTATTGCCCTTTTTGGGAGCGATCTGAGCCATGTTCGTGACAAACATGTCTGACGGCCACCGAAGACTGTGGCCCTAAGTGCGCGTTTCGGTTGTGTGATAGGCACCGAGCCTGCGCAAATCAAAGAAACACAGCGTGGACAGTCCATATATGCACCGGTGTCATTGTGCAGAGAGGACAACGAATGCCAAGAGGCGATATTGTTCGCCACAAACAATGCTCATGTGCGAGCACAAAGGGCCAAGTGCGAAAGGACATTGCAGCAAGCATTGTATCTATGTAGGCGCTAGATTCTGCCCTAAACTAGGACAATTGCTGGAAGTTAGCGGCTGGTCCTGCTGTGGAGGCTGGACGTATAAATATCTCAATACTGTGTGGTTTACTCAATAATCTTGTTGGGACTTGTGTTACGCATAGTATAGCTCGATGACGGTGACAGTGAAGACATTCCATATGAAATACAAGCCTTCAAAGTAAGTCACTAGATGATGAATAACAGGTATCAGTAGAGGGAAAGACAGGATCTCGTATCCTGACCAACCATTCCAATCCAAGAAACCCACGCATTCGTTCACTGTAAGTGCGCGTAATCAATAGCATAAGTAAAACAAAGCCATTGAAGATACGCTGGATACACGTTGGCAATCATTCTTGTTCAACCACATGGCCTATCCAGGATTAGATACGTTGTAAATACGTCGATGAAACGAGGGAAATGTCGTTGGATGTTTATCAAGATGACGACGCTAACTTCATCCAGGAGTGCTTTTATATGGATCCAACATTGAATCGAGCTGCCAAATCCTGGACCCTGATCTGGGCTGGGAATTTTGGGTCGATGTTGGGTCGATTTTGGTGGGTGCGAAGAAATACAACAAGGCCTTTCTCCAGTTAAGATACCGCAGTCAGTATAAGGCTCACGCGAAAACAGTCTGCTATAGACTTCTAGAAAAGAAGTTTATTTATAGTTCTTTAAGCGATCATATTAGCTCAAAGGTCTTGACTGCAGACTTAGTAAGGCTGGAACTCAGAGGTCTTATATCTTCTCCCTGTTTTTCTGTAATGATTCAAAGTTGGACCCGTAAGATTGTTGGGCTTCGATAGGAATAGCGGTCCTATCCCGGTAAGAGGCCCTTCATACCTTACTTATGGAGTGAATCTCCTCTTTGGATCTGATATGTATTGTGGCTATTGAGCGCGTATTTCAGAGTACAGCGTTAAATACAAAAGCGCTGTAAAGCAAAGCCACCACTGCGTGTAGGCCAAATACGCGGAACTGCAAGTATCATGCAGCAGCCATTCTGCGCAAAAGCTCTCCATTGGGATGCAGAAAATCGGCATCAGCTCGCAGCACAAACGATCCATCTCCTTCTTCGAGCTTCAGAATGTCAAGAAGGCCCTGTAACCTTCCACCATGATCATTAACCAACGTGGCTGCACAAGGCTCGCAGAGGAAGAGACCGCATCCCTTCTCTTCGCCCTCAGCAATTTCATCCTGCTGGTATCCCATGTCCTCCATCTTCTTGCAGCATGCGAAGAAGGCCGGATACGGACACACCGAGCACCAAGCAAATGGTGCGGAGGAGGCCATACCAGGCAGCATGAAATCTTTGGCAGCTTCGTGATCGAAGTTATCTGGGTCCATGCCATCGATAGGAAAGATCTCGTGGACTTCGCAAGCTGTAATCTGTAGGCGGTCTAAAGTGCAAAAGCCGCACATTCGACTTGGTGGGTAGCCTGCCGCAACGTGGCCGTCAACGATTTCGGTGTAGCCTTGCCCGTCTCCATTGTCGACGACTTCTGCATCCACATCGCCTAGTCCAAGAAGGCCATATACCGCGTCATCGCACCAGTGGCATGGCATTGGCTCATCTGGGTTCTCGCTCATGTAGTTGAAGTTGATGGGATGCGCTAGCTTGGTCCTGATTGTCATGAAATTGCCTGTCTCTGGTCCCTTGAATGCCTTCTCAGGCTCTTCCTTGGTCTCTGCGGCCTTCTTTGCTTTACTCCTCTTCACTCTATCACGGACTGTACGTCTTGCAGGTACAGAGGTGCAGTCGATCTTTTTGTCGATGCAGTAATTGCACGGAGCCATCCCATGTTTGTTCTTGACGGAACACCATTTCTTGTCGTTCAAGCATGCAGTACAACTTTTTCGGTTGCGGTTGGGTCTCTCATTGGAGCTCTCCTCGACACAGCTTCCTTGATCCAATGCTGGCCCTGTTCGTGTCCTTCCGCTTGCGGGACCTGCAACGCACTTGATTCCAGCATTTGCGCAGTCTCTGCATGGCAGACTATGGTCACTGTTCTCTGAAAGATAGGAACAGACAACTCTTCTCCTCCCACAAGCCTCACAAGCGCGCTTTCTGACAGGCTCGGTGATCAATTCGCATTCAACATTGTCTTCTTTGCAGGTTGAACACGGGTATTTGGCGCCTTCCTGCAGTAACGGGCACGGGTTGTTTGGGTCACCAAGCGCATTGCACCACTTGCAGCCTCGAGCAGCTGGGAAGCCTAACGTTATGTCCGCCAACTCGCATGGCTCATCGCCATCGAAGTGCTGGAGCTCTGAGGACTGGCGTCTTGAACGCCTGCGAAGCTCCCGTGATGTGAAATCACCGTCAGTGAAAAATTGATCTTGGCGTTCTGGCCATTCGTACGAACATTGATCGGTACTTTGTGAGTTGATGATCGGCTCAGGCCAGTTATCGAGTGCGTCTCCGAAGGATCTGAGCTTGACTCTTGCAGCGTCGGAGGTAAAGGTGAGTTTGAGAGGCAATTGGAATCCATTAAACCTCCCATTCTGGTAAGTGAGAGTCTTGGCCCTCTTCGGAGCACCGTCTGACAAGGGGTCGCGGGGTTCCCTTCGTCTTTTGAGAGGGATGTCTATGGGCAATGCTTTGCCAGTGGGGTCGTGTGTACCACTCTCATCTTGGTCCACCCATGTGCTGAAGGTTACTGTCCTGTTTGCCTCTCGCGGAGCAGGGCGGAAGTCGTACTGGCCTGTCAAGGATGCTTCGAGACCTTGTGCCAATTCATCTGGCAAGTCGTCGTATAGCTCATTCTGCCACTTTTGGAAGTCTGCAGGTGGAGGGGTACCGGAGGTGTTTCGATGTTCCAGGAAGTCGTCGGACAGGTCTTCGAGGAAGCCGTGCTGCTGCTGCTGAAGATTGGTAGGCAGCGCGGCGTCTTCGCGGGCGGCTTCAAAGGCTTCGGAACCACCTAGGAAGTAGTCTGGCAGGTCAAGATATGGCTCATCTTCCCACTCCTGCAGCTCGAAGACGGCTGGACTTGCTTGTAGAGCCATTTGGAACACTGACTAAGAGCGAAGACCGATGTGTAGGGAAGGCTGTAGTCCGCTGCAGTAAAGCGAAATGCAATCTTATCGACGCAGAGAAACCCTGCTTGAGGACAGAGTGAATCGGATGTGAGGATAGTATTGAGAGTGAATATTGCGTTGCACAGAGAAACCGAATGTGGTCCACAGACATGTGCATTAGGGCATTCTCTTCTTTCCAATTTTGTTCGAAGGTGGCAAAGGTTGGTCTGGATTGATTTGGCAGGTGGTGTTGCGTTGGTGGGAAATTGGCGACAGATTCGAAGAGGGAGCAGAGGCAGTAGAGGAGATGAGGGCAAATCGCCAGCTGAACGCCTTGCTTTAGTAGTGATTGTGCAGCGGATTATAGGCGCACCTGGAGGAATCCAGTTGGTTGGTTACGCCAATGATCGAGGGTCAATGCACCGGTCTGTTATATTGGTGATGATGATAGGGTCAAATGGTCTTGACTGGAGTATGGCTGGATGTAGAGGAGAACCAGAGCCAGATTCCGAGGTGTGATGTTCGTGTTGCTGCGAAAAGGTCAAGTGATTGCAGAGGAATAAGGCTAGCTAGCTGGCTCCGTCCACTGCCGATGTTGACTGTTAAAGTCGGGCGATCGAAGAAGACAGGCTGTGTGTGTGCTAATAGCTAGAGAGGTCCCGGAGAGCGATAGCAGAATTCGACTATTGAAGTAGATCTGTAGAGTCTATGCTGTCAGCTTAATGAGCGCGCTTTCTATGTGCCCTCCAACCCCGAAGGTCTGGTAAGAAAGGTGGTGCTGATTTACACGAGAATGGTAGTAGTTGGCTTGTGCGAAGGATTGGAATGATTCAGGAAAAAGGAGCGATGGCCGCGAAGGGAAAAACGAGCTTGCTCAAGCTGAGAAGAAGACGTGGAATACGAGCCGCTCGCGGTACGAATTGGACGACTAACGTCTCCTTGCAAACGTGCAGCAAATGGCCATTAGGGATATGTTGAAGAAATAAGGAACAAGGTAGTGGCTCAAATTGAGGGAAGAAAGCCCATGAAATGTGTCCGAAAGGTTTTGAGGATGTGATGCAATAGATGTGAAGAGACGTAGTTAACTGAAAGCGCTGTGGATGAAGTTTGGTTAGAATGCGTGAAGTTAGTCTTCGCTGCTGGCGTGGCATGCAGTATCTGCAATTGCATTCCCGTTTCAGCACAGTTCAAAAGATCCAGTTAACAATGTCCCTTGTCGGCCCGAACTCTAGGTATGGCAAGACTCGTGGAGATCCGGTCGTCAAGCATTTTGCCATACAACAGCTTTCATGTAGATTCACAAAGTGACGTCCTCCTTAACGGCATGGAGCCAGCTGTATTCGCTTCCATCCAGCGGGATGCTTAAGGTTGGGCAGTCATCAATGTTCCGCAAAGCCTGGCAAGCACTCAAGTGCCGTTTCTCTTCATCCCCTTGTAGTCTAACTCCGGGATTTCGAGTTCTCGACTGGTTTAAGGCTGTGCAAAGTGATTTGGATTTTGAGTGCTAGCACCCTTGAGCGAGTGCTCTTCTCCATCAAGATCTCTTGTCTCGGCTGTGTAGACATAGCATCATATGTCGTCTTGACAGCGCCCGCTTGGCGATTGGACACGCATTAGCTATATGTTGTACGTTGAGGCCAATGGCTAGGAGACTTACAGCTTATAGCTACCGAGAAAGACGCATGGAAGATATCTCTTTTCTTCATCTATAGCGCCGGACTTGTACGCTTTGCTCCCCTTGCGGTTTGCTTGAAGAGCATTCTCAGGGCGGACTTTACCCTTATCGAAGTGATGTTTGGACTACATCCTCGTGGCAGATCAGGAAAGGCCAGTCCTCACCAAGCCTGTTTCAAGAGCCTGGTTCTGGAAGGCATTCGATTGATCAAAAAGATCCTTGGAAGCCAGATTCTTGATCTTTTCTGTAGACCTACCTAGCAATGAACATAATGCTATATATGGCCTTGTCGATCCAGACAAAATGGGGTTCTGTTGAGAGCACGAGAGTTCACGCAGCTGTGAAAAGAGCTCAAACGAGAGGAGTGCATAAGAATCCACGCCAAGACGCCCAGCCCTACAGACGACAGCTGATGGAACTTCTGCATCTGGGAACTGTATCTTCTGTGCCTTTTATCCCTCGGTCGAGTCCTGTAATCCTTCCTCCTACCTTGGAGCTTGCCATCCTGACACCGTCGAGCGACAATGGCAGCCTCAAAGCTCACCCTATCCGTCCGACCACGAGGTCAGATAAACCCCCAGCCACTCCCAAAGCTCGATACTAATAACGCAGCAGGCAAGCCGGTCAAGAAGCTCC
>JAABUP010008355.1_pt1 | contig 13250 bp, 8 predicted proteins | sample 5559201 | NCBI WGS metagenome assembly JAABUP01 (sample SAMN10711887, study PRJNA513373) | rock metagenome | isolation source: Antarctica rocks | place: Antarctica | reverse complement strand
AAACAGAAAACTAGACAAAACAGTCTTTGTCACACAGCTCACAGACTACACTAATGAAACTTCAGTGTGTTGTCTTAATAAGGCTCTTTACAGACTAAAGCAGTCATCTAAAGTATGATATAAGATTATATACATGTTTTTAACTAATCTAGACTTCAAATGTCTGATTAGTGACATTAGTGTCTTTAAGCACAGCAATTTACTAGTGTTTGTCTATGTTGATAACATTCTACTACTCAGTCTCAGCATGAAGGCCATTGATGATTTAAAGTAAAAACTCAGTGAAATCTACAAAATGACTAATTGTAAACTGTGTCAGCATTATCTTAGCATGAAGATTAGTTAAGATTAACAACAATGAACTCTTACTGTCTTGTAGAAGACTTATCTTAAGAGAGTGTTAAATCACTTTAAATTTAGTGATCTGAGGTTAGCTGTCACACTTATGAAGCAAGACCTTAATTTAAAAGCTTCTGAGAACAATGTTAATGTTGTATTTATTGAGCAGTATCAGTCAGCTATCAGATTCTTAATGTATACAATGACTTAAACATACTCTGATATAGTCTATTTGATTTCAGTTCTTAGTCAGTTCAATCACAACTCAGATATGACACATTGAAATGCTTTAAAGTGTGTCTTTCAGTATATTTGTGAAATCACTGACATCAGTATTTGATACAAAAAGAGGTCAAAAACACTGAGTCTTAAAGAAAGTTTAAACTCAAACTGAGGTAAATGTAAAGAGACTCAACAATTCACTTCTGAATACATCTTTTAATTGATTAACAGGCTGATTTTATGACAATTTAAATGTCAAACCATCATGACTCTATCATTCACTGAGGCTGAATATATCACCTTGATGAAGATCATAAAGAAAGCAATGTGAATGCAGAGTTTACTGACTGAAATGCAGCTAAACAACAACAATTCAAATGCAGTTCATATCAATATGAATAATCAAGAAGCAATAGCTCTCATACAAAACTCACAATTTTACAATTGAACAAAGCACATTAACATTCAATGACACTTTATACATTACATTGAGGCTATTAATAGCATTAAGCTCACCTACATACTTACAGATCAAATAATAGCTGACAGTTTTACAAAACCCCTCTTGTTTGTTAAATTCAGACAGTTTGTCAATTTGATTGACCTACATATAAATGACTGCAGAGAAAGAAAAGAAACAGCTACAAATCAGTGACAATTCAATCTTGCTGACATTAAATAATCTGAGAAGATGTGTTAGCATACAGATCTATTTAAGCATGATGTTTAAACTCTGATATATACATCTTTAACCTAATTAAGTATAGTATTAACCTTTTGAAAAGTTTTCTTTACTTAAAGAATTCTCTTTTACCTGTATGTAATTAAGTCAATACATCACAAGTAATAAGACTCATATGCACACTGCTATAAGTGTATGTCTGATACTAATGTCATCTTTAAAAATGACAGATTTTTAAATACAGCTACTTACTCACAGTGTTCATATTATGATTACTATTATAAATAAAGTGTTCTTTAAATAAGTTCTTAGATAAGAAACCTTACTGCTTAACTTAAATTATCTCAGCAATTCTATTCTTGTCTCTGAAGAACACTGACAAGTTCACTGCATCAGGTCTTTGCAAAGCATAGACACAACACACTTCACTAGTCACATTTGTGCTTCTTTAACAGTGCTCTTTTATTGTCTCTTAATTGTTTCACCTTCTTTGAAGAACAAAATAAGTGAAAAGATGCCTTTATAGCCTCTGTACTAGTAGAACTCGCTTTTAATGCAATCATTTGAGTACAATCTGTCACAAGCAGCTTGAATAACTTTTTTCTTTTTTGTTGTCAGAACATCATTGAAATTGATGTTTGTTCAGACTTTATGAAATTGACTTTGTTGAATGTTCAGAGCTTTAAGCAAAGAGAAAAGTTATTTTTGAGAAAGAAGAGACCTTGCAAATATTAAGTTGCACAGTGTAAAAAGAAGAGCTGAAATAGTTTTCAATTGATCTATAACAAGTGCATCTTACAGAGACATCATCTTCTCAGACTGTCTGTATAATCTGAAGACAATATTAATTAAAAAAGCAAGAGAGAATGTAGAAAGAACTGTATATGATCAGACAGTTAAAAGAAAGTTGTGAAGAGCAGAAAGAAATCTCATTGAGTTTTTGATTCACTGTAGCAATGAGATCTACAAGTAAAGATGAAACTGAATCATTCTGTAGTCTAGTTAACTGAGCAGAGAGAACATTATCATTATATCTGCAGCTTTTGTTAAAATGTTAAATGTTTGAAGAGTTACACTTACAAACCACTGACACTTTATAAAAGATCTTTTAAGTGAGTGCTCTTTTTCTGCTCAGTTTTTGAGGCTTATAGATCTTTTAAATGATGCTAGATTTAACAGATCACTATTTTGAGTTTATTCTCTGTTTATAAAGAAGCCTTTCAGACTTCTGCTACAAATTAAAAATCTTAAGTCTGAAGACATAAACATCAACCATGACTTCAAGGTTATGTGCTGAGCACTGCTGCAGTAAATCACTCAGTAGCAGTAAGTCAAGAACTGCTTTCAGTAGTTAAAGTTGATCTTGAGTGTGTCTGCTTTCTTCTTTAGATTAAACCTCTGTGCTTTGTCTGCAGTAGCAGCGTGAAAGTGACTCAACACCAGCTGCTGTGATCAAGTCAGCATGCAGTCAAAGCTGTTAAAGCATCAGCTGTGCACCTTTAAAAAGATCTCATTCATGATCTTTAGCATTAAGAACAGCTCAGACTCACTCTTAACAGTCTTTAATGTCATAAAGAAGACATGTATCTCATTCTTCTTTAAGCCTTACATGTGCTCTTTAATGTTGGTTTATCTTAATTACAGCATCACAGCAGATCTGTGACTGTCAAAGCTGTGAACAGTGCTGACTTTTGCTTTAACATTCTTCTCTGTAACAGCTACATTCTTGTTAAGCTGCTGAAAGAAGTTTGTCTTCTCTGACTTTAAATCACTAATGTTAACATTTGCAGCTTCTGTAATCTTGTTGATGACAAAATACTGAATCAAGTGTGTCTCAGCAAAGAAGATTTGCAAATTGCACATCTGTTAAAGAGCTCTTTTTGAATGAAGTGCTGACTTTTGCTGATGTATCTTAAACACATGCAGCTGAATGATCTGAAGGCTCTGTGTAAGGCTCATCAAGCACATCAAGCATTGAAAGCTGTTTTGAAGCTGTAAATCAGCAACTGCTCAGATCATCATAGTTATCTGCTTTAGAATCAGCAGATCATTGCTTCTGAAAAGCTTAACAAAAGTCTTGAGCAGCATGTTCTGCAGACAATGAGGCTTTTGTTTGAGATGTTAAAGTCAGACATCACATCTCAGCTGTAAACAGAACCTGTACACTGCACAGAGCAGCATCTGTCACTTCAGCTGATATTGAAAGTTCTTGCTTATAATTTATCAATAAGCTTTTACAACTCTTTTTCTGTCTTTGAGAGGCTGCAGCAGAAAACACATATTACAGTGCACTTATTGCAGTGCACTGATCTGTGTACTCTCTCACTCAGTCAAAAGTTGTTTCACTTGAGAGAGCTGCATAATACATCACAATAAGTCAAATTTTTAGAGATAGATCTATAACTTCACTGAATAGGTTCTGATCTTGTATAAGTACAGGTATTGATATATTCACTACTGTCATTGAGGCAGCCCATATTGACTTGCTCATTATTTTAAGATGTATTATCTGTGTTGTATGATGCTGTACTCTATCATCTCAAAGATACATTAACATATCTTACTTCTGTCTTAACAGAGCATCTGTTCTTTTATTTTGTTTTTCTGACAAGTAAAGAATAAAAAAGTGTTGAAATAAGAAGACTTTGCAGGGGATTTTAGTTCTATTCTGACCTAGCGCCAGAACTTGCCGTGTCACGTGACGCTGCTTAGTCAGCTCACACAAAAGTCATGCTGTTGATGCAGACTCTGCATCCTAGTTAGAATATATGAATTAAACAGTTGTTTCATAGAGGTGATAATATCAACAACTTGACATCTTTCTGTTCAATAGGTTATGAGTTTGACATTCTGTCTTCATATCTCAAGACATTAGTCAGTCATTCATTGACCTCACTGTTGCCGTCTTTCAACAGCGTCTTTTGTAATTTCAATAGCCTACCTGAGTGCTTCCTCAAACAACCCCTTTTGTTGTTACTTGATATTCTCAGTTTTGACATTTTCATTGTTTCAATAGCCCACCTGAGTGCTTCCTTAAACAACTCATTGTTTCAATAGCTTATTTAAGTGCTTTCTCAAACAACACCTTTGTTGTTTTGATATCCTTGAATGACTTGTCATTATGATATTTGTGATTGACATCTTTTTGCTTTTTCAATAGCCTTCACGTTTTGGTGTTTGTTCTTGACAACTCACATAATCATGACTTTCTTGAACAGCATTTTCAACTTTTCTCATCTTGCTGACGCTAGTAACTATGCCTCATGGGCCACTAACATCAAGTTCATCCTTATGAACAAAGACCTATGAGCTGTTGTTTCAGACACGTCTTTCAAACCAGTTGTTGAACTTGATGATGTCAACACTTTGAACTTGAAGTTCTCACCTGAATACATTGTCTGAAGTAAAGAGAATGACAGAGCATGTGCTACTATAGCACTGTCATGTCAGAATGACTTTAAGAGATTCATTCAAGACCTTTCTGCATGTCAGATGTGGTTGAAGCTCAAGGAGTTGTACAAGGTTCAGGGCTTTAATGTCAGATACCTTACGTTTATGACACTCTTAAGTCATCACTACAATTTGTCTAAGTTCATTGAGGACTATGTTGATCAGCTAAAGACTTCATCACAACATTTGCAAGAGATGAATTCTACCTTTTTAGACTGGGTTATACTCACTGTTCTTCTTAACAACCTTGAATTCACATTCAATGCCTTTGTCACAGCTAAATGTCAGTTCATTCACATTACAACTTCTACTTTCAATTTCTTAGCTGCTGAGTTGATTGATGAGGCTAGAATGAAGAATAATAAGAGCTCTGTTGCAATGACCTTTCATGACAAACCAAAATTGTTGTTGTCACTTCAGTGTTCACACTGTAAGAAGACTAGCCATGAGGAACCCATGTGCTTTGTCAAATACTCTCATAAGAAGAAGAAACTTGATGCAGCTTGAGCTGCAAAGAAGAAGGGCAAATCGTCGTTGTCATCATCAGACAAGTTCTCAGACAAGTTCTTTAACAACATTAAATCAACCTTCAATAAGACTGATGGCAATGCCACAACACTCAGCTTTATGTTCATCATAGGATCACCTCTTATGAGTGTGTGAATTGTTGATACTGAAGCCTCTGATCACTTGTGTTCTACATGCAAATTCTTTTTTATCTATGAGCCTATTTTTAGGTCTCTTAAAACGGCTAATGAACCTGCTCAGATCATTGAAAAGAGTATGATTTCACTACATTTAGTACATTCTGATGGTGGCATACAAGAGGTTATCCTCAAAGACGTTATGCATGCTCTCTATTCCTCTGCAAACCTTGTTTTCAGCTGTCACATGTGCGTTGATGATATTTCTTTTGACATGCGTGACTGCATCATATGTCACAAAAACAACGTCATTGAATATGCTTCTGAGGTCAACAGGATTTTTCAGCTACACCTTGACAATACACCTCAGTCTCATGCCTTTGCAGCTAATTGTGGGTTCAAGGTATTGTTTGATATGTGGCATCAACACTTGAGCCATTTAGGCCATACAAACATCAAGCGTCTGTCTAAGATTGTCAACAACATAGATCTTAAGAATCTTTCTCAATGACATGATGTCTGTGAATTGTGCATGAAAGTCAAGCAGACTTATCGCCCTTACAATGCTTTTATTGAGTGAGTGACTTGATCATTAGATCTTATTGATTCAGATGTTGTTGAACTCATAATGTTCACTGTCTATGACAGTTCAAGGTGATTTGTTACCCTTACTGACAACTTCACAAGGTTTACCTGAATGTTTTTCATGAAAACCAAAGGTGAGACGGCCAAGCATATCAAGAACTTTGTCACATTGATGAGGATTGACTGTTCTGACTATTCTTTAGAACATCTTTGCACTAACTTTAAGTGTGAGTATCTTGTCTTGAAGAACTGGTTTACAGTCAATGGCATCATCTGAGAACCTACTACACTCTATTCACCTGAACAAAACGGCGTTTCTGAGCGGCTAAATCGCATTATTTGCGAACTTGCACAAGCTATGCTCAAAGACTCTGGTCTGAACTCACACCTCTAATCAAAAGTCATTAAAACTGCAATTTATATCAAGAACTGATCTTCTACTTGTGTACTCAACATATCACTCTATGAAGCATGAACAGGCAACATTTCTGACCTCTCAAGTCTTTGCGTCTTTGATACCATTACTTAAGCACACATTTTTAAGAAATGACGTCAGCAAGAAGTCAAGTTTGAGGACTGCAGCCTCAAATGCCACTATTTAGGCATGAAAGGAAGCTCAATCTTCCGTGTTTGAGACTCTGAATCAGAACAGGTTCTAGAGTCCCACAACTGCTTTGTTGATGAGAACATTATCGCTTATGAAAACTTAGCTAACATAAAGGTTCACAGCAAGAAGAAGACAACTAGCACTAGCAATCATGCTGTCAACTCTTCTTCTGTGTCCTCACTCTTGTTGTCACAACCTTCTTTTGTTTCAGAGAAAGTGTCTGCATCAGCTACACTGCTGCTTCAATTCTTGCTATTACAGTGATCAAATTCTGTCAGCATGCATTCTTCATCTTCTTCTGTTTTAGAGAAAGCATGATCAGAGAAAGCATCTACCTCTTCATGTTGTCAGTTTGAACTCACAGGTTCAAACTTGCAAGTTCTAAACAAGTTGTCTGATTCAGATGAGCTTGGTTCATTGAACCCTTCAGCCTCAGCAGTAGGTTCATTGAACCCTTCAGCCTCAGCAGCTGCATCACACTACAACCTTCACAATTGCTCAGTTGTTGATGAGTCTGATGCACACATTTCATATGTGTATGCTGCAATTTCTATTGACAACATTGTTGAACTGACCACATATAAGCAGGCTGTGAAGTCATCTCTGTGTGACAAATGAAAGATGGCTATGAAGAATGAAATCCAGTCACTGAAGAATAATAACACATGAAACATTGTCAATGTGCTGTCAGATCAGCATGTCCTTAAAGGACACTGGGTTTACAAGGTTAAGTGTGACGCTCATGATCAGATTAACCATTATAAGGCTTGCTGAGTTGTCAAAGGCTACAAACAGCAGTTTGACATAGACTATGATTAAACCTTTGTGTCTGTTATCAAGCTGCAGATGTATAAGACCCTCTTTGTTCTTACAGCACATTATGACCTTAAAGTGAATCAAATGAATGTCACTACTGCGTTTCTTTATGGCCCTATTGATCAGGTTGTTTACATTGAGTTACCTCACAGCTATGAGCTACTCAACAAGGTTGCTTTGCTGAATAAGGCCCTTTATGGCCTGAAGCAAGCACCTCATCTGTGGTATAAGACTTTACATGATCTTCTCATGTCTCTTGGTTTTTGTTGACTTGATTTTGACCATAGCATGTTCGTACAAAATGTTGTCATCATCAGCATCTATGTTGATGACTTTCTGCTTGTTGAAAAGGATAAATCAGCTATTCAGAACATTAAACAATGTCTTAATGACACATTCAAGATGTCAGATCTCAGTCCTGTGTTCTACTACTTAAGCATGAAAGTGAAACAAAACTGCACTGAACGCACAATCTGTCTTACTCAAACAGCTTACATCAACAAGGTCCTTCAGACCTTTCAGCAGTCACAGGCTGTTTCTGTTGACACTTCTATGAATTTTGATGCAGTACTCATGAAGGAGTCTATCACTCAGGCTGACATCACTGTCATTCAACAATATCAGAAAGCAGTCAGATCACTAATGTACATTATGTTACAGACACATTCTGACATCACCTTCACTGTCTCTACTGTTAGTCAGTTCGCTCAAAACCTTAATGCATCACACTACAACGCTGTTAAGCGGATCTTTAAGTATCTCGTCAGCACTATGAATCTCAGTGTCATTTATGGCATCACTGATGACAACCTCATCAACTATATCAATGTTGACTGAGGTGGCTGTCACAACACCAAAAAGTTCACTGAGGCTTACCTCTTTCTTCTATATGAAGGTTTCATTAGCTGATGTTCTAAATGTCAGCAATTCATCGCCCTATTCTTGACAAAGGCTGAGTACATGGCCAAAATGCAAGCTATGAAGGAAGCCATTTGGCTACACTGTTTTCTTAGTGAAATTGGCTATTTTCATGACAACAATGTCGTCGTCATTCAAGCTGACAACAACAGAGCTATGAACCTAGCTAGAAACCCTGAGTTTCATGCTTGTATCAAGCACATTGACATACAATATCACTTTGTTTGTGAAGCTGTTGATTGTCACCTTGTTGACTTTGAATTTGTACCTACCATCAAGCAAGCAGCAGATGAGCTTACTAAGGCTCTGTTTACTGTCAAGTTTAGCTGTTTTCTTATTCAGTCAGGTCTTATATTTAATTATTGATCTGTCTTTGACACACATTTGAACCTTGTCATTGTTGACCTTTTTTTCTTTGTCACCTTTTACATTCTCACTTTCTTACCTCACTATTGTGACCTTCTTCACGTTCTCATCATCTCACTGTCAGACTCACTTTTTAGTGAGATTGAAGAACTCTATACTGGCTAGTGAATGAATATTCAGATTATTTAAGACTGAGAAAGAGTGTTGAAATAAGAAGGCTTTGCAAAGAATTTCAGTTCTATTTTGACCTAGTGCTGAAACTTGTCATGTCACATGACACTGCTTAATCAGCTCACACAAAAGTCATGCTGTTGATGCAGACTCTGCATTCTAGTTAAAACAAAAACAGTTGTTTCATAGAGATCATAATATCAATGACTCAATGTCTTTCTGTTCAACAAATATTTTGTCACAATAAACAGTCAAATATCACACAACATAAAGAGTATTATATAAGATAAAAAGAGTATACTATTAAAATAAAACATAAAGCAGTTATTTTTTATTTAATTTACAAGCAGTTAAGTAGTGTGTACACATAATGTAAGATAGTATTGTAGTGAAAAACATTTACTTATGCTTATATATATTAGAATTTTGAGATAATGTTTAAATAAATCATGTAATTTAATTCTTGTGAGTTAAGATCATATGAGTGCATAATATTTAACTATAGTAAGCATTTAGTTATTACTCATTAAGAGAGATTATCATACAGAGTAATAAATATACATTAAAAAAAGTTATTAAGTATTCAGTTCATAAGTACTTAAATAGTTTATGTACACAGTTTAAACATTAAAGATTTAACTTTAAAGTTAATTAATATATATAAATTATTGTTTTTATCAGATACAGTTATTACAGTTTAGTTTAGACAGTTCAGCACATTTTATTTTAGTTATTTAGTTATTTAAGTATAGTTATTCATTTCATATGATTTATTACAAGTCAGCTACATTTAACTATGACTTTTATAATTTCTTCTTATTCTATGTGTTTCTCTTTACTAATAAAAAAATCAACAAATATCTGTTATTTTCTTCACACTATTCTTTTTATTTTTTAGTTAATTAAATAAATCTAAGTATAAACAAAGTATTACAGAAATTATCTACCTTTAAATGTTTTAACATCTGAATTGAGAGGGGTTTGACGCTGCTTTTACAAGAAAAAGACACCTTGAGTGAACATGTTAACTGATTGAATTTGTCAAAGTGTCTTGCTGTCTTTAGATTCAGAAAAAGTATCACTGATAAAGATGCTAATTGACATAGTCATGCAGACACTTATCAGACCTCATCATCACTCATTATTACTCATTATAGTATTGTATGACATCTGCTTTTAACTCTCACTTTAAAGCATAAATATTGACATGACATCACTTCAGCTTCTTGTGTCTGTATTTCTTTCATCTGCTCTTCTCTCTTTAAGATTAACTTTATTGTACTCACATTTCTTCATTTATTCAAATCTTAGCAGACTGATCTATGTATTGAAATCTGATTTCTTTTCTTTCAACTAAACTCATACAGACTCAATGTATTTCTCTCTGCTCTAAGCACTTAACTCTTCAACCTCAGTTCTCTGAAAGCATGTTTGTGTACAATATCAAATCTGTACAGTGAATGTCTGATAAGCTATCATTAAGTCATTATTGCATGCTCTGTAAAGATCTTGTGATGCAAGGTTGAACATTAACACAGCATGATGAGAATACAAGAAAGAGTGAGAAGTCACTCTGAAGAAAGTGAGAAAGATAAGGTGTCTTTGAACAGCTGTCATTTTGAACTCATAAATGAGTCAAATACTGTTGTGAGATGAAGCAAAACTTTAAGACTTTACTAATGAACAAGAAGGCAGAAAACTTTAAGACATTTTTGAGGTAAATTCTTGATCACTATCTCAGAGTGAGAACAGACTTCAGTTTAAACAATTACAGACAGATTTTGAAGATGCACTTTCTGAAGCTGAAGAACTGATATATGAATGAGAATGTGACAAAAGATGTAATTAATGTACACACAGAACTGCATTCTACTCAAAATGTAAAGAGAAGTATGAGGCTTATTTTGTGATCACACACAGTACAAGAAAATTTTAATAAAGAAGTATAAGCTCTGTTAACTGTCATAAGCAAAATCAGTAATGTATATTAACAACCTTTATCTGATTCTTATTACTTATTGAGTTTAAAAGAATGCAGTATTTTCTGATGAGTGACAACAGGTTCAGATACTCACAGCACTGCTTCTTACTGTCTTTACTGACTGCTGATCATGCTCATTGTTCAATATAAGATTAGAATTTGCTGACACTGATAACAACAAAATCACAGACAACAGTGTTGAGAATGATATTGACAGTGATGACAATGTTGACTGTGACACTACATTGACAGTGACATCATCATTGACAGTGACAGTGACAGTAATGACAGTGACATGAATGATGACCCTGTCATCAACAAAGACAGTGATATGAACTGTGATGACAATATAAATAGTGAAATTGATCAAAAAAGTGATATTGATGTGAATTTTGACAGTGACAGTGATACTGATGACAACTATGAGGCAGAAACTGACAAAACAAAATCAATACTCTATAGACATATTAGCATCATTATTGTCTGAAATCTCATTCTTAATTAAGTCAATATCATGTTTATGAAGATCACATTGCTTTTCACAAAAGAAGAAGACAATTGACCTCAGATGTAAGTAACTGAGATGTCTTACAGTGTCTTCACTAAACTAACCTATGAACATTCAGAAAGAGTTTCATTATTAAGAAAGAGAATGACTCACTGCTTTATCTTCTTGAGCATGTTCTTTTTTTGACACATCATGACAATGTGTTTACTTCAAAGTTCATGTAAAACATTGATAACATATATCAAATTCAGATATTGACAAACAAGAAGAGCATCACATTAAAATGAAAAAGCAGCATACTGAATATTTCAATCTTCTGTCAGTCTATCAGCTCAGTGAATGAGTATAAGATGTCAGTCACAGAGCCTCTTTGTTTCAGCACATGAATTCACTACATCAAATAACTTAAGCTGAGATCAGGTTTAAAGTATTTCTTCACTCAATATGTAATTTGATGCAGTCTCTGCAATGCTGTCAACAGTATTTCTTCTTCTTTTCTTACCTTCTTTACTTTTTCTTCTCTCACTTTTGTCAAAGTGATGAGGCTAATCTGAAGTAATAAACAGACAAGGTGTCAGCCTCAGTATAAGATCAGATCATGAATCATCACTTAAATGCAGTGTAATACTATCTTGATCAAAAGATCTGATTCAACACACAGATAACTTTTCTAAGGTGTCTGTCTGATGAGACTGTGCAAAAGATGATCAGACTCATGAGCTTGACAGTTAATCTCACTGCATCAATGAAGTTGTCTGTTAAACAGTCACAAAAGCTTGTGAATCATCTCAGAATTGTTAAACTGCAAAGTGAGAGTAAAGCTTTAACTGTCAAAATCAGAACGCAAAAATATTTAAGCATTGAAGAAGCTTGAGAAACTGAACTGTACAAGCAGAAAAAGCAAGCAGATGCTGTTTTGAGCTGTGTAAGAACAGAGCTTCAAGTCAGACTTATTAAGAAGGTCTGAAAGAGACACTTCAGAAATGCTGATATGTTGAAGCTTAATGCTCAGTTTGCAGACTCTTTCTTCTGTGAGCTTTTCAAAAGTGTCACTTAATCAAAATGAAAAGTATATGAAGTCACAGAACAGAATCTCATCATTCAGCTAACATGCAATTCTGTAACTTTCATGACAGGTTATGAAAAGCTCATCTGATGAATTGATGTCATCAAAGTCAGAGCAACACTGAGTAATTGACAAGAAAGTCAGCATTAAGACAGATGCAAATTCAATTTAAAGTAAGATGAAGTAAAAGATACTCTCAAAGCAAGAACAAAGTCATTTTCTGAGATCTGTGAGTCAACTCAGTGTTCTATTTGCATAGACAATGAAGTTAAGTTCTACTGTGAACAAATAAAACTGTTGTGTAATGTTAATAAGATGAGAAATCATGTTAAATGTCATCTTCAAATACTTATACCTGATTAAGTGATTCTCTGTGAAGTGTATAAGACAAGATGATTGACTGAGGTTTTGCTGAATAAACAATCTTTCAAAAATCATGTTGCAGTAGTGCATAAGATTGCACTTTGTCTTTAGTTTCTTGTACTGTTTTTTATTTTTTTCTCTTTATGTCTCTGTTCAAAGTTTCATTTTACATCATATCATTGAGCCTTGTATTTCATTAAAGCACTGAGAATACTTTCAGTCAGAGTATTTGCAAAGCTGACTCTTTGCTTAAGAAAGAAGAGAAAGAGAAATGATAACAAAAAGAAAGAGTGAAGTGTTATTCAGCAATTGTTCAGTAATTAATCTCATGTTATGGTTTCAAACAATAATTCAGTAAGAAAAGCTGAGAGTAAGATGTTGTTGAAATAAGAAGGCTTTGTGAGAATTTCAGTCCTATTCTGACCTAGCACTGAAACTTGCTGTGTCACGTGACGCTGCTTAGTCAGCTCACACAAAAGTCATGCTGTTGATGCAGACTCTGCATTTTAGTTAAGACAATATGAATTGAACA
>JAABUP010008352.1_pt1 | contig 13252 bp, 15 predicted proteins | sample 5559201 | NCBI WGS metagenome assembly JAABUP01 (sample SAMN10711887, study PRJNA513373) | rock metagenome | isolation source: Antarctica rocks | place: Antarctica | reverse complement strand
CTAGCCCACGCTACTCGACCGGCACTTAACTCGGCTACACCCACGCGTGTCCTCGAGTCATTCCAGCCAAGTTCGACCACGGTAGTCCAACTTTGCCGAAGCTCAGACGACCGTCGCCGATTCTAGAAGCTGAGCGTCGGGCCTATTTGCTGGTCGACGTAGCACCGTAACACATACGGGGGTACAGGGAGAGATGAATACTTCCGCCACCCCACCCGGGGTTTTTTCAATCAGGACACCCGAAATCCTCCGTTGAGTAGCTGGTCGGCAGATTGTACCCAGCTTTGATAAGCTCAACTAAAGGGTCTTATGAGTACTTAAGGGGTATTATGAGCGGGACCTCACAAGTTATTGGCTGAATCAATCAAGGTGATCAAAGCTGTGAATGGAGTAATAGGTGACGAAGAGAATGATGGTACATGCATGGTTCTAGCTATATGCATAGGCGATATAAAAAGATTCAAAGTCAGATGGTTGGGTTGTTTGGCGTTGCATGTTCAAAACGACGTGATAGATAAGTTAGACTAGCTAACTCAAAGGGGGATTTCGGGTGCTGTGATTTGCAAACCCCGGGTAGCGGAAGTAAAATCCAAAGAGAGGCAAAAGCCACGTGGGTTGAGTCTCCCGGTTTAAGTATCCCTGTGAATCGAGATACTAAATGACTCTCATCTCCATCCATCCATCCATGTCCTCGTCGAGATGGGTCAGATCACCTCCAATCTTCGATACGCCCTTGAAATTTCCCTCATCAGGCTCAATGTTGGTGGTACCATATATGATCCATCTTTAATCCTCCACATCTTTTCCCAACTCTCAATCCCCCCTTTCCACCTCGACATGGTCCAACATCAGAGCACCAAATTGACAGATTTCCACGATGCCAGATTACCCACAGCTTTCTACCACAGATCAAACTTCATCGAGAGCAATCTCAAATTCCCTTTCCTTGATTATCTATCCAACGGAATATCCGTCCGTGCCCTCAACGACTTTCTACAAGAGATCGCCTCTGCCGTCGCCGCCAATGAGGTCCGTTCCTCGACCTCGGAGGGTGATATGCTAAGCCGTCTCGAGGCGACCTACTTCTCCCCGCTACATACTCTCCTCCGCTCAAACCGGTCGGACGCGAGCGAGGCCGCCGGCTTCACCGTACGGTATTTTGAGAATATGAGTCATCGGGCCAGTGCGGGAGGTGGGGACGAGTCGGTATGCCAGGGACGAGGTCGTGATGTGAAAGCGGATTTGATGAGCATCGAAATCAAGCCTGAAGTCATCGTTTCCGATCGACAGATCAGGTACCTCGTCTATCTGGTTCGACAAGGGGTCGTCGTGGGGAACCCAAACACCGGGTCGGTGGATGTACCGGATTGGGATGGTGAGAACGAGCACGGGGCGAGCTATGAGAATCATGAGAACGTCAAGAGGGTGCTCAAACAGGTCAGTCCTCATTCTCGGTCTCGCCGATCCCACACGTCCCCAAAGCCTCCCCTTCTCCGTCCGATTCACCATCTCTCCTCCCGTTCTCTTTCGCCCCTTCCCTCTCTCCCTCTTACCTTCCTTCACCCAGTACATCCTCCAGCTCTGGACTCCTCTCTTTACGTCATATCCTCCTACAGAGACGTCCTTTGCTCATTCATCATCCCCTTAGATCTACAAGGTCTTCCATCGCCGATCCACCACCCAAGCCCAGACTGGCAACCGTTTCCTCCTCCTCACCAATCAGACCCTCTCGCTTCTCTTCAAGCTCGAATACCATGCACCCGATTCCGAGATCGTCGTATCCAATCCTATCCCTTACAACGGCGTCTGCGACCGGACAGATCCGTGCGGAGGGTTGATGGGTCTACTGCTGGCACTTTGTGTCCTGGACCGACAAGATTACTGGGTGGATTTGCCGGCTGTCCCGGGACGGAGGCTCAGACATCGGGCCGGACGAGGGGGTGGGCGCGGAGACGAGAACAGGGAAGGGGACGGAGAAGGGGCCGAGGGCGCAGGCAGAGGCGGTGGGCAAGGTGATATCGGATTAGGGGGAGGTAGGCCTCCTCCACGGCGACGAGGCCAGCGGGGTCAGAGAGGGCGAGTACGAGGAAGAGGACGAGGACGGGCCGGGCGAGAGCAACGAGGACCAGGGCGAGGGGTAGGAGTCGAGCGTGATCTGGAACGCCCTTACGGTCCGCCATCCGCTCGCCGACCACCGGCCCTCAAGCTTGATCGTCAGGAGGTCAAAGCACCGTCCAAGCGACATCTAGCACAAGAAACCGCGTCGGTTCGTGAGCTCCTTCTGTCAATCGCCTTATAGTGCGGGAAAATTTGTTCAAGGGCGGTATCGCAGGTGCGACCGCCGTACAAGATTTCCGACATCCCTCACAGTGAGGACGAGGTACGTTCTTCCCGCCTTTTCAAGGGTCATGTTTCTCATTCAGGACTCTCGCTCTCGCTGACTGTCTCGTCGGGACGATAGCAGATCTCGTGGCTCAAGTATGAGGGATCAACTGGACCTGACTCCGTACAGGTCGACCCGGACGAGGTGGATGAGGTGAGACCGAGGCTCCGCTTCTGCTTTTTCGTTCGTCTTGCTGATACTGTCCCGTATGGCGCTCCAGGATGATATGGTGTCCCCCATCGAGCTCGGCTCAACAAGTTCGACCTCGTCCCCCGCCGGGTCGTCTCTATATCCGTACGAGGTACGCGGCATGTCTCTCTCTCCCGCCACCCCATGTGTGCTGATCCCGTCTCGGCCTCATAGCTTGGGCCTGACGAGCTCCGACTCACCCTCTCGGCCGAATTCGAGACCTACGCTCACCTCCCCAAATACCGGGGTTACCTATCCAGCCCGACCCTGCGAGACCTCCCGTTCCTCTATGGACCAATCCCCCCATCCACTCTTAAAATCTGGTACAGCCATCGGAGGCTCCTACCCGCCCTCACCCAAGACCGTACCTACCCTGCCCCACCTCCGCTGCCCGTTTCACCATCCTTCACCGCATTCCTACTCCGCCGACTTCCCCAGGGCGCTATCGCCAACGCCTTTGTCGTTTCGCTAGGACTCGGCGAAGGTACCCGGGCAGTGTTCAAGCTTACAGCCGTCAATCAATCGGTGACAGGGGATGGAGGCGAGGTGGGCATAGCAGTGCTGACCGAGTGGATCGCGTACGAAAGGCTGAAGGAGGTGCAAGCGGTGGTGGTACCTCTGGCGATGGGTGCGTACGGTGGGCTCACCCGTGATGAGAGGGCAGTGTGGGGAACGGTACTTGAGCTTGTTGGGGATGAGAGAAAGATGGAAGATTGGAGTGAAAGACAGCGGTAAGTTGTCTGTTCCGGTTGGCGCTGGGCAACTTGGCCTCTGCGAGCACCGTGCCTTCTCGTTGGTGTATACAGCTGACGAATCTTGATTGCTGTGTGAAACTCTATTTCGCGACACTCGTCCTTTCGTCCGCTCTCTCCTCTGCCCCTCCCTTCGCCCCCTCGCCTACCGATCTCTATGTCGATGATCTCTGGAAACGGCCGCACTCACCTTCGCATTGGTGTCTCCCCGCCATGAGCATCCTGCCGCGCTCCCCTGCTGCACTTTTACACTGCCCTCCCCACCCTCACCCGATCTTTATTCGCGATCTCTCCCCCGATCATCCGGAAAACACCCATTGGACTCCGACCAAATGTGTGATTTCCCGACTAAACCCGGACCATTTATTGGGGATGTTGGACTTACGGTTTTCTCAATTTTTGGCATGGCAACGACCCTCTTCTCTCTCTCTCTCTCGCTCGCTCCCGCGCGCAGGTACACCATTTTATCCCATTATGATGTGCTTCACCGCTTAGGCGTGCTCCACAACGATGTTGAGTCCCGTCATATCCGAGAGGCGGCCCTGGACGGTGAAGAAAATGCGGTGCGGATCATCGACTTTTCAAACGCGAGGTTCAAAGATGATTATGACGAGAAGACGTGGAGGAAGTTGTGTAAAAGTGAGATGTCCGATGTGGAGGCGATGATCCGCCTCGGTCGGCGGGGGGATGAGGGTAGGATAGGGTAGGGTGGGGTAGGGGCTACAATCGGGGATTGTGGTACGGGAGAGGGTGAAGGAAATGAGAAGGAGTGTGTCGAGAGCTGGTCGGTACAATGGACACTGGACACTCTCATTGGGGTTTCGCATGCATGTGTATTTAGTTGTCTTTTGGATGTTGCAGCACGAAACGACGCGTAAAGCTTAGATTTCTACCAGGAGCGTCCGTCACCTACGGCCTTCCAACTCGGAATATCCCAATGACGGGTTAGAGCCGGATGGTACGTCTTGGCCAGACAGATAGATCGTGGAATTCATCCCCCTCCTTTGTCCTCCCCATGGAGTAGTAGGGTCGTGTCTCTCCAAATGTGAGCAAGTGGAGAGGGGGAGATGCAACACAACTCTCTCCCCGTACGCGATTTAACGCTTGGAGGGAGGGAAAGAGCAGGGTATGGTGGGTATTGTCCGGCGGAATGGCCCGCCCCCCAATTCTCCCGAACGGGGACTTACCATTCCCGTCCTTGAGCGGCCGGGCGGAAGCCGAAATTGGGGTCTTTCCCGCTTCCGGCCGACGCGGATGGCCCTTCGTCCGTTTGACTTGTCCTCATCCTCGGCCGTAACGCTAGCCTTTGGATCGTTGATTGTCGCTTTTCCACGTCACTTAGGATGGCCAGCGTGAGCTGAGATTGATACGCTGGAGATGGCACGTGACGGACCTCGTTTCTTTGATACTACAGCGAACTCACCGTGTGATCATTGCTCCCAGCTTATCATCTTTTGACATAGCTCACCCAGTCCTCAGCCATCATACCGGTCATGAATCTTGGGTCCGCTTCCCAGGCAACAGCCTTTAACCAGCTCAAAGCGAGCGCTCCTCCTGTCAACACGGCAGCCATCACCCCGTCTCATGCTGAACCTCTCTATCCAGGTTCCAAGGTGCTATCTATTCCCGGTGAGCAGTTGGCCATACTCTCTGTCCCCTGGTGATGCTCATCGTCCCTTCACAGGAGCCAATCTTGTCCACTGGGACGTCCCACTCAGCTGTCCACCTTTCCTTCAATCTGTCGGTCTTGCCTTTCATCCCGGTTATCTTGTCGTCATCTGCACCAACTGCTATGAGGGCATTCCTTCCTCCAATATTGACTCTCACATCCGAAAGCACGGTGTCGACTGTGACGCCTCGATTGGCGAGATCATCCCTCAGGCGCTTATGCCAGCGGGCATCCCTATATCCCGCTATCTGCCGACAAGTCACTCCCTGCCGCCATCCCTCTTCTCCGCAAGAAGCGCAGAATATGGTGGGCTGGGAGGATGCGCTGGAGAACGACGTACCGGTGTGTAGTGCGGGCTCCATCTCAAACGGCTGATGCCTGTTGATGGTCCTCAGCCCGACGGAGCCTCCCCTCTATTCCGATGTCTCCACAGCGCCATTCGTGAATTCAATCGAGCGGATAAGGCACTGGACGTGGAAGCTGACTGGACTGATCCCGTCGTGAGCCTGCTGAGGGGAGTGCTTGAATCAACGAGGACGATCATAGCGTAGTGAGCTTCGAGCTCCCCTCTATGCGCAGACGGAGTTTGCTGACGGAACGACTCTCGCGAATTCCTTCTCGCTCGACTCGTCCATCCGCCTGCGTGTCTGCTGCTGGATATGCTCGTACTTCCTGTATCCGCGGATGATCTTCGTAAACCACGTCGCCGTCTCATCTTGGCCTCCGGACCTCTCACGGCTCGTTATCCTCACGATACCCTATTCCCTCTCTGCGACCTTGTCCCTTTCGGTCCAATCACACGCTTTCCTTGTTAGTGCCGACTGCGACATGGCCAACGATGTCCTTCAAGCACTCCACCCAGGCCCTACCCGCCAAGCCTCGCATCGTCAGACCAGACGGAATCGTCAGTTTTTGTCTCGAGCACATCCGCATCGCCCTTAGCTCTGAATCGCCTGCCCTCCCTTATACTATTAATTCTTACATAATGACACTGAATCGAAGAAGGTTTTCGTCTGGTACGGTCTCAACAACGGTATGTCCCCCTTATCACGGTAGCATCAGGGAACTTGGACAGCTGACTCGTCCTCGTCGTCTTGGATCACAGCCCTTACTTCCAAACATTACTATGATTACGTCAACATCGAGCTCAAAGGGCCGAACGGCAGTGCGGGACAAGCACGGATCCAAAACACCATTGCCAACTACATCTCCCTCCGTATCCCCTTCCACCTTGCCAACCTCGCACGGCAGACATCGCCGAACGAGTTCAGCCCCCGACCGACGCGATGAGGAGGGTATACGGGCTGCAGACAGATGGGAGGTGGCATGTGGAAGGTGGTTGTCATGGAGGCGAGAGGTGCGGAGAAAGAGAAGGAGGCTGGCGAGACTGTTGAAGCGGAGGCTTCGGCGGTAAGGAGAGGCAATGTTCAACAGCCGGGCGAAGAAGGAGGTGAGGACTACGAATCCATGACATATGTGAGTCTCTCCCCGCGGCGGAGTGACCACATCCTCTTCGTACTCTTGCCCATGGTCGGGAGCTGATGCCTGAGGATCCGCATCTACTTCGTGCCCTGTCACTTCCAACGCTCTGGCGCCTCTCGCCGAGTTGTCCCGTTTATCGACGCCAAACCTCCTCCTCACCATACCTTACTTTACATTACTCTGAGACTTCTTCCTCGGCCTCACTCAAATGCGATCGCCTGTCTTGTCCCCGCTCGATCCCGCTCGCTTGCCCTCCTCATCCACGCATGCTGGTTCCTTTCCCCGTACTCCCCGCCATACTCTGGCTACCTCTTTATGGAACTCATCTCTCTCCTCAGACCGTCAGCACGCTATGGGAAGGCTCTGTCCTCGACCCCATCTCCCTTCTCACCCTCATCCCCCTCCTCAGATATATCGCATCAAGACCATCATGTGCTGCCATCCTTCTAGGCTGACATGACGTGAGCGACGTGGTAGAAGCGTACCGCATCGGCTGCATCATCCAGAACTCAAGTGACCGTAGCGTAAGGAGCCGGTGAGGTTGCTAGTCATCGCGGTGGAAGACTTGTACTTCCGAGCCAAGCCTCAATTCACAATCGGTCGACAATTGACTGCCCAGGATGTTGTCTCATCAACTGGAGTCACCACCTGAGGATAGTTTTTGGCCCCTGTCCTTGTAATGTCTGTAACAACCAGGGACGGGAGGACAATCATGTTCTACCTTAGGAGGTTAGGGGGTGGGGGTTTGAGTTCGTTGCATTTTGGTCATTAGGGTAGTTCTGGGGGTCTTCGGAAGCTATGATATCCGAGGGAGGAAGAGGAGAGTGATATGGAGATATGGGAGTGGCTCTCAAGCGCTAGAAAAAACTATACTCAGAAATCGCCACTCAGCTCCTGCAGGGCGTTGCCCATGTCGCCTGGCCTTCCTGTCTCAAAACTCCTTGTCCTGGCCTTGAGCAAGGCGATACTTACCATCGTCTTCATCCTCCGGAAAGTGTTCGCTTCCAGCTTCTCTCCCCATATCTCCAGCTCTTTCCTTGTCGCTTCAAACATCATCCCACCTGCCGAGAAGACCAAGGGGATGAAGCGTCCATTGGTGAGAGGCCTGGCCTGGACAGCTCGCCTCTCTATCTGCTCCAGGTATTTTGTGGCTTGCAGGACGATATGGAGAGTTATAGAAGTGCCAGCGGCTGTATTGGTTGTCGTATTGGTAGCCTTACTGCCAAGGAGGGTGTAAACCTTGACATCGAAGTCCACAGTCCCCTTGAAGACCTTCGGAGCCGGATATCGTTCCTCCTCCGGCCTTCAAACGAGTGTGGCTCATGCTCTGCGGTTGGATCGATGGTTTTCAAGGTGGAATGCAGGATTCGAGCCACAGAGTCATGCCTGGCTACCGTCTGCCTTGGTCTGGCAAGGCAAACCTCGTCATGTCCCAAGGAGTTCGATTTTGAGCACCATGGGCACGTCGTGAGAGGAGAGGTTGATAGAGTCCGGTAGTGGATGGCGGTGGAGACCTCGAAATCTGTCAGGCGGAGTGAGTGGTAGTAGGGGATGGTGTCGAGCCACTCCCTGCCAAGTGTAGAGGATGATTCCGCCATCAGATGTCGTTCGGGGTTGTCCAAGGTGGTCAAGAGGTCGTTCTGTTGATCCTCCCAGAGCTGCTTGCACCGTTCATACTGGGAGATCGAACTCGTTGTCGAGTCCGCGAGCGGACAGATAGACTCGACGAAACTCGTCAAGAAAGTCAGACCAAGTCGTGGGCGGGTGGGTACGGGCGAGGTTGTCAAACCAGACGGCGGCGGCACCGCTCACGGGGGTGCGGGCTTCGACGACTCGGCGAGAGTCGTCGATGGAGGCGAAAAACGGGGCGTTCAAGCGGTAGTGACGTTCGAGGTCATTATTGAATGTCTCTGGGTTCTCGGAACCCGAGAACAGAGCAGAACGAAGAGCTGAAAAGGGGCGGGCAGGAAGCGGCGAGGAGACGGGGGCGGGCGATGGCGAAGCAGAAAGCCGCAGAACGACATTGAGCTCGTCGATCCGCGCGGATAAGTCCGCAGCGGTGGTCCACGCGTCGTCGGGCATTGTCGATGTCGACGACGCGGGCAAAGGTTTCGGATTGATGGCGACGGCGAGTAGATCAGTCCTGGAGATCAGACGAGTGTAGTTTCGCATGACCCACGTCTCACCCCCACCGGCTCCCAATCATCGGTGTGCGCGAGGCGACGAGGGTAAGGTGCCGCTTGCATGAATCCCTTCGAGATCCGGTATCCCGGCAAATCCAGCTTGGGATAGCTCGTGACGCTATAAGCTGACAGATACCCCTTCATATGTGTCTACAACAATGCACATGTATACAATACGGAGAAGGACTGTTTCGCTTGTCAGCACACCGGCAACCTCATGCATAGTGTACATGCAATGCAGTCGTTACTAGTCTGAGACAGAACCTTTGCGGGATCTCACGACTCAAACTTCGAAATCGTTACTAGTCAACACTTTTTTCTCGAAGTTTTCTGCATTCAAGGATATCATAAGTGAAGAGTCGCGCTGGCAAAGAATCTGCAACGTCGCAATGTACAGGGGTAAAATTTCCCCAAACTCAACTTTGGTAAGGCAAGATTGAAGCTGTGATAGGAAGTCGAGTTGTCATTCAACGTCCTAAAGCCAGGATTGTCTGTTGCAGTTGAGCCGGGACGACCAATTTACCGCTATTCTGTCACGGGGGACAGGTGGCAGGTGGTCTGACAGAGCTAAAGCTGCATACAAGTCATGGCGAGACTATATAATAGCGGTTAAGGGGAAGATGCGTCTACGTCACTCTAACCTCACTCCGGGATCATTGGACTACTACTCTACTCTGAATCCGAGATCATTGAACAACTGCTCTACTCTCAACCCGAGATCATTGGACGACCTCCGACCTCACTCACCCTCTCGTCCTCGGATGCGCCTACCTTAGAATCGTGCGGTCTGCGTTCCAGGTCACCCTCTCTTAACGTCGACTCCTCGAAGGAGATTCTGCTCTCTTTCATTACACATCATGAGGTGAGGTTCCCTCTTGCACACATACCGTTATCAGCTAACTCCTCTAAAACAAGGCCACGCACTCTCGCCTAATCCGCAGTATCAACGTCCCCGCTCGGTGTTCTTGTATCGCACGGCGAGCTCCCTTTCCACTACATCGGACTTACCAAATACATACCTTTTCATCCACAAGGGCAATCGATCAAACCCCTGGCCGAAGCCATGTACGCGAATTCCGGCTCCACCCATGACGAAGTTCTCCCTTCACCACCTGGCGAGGGGACATCGCATCGGCTTACCGGGGATATAAGGTACAAATACATCGAGGAGCTAGGATGAGGCTGCGGTGAATGCGGGGGAGAGGGGGGAGATAACCAGGTCACGGGGATAGGACAGCGCCGAATTGGATGGAGAAAGACAAACGGGGATAGGATGATGTTGTACACCTTGTGAATCGGGCCCTACTCTGTGGCAAGTTGTTATCCCAGGCAAGATTCGAGCTATGGACCGATCCGGCTATCCCAGAGATGCCATTTGATCGAGAGGAGAGAATGAGGTGACCTCCGTGCAAAGCAGACCAAGCGTGAGTCCCGTATCCTACTCGGTCGTGTGTTGAGCAGCATCGAGCTGATCCCTCTCCTATCCCTCCATTACTCCAGATCTCGTATCAAACCGATCATACTGCCACCACCCATCCTGACCAATTCGAGAAACGGACACAATCACTCTCTCTTTCCTGGAATCGTGACCGCTCCGCAATGCAACCACTCACTCGCTCAAAGGCCGAAGAAAGCTCGACTCTCGTTTAACCCACCGGCGAGTTGCGACTACTCCCAGAGTCGGTGATGTCGCACAACCAATGAAAAGGGAGATATGTGAGAGAACAGATACGACGACTAATGAGAGAAGAGATCGTCTTTCTGGATTCTGCTCACCCAGCAGACTAACGAACCCAGTGGTCCAGCAAATCACGAACGAGCTAGGGTAACGCCTCTCAAGAGACATTGCTTTGGCTTCAATGTCTCTTCACTCCCCATCGCAGCTCCACAATCCTCTCGGCTTACTAGTTTCATGATCACGACAACGCGACGTTATATTCATTTCATAGCTGTTCCAAAGGCAACTTTTCCTCAAATCGGTTGGTAGCCTATCACGCGTCTCCTCTGCTTCGTCAATGTCGACCTAGAGGACCGGTCCAACGATGCTGAAACTACTTCACAGGACCCATACACAGTGCTGATCTCCCCGGTCAACCGATATGTTGCGGCGGGGGGGGTGCGAATATCACACTACGATGCAGTGATAACCTGAGTACAACCCTTCAGCCCGGACACTTTTCAAGCGCTTCCTGCGAATCCAAAAAGGAAAACTCACTGATCCAGCCAGCAACTTCCCATACCCCCTGGCTTGACTACATCAACACGAGGGTCAGCCGGCTGCTCGTCGTGACACCAAGGGGTTGGGTGTTAGGTGTCCATACAACGATAGCGTGTAGAGCGTTGACTGGACCGCGCCTCGTTTTGCGAGATGATCGATACCGACAGCTTGAACGATCAGTACGACACCCTTACGTGACACTTTGGTATGGCTCGTCCTTGACGTGCGTACACCTCGACATACCCATACGGATGACTGGATTCGAAGCTCAGATCCATCTCTGCATAGGTATGCGAATCAGCTTGGTCACACGGCGAGAACAGACTGACAGTTTTGCAGGGTTCATCAACGCCCACGGTGCTTTCTCCCTGGAACAGGCGAGTACCAAGCTCGACATCCTCTCTGAGGAGTAGGTACACATCAGACCCCTAAAGAAAGCAAGAGAAATGGATCGACCAACCCAAACACCGTCCAGAGCTCGCTCCTACGCCTTAACCCATCTTCATACCGCCATAGTTTGAGTGAGAAGAGCTTGAACGGGGCATCGTCGTGAGAAGTGCTTGATCCCAGCGGATGCATTGCATATGAGGCTGGCACTTCCTGGCAGATGAATATACTTGATGTCAAAACATCAGCGCCCGTCCTGAGGCTCTGTTGTCACTCACTTACTGAGAGATCAATTGTCGCTGCCCGATCGACCCATCAATCAACCCTGTGCTTCAGGCTTGACTTCCATCATTCTCCAGCTGAGGTTTGGGATCAAGAGTATAGCGTAGTCGGCAATCGCGGATAATTCAAAGTGTAGCAGACCGTGGTGATACACTGCGCTAGAATGTGATAGGAAGCGAGAAAGGAAAGGTACAAAGCTACTGTTTATGCCGAGATTGACTGAACAAGAGGGTTCGATGCGATACGTCGTGGTAAACGAGGATCGATTTAGGGGTAGCGGCTCTGAGCTTGATCGTCCCTATGCGCCTTTCTCGTACCATTATTGAGTGAAGAGAGATGATGAATGGCCATGAGGAGGTAGTGAAGATGTTCAACACTGCATGCCCAGAACCACTTGTCAGACGGACACGTGACTGATATGGGTCGAGACCGGTCCTAGCCTAATTGATTATTTTACTAGGCACCTCCTGGCCCCAAAAAGAACTCACGCCTATCAGAGGCGAATGCATAGGGGGATTGGCCTTGCCTCTGACGAGTATTGGTCGCTCTGTCTGGTGGAAGCGTTATTGTTTCAAACATTCCTTCGAAACAAACCTATAAAGTACGCTTTAACGCAAAAGATACTGTTGAACGCTCCTCACTCCCCCTATGATCGTCACATTGAACGCCTCAAACTGTGCGGAACTCCTCAACAAGATGATTTGGAGCCGAGGCTGTGCAGCATGACTTCAACTTGAGTCTTCTGTGTAGACTGTTGGAACCTGGGCGACTGTTAACCAATCAAACACCGAGTTCAGTCCTGCTCTATCCCTAATACCTAGCCTCAGCCAAACAAGCATATCAATTCCCCACAGCCGTCAACTGTAGCCTGACAGCTCAGCGACAACACACCGCTGTATCAGCTCGCCCCATCCTTCATCCTTTCGTAAACAGTTACTTGGTAACAAGTTATAGTCCTGACAGAGTGGCAGTACCACAAACGGTCAATTCCGAAACTCCGGAGGAAGCCTGGCTTTCTCCTCTTCATCTCTCCATTTGCCATAAGTCTTCCCCTCATTTCACCATGGATACCGCGTGTTTGGATCAACTCCTTTCGTTTGAGATTGGCGCGATGGACACGGGACAGCGGCTTTACAACAACGCGCCGAGTCAGGGCCAGAGTCAGCGCACGACGATTGTAAGTCGCGGCGCGATAGTAGAGGTTCTGCGTAGAGCCCAGAAACACCTCGGCACCTCCAGCTCCATTCCTAGAATCTCTCCCCTTACCAACATCACCCTCAACAACTCTGCCGGAGACGACGACCCGTCCTCGTCCCGTTCCGGCATCGTCTTCACCCTCTCTCCTGCGCCGTACGGATGGCTCGGGACATCCTTACGGACCAAGATCGCGAGTCGGGACTCAGAGATCGCGCTGGGTGTCCTTCAGGGCAAGCTGGCGTGCTGGAAGGAGACGATCGCGAACATGCTTGAAACGAAGACGTACCCGATCGAGCCCTTACAGTACATCCTCTTCAGCCAGCTCACCGCCCTCATTGGCGTCATCCATCACTGGCTCGACGGTGCACAGGCGAGCATCAGGGCGTGGGAGAGGGCGCCTGAGACGAAGGAAAGCGGCAGGCCGGATTATTTCGTCCAGGCGATGGAGGATTTCCTGCGATCATGGGTCAACCTGCCGGTCTGGGAGGTGAAGAGGACAGACGTGTGGGG
>JAABUP010008351.1_pt1 | contig 13255 bp, 14 predicted proteins | sample 5559201 | NCBI WGS metagenome assembly JAABUP01 (sample SAMN10711887, study PRJNA513373) | rock metagenome | isolation source: Antarctica rocks | place: Antarctica | reverse complement strand
GATCCAGGCCATCAGGATCAGGTACGGCGGGACGAGCCACGCCGAGGCCCAGGTGGCGACCACCCAGCAAGTCCCCGCCGCGAGCAGGGCCAGGACCGCCGACGAGACGACCCCCCAGCCGGTCCGGGCCGATGCCGGCCGGTCGGTCGAGGGGCCCTCGATGGTGTCCGGGTGGTTTCGGTCGTCGTCAGGCACGCGAGGCCGCTCCGGTCCCTCGAAGCTACCGAAGGGGGCCGGGACGCCGCCGCCCGCTCCCTCCGGGATCTATCGGACGCCCTCCGCGGGCTCCTGGCGTTTTTGGACTCGGGGCCAACGATGGGGGTTTGCCTATGGCCGGAGATCGCCGACAATCGACAGCGTCGACCCGAAAACCCATCCAGGCATCGAAGGATCAAGACCCATGGCGGAACGACCCGAGGCGACCGTCCGGCCCGTCGACGAAGCGGGGGCGACCGGGCGGGTCGCCGCGATCTTCGAGGATATCAAGGCGACCAAGCGGATCGATTTCGTCCCGAGGTTCTGGCGGGTCCTGGCCACCAGCCCCGACCACCTGGAGCTGACCTGGACCCGGCTCAAGGCGGTCATGCATCCCGAGGCCGCCGGGCGATCGGGCCGGCTCGATCCCCTGACCCGCGAGATCATCGCGCTGGCGGTCTCGGCCACCAACGGCTGCCCGTACTGCGTCCAGTCGCACTCGGCGGCGGCCCGGAAGCTCGGCCTCGGGCCCGAGGCCCTGGGCGAGGTGATGGCCGTGGTCGGCCTGTTCAACGCGACCAACGCCATCGCCAACGGCTACCAGATCGAACCCGACGTCTTCCCGCCTCAAGGCTAGGTTTGCGTCCGACCGGTCGTGTCGTCTCGCTTACCAGGACGGAGGTTCTTGACACGCCAAATTTGCAGCCTCACGATTCGACGGGCCGAAGCGCTCCACGGCCAGAATGCCTTTTGTATCTCCCTGCCCGCCGCCTGATCCTTCGCCGTAGGAATTTCACCCACCCCATTCAATCGTCGACGTAGCGGAACTTATATCGCCCTTCGGGAGCCACGTCTCCGCTCGCGTAGAAGTCCATGACGTCCCCGGGACGCTGGATGTTATCGGCCCATCGGAAGTCGATCGCCCAGCCGCCCACCCCGTCCGGGAGCCCGAGTGCCGCACGCGGGATCGCCAGGTGGAGGCGGTCGCCCGAGGTCGCGCCCCGGACCCGGGCCACCTTCTCCCAGCGCCAGCCGCCGGCGTTCCGCTCCAGCCAGGACGTCCCGTCGGGCTCGATCGTGCGGTTGACGACGAAATCGAACCCCTCCCAGCCGGTCCGGGTGTCGCGGTCGGCGTCGATCAGGAGCCACATCCAGTTCGGGCCGGTCCGGGGCGTCAGGGCCGCCCGCGTCCTGGCATAGAAGGTGACGTTCACCGGGTCACGGGCGACCTTGAGGGCGACCAGGTCGTTCCGGCCCGAGCGGTCGACGTAGCGGGTCCCGCCGGCCCCGTCGGAGTCGCGGGGGGCGGTGTCGCCGGCGTCGTCGAGGAACTCGGGCCCGACGCCGTCCCACTGGTCGAAGCCGGTCCCGAGGTCGATCGCCTTCGGGGGCGATGCCTTCGGCAAGGGCCCGAGGCCCTTGTAGCGGCGGACGTTGGCGGCGAGCTGATAATAATAGTTGTCGCCGTGCCCGCCCTTCATCGGCTCGATGTCGCGGCTGTATTCCCGGTCGAACTGGTCGACGAACTCGACCGGACCGCCGGACTTGCCCCACCGGCCGGCGATCCACTCGTTCCAGCCGGTGACCAGGACGAACGGCGGGTCGAGCTCGAAGGCGCGTTTCCATTGCTCCTGGAAGTTCCCCCCGCGGTCGACGGCGCCGGGCGACCGGTCGCGGGCCCCGTCGTGGAAGGAGCGGCCCCGGGCGTCGCCGGCGCTCATGTTGGTCACCCGGCCGTCGGAGGCCCGGAGGTTCTGGGCGACCGAGACGGTCACCTGCTCGGGCCGGGCCGGGTCGTCGGTGTACCCGAAGGGCTGCGGGTAGGTGGCCTCCCAGTGCCAGGCAAGGGGGGTGTTCACCAGGGTGAACGGCCAGTGGGCCTTCCGGAGGGTAAAGAACTCCCGGAGTTCGGGCGAGGCCTCCGCCGGGTCGCAGAGCATCAGCGGCCTGCCTTGCCAGGTGAACCAGAGGTCGCGGAACTTGCCCGGCTGGTAGAGGTCGCGGTAGATCCGGCCGGCGGTCGGACCCGCCTTCGTGTTCACCATGAACGCGACCCGGGGCGTCCGACCACCGGCCGCCCGGACGTCCCGGAAGACCTCGCAGAGCTTGGTAGACACGTCGGGATAAGACTGGGCATTGGTGGCGTCGAAGATCAGGGTGTCGACCCCCGCGTCCGACAGGAGCCGGGCATGCCGGCGGATCAGCCAGGGGTCGGTCGACAGGTAGTAGCCGTGGAGCGGCTCGGCCCAGTAGTGGTATCGCCCGATCGGCCCCCAAAGGGGCGATCCGGGATGCTCCCGGGCATCCAGGTCGCGGGCCAGGATCCGGGACACGTCGAACGGGCCGTCACCGGCGGGGTTCCGGCCGCCCCGGTTGTCGTGCCAGAGGAAATAGAACATCCCGAAGAACCGGCCCGGCCTCGACTCCGGGACCTCGCCGGGCATCGGCAGCGACCGGCCCAGCGCGTCGGTCGCCGGGCGGGGGTCGATGGGTACCGGGCCGTCCTCGGCGAGGGCGGGCGAGTGGGAAAGCAGGCCGAGGGCCAGCCAGGCCGCGCCGCGACGGATCAACCATTTCCTGCGCATGATCCAATCCCGGGTTGATGATGTTAATCGGTCGAGGCGAGATTCAAAGCGGGTCGGGCCGGCGGAGGAGCCGGTCGGCGCCCAGGCCGATCAAAATCTCGGCTACCCGGCGGCCGAGGGCGTCGGGCTCGTCGGTCGGGCCGGTCGCCGAGGCAACCACGCGCTCGCGGCCGTCGGGGTCGAGCACGAAGGCGTCGAGGGCCAGGGCGCCTCCCAAATCGCGGGCGAAGGCGGCCAGGGGGATCATGCAGCCCCCCTCCAGCTCGGCCAGGACCCGACGCTCGGCGACGACCGCGCGGTGGGTCGCTGGGTCGTCCAGCGGGGCGAGCAGGGCGAGCGTCGCCGCGTCGTCGGTCCGGCACTCGATCCCCAGAGCCCCCTGCCCGACCGCCGGGAGGAACCCCGGAGGGCCGAGCCGCTCGGTGATCCGGCCGTCCAAGCCGAGCCGGTGCAGGCCCGCCTGGGCCAGGACCACCCCGTCGAGTTCGCCGTCGAGCGCCTTGTTCAGGCGGGTCTCGACGTTCCCCCGGACCCCCACCACCGCCAGGTCGGGCCGGGCGTGGAGGAGCTGCGCCCGGCGTCGGAGCGAGCCGGTCCCGACGGTGGCCCCGGCGGGGAGGGCCGCCAGGGTCCGATGCCTCGGGGCGATCAGGGCGTCGGCCACATCCTCGCGGACCGGGACGGCCCCCAGGGTCAGGCCGGGGGCTTCGAGGGTCGGGAGATCCTTCAGGCTGTGGACGGCGACCTCGACGCGCCTATCAACCAGGGCCCGCTGGATCTCCTTGGTGAACAGCCCGGTCCCGCCGATGGAGGCCAGGGGCGAGTTCCGGTCGCGGTCCCCTTGGGTCTTGATCTCGACCAGCTCGACCGCCAGCCCCGGGTGGAGCGCCCGGAGTTGGTCGGCGACCCAGCCCGACTGCCACCGGGCCAGGTGGCTCCCTCGGGTCCCGATCCGGATCGTGGTCCGGGTTGCCGCCGCCTCGATCCCCGCCCTCACGGCTTTCCCCCGCCAAAACGACCATGATAATCTATCGTCAAAAAATTTACCTTTAGCGAATTGACACAAATTTATTCTTGAATCAGTGCATAAAGGTCAGCCGTCCGCGTTCGTCCGCAGGGGTCGTCCCATGTCTCGACGCTAGCGAGTGGGACCGGCCGGGGCAAGCGAAAGATGAATTGACACCGAATTTCTTCTCCGAGAGGCGTTTCACTTTTCGCTCATCAATTTGAGAATCTGAAGGTATTTAGGTCTATGCTGACGCTTGATCCTGTCGATCAACTCTTCCGAAGTTGGTCCGACCAGGAAGGCTGTTGGGAACGGCATGAAATCAACCGGCTCCAATTCCGCGAGAAGAAATTCCGTGAATCTGGCAACGATAGTAACTGGAACTAGATCGATGCAACACGGAAGATCGTCGTCGAGCACGGAAACCATACGAAGCATCGCATTGAAAGCGTATTCCTCGAATGTAATGCGACCTGCGAGAAATTGTCCGGCGAGCTTTCGGCAAGAATTCGATGAATCGGCGGAAGCCGTTCGTTGCATTGTCGAAACTGATGACATGACGCAGTCCTCCTAGGCGTCGCTGGGGTCAGACTTGGTTATTGGTTTCTGGCCGGGGCGGGAAAACCAAAAACCAAGACTGACCCCTGGTCTCCTGGGGCAAAATGAATCGACACCATTCCCGCGATCCTATCGTTGCAAATCTGGGAAAGGCTCCGCTTCCGTGGCAATTTTCCTCAACAAATCGAGGAAGTCCGCAGCCACTTTCTGGGGGCGAATGCCCCCTCCTCTCGCAATGACTGGTGCCATCTCATCCGAAGACTGGGACATGTCGAGGCAAAAGAAAACTTCCCCACTATCTGTTGCCACATAAATCGAATCGCCGGGCAAGGCATCCTCCGCCGGCATCATGTTTCTCCATGTCAAGGTCTGGACCACGACGTCGAAGAAAGTGTCGTAGCTCCCTTCCTTGGGCTCCGAAATACCCAAGACATCGATGCTCGAGAACTGCGCAGCCCCGTAGTTTTGCAGGAAGAGCCGATAACTACTCGGGAACTTGGTCGCGAGCTGGCGTTGTGCCGCCTCGATTTTCGTTTCCGAAACGGGTCCGAAAATCGGCCCGAATGCATTAACAGATTCCGGGTCGAAGAGTCGCTTCAACTCCGCGAGGATAAATTCCTGGGAACGCATGGCTGTCCTCACGACATCAGGGGATTGTGAAACCCATGGCGTCGCTGGGGTCAGACTTGGTTATTGGTTTCTGGCCTGGACGGGAAAACCAAAAACCAAGTCTGACCCCTGGTCTCCTTGTGTGCGTGCCACTTCGACGGGAAGGCGAAGACATTATTTTTCCAATTTACTCTTGGCGAATTCCACATGTGCAACGTACTTGGGTCGCAACTCCAGCTTAATCCTCTCGATATCGACTTCCAATTCCCCGCCGAACAAAGAATCCCCAGGGAATGGCTTGAAGTCGCAAGCTTCGACCTCCGCACGCAGGTACTGCAAGTATGGCGGGACGAGATCGGGAGGAATCGTGTCGAGGCAAGAACTCCAAGAGTCTTCTCCTGCGTATATCATTACTCTTGTAACATTCTCTGCGTAAGCATGAAAATCATAATGCTTAAGCAACAACCCCCGCGCAAGGTTCCTACAGACGACCACGTCATCGGAATCATCCGCAGTGTCGTTTTGAGCGAACTTGCCCATGGCGTCGCTGGGGTCAGACTTGGTTATTGGTTTCTGGCCGGGACGGGGAAACCAAAAACCAAGTCTGACCCCTGGTCTCCTTTACGCAGCTTCATGCTCGAAGACGGCTGGCGCGAGACGGACAACCTCGGTTACGAGGACATGCTCCCCGCCGCCAAGCTGCTCGACCTGGCCCACACCTGGGTGATGCACCAGCTCGCGGCAGACGCGAAGGGGCGGAAGCAAGCCGATCCAGTGACGGCAAGATAGCGGAGGCGGGGCCGATCAGCGCGGCCCCGCCCTTCATGGAGCCGGGCTCACTTACGCAGGTACAGCCAGACGAAGCCCGTCCTATCCTCCTTCATGAATTCGTCTCGCTGTGCGTAAAGCTGTCGGTAACGCTGCTGCGACTCTTCCCGCTTCTTCGGGTCGCTAGCCTCGGAATTCAGCTCCTTGGCCGCCTCGCCGAGCGCCTTGTTCCAGTCGTCGAATTTCTGCTTGAACTCGCCTTCGGCGACCTTGTCTGCTGGCGAGAGAAGGGTAGTCATGTCGCCGACGAGGATGTCGAGCTTGCCGTCCGAGTTGACGTCATCGACCCAAATCCTGGTGTCGGTCAGCGGCCCCTTCAGGTCCGCGTCGCGGATGATCGAGCCGTAATCGATCTTGGGGCCGCGCTCGATCAGCATCCGGAACGGCTCCAAGACGGGCAACTTCCCCGGCCCGGCACGGTTCTCGGCCCATTGCACGCCCCCCTCGCTCGATCCGCTCAGGATGTCGAGGTCGCCGTCGCCGTCCCAATCGATCACGAACGGGTCGCTGTGATGGCCCTCGACCTTCAGCGGCCTATCGCCGGCCTTCATTTCGTCCGGCTTCGGGAGGAACTTGCCGCCCTCCTGCCCCTTGAACAGGTAGAACGAGCCGGGGAAGGTGCCGACGACCAGATCGAGGTGTCCGTCGCCGTCCCAGTCTACCGCGAACGGCCGGGTGCAGATGTTGTTGACCCAGTCGTCCCCTTGGCCGGGCTTGCTCCGGACGGGGATGATGAGCGGCTCGCCGTCGGTGCCCTTGAGGACTTCAGCCTTGCGGAACGTCCCGTCCGCCTTGCCGTGCAGGACTTGGAACAGGCCCGCCATGTCGTTTCCCATGCGGGAATAGGAGCCGGACAGGATGTCGCGCCGTCCGTCGCGGTCGAGGTCCACAAACTGTGGAGTCGAGCTGGTGCATCACCACACGCCCGGGATCTCGGCCACCGCCCCATCGGCCTTGAGCCAGTCGCCCGCGGCGAGCTTGCCGTCACCCAGGTTCTTGTAGACGCGGATTTTCCCGCCGTTGAACTGCCCAACGAGCAGGTCCTTAATGCCGTCGCCATCGATGTCGGCCCAGCAGGGGCAGGCGCAGCCCGGGCTCTCGACTCGGACCGGGATGCCGTCCGCCATGATGCGAATAGGTGGCTGGAACTCGTCGGAGCTGCCGACGGCGAGGCCGCCGACTGCTATGATCGTCGAAATCAACGTCAATGTCATGGCTCTTCCCTAGAGAGTTGAAAGCGGACAAGGCCGAACGACCCGTCGCCGAACGGCGGAGTCTGACCCCGATTATAACCGCCCCTCGCCTCCGCGTGCCTAGTTTCAACTCAGGCATCTGACTTGCCAGCCCAACTTGCCCCCTCCCGCACCGCTCGATAGGATACATCAGTCCACGTTCGCCCCGACAGACGGATTTTCCCATGAAGCCGGTCTCTGTTGATTCCAATTGCGACGCTTGCAAAGGCCACGGCCGCATTCCCGAGCAGCCCGAGGGCCCCCGGGCCGTTTACTGCCTGCAATGCCGTGGAGCGGAATTCCTGCCTACCGAGGACGGAAAGGCGATCATCGGTCTGGTCAGGGCCGCGAAGGTGGAGAGGCTGCTGCCGGAGGGTTGAGTGACGCCGAGCTTGGCGAGACCGTTCCCTCAAACGGCTTCACACACCTCGGCCGAAAAGACCAGGCAGTAGCCCTCTTCGACGACATGGGAAGCGTGCTCAAGCCACCACGTCGCCGCCTGCGGGTCTTTCCCGGCCAGGATGTTCACCGCCTGCCTGCCATCCACCAGATAGCCGACCCTCGGTGGTTGCCTGGTGAGCGAGAGAACCCCGATGGTATCAACCGTGTGGGGGGCGGGATAGCTGAGGGGAAGGGTCAGCCCCTCCCATGCTTCCCGGATATCGAGCGGGGCTTCACCTCCAGGCGTCGCCACGATCGTGACTGATTGGCTGTTCGGCATCGCTGGCCTCCTCGATTGATCTCGGGGGAGGGGGGCTCAGCTTGCCAGTTGAGTGATACCCCCTGGGCCTCGGGTCATTGGTTCGGCAGCCCGTCATCCTCCCATATGCGAAGCGGGCCCGCAATTGGGCGATGCCTCCGGACCGCGTGCCTCGGCCCGAGTTCCGGGCCGCCCTCGCCTCGATGACCGCGATCACGGCTTCCCCTCCGCCCGGGCGACCACGACCAGCACGACCCGCGACGCACCGGCCCGCTTCAGGGCTCGGGCCGCCGCCCCGGCGGTGGCGCCGGTGGTCAGGATGTCGTCGACCAGCAGGACCGGCTGCCCCCGGAGCCCCCGGAGGTCCCGGGCTTGGAAGGCGTCCCGGAGCAGCTTGGCCCGCTCGGACCGGCCGGCCAGGGCCAGGGCCGGGGTCTCCACCACCCGCCGGAGCGCCGGGCGGACCCCCAGCCCGAGCGGCCGGGCCAGCCCCTGGGCCAGCGCCTCGGCCTGGTTGTACCCCCGCCGGAGCCGCTTCCGCCAGTGCAAGGGGACCGGGACCACCCAGGGGATGGCCTCCGCTTCCTCCCGGAGCGCCCCGGCTTGCCCTTCGGCCACCAGCTCGGCCACCCACCGGGCCATCCAGGCGTTCCGGTCCCGCTTCAGGCTCAGGCAGAGGTGGCGGATCGGCCCCGAGTACGGCCCCAGCGCGATCGCCCGGTCGAACCCGAGCGACCGGCCCCGGCACTCCGAGCAGCCGCCAGCGAGGTCCCCGAACGGCCCGACCGGCATCGCGCAGCGTGGGCAAGTCGGCCCGGCGGCACCGAGCAGCTCGGCCCGGCAGTCCGGGCAGAACGGCGGCCCGCTCGTCGAGGCGTCGCAGACCGGGCAGGTCGCCGGGAACATCAGCGCGTCGACGGCCTGCCCCGCTGCCCCCCAGCAGCCCCGGATCAGTCGGCCGGCCGCGGCCATGGCCCCGCCCGATGGGCCCGTCACGTCGCCCTCTGGCCGGTCTTCAGGTACGGTTCGAGCCGCTCGCGGAGGTGGGTCCGGGCCCGGGCCAGAAGCGACTTGACCGCCGCCTCCGAGCGGCCCATCACCTCGGCGATGTCGGCGTAACTCATGTCCTCGAACTTGTTGAGCAGGACGGCCAGCTTCTGGTCCTCGCCCAGGATCTCCAGCGCCTCGCGGACGACGTCGGAGAGCTCGACGCTCCGCATCTGCGCCGAGGGGGTCCCCTCGCGGGCCAGCGCCCGCTCCTCGATCGGCCGGATCGTGGTCACGGTTCCCGTGGAGCCCTCGGACGCCATCCCGACCCCGAGCGCCGGGTTCCGGCCCCGGCCCCGGAGGTGGTTCATCGCCAGGTTGTTGGCAATGGTGAACATCCAGGTCGAGAACTTCGCCTTGGGCTTGTACCCCTTCCGGGCCCGGTAGACCCGGAGGAAGACGTCCTGCGTGAGATCCTCCGCCTCGTCGAGCCGGCCGACCAGGTGCGCCAGGACCCCGACCAGCCGGTGCTGATACCGCTCGACCAGGACCTCGAAGGCGCCCGGGACGTCGTCGCGGATCTGGAGCATCAGCCGGACGTCGGGGTCTCGGGCTTCGAGTTGTGCCTCCAGGCTCTCGCCGGTCGCCACGGGACCTCCCCGATCGTCGGTCGCCGCTCAGGAAATCGTCGGGGACCCGGCCCGGGCCGTCGGTCGCCCCGCCGCCACTTCCGACCCGTCCTCGGCGCGGCGGCGGAGCTGGCCGCACGCCGCGTCGATCTCGCGGCCCTTGGTCTTCCGGACGCTCACGCTGAGCCCCCGGGCCTTGAGGACTCCTTCGAAACGCCGGACGGCCTCGGCCGTCGGCCGCTCGAAAGACAGGCCGGGCACCGGGTTGTAAGGGATCAGGTTGGCGTGCGCCTTCTTCGCCTCCAGCAAATCCGCCAGCGCCCGGGCCTGGGCCAGGCCGTCGTTGATCCCCCGGAGCAGGACATACTCGAAGGTCACCCGCCGGCCGCTCCGCCGGAAGTATTCATCGGCCGCGTCGATCACCTCACGGAGCCCCACCTTGGCGTTGATCGGGACCAACTCGTCCCGGAGCGCCTCGGTCGGGGCGTGGAGCGAGACCGCCAGGTTGTAGGACCGGTCCATCGCCGCCAGCTTCCGCATCTTGTCGGGCAGCCCCACCGTCGAGATCGTCACCCGACGCTGGCCCATCCCCAGCCCTTCAACCGAGCAGATCCAGTCCAGCCCGGCGACCAGGTTGTCGAGGTTGGCCAGGCTCTCGCCCATCCCCATGACCACCAGGTTGGTCAGCCGCTCCCCCTCGGGCAGGAGGTTCCGGAGCCGGACCACCTGCTCGACGATCTCGCCTTTGGTCAGGTTCCGCTCGACCCCCTTGAGGCCGCTGGCGCAGAAGACGCACCCCATCCCGCAACCGACCTGCGTGCTGATGCAGACGGTCCGCCGTTCCTGCTCGGCCATCAGGACGCACTCGACCCGCCGGCCGTCGCCGCACTCCAGGAGGAGTTTATCCGTCCCATCCGGGGCGACGTGATGCAACGTCACCCGGGTCGCGAAGACCGACCAGGCCGCCTCCAGCTCGTCGCGGAGCCGCTTCGGGATGTCCGACATCCCCTCGAATCCCTCGGCCCGCCGCTCGAAGATCCATCGGAAGACCTGGCGCGCATGGTAGGGCCGGTGGCCCCGCTCCGCCATCCAGGCCCCAAGTTCTCCGGGGGTCGCTTCGAGCAACGATCGCTTCGGCTCAATCATCGGACGGCCGCCATCCCGCGTCGCATCGGCTTCGGTCGCGAACATCCCTCAACCATCATCCTACCAATCCTCGCGAGCTTCGGCGACAAGGGTCCGGCCGCAATCCGGACTTCCACCGACGAGACCGGGAGTCCGCCCACTCCGGTCAGGCCGGAGGGCCCGGCGACGAGGGGGGGAACCCGAGGGCCAGCTCGACGGCCTCGGCGGTCACCGCCAGCCGGCCGAGGATCCGGTGCTGGAGGACGATCAGGCGGTCCTGGGCCTCGCCCCCGACCCGGATCATGGCGCCGATGTCGCCCGGGTCCGGTAGTTCCGGCAGGGCATAGCGGCCCAGCGTGACCCCTTCCCGGGCGTGCTCGAACGGATAAGGAATGGCGTCGCCGAGCTTCCACTTCAACTCGGTCAGGCGCTCGTGGACCCGCCGGCCGCCGCGGAGGATGGCGTTGATCATCGGCTCATCCTTCTCGTTCTTGCCCTCCTGGAATTTCCCGATCAGGAGGGCCGTCGCATGGATCGACCGCGCCAGTGAGCCCAGCTCGGGCGCGATCCGGCCTCCCAGGGCCGCGGCGCAGGGGTAGAGGGCGCTGGCCTCGTCGCGAAGGGCCCGGCCGTCGGGGACCCGGGCGGCGACGGCCTCGACCTGGAGCAGGCCGAGGGCGGCCGAGAGTCGCCGGGCGGCGGCCTCCTCGAACGGCCCGAGGGCCTTGGAGTGTTCCTGGATCGCCCCTTCGGCGGCGTCCCGGGCCGACTCGGCCGCCGGGAGCGTGGCCCTGACCAGGCCGAACCCCGACGCCTGGATCGCCTTGCCCGCCCTCAGCAGGAGGACGGCGGCCTCGGCCTGCGCGGCCCGCCCCTGGAGGTCGTCCCACGAGCCCGACGGCTCGCCACCCGCCCGAGCCCGCTCCATCGCTCGACGGGCCTCGATCAGCTCTCGCTTCTCCGATTTCGGGTCGGCCGGGACGCCGGGGTACGAGGGCGGCAGCGGCAGGGCCTGCATCGGGCCGAGTCCGCCGAGGAAGAATCGGTCGAACGCCTCGTCCCCCTCGCGCCGGACCTCCCGGTTAAGCACCGCCTCGGAGATCGTGTAGAGCTGCTCCCGGGTCACTTCGCGGCCGAGGATCGAGCGGTAATAGTCGAAGGTGGCCGCCTTGGCCAGGGCGTCGAAGTCGCGGAACAGGTCGGTCGCGGGGCCTCCGAGCAAGAAGATCCCTTCGGGGCCCTCGGCTTGGGCCCGGGCGATCCGCTCGCCGTCGGCGGGATGGGTGTCGAACAGGCCGGCCCGCCGGGACCGCGTCGCATCGACCACCGCGGCGAGGAGGGGCCCGGGGATCTTGGCGGCCTCGATCCCTGTCAGCCGGGGGAAGTCGTCGGGCAGCCGACGTTCCCGCCAGCTCGACTCCAGCTCCGCGTGGGCCGCCTCCGAGGCCAGGTTGAGCTCGACGATCCGCCCGGTCGTCTCGGCGAACGTCACCGAGCCCACCATCCGGGCCTCGTAGCGGTCGGCGTCGAACTCCATCTGCCTGGACAGGAACCCGCTGACCAGGTGCGCGACCTGCATGAGGATCCAGAGCACGCGCCGGGTCAACCAGACGGATCCCCTGGCCAGCGCCACGACGAGGATCACCGCGACATGGTCCTCGCCGGACCATCCGGCCAGCGTCTCGTCCCACTCGTCGCGTTCGTAGACGACCCGGGCGAACCAGAGGTTGATCGAGCGGATCAGGAGCGAGAGCCGCATCCCGGCCCCTTGCGAGAAGTGGCCGAACTCGTGGGCCAGCACGCCCGTGAACTGCTTGAGGCTCAGGCCGGCCACCAGCGGCAGGCCGATCGTCAGCACCAGCTCCTTCGACGGCGAGAGGGCCCAACTCGCCAGATGCGCCGAGGCGTTGACCCGGCAATCGACCTCGATCCGCGACGGCGTCGGCGAACCGACCGAGGAGCAAACGCCGTCGACGAAAGCCGCGATCAGCGGCTCCTTCGATGGGTCGATCTTCCGCCCCTTGGACCGTTTCGCCGGCCCGGCGAACAGCGGCTTGAGCAGGAAAGCGATGACGATCCCCCCGACGGCCAGCGGGCCGACGTAGATCAGGATCGCCACCTTCAAAGCCCGGACGTTCTGAAGAACCGCGAGATTGGAGGTGGCATGCAGGTAGAGCCCAAAGCCGACCAGGCCGATCAGCGCCAGGTAGAGCGCCGGCAGAAGGATCATGACGGCGGCGACCATCAAGATCCAGAGGCGGTACATCGCCGTCGGCCGGACCGGCCGGATCTCGCCCCGAAACGCGGCGAGGATCTGGACCGGAGCCCGGGTCGGTCGAGTGGGCTTGAGTTCGGCCGGTTCGGGCTTGGATGCCGCGGCGCGGGCCGCCATCGTCCGGGCGGCGACGCCAGCCTTCGGGGCATTCTCCAAGGCATACGAATCCCCCTCCTCCGGATCCATCGCCCCGGTCGGTGACACCGGCACAGGAGCCTCGGAGGGAACCAGGAGCATTTCCTTGCAGTGCGGGCACCGACCCCGCTTGCCGGAGAATTGCTCGCCCACGTGGAATGATTTCCGGCAGCTCGGGCAGGCGACAGGAATCGTCTTCATGATTATCCCCGCCCCGGAGATCGGCCCGGCTCCTGGAGCCTCCAGAGGTCGGACAGCGTCCAGGTTGGGAAACGATATCATGGTGAACATCGGACACTCCTCGCTGAACACCACCACGAATAGAAGGCCAAGGGACTTGGACTTACGGCGAATCGCCGCAAATCTCCTTGAATTTGCCCGTCAAACTCAC
>JAABUP010008348.1_pt1 | contig 13261 bp, 24 predicted proteins | sample 5559201 | NCBI WGS metagenome assembly JAABUP01 (sample SAMN10711887, study PRJNA513373) | rock metagenome | isolation source: Antarctica rocks | place: Antarctica | reverse complement strand
CACACTGACGGCCGAGTGTCAGCTGTCAGAACCAGTGTACGACCTGCGCGCCTTCCATGACTGCTTGGGGCGTTCAGGTGACAGAGCGGGAGCAGCGGCAGAGGTAATGGCGAATGCAGGTGCGCTTGCTGCAGGCATGCTTGCCCGTGCCTTGCTCCCAGTCCCGTGCAGACGTGAGTGGACTGTCTGGGGCGCTCGGGACAGGCAATGGCGGCGGCCAGGCGTGCGCTGGCGGCGCGTGCAGCCCGGACGCCCACCTGGCATCGCACTCCGGCATCACTGACTCGCCGCGCGCGCGCTCAAAAGCCCTGGTGTTTGCGGAGTCGTACTCGCCCTGCGCCCAGGATGTGCACAACGCCATCGACGAGTTCCGCCCCGAAGTCCTCGAAGCCCTGCAACGGCGCGCCGCCTCAGTCAGCCCTAACTTAAACGATGTGCATTGCCTGGCACGGGGGTTTAATTTGCCGTGGTTGGGTGGAGCTCTGCGCACAGCAGCCGCAGTTGCCTGCTAGAACTGAGCGGCATGAGTTTTCTGCAAGCCAGCAATCAACCACGCGCAGGGTATTGGTTTATCACGCTGTGCGCGGTGTCAGCATATGACAGAGTGCACTGCACGGAAGCGTTTGCGCGCGTACCGGAACCATGCGGCTGGCCAAGGCATGCCACAGCTCACGCTTGCCGCGCGCGCAGGTGTCAGGCGGAGGGCAGCAAGAACGGCGGCATCCTGCTGCCGCACAGGCTGGTGGACGAGCTGACCCGCGTTGCCGAGGAGCGCAAGAAGCCCGAACTCATGGGCGGCGACTTTGCGCGCCTGGCCCAGACCTGCCAGGAGGTGCGCGGGCGCGGGGCGCCCGACCTGGTGGCTCCAGGGCCGAGGGGCTTTGCTCGGCGTGATGTATATTGATCCAGTGCATGTGTGCATGCGTGCTTGTGCAAAACATGTTGCACTTGCACGGTAGCTGTCTCAAGAGGTCTTCCTCAACCACGATGTCGCAAAGGGCGCCAGTGTCAGATGCCGATGCATTCAGGCCGTCCACGTGGCGCTCAAGCTGACCAAAGCTGCAGTCCACCCCCGTGTCTCGACTGGCACCGCGCAGCACGGCTGAGCCCTTTGGTGGTGATGCAGATCGTGGTGTCTGAGCCGTGTATGGGGCTGGCGCTGCGGCCCAACATCGGCATCTGGAAGTACGTCCGGATCTGCATCAACACGCTCACGATCGAGGAGCTGACCACGTCCGACTACCTCAAGTTCAAGGAGGGCCTGACTGAAGCAGGTGTGAAGCAGTGCACAGCTCACTGGAATAGCGCAGCAACGTACTCCCTGCTACATTCCAGTCCTACACGCCCTCCCCGTGCCGAAGCACTCCCACTTTCTCATTGAGTCAAACTTGACGTGCACCTACATTGTTTACAGGGGCTGCTGCGAGACCTCCTCGTCATGCCTGCTCATGTCACTCCACACCAGAGCATCGGCGGTGTGTCTGGCTCTGCTGACATTGTGCCCGCATGCGACTGCATTCCCAAGTAGAGCGCGCTGGGGGAGCATGTCGCATGTCTGGCGCGTAATGCCGCTGGCCCTCCGTGCGCGCAGGCAAGCAGCTGGACGTGCGGGACCGGCTGTGGACGCTGGAGGTGGACCTGGAGCCGTTCGACTCCTCCTTTCCGCACATGTCGCGCCCGACCTCCATCGGCGACGGCGTGCGCTTCCTGAATAGGCGCGCGCATGCGGCTGATGCAGGCGGGGGGCAGCCCTGAGGTCGGTGTGTTATTTTACAGTCTGTAAGACAGGGGGCATGGCAGCGGCGCACACAGCTGGAGCAGGCCTACAGGCAGTGTGCTGTCGTGCAGAGCCCGCCAGGCCGGACGTCAGAGTGGCGCCCAGCGAGCGCCCGGCGCCGAGCGCCGGCGCGCGCGCCGCGGCGCGCGCCGCTCCTGCGCCGGCCAACGCCGCGCGCCCGCGCGCAGGCACCTATCCTCGCGGCTGTTCAACTCGCCGCACGCCACGTTCAACCCGCTGTACGACTTCCTGCGCACGCTGCAGAACAACGGCGAGCCGCTCATGATCGGCAAGCGCCTGTCGGACGTCGAGGCCATGCAGAAGGCGCTGACTGCTGCCGAGAAGCTGCTGCGGCGCTCCGACGCTCAGGTCGCGCCCCGCCCGCCCTGGCCTCGGGCTTCTCCGCAGCCAACCCTTGTGCTGATGTGCGAGGGGCTGCAGCTGGGCGGCTGCACCTGGCGTCAGGTTGCGGTCAGTTATAATAAGATTTGATGTCATGGGGCCATGTTCGGTGTCTGCCAGGTCCGGTGTCTGTTGCGCGCCTGCTGACGCGCACAGCAAACGCCGCCGCGCCCAGCAGGGCATGCACTTGTCGCAGCGGCATGCACGGAACACTGTCCGCGCCCTGCTGGGTACGGCCGCACGCTGCCCGTGCGCAGAGGTAGCAGGCCGCGCGCGCAGGCGCCGATCGCGACCGTGGCGCCGGAGCTGCAGAAGATCGGGTTCGAGCGCGGCTGGGGCGACACCGTGGGGTCCACGCTGGACACGATGCACCTGCTCGGGGAGCTGCTGCAGGCCGGCCGCACACCCTTGCAGCCGCATGCCCTTGCAGCTCCTGCCCGTTCGCCTGTGCAGCCCTGCGCCTAGGTCCTGCCTACAACAACAACAACACGCATTGCCAGACTTGGTGAAGACACAGCACGGCTGGTGTGCAGCTGGAGGGGTGATTATGCCAGGGCGCATTGCGGGGCGCGCGCGGCTGCGTGGAGGCCAGTGACCTGCGTTGGGAACCCGCGCTCAGTGCTGCGGGAGCGCAAGCCAGGATGCTGAGCGGGGCCTGTATGAGCACTTGCACTGTCCTCTCGGCCGCGTTGCATGTCGGTGCCTCGTTCCGCGGCGCGCGCGCGCGGTGCATGACAGGGTTAGGGTTAGGGTTGCCGCCCCAGCCACGCTGCCCTGTCGGCGCCTCACCCGCGCGCGCGCGCGGCGCAGGCGCCGGATGCGGAGCTGCTGCAGGAGTTCCTGGGCCGCCTGCCGCTCATCTTCAACGTGGCCATCCTGTCGCCGCACGGCTTCTTCGGCCAGAAGGACGTGCTCGGCAAGCCCGACACCGGCGGCCAGGTCTGCACCGCCCGCGCGCCCTGGGCGCGGTTCAGTTGCTGGTGTGTGCGGCGAGGCTGCCGCAGAACTGGTGATGGCACTGCACGGATATCTGTCCAAGGTTGCATGCCTCATGTGCGCACGCGGGTGTTGAGAGTGACAGCGGGTAACGCACAGAGGAACAGCAGAATGAAGGATGCTGCAGAGCATGCCAGCGGTGGCCTTCGAGCGTGCCGGACCATGGGCAGCAGGTGGACGCTGTGCGCCACTACAGACACACGGGTGGGGACTAGGGTAGGCTGCCCAGCGCGCCGGCCGGCCGCGCGCAGGTGGTCTACATCCTGGACATGGTGCGCGCGCTGGAGCGCGAGATGCTCAAGCGCATCCACGCGCAGGGCCTGAACATGACGCCGCAGATCATCGTGATCACGCGGCTCATCCCGGAGGCGCTCGGCGCGCCCCGCCGCCCGGTCCATGACTGTGGCTGCCAAGGCCGGGGCTGCGCGGTTGTTGCATGGAGCGGCCGCATGGAGCGGCTGCCCCCCCGCGGGCTCTAAGCAGTTCTACCGAGGTAGAGGGTGTCCACACCTGCAAGAACCTGTCTGCGCACAGTGAGAGGCCTGCTAGCATGTGACCATGATGCGCCATGTTCAATTTTCGTGTCCACTGTTTTCATCAGGTTGCGCGTCTAAGATACAAACATTGACATCATTGCCTGCGCAGGCACCTCTTGCAACCAGCGCCTCGAGCGGATAACGGGCACCGAGCATGCCAAGATTCTGCGCGTGCCCTTCCGCAGCAAGGCTGGCATCCTGCGCAAGTGGATCTCCAGGTGCGCTGAAGCCCTCGTCGGCCCCATGTTCACGCTTCAAACCGCCAACTTCAGCAAAGGTGCATTGGCTGGAGTCCAAGCATGCAGATTGTCTGTGAGTGACGTTTGATGCTGCACCGACCCTGTCTGTACACACTGTGCGCCCTGTGCTTCCTCTCGGTTCAGGTCAAAACTTGAATCACAGGCACCTTGCGGTGTGGTACCACTTCCATGCTGTGTTATGCTCACCAAATCAGTGATGCAGATAATCTGCATGGAGCCTGGGTCCGACGTGCACCCCCCCGCAGGTTCGAGGTGTACCCGTACCTGGAGCAGTTCGCCATGGACGTGGCGCGCGAGCTGCGCAAGGAGCTCGGCGGCCGCCCCGACTTCATCATCGGCAACTACAGCGACGGCAACCTGGTCGCCTCGCTGCTGAGCAGGCGCGCGCCTCTTTGCGTTTGGGCAAGCGCGTCTGGGCAAGCGCACGGGCGCTGTGAGAGCCACTTGGGTTATGAGCAGGGGGTGCAGAGCCATCAGGGTGTTGACCCGGGAGGGTTTTTAAAGCTGCTCGAGCGGCTCAGGCTTTTTAAGCGGTGGCGCGCGGCGCGCGCAGCTACCTCAACGTGACAATGTGCACCATCGCGCACGCGCTGGAGAAGACAAAGTGCGCGCCCGCAGACGCGTCTCTCCCTGTTTGCATGCGCTCTTTTGCATGCGCCCGGCACCTGGTACAACTGGCACGACTGAATATGTGCGGTGAAGTCTGATGCGCTGCTGTGTCTCGGGGCGCAGGTATGCGGACGCCGACGTGTACTGGTGCGCCCCCCGCAAGGCTGCCGCTCCGGCGCCGCTGGCAAGATGCTTGAAGTGCTGCAAGCACCCCCCGCCGACATGAAGTACGCAGCTCTGAGGCGATCAAGGCTTGGGGGGGCTGGGGGAAGCAGACCTAAACCCTACCCTATACCGTGCGGCAGGAAGAAGCTGGAGCACCAGTACCACTTCAGCTGCCAGTTCACCGCCGACCTGATCGCCATGAACTCCTCGGACTTCATCATCACATCCACCTACCAGGAGATCGCCGGCGATGCGGATACCGTGGGTGCGTGCGCGTCATATTGCCGCATACATGGCATCCCATGTCGCCGTGCGGGCACGCCAGCATGCAGGGCCAACAATCGCAGTCAGCGCACTCCTCAGACGATCATGTGGCGCGGTCTGGCAGCTGACACGTGCCTGCTCTGCGCGCAGGCCAGTACGAGAGCCACACTGCATTCACCATGCCCGGCCTGTACCGCGTTGTCCGGGCACGCCCACCCTCGGGCTCCGCGCACAGAGCTGCTCGTGCTTCTCCCTCGTGCTGTACCCAATGACACTGTCGATGCCAGTGCTATTATAGGTGCAGAAGCAAGTGCCCTCCGCTTGGCGGCACGGGGCACTTGCTAGAAGCGGTGCAGCCATGCAGGTCAGCCCGGCGCGGCCCCCAGGGGCGGCGCGCGCGCAGGGCGTGGACGTGTTCGACCCCAAGTTCAACATCGTGAGCCCGGGCGCGGACCCGGAGGTCTACTTCCCCTTCTTCGAGACGGAGCGCCGCCTGAAGAAGTTCCAGCCCGCGATCGAGGACCTGCTCTTCGGCGCGGACGAGGCGCCGCGCGCCAAGGGCGTGCTCAAGGCGCGCCCTGGCCTCCGGCTCATGCGCGTTCCCGGGTCAAGCACGAAGCGCGAGCCGCCCCAGGCTGGGAGGGCCCACATTACTGCTGCGGCCTGGTTTGGTGTTGGCTTGCGCCCCGTGTTTGTGAGTAAGGGCTTGCATACGTTGGAGCGCAGCTTGCATTGGAGGGCAGGCGCATGAGGGGGCGCGTGCCAGGCCGTGCTCGCGAACTGACCGTGCGCTGCGCGGCAGGACCGCAACAAGCCGGTGCTGTTCTCCATGGCACGTCTGGACCGCGTGAAGAACCTGACCGGCCTGGTGGAGTTTTATGCCAAGAGCCAGCGCCTGCGCGCTGCCTGCAATTTGGTCATCGTGGGCGGCGTCGTGGACCCGTCGCAGGCGCGCGCGCCGTGCATGCGCGCGGCTGGCGTCCAGGGTTTCTGTGCCGTGCCTTGCGTTGGCCTGATGGGCGGGGCGGACAGCGCATACCGTGCATGCCGCATATAGGAAAGGACGTTGTGAGGGCCGGGATGAGGTCGCCATGCCGTCGGAGGAAAGATGTGCAACCTTGGACCTCAGAGTGAGTTCATGAACCACCATGTGGTGTCCAGCAAGGCGGTCTGGCTCTCAATTCCTGCTATTTGCGCTTGTGCGGGGATAGGGCCGAGGTTGAATTCGGGCAGTGCCTTGAACTCGCACACAGCTGTCACGCCGCGCCATCGTCCTCTGTGCATGAGTAGGGCTGGGCGTGTGTGGCAAGCGCTCGAGCAAAGCTCCCGCGGCGAGTTCGTGAGCGTGAGCCAGCACAGGCGCCCAGGCCGAGCGCGCGCGCGCAACCGCGCAGACCAAGGACGTGGAGGAGAAGGAGCAGTGCGAGCGCATGCACGCCATCATCGCCGAGCACAAGCTGGACGGGCAGCTGCGCTGGCTCATCGCGCAGAAGGACCGCTTTTTTAACGGCGAGCTCTACCGCTGCATCGCAGGCGCGTATGAATGAGCAGAGCTCTCCGGCTTGCGTGCAGTGCTGAGGGTTATGTGGTGCGAGCAGGCTCATAGCCTTATCTTTGTTGTTCACATGTGTCCTACCGTATCAAAGTGTTTGTTTTCTGCACACCGCCATGCCCAGCACGCAGCTTTGCTTGTGTTCAACAGGCTTGCCCTGGGTGCTGCTGGGCCTGCTACAGCACTGCGGTGGCGCTGCTCCGCGGCGCGCTGCTGACGCCGGCGCGGGCAGCGCAGACACGCGCGGCGCGTTCGTGCAGCCGGCGCTGTACGAGGCGTTCGGGCTGACCGTCATCGAGGCGATGACCTGCGGGCTGCCGTGCTTTGCGACCAACCGCGGCGGGCCTGCCGAGATCATCAAGAACGGCATCTCGGGCTACCACATCGAGTGCGCCCCCCCGCCTGCCTGCGCGTGAGCACGGCGCACTCTTGCGCTCTGTGAGCTGTTACCACTGTCTTCCATGAAGCTATGGGTGGGGTGCATCCCAGGTATCAATTCCCGTCCTGGTCTCAAGCCCACCCCAGTCGCAGCATTGCGCCACGAGGCATTGCGCCTTGCCAGCTGATGCGGTCAGGCCGTGTCTGGTGCACTGGATTGAGTTTCGGTGCCAGTAGGACTTGTGTGAGTGATCTGGAATGCCGCTGGCTCAGCATTGATACAGGAGTAGAGCTGTGGCATGCTTTGCACCCCAGGGGGCTGCTGGGAGCAATGCTACAGACTGCAAGGGTGCGTTCTCGGTGGCTGCCGAAGGGTGCTCACCCAACACTGGCTGCAAGTCGTGCCCTTGGACAGAGCTGAGGCAGCCGGGCGGGCGCAGCCCGTACCACCCGGAGGCGGCCGGCGACATCATCGCCGAATTCTTTGAGGCCGCGAGCGAGGTCAGCATGTGGGACAAGCTGTCCCGGGCGGGCCTGGAGCGCATCAAGAGCCGGTGCGCGCCAGAGCACCCACTGCTATCTCCTGTTGCTGATGGGCCCTGCTGACAGTCCAGGCATGCGGATGCCACTGTTTTTGGGTCGTTGGGCTTTCAGCTGACTGCTGGAAGGAGTCTGCTGCCATGCACACAAGTGCAGGCAGCAGGATTGGCGGCGGATAGCAAAGTCGTGTGTGCATGCAAGTGGTTGTGTCCGGCTCGTTGCTTACGCGTGTTTGTTACAGGTACACCTGGGAGATTTATGCGGAGCGCCTCATGACGCTGAGCCGTGTGTACAGGTGATCCCGATAAGATGTTTACAGAGAGGCTTGCGATGCTGTGATGGTGCTGCTCGTGACAGCTGATGACAGGTCAATAGCCTCAAATACCATTGTGGGGAAGGCTGTACACGCTTACACGGACATGGTTCGAAGAGTAGAGCGTGCATCATGCAATTTTGTCATGCAGCAACCAACTTGATGCTGGAGCATGGCTAAGCTGATAACTTTGCTTCCACAGCTTCTGGAAGTACGTCAAGAAGCTGGACCGGCGAGAGGCGCGGCGCTACCTGGAGATGTTCTACATCCTGCGCCTGCGGCCTCTGATTGCACAGGCACGGCACATGGCTCATAGAGACACACTGTCCGCAATGCAAATGCTGCCACACATGTTGCCAGGTCTTGGGACTCTTGCCAGCTTTGTGCTCAAGCTTGCTTGCCACTGTGCACACCAGTGTTTGCATCTTTGCAGACCATGAAAGAGTGGAGTGCAGTTCCAGAAGACACTTTGCGCATGCATGCTGTGTGTTGCAGAGTGCATGCCCGGCAGCAGTTTTGTCTTTATCACTTGTCATGAACCAATGGCTCATGCATGCGCGAACAGGTCAAGGAGGCGCAGGACGAGGATGGCCTGACGGAGGAGGCAGGCGTAGAGCAGCCTGAGGCTGCTGCCGAATAGCGGTGTCGTCTGCGGGCCTGGCTGCGATAGAGGCAGTGAGTTGTGCAGGCTGTGGCTGCTGCCAGGTAAGATATGAAGGCGTGGTTCGGCGCGCATACTATGCGTGCTGTAGCGGCTTACACCTTTCCATGGTGTATGGTTGAGATTGCGGGGGGACGGGTGCGGCCCAGGCTGCCACTGGTGCGCGCTGTGAAGTGATACTTTGTACCGAGGTCACCTGACAGAGAAAGAGAGGATGGTGCAAGCAAGGGCGGCCCCATGTAGACGCCTACCATGCCTCCTGCAAATGCGAGAGGCATGTGCATGCAGGCTGCGTCAAGCACTTTGTTGCAAGCGAGTTGTATTCTTTATACTGCATGCTATGCATTGCTGGCAATGCATAGCTCTGCATAGCATTGCTGGCACCAGCACACTGTAGCTGCCTGTCTGTCCAGTCAACTCTGCTGCCTTTTTTTTGCTGTCCTGCAGCGCAGCTGTCAGCTCTTTCTGGGGTTGCAATCTGGCATTTTGGACAGTGCTTTGCTGCATTTATGTTCAACTTCCTGTGCAGCGCTACTCGGCTGGAAGCATGTCTTAGAGTGACTTCACCAGTGTAAGCACACAACCTTTTCGGGCCAAATGATGCAGTACTATGTGCGCAACCATACCCGGCAGCTTCTCAAATTCCCTTGCGCGCTGACATATGTCGCGTCACACTGCTAGTGCTACACAACAGCACAACACCAATGATGCATCCTCAGGGCAAGGAAAATGTCTTGCCATTGCAAGTAGAGGACGATCTGGACTTGCATCAGATGAACCTCTAAACATGCCTAACGTGCCCTGTACATGGCTGAAACCTGGTTACGGGACACCCTGTCAAGATGGAAAAACTTTTGCTCAAGCCCATGGAGGTATGCACCAGGGCTATGTGCCCCGGCTCTTGCCAGTCAACTCAGCCAGGCACCGCTGTCATCTGTGCATGTTGGGACTCCCGACAACCTTGACACACACACACACAGTGACTGTTGTACAGAAGCAAAAACAGACACCCAAACCAGGCCGGGTCCGCCCCAACTTGACTGCGCAGCAACCGTGCAAGAGCCTCACGGCACAGAGCAGCATGCTGCAAACATACCATTGTGTGCCTGGCGGACAGTGCGCCAGCCACCACACAGGCCTCTTCGGGCAGCACCGGCACACTGTCCTGGCTTACCATCATGGCACGCGCGAGCAGGCTGCGCCTGTTGAGCAGCGGCGCCCGCACGCGTGGCGGCTCACTACGCCGGGACGATGATGACGGGCGCGCTGCTGTGTGCAGCGCTGAAGCGGCTGACCGACGCCCGCATGCGTGGCGGCTCACTACGCCGGGACGATGATGACTGGCGCGGTGCTGTGCGCAGCGCAGAAGCGGCTGACCGAGCCCAGGAAGAACTGCACCACTGCGCTCTTGTTCTCCTTCATGAGCACCAGCGCGGCGGGCTGAAGCTTGGCCACGAAGCGGCACAGCGCGTCGCCCACGCTGCGGCTGCTGTCGCCGCCAGTGTGCAGCAGTGTCGCATGCACCTGCCGGCAGGGGCGCAGGCATGACTGCGTGCACTCCAGTGCATATACCGAGGGCGTGCAGCACATGTGTGCAGGGTGTGGTGGAGAGCACAGAGAGGAACAAGTGCCGAGTGCGCTCGTGTGGGTGCATGAGCGCCGCAACGTGCGCTCGCACAGTCTGTGAAGTGCTTCATCAGCACAAAGCAACAGCGAGCCGTGTGAGCGGAACAGGAACCACATTCTTTGGTGCACGTGCACTCTGCCCACAGGTTACTGCGTTTCATGAGCACTGAGGTGCTTCAGTGAGGAGCGTTAAGGGGAGCAAGCACCTGTGCCCCCTCCGAGCCAGCCCTGGGTTTGAAAACCTGGTTCAGAAAGTGCTCCGTAGTCGCCACCTGCACAGCACACAGGGACTTTAGGCGGCCACGTCTCCTGTCAAACCTTGCGAGCGCAGCAGGTAAGCCACACCAGGCCGTCGGCAGCAAGTAGGTAGTAGGACGTTGGGGCAGCAAGCAGCAAGCAAGCGTGACGAAGCTGCGCGCTCACGCCAGCGCAGGACAGAGCAGAGAGGCAATTGGCCGCGTGCGCGCGCCTGCTCCTTGTCCAGCTTTGTGTTTGTGTCGAAGGCGTGGCCGTCCGCGTCATAGGCCACGCGGTCGGGCCTCGTGCTCACGTCCGCTGTGAAGGGGGCGGGGACAGAGTGTGTCTGGACGTGCACGAGGTTGTACGTGTAGCCTGCGCACTCAAGACAAAGCTGAGGCCCCCGATACGGCGCCGGCGTGCGCAGCTCGCGCCGCAGCCGGTTAACCTGAGCCTGGGGCACATGCGGTCATGGCAGTGCTTGGCACTGGCTTGCAGGCTGACCACGCGCGCAGGGGGGAGTACAGCCTCGCCTGGCTCGCGCGCGTGGCGCCCAACAGCACGACGCCCAACTCTGCGCAGATCGTGCTGCAGGCGCGCCTGAACAGGCGATATTGCGCCCCCTCATGCTGCGGTGTGCGACGCAGCGTGTTCGCGAAGACGTCCAAGGTTGCCTTGCACTTGCGGGTGTTTCCTGCAGCAGCGTGCCAAGACGCGCAGAGCGTGCTGCGAGGAGGCAGGGCGCGGGGAGGGGCGCCGGGGAGCTGTGGGTCACTGCGCGCTGGGCGCCGGCGCTGCTCCGGTGCCGCGGCGTCCAGAGGGGCGCTGCCCGACGCGGCGCGCGCTGCGCAGGTGGAGGGCCCCGACGGCCTGGCCACGCAGGTGCTGCTGGACGCGTGCCTGGGCGTGCTCGCGGGCAGCCTGGACTTCACCACCTGGGACAATGTGGTGCCGACCGCCATCGCCAACGTGTCCGTGTGCAGCCCGCTGTCGCCCGCCGCAAGTAGCGGCCGCCGCCGCCTGCTGCGCGCGGCATCCGCCAACTTGGAACCCTATGCTTCCCTGGCTCTACAGGCTGAAGTCGGCGCGGAGCACGAGGAGGGGCAGCAGCACCCGGCGCTGCGGCTTGAGCTTGAGCGGGACGGCGGCGCGGCCGCGCCCGGCAGCAGCGCGCGTGGCCCGAGCGGGCGCGCGGCCGGCCCCATCAGCCCCCTAGGCCTGGCCGCGCCGGGCGCCCCGGCCTCCGCCGCCGCACGGCCGCGCCTGTCCGGCGCGCCCGCGGCGCGGCCGGGCGGCCCGGGCGAGATGCGCCTCGGCACCATGCGCCGCGTGCGCGCGCTGGCGGAGGCCGATGCGGCAGCGGGCGCAGTGCAGCGCGCGCGGGGCGCCCGCGAGGCCCTCCGGCCGGGGCGCCCGGGCGTGCCGCACCGCAGCCTGCAGGCAGCGGCGGCCGGCGCGGCCGCGCCGCAGCCGCAGCCGGCGGATGGCGGCAGCGGCGGCGGCGGCGCGTGCGAGAACCGCACCATGGTCGCGATCCGCATGGACCTCAAGGCGCCCGTCAACGCGACGGACGTCAACAACAAGGCGCGCCCGCGCGCGCGCTGCCTCAGCCCGCACCGCTGCGCCTCCAGCGCGCCGCATGCTCAGTGAGCGCTGTCGCGGCCACCCCGTGCGACCGCACACGCGGCCCCCGTGCCGCATCCCGGCCGCCTGCGCGGGGCCCCGGCGCCTAACAGGCGGGGCCCGACGCGCGGCGCGCCGCGCGCGCGCAGACGTCCGACCTGGTCAACAGCGGGCGCTTCCTGGCGCGGCTGCAGCAGGCGCGGCTCAACATCTCCAGCGTGCAGCTGGCCGACCTGCGCATCTGGGGCGTCTCGGACCGGCCGCACACGCTTGCGCGTGCGCGCCCCGCGCCCGCGGCCGGCGGCTCGCGCCCGCCTGCAGCAGGCCTCTGCAAACTGTTTTAGAGTGGTTTGCAGCTTTGCGCTGACATGGGCGGGGAGGCGGCTGCCATGCCGGCCCTGGCGGATGCAGCCTGCCGTGTATTTAGAGCATGCCGCGCCCGAGCCTGTGTCCCCACGCCGCCATCTGGGAGCCCATGTCTATGCTCAAAGCCAGGTATAGGGTAATGCTGAGCTCGGCGCGCCGCGCGGTATGGTCAAGGCCCTGACCCTCAGCGCTGCCACCCCCCCCAGGGCCGGAGGACGTCTTGCCGGGCGGCGCGCTCGCGCCCGGCCCAGCGCCGGGCCGCGCGGGCGGCCCGAGCGGGCAGCCCGAGGAGCAGATGGTCACCTTCCAGCTGGAGGTCATCGGCCCGGGGGCGCAGGCGCGCCCGGCCCCATTTGTAGGGTCCCTGAGGGTAGGATTAGGCAATTTTACCAAATCTCAGCAGCACCCGCAGCCGCCCCTGCTGTGCCGGGTGCCCAGCGCCGGCCTCCCGCCCGGCAGGCTGGGCGCCCGCGCGCGGACCCGCGGGCGGCGCCCTGCCCGCGGGGAGTGCTTCCGCGCGCACGCAGCGCCCCCCGGCAGCCGCAGGGCGCCGGTCCGCCCGCCGTGCGCCACCCTCAAGACCGCCTCCAAGCGGCGCCGATGCAGCAATGACAGCTGCTGCACGCTCGCGCGTCCTGGCCTGTCACCCTGGGCGCGCGCGCGCGGCCGACGCGGCGCCGCGCGGCGCGCGCGCAGGCGAGCACCACGCAGCTGTCGTCGGCGGTCTTCCATGCGCTCTCCGACCTGCTCACCAGCGGCCCTGTCGACTACATGAACGAAACCAACACGCACATCATCAGCATGGTGCAGCTGGCACCGATCGCATACAGCGGGGCCGGCAGCCGCCGCCGCGCGCTGCTGGCGGCCGCATCAGCGGGCAAGCGCGGCGGCGAGGGCGGGCCGGACCGAGCGTCTGGCGGCGGGCGCGCCGGCGGCGGGCGCGCCGGCGGCAGCGG
>JAABUP010008346.1_pt1 | contig 13264 bp, 14 predicted proteins | sample 5559201 | NCBI WGS metagenome assembly JAABUP01 (sample SAMN10711887, study PRJNA513373) | rock metagenome | isolation source: Antarctica rocks | place: Antarctica | reverse complement strand
CTACTACTACTATTACTATTATTATTATTATTATTATTATTATTATTATCTGCATGCAGATTGCCCAGTTGCGGACGCTGCTGAATGTCATGAACGACATTGTGCGCAAGTGCAATGGCAATGCCTTGGGCATGGTCATGGGCGACTTCAACTCCACCCCACAGAGTGCTGTCTACCAATTCATCAAAGCTGGTGAATTGGACTGCCAGACAGTCCCTAGAAAGCATGTTTCTGGTCAAGTGCAGGGCACCAGCTGGCCTGCCGCCCTTGAAAAGGTACCCTCTGTTCCAGGCTGTCGGTCTGTGAGACCCCATCTCTGCAAGTGAAGCTGATGCATATGTTTACTCTGTCGCGGATTCACTTTAAATCCGCGATGGAGTAAATGATTATGTCTGTCGTGGTTGTAAGTTGAGCAGCTTTTCAAGCTACTGCCGTGTGCAATCAGCCTGATTACAGCATGCCCTTCCGCTTTGTAGCACTAGCTCTGTTGTACTCTTGTATGTTCCTGAAGTGATGTGAGACAAGATGGCTGAGTTGGATGGGCTTCAATGCAGATGGCAAGGCAGCGCAGCGCACCGGCAGCGTTGAGTGTGGAGAATCTTGACAGCCTGCTTACCCCCCCTGCCACCCCCAGCTCGCCTCAGAAGTCTGACTTTTGGGGTTCACCCCCTCAGAAGTCCCCTACATACCGCAATCCACGCAAGAAGCCCCTCAGGCTTGCTGGGGCTGCAGCTGCCCCTAAGGGGGGTCTCAGCAGGGGAATGAAGCATGTGGCTTCAGAGCCACAGTTGTTTGCGCTTGATGGCTCTGGCGATTATGGTGGTGTTGCAAGAAGCATTGTCCAGCCGCTGAAGTTGACAGCACACACTGTGCCGGCCTTGCAAACCCTGCCAGACACCACGCCGCCACTTGTCTCCAGCTCCTCTTCTTCTTCACCATGTCAGCAGCCACACACGGCTCCATCAAATCTTCCTAACTCAGCCTTCTCATCTTCTCAGCCCAGCCTGCCTCAGCGACCAAACTCGGTGAGTTCCTCAACTCAAGGCGAGGGTCCTCTGGACCCGAGCACAGCTGAAGCAATTGCCAAAGCAGTTCAGCATAATGATCCAACACAGCTTCATGGGATAGTCATGCCTACCATGAACTCATCAAAGCAGCTTTCCACGACATCCCTTAGCACCATTGCTGAGAGTACCTCAGACCCAGGGAACTCGACAGCTGATCTAGCTGCGCTCGATCAGGTGGCTGAGAAGCTCACTGAGTTGAGCGCTGCTCAGGCCAACTCACCATCTGGCAAGACAGACAGATCTTCCTTTGAGTTTGACATGCAGCAGGACCAGTATGCTAGCTCACCTGCTCAGGTCTCAGGTTTCCCCAGCTCAAAGCATCTAGCTCACTCTGGATCATCAGCCCGCAGCTCAAGCACTCAGGTTCAGCTTGAGTCAACCGCATTTGGCTCAGACATTCAGGTCTTAGATGAAGGAGACCTGTTTCCACAGACCTCCAGCAGTGGTGCAGAGCTGAGTCACCTCCATGACTCAGCCACTTCCAGCGCACCTCCTGAGTCAGCTGCAGACAGCTCAGCAAGTCAGACAGCAGATAGCTCGGCAAGTGAGGTTGCAGACAACAGTCGCTCAGATCAGGCTGTGAGCAAAGCCGAGTCTCCGTCTCCTCCTAGGAAAGGAGGCTTTTCCAGCCAGGATTCAGCGTTCTTTGCTCCAACCATACTGAAACCACGCAAGTCAGCTGATGGCGAGCAGTTGCAACCAAGCGGCCGAAAGCTGCATCAGATTCCCTCCAACTCGGAAATCCTCATCCATGTGTCCCCAGGCAACGGCCGCCAGACGCCCTTCACCTCAGGGCCATATTCCTCCACTGGCCCTGACCCCTGCCCCACCCTGCCATCATCCCCCACAGCAGCAGTCTCTGCCAGAGCTGCTGCAGCAGCTGCTGCAGCAGCTGCTGCAGCAGATGCATTGGCAGGCTCGCAGCCCCATGCCCTTTCAGATGGCCTCCCCCCACGGCCCTTCTCTCCCCCTGGCCCATCCCCTTTGGGTGAATCATCTGACCTGGAGCAGCGCAACTCCTCTTCTTCAGTCTTGTCACCCACATCCAAGCTGGCAGCTGACATTGGTCTGTTCTCACCTCGTCGATTACCGCCAAAGCTGCTGAACACAAGTAGGCATGGTGGGTTTGGGGATTCTCAGCGCTCTTCTGGGGATCTTGGACACCTGCAAGCCCGCAAGTCTGGGGATAGGCCCCGGCTCTCAGCTGAAAGGGGACCTCCAATCGTCAAGAAGCCCCTGTTCAGGGTAATTGCTGTACCTCCATTTGTTGGCAACAGCAAGTGCGAACGGCTGGTTCTGATTCTGTGATCTGCTGTGTTATCCTGCTTATCTGGACATGCAATAGCCGTGCACTGCTGAGTCCATCACATGCCTGGCAATATGCAGCTCATCATGATGATTTGGTTGCCCAGACTGTGCACATGCCTTGTATGTCAAACCATCAAGTTCAGGCAACAGCGCATTGTTCTGTCCTTGACTTTTTTGTCGGGTGTCTTGCAGGATGACTCATGCACATGGAGTCCTGAGCAGCTGCAGATGGCGGTGGGCTTCCCTCCAGAAGACTTTGCAGAAGAAGCTTCACTTGCACGTGCTGAAAGCGCTGAGTCCCCAGGTCAGATGCACTCTACTGCAACACTTACTCACTCACTCACTCTCTCTCTCACACTCTCTCTCTCTCTCTCTCTCTCTCATTGAACATATGGCTTCCCCTAGGGTTAGCTACACACGGTCCTGAGTAGCTCCCTGTATCTGTTCCTGTTTTGACATGTGCATATTTAACATCACTTGAGCATGCACTAGCGTTCCTGGCAACAGCCTCTATACCATACATATGTAGCAGCTGAACAAATGAGATCTTTGCAGGGGAAAACAGGCCATACCGTTGACATCTGTGGATGCTTTAGTGTGTTTTATACTGACTACTAGAAAGGTCATCTCTCCAGTGACTGTGTCCAATAAGCTGTTCGACCATGCAGAAGCCATGTTGAATTGCCTCTACGCACACTTTTGCATTTTTTGTGATCGTCAGTCACAAACCTGACATGATGTGTATCAAGTTGCAGCTGTTGCTTGCTGTGCAAACGATTTTTCAAAAACAAAACAACCACTTCACCATCAGTGGAGTCAGTCTTCTTAGAAGCAAATCAACGCTGAAAGCTGCGAGACAATAAAATGACGGTTTTGTGAGCATGCAGTGTGCATGCGTACTCAGGCCATGCAGCCTTACAAGGCTTTCCTGTAAGAGTGCTGATGATTTTCTTTGTTCATGAAAGATGTATGCACATTGTTCGAAATGTATCACTAGCAATGGCTGCCTCTAGCCTCATTATCCTGAGTGATGACCATGATCGAGTGTGTGCTGGCTACACAGGTGCCAGTGGCAGCAGCGGGCAGGACCCAGAGCCTACCTGGGTGGCCCGCCACCCCCTCAAGCTGCGCAGTGCGTACAGTGAAGTCACTGGCAGCGAGCCACCCTACACCACTTGCCACAGCAAGTTCCTGGGGACTGTCGACTACATGTGGTACACTCCAAATGTAAGCACGCTTTGCTAGCCCCATCGAAATCTATTGGCAAAGCATGCATTGTGTGAATGACTTTAGCGTTTTTTGCTGTTCCACACTGTTTGTGGCCGTGTTGCACCCATGTTGCACTGCATTGCTAGCAGTCTGCAGGCTGCACACAGTGCTTCGCCAGGTCTGGCCTAAGTCAAATGCACGTTGCCTGTGTCAGAGCGCTGAGCATGCATTGAGCTGTGAAACACCAGCAAGAGCTGACAACACTGCTGCCAGCCATGCATGCATGCATGAAATGATGTATGACTGCATCTGAAGCTGCCTGTCAGACCACCCTCGTTGCAACACCCTCGCAAGTGCGATGCAGAGAAAATGCTTTTGACCAAGCACCCGGTAAACAGCTCGGTTGGTGAAGCACAAGAGCTAGGCTAGCTGAACATTGGCCGTACACTAAGTCCCGCCCTAAGTCCAGGACTGTCAGTGTCACATCACGCATCTGAATGTGTGTAGCGTGTGTAGTGTCTGAACCTGTGTGATGCATGCAGGCTGATAAAGGCACCACTTTGCTGCCCACCAAGACCCTAGTTCCTCCCCCCCTGGAGCATCTATACTGCGGTCTTCCCTCCCCTGAGTGGCAGAGTGATCACATGTCGCTGGTCACAGACTTTAGCGTGCGGCGGCGTGTGTCCAAGAACTCTATCTTGTTGAGCGGCCTGCACAAAGAAGCCAACATGGTGCGAGCCAGAAGCAAACTGGTGGACTCAGAAGTGTTTGCAGCTGCCTTGGCTGCAGTCAACAGGGACAAGCCCGGATCCTAGATCTGGATCAGAGCGGATTATTTGGTTCCACAGCTAATGTGATTCACCTTTCCCGCCCTCCCAGATACATTTTTGCCTTTACTTTCTGTCTGACCAGTCTTGGCGCCAAAGAGTCTTTGATGGGGGAGCTGGTCGTTGTTTCCTTTTAAGACCTGCCCTTTGGGCGAAGCCTAAAGGGCAGCATCTAGGCTACTGGTCTGACAAAGAAAACACACAGGCGTTCAACAAAATTTGACGGCTTTCTCCTTCCAATGTTTGATATTGCTGTCTGACATATAGGTGCATGCGCAGTATGGTTCTGACTGTGGTGACATGACCCCGGCAAAGTCTGTATGTTGTTAGTGTATACACTGCTGTTGTGGTAGCTGTTGTCAACCAGGCAAGTCTTCTAGAGCATATGCGTTTCAGGAGAGGACATTGTGACTTTTAACAGGCATAGCATGGCCAAGTCTTTTGGCCTTCTTACATTTGCTTTGGCATTTTGACCACTGCAACAGAAGCTTAGCAAGGTACCTGCAAAATATATTCAGTAGGATATGGCATAATGGGTGGCTCTGACTGGCAGAGAACTTTTGTGGGGTTAGCTACAACAAATGAGGAACAGTGAGAGCTTAGCTTTTCTACATTCTTTGGAAATAGATAGGGTAAGCACCACATGGATGGCGCGATGCTTTATAGTGGCTTCGTTTTGAGTTGATTATGGTTATGGACTAGCTTGGATTATGATGCTGTGCGTACACACTTTCTTATTATACCTGCGCAGGCTTTGCTCTCTCATACAGTGCTGTACACACCAACAGTGACGAGTTGGTGTGTTTTTTTGGGAACAACAAGCTTCGGATGATGAATGCGATCTCAATTGTAAAGTTTGCGACTTGACACACAGCATAGTTGATGAAGTGTAGCGCACACCTTGGCGCATCAGAAGGATATACTACGCATATGAGAAACCCTTGCTCACCTGGCAAGCAACTCAGGGCAGGCTCAACGACATCCTGTTGAGAAAGGTGACGACAAGCATACAATGCATCCATAATCTCCATGTCTGGTAGGCATGTTTACAATGCAGGGTAAATGCGACGTGAGCTGTGTGTCACAAAAAGACAGCGGATCAAGTATGATTTGCTGCAGCAATAGCTGCTGTAATCGAAGAATCTGCAGCAAAATTCAGCATTGCCTTCTGAATGTTGCAATGCGCAAGTACACATCTTCGACAGGATGTATGCCTGTGTCACTCTAAGTGTTTTGACTACAAATGCTCCTGGAAGTTGCGCAAATACCACTCAATGTTTGCTGTCGTACACTTCATGCTGACTTCATTGGCTTCTAGTGTGACTCTTGTCCTGATACTGTTCTCTGCCATGAGCGCAGCTGATTCAATCAATGCCAGCAAACTAGGCACATGCACATCTGTTGCATTCACTTGATGCACTGGTCTGTCACTGACTTCACCCTTGTCATTTGCTAATATTGTACTGTTGTAAGGGGAGACATACTTCAAATGCTGCTTACCTGTCATTTGAGCCAAATGCCAGAGCTCTGGGGTGAAGACTTGCTGCCCTTGAACCACTGGAAACACTTCAACAACTGCTGCATTTGATGGCAGAAACACAAGATTGACTAAGTCTGAACCGGTAACCCCAACCAACACTGCTGCATCAGATACGGCATGAAGCTGATCAGCAAAAGACAAGTCACCAAAAGTCACCACAGTAGCGTTGAAGCCGCGATCCATCAGAGCTACAAGCAAGTCAGACACATTGTTCATGCGCCGGCTTTCTGTATTTCTGCGCTGGGCAACAACAATGCGCTTAGGGTCAGCACTCTGACTAGAGTCTATGCCATACCTGTGCTTCACTCCCCACGCTAGCTCAACAAAATTGCAGTCTAGACTCTTGTCAGTTTCATAGTAGTTTATATCAAATGGGAACCCACCTGGCAGTGAAAATCTGATCTTGTCAAAGGTACTAACTTTAGGAAGATCCTGCATAAACGTTAAGGTACCAAAAGCTTCCGCCAAACCTAGCCCATATGGTCCAATCCAATCATAAGATTCTGAACAGTCTATGATGAGGTTTAGCTCTCCCATCTTAATTCCTGTCTGCTTCATCCAAATGTAAATGAAGTAAAAGTGGATGTTTAGCTGATGTGTGGGGTTGGGGCCTGAAAGCCTCCCCATAAGAAGTGTTGTCCCTGAAAAGTGTATCTTGTCAGCAGCTGGCACCCGTGCCAATGCACTGTCCAACTTGGTCTGCCGCACACACCAAGGCCTACCATAATCTGCTGGTATGGGCTTATAAATGGCTGAGCACATGCTGTTAGCTGCAAGCAAGCTTGCAATTGTTGGCGTGGATGGCAGTCTTGCAGCCTTGCTTGCTTTGCGGTAAAAACATGTGTAGTTGAGCTGCTCATCATTCCTGACTGCTGTTGCGCAGCCTAGCTGTCTTTGGATGCTTTCATCATTAAAGTAGACCAAGTTCCTGGTCAGTTCCGACTTCTGGTTTTCTGTGGGCCTTTTGCCGAGCTGCCCCGCTGGCCCTGGGATGAATTGGGCCTTGCCAATTGCGTATGCGGATATGAGGCAGGTAAGCACAGTTGCCAGCAACACTGTCGAGGCCAGCCTGAGTCTCGTGTGTGCGTGCATGACTCAGGGCACCCACCCGCACCCTGGCATGGCTGTTCAGCGTGCGCAAAAGCGAACGCTACAAAATGAAGCAGCACCTGCACAAAAAAGTACGGCTTGCAAGGCTTGCTGTTGCTACGCCAGTGCGTTTTTGCAGCGCCAACATTGTTGTTTCGGTTCGTCTCGACACTGCTTGACATGCGTGCGCGGTCGTGACATAAGCTGGCCAAAGGAAGCTAGCGGCGCAAAGCAACTGTTCACACCCTCGCGCACTTGTACGCTCAGTAGTTACTACAAGCTTTGCACAGCTGCAGCTCTGCAGATCTACGGCAGCTCCAAGGTTCCAATCACGGATTTCCTACCTACACCAACGTGCAAACTATTTTTTGTTGGCATTTGGGCGTGTGCCGTCTCAAGGGCCGGAACCTACAGGACGCACCTCCGTCAGCTCCGGCGTCCAGCCGCGCGCGAGACCGCAGGCAGGACCAACATGATATTTGCAATCAACGAACAGCGGCAGTGCAGTCGAACAATACATTGAAGCCACACTAGCATTTTGAAAAGCTGCTTGGTATCTGATCAACGCATCGAACTCGTTCGTGCCGGACGAGGCGATGGCGTACCAAGGTGTTTTGAGAGCGTAACGGCAGACAAACTTGTCATGGAAGAAGAGACAGGTGTCCAAATCTACCACATGCAAAATGACTGTCCAATCCAATTAGTAGCGGCTTTCGATGTGGAACGCACAATCTCTGCCCAGATCTCTCCTGCCGGGAGCAGAAATTGCTTCTCGGACGACAGGACTTCCATTTGCTGGTTTCGAAACTGATTTCAGACTGCGGCTAGAAACGCCCAATCAAGCTGGGGATTGCACCCGCACAGCATGCTGTATTGAGGTTTCATGCAATGACTATGTATGATCGTGCATGAGTGCATCAGTGGTCAAGTAGGGAACCATGCTACGGTACCGTATTGCTTTGTAATGATCACCGTACCGTATCATGGTCTTCTCAGCTACACCTCCTGCATCGCAAAAATGCTTGTTTCCCGTTCACTTCACCGCTGAGAACTCCGGTCCAACTCATTGTCTCTGTTGAGCAAAACTGTCTGCATCTCTGGCCGAAAGCTCCCGATTTGAGCCATCGTCCGTGCCCATGGAATAAAAGAACTCACGCAAAAGCGGTCGCCCACCAGGTCGCCGATGCACGTACATGACGCAAGATTCCCATGGAAATGTCATACGAAAGCCCTTGTCGCCGTTCAAGGTGCAAAAGCTGACTGTGGGAAACGTCAGCTTCTGATCAGCAGAACAGCCTGCTTGGACAGCCTAAACGTCTCACTGGCACTATCTCGAAGCAGCCTCACCCAGCTGACGGCATGGATAATCCCCACAGTCCTGTGCCTCACGACCAACACCGATCACCTGTTCGCTACCAGATCAAGACTAGCAAACAGAGTCCACAGGAGCTGAAATGCTTGCGGAGGACACCTCTCAAGGATGCTGTGCTTGTGCTGGCACCCACTTGTGTTGCAAAGATAGAAGGGAAGTTCAACTTCAACAAAGCCTGCAGTGTCATTTGAAGTCTTCAGCAAGAAAACAAAGGATGAGTCGGTGATTCTCCTGATAGCCCTTGTGGACCATCAAGTTTGGTCTGCTTGATGATTTCAAGAGAGCACTGCGTGGTGCAAGGCGCACGTAAGTCATTTTGTCTGTTGTGCTCCCTACATGTCTCCTTTTCGGCTGCTGTGCTTGGATTGTGTTTGTTTCCTACATGGGCTGCTTGAGCTGAAAGTGTATGGCATAACTTGGAACAAAGCATGTAGCACATGTCAGCACAGGTGGTCCAGGCACTTCTATCAAAGATACCATGTTAAGTAGCATGATCTGTAGCAGCATTCAGAAACAGAATTGCACAGCATGCTACTCAGCGGCACAACATCCATGGGATAATTGCTTGCTTCAGTACTGAAGTAGTTGCTTGCTTCAGTACTGAACTAGTTGTTTGCAGAGACAGAGTGCTTTAGCGCTGGTATGTTGTAAAGGCATTGGTGAATTGCCTGAAGGCCATATCTAAGTGGGCTGAGTGGTTTTGGATTAGCTTCTCCAGCTGTTCCACCTTAGCTAGCAAGGCATGTATGGTGTCTAAGGCATTGCATGATGGTGGTTTCGGAGCTTGCTCACGCTCTTTTTCTTTTCCCATGTTTTATGCTGAGGTGCGCAAGCATAGCCAGGGGCAGCACGATTTTGCTGCCCAGTGTGACTGTTGTCGCTGCTCCAACGTGAGGCAAAAGGTCGTTCAACCTGTTCGCCAGCGACACCTGAGCAGCAAACGTGTGAGGAAATCTACGTGCGCAGCGACCCTCTTTGTGGCTGCACGCCCGTCAAGAAGCCTATCAGGGTCTGCCAAATGGCAAAGATTGCGAGCGTGCAGTTTACCGCTGTCACTGCAGCTGCAGACCAGCTGAACTTCCTCCTTTGTCAACAGCAGGCGGAGCTACTTCAAGTAATCTTGAGTACTAAGCGTCTTACAGTTGTCGGCTTGCTAGTTCCTGATGCGTAGTGCGCGCTGCACTATGGTCACATACATTTGGGTTGCAGGCAAACAAAGATGTCAAACATCAAGCAGATCAGCTTGAAGCAGAAAAGCAGCAGATGACTGCAGCAAACGTAAATGGTGATGACCTTCTGTATCTGAATGTAGCTGGTCACTACATCTCTGCCAAGAGGTCAACTTTGACTCAGGCAAGTTGAACTTTGCGCTGGCATCCACTGTTGCTGCACCTGACCCAACCATGTGACTTGACATGCTGTTGCACATTCGGATTTTCAGCTGTTGACAAAATGACGTCACACAGCTTTGCAAGCTTTGCAGGTGTTTCTGCAAATTGCAAAGCCAGTATAGCTCATGCCCTCAGCCCATGTATGGTTGCAAGGCTGGTATACCGCATGCCCTCGGCCCATGTATTAGAGCAAGAACCTTGAGATGCTTCCATGCAATTTGCAGAAGCTATCAGACCTGTCATATACCCTATGCATGTGCAACTGTTGCAGTCACTCTGCATATCTACCTTGTTGCAGCAGATGCTGAACAAAAACCTCAACATGTTCTGGCCACCTGCTGTGTACATGACTGTATCTGCCGTGTATGACATAGCTTCTCGTTCTGGTCACAATGTTAAAACATGGTAGATGCTGTATGCTCATGCTGACAATACATACTTGAAAGAATTTTGTGCCAACAGCTGTATTTATAGATTTTGTCAGCTGTGCAGATTGCTGCTTATGATTGATGATGATATTTAGGTGAAGGAGTCGCTACTGGCAGCCATGTTCAGTGGTCGCTGGGAGTCTTCCCACACATACGACTCTGAAGGCCGCATCTTTCTGGACTACAGACCAGTCTGCTTTCAGAAAATTGTGAACTATCTGCGGCGCCGTGTGCTCCTCAATGCAAGGGGAGACAGCCCACGCACTGCTGAGTTCCAATGTTTGGGCCCCAACGATGAACAGGAGTGTCAATGTCATGATCTCATAGACTATCTGGGTTTGACACAGTACATGGGCTTTGTGAAGATTAGATCGCTGCCAGATGGAGGTATATGACCTTGACGCCTCAAGTACAAGAGCATCACCACTCTTTGGTGGCTCTGAGCTATTGCAAGGATGTTGAAGTGACATAGCAGCGATGCAACTGTTTGCATTCAGCAGTGCATGCCCAGTCCTTGCCTTCAAATCACCCAAACTTTGAGGCTTTCAACATTCTCCTGATACACAGCACGCATCGCAGCCCCCACAGATTTTCTTGGAGCACTGATATAGCATAGCATCAAAGCAGACCTGCCTGTCATTGGATTGAGCATGTGTGCATATGTTCAGACTACACCATGCCTGCTCAGCGGGCGTGTTGCTACAGGGAATGCAAAGGAAGTCAACAAAGATGAGAACCTAGACAACCAAGTCGGCACTCTGATCCCAGCAAGAGATGTTGAGCTGGTAATGACACAAGCAGATGTATGCCGCTGCCAGGCTATCAAATCTCTCACGGTCAACCAGAGAGATATTGTTAGCGCCATCATGCAGCTTACTATGTAAGCAATGCTCTACCCAGAGGCCTGGAATAGTAGAGATGGAGGCTGATGACCTGAGACAGGATCATGAGTTAATGTGAGGAGCATCAAGCAACACCTGTATCATTACGGATGGGTTAAGTGATGTATGCTATTTCCTCTGAAACGCTGTGTCCGCAGCAGTGCCCTTCTCCTCTGCATGCTGTATGCAGCTACATATTAGTACCTGCATAGAGTCCAGTCGTAAAGCTTAGTCACAGAGCCCACTCGTAGAGCCCAGTCATAGAGCCCAGTCGTGAAGCTCAGTCATAAAGCAAGCTTGCTTGTCCCAGTGTGACAATCCACACTCAGCTACAATGTTGTAGCACATGTCATACATACATCCCTCGCTTGGTCAAGCCATACGTGCAGGTGTCAAGCCATACATGCAGGTGTCAAGCTGCAGCTGATGCTCAAAACACTTCTGCTGTGTATGACAAGCGTTAATGGTCAGCACTGCTATCTGCATCCTAAATCTATCTGGCTTCTGAGTGTCTGTCTGCGTACAGCTTTCAGATTACCATCAAGATTGTTTGTGGTCTATTTGTCGGCTATTCTACAGTCATCACTGATGCTGCATTCTGTTCAGAGCAGTAATGCAAAGCTATTAACCATGAGGTCAGCAAGCTGAGACTTATGTGTGTTGCTGCTGTTCCCTCGCAGCTGCAACTGCACAGCCTACATATTACATCACTGTACAGCGTGATGCAATGTAGCGCTTGAAGTCTTTCCATCGTGCAACTATATTGGGCACAACGCACAACAAGCTTGCTAGACAACGAGTACACAGTTGCCGTGTTGCCACAGCTCCAGTGCAGCAGCAGCGGACCAAGGTATATGTTTATGGATGTACATGTCTACAACACAAAGAATATGCTGAATTTTGCTCTCTCTCACCAGGCTTGTCTACAGTTCAAGTAGGTTTCATGCACCACAAGTACGCTACAACAGGTGTGCTCCTGACACATGTCCCAAACCAATTTCAGACATGAGTCACCCTCAGAACGCAGAGAAGTACTCAACAGTACCAGCTGGGAGCTGATTACCCCGTCATATAAGACTTGCGTCAAGTGTTGTGCAGATGCGTAACACCCGAAAAAGTTACGCAGGTTCATAGCTGCTACAAGAAAATATGGCGGCACTTATAGCAGTTGCCGCAGCAACTGACGTCAATGCAGCGGTGTGAGTTGACTTCTCGTAGGTCCTCATGCAAGGCGCTGGGTATTTAATTCCAAACAATTGGGAGGAACGCCTGTCTGGAAACAGGCAGGTGAGTTCTCCGCTAAACAACTAATGCATAACGCAAACTAATGCATAACGCAAAAACCAAGTCATCAGAATTTAGAAAGAAAAAGAAAAGAACATAGTAGCACCGGTGCGGCACTTTTCAATTCTCGGTGCGGCGGTGCGCGCACCGGGTGTGGTCTCGGCCCGACAGGTGTGCGCACGCGGTGCGGGGTTATACTGATTAGTAAACCGTAACATGCAGGTAACAGCCTCAGGCTACAGGTCGTAAAAAGTGCTGTAAACATGGTCGGAAGTTGAACTCGAAGACAGAGCTATCGCGGCTGCGGTCTGCCAGCCAGACTGCTGTTTGCATGGCTCTGCGCCTGTGTAAGCCAGCTAAACGCCATGTAACTGCCGCACCCACGCAAAACATCGCACCCACGCAAAAAGCCCGTGCGACAGTGTGCGCACCCGGTGCGCAGTGTTGTGCCGCAGTACGCTCGACGAAATCCTTCTGCTGTGTGATGCGGCGAGTTACACTGTGTTGTTGAAACTCAGAGTGGTGCCATACGACGTCTTTCATTGCGGGCATTCCAATTCAGCAAAGAAAGTTTTTTCCCCAAATATTTTATTTCTGGTTTGTTTGAGAGGGAAGTACTTATAAATCAGCAAGTATAGTATCAAATAATAACTTAATGAATTATTTCAAATGAATAAATACCACAAAATATTCAACCGCAGTACCCGCAGAACGGGGGGTCCTTCGCCGCGTACTGCGCCACGCGTACTGCGGACTGCGGGTACTGCGGACTGCGGACCTGCGGCACAACACTGCCGGTGCGGTACCGCACCCGCACCCGCACCCGCACCCGCACGAGTGCAACTATGGAAAACAAAAGTTTACGCTT
>JAABUP010008342.1_pt1 | contig 13271 bp, 10 predicted proteins | sample 5559201 | NCBI WGS metagenome assembly JAABUP01 (sample SAMN10711887, study PRJNA513373) | rock metagenome | isolation source: Antarctica rocks | place: Antarctica | reverse complement strand
TTCATACAAGACAAGATCAGCAAATACCAAGATGCAAGGAACTATCCAGCCGCCAACAGTACAGCTGTCGTGAGCGTGCACCTCTCCTCTGGCACCCTCTCCGCTAGAACAGCCATAGCATCGGCGCGAGACGCCAACAGCACTAAGAAACTCGACGGAGGCAACAAAGGTATAACAGGATGGATCTCGGAAGTAGCGTGGAGAGATTTCTATAAGCACGTCCTCGCTCACTGGCCACACGTATGCATGAACAAGCCCTTCAAGCCAGAATACACCAACATACAATGGGAATACAACAATGAGCTTTTCGAAAAGTGGACTGCCGGTCAAACAGGCTACCCCTTCATCGACGCCGCCATGCGCCAGCTCAATCACACAGGCTACATGCATAACCGGGCCCGCATGGCCGTCGCCTCATTCTTAGCCAAAGACCTCCTCATCGACTGGCGGATGGGCGAACGATATTTTATGGAACATCTCATCGACGGCGATTTTGCTTCCAACAATGGCGGATGGGGGTTCAGCGCAAGCACGGGCGTGGATCCGCAGCCGTATTTTAGGATCTTTAATCCGCTGTTGCAGAGTGAGAAATACGATGAGAATGGGGACTGTATCAGAAAATGGGTGCCGGAGTTGGCGCATGTGCAGGGGAAGGCGATTCATGATCCGCATGGGAAGGGGGCTAAAGGTATTAAGGGTTATCCAAAGATGTGCGTGGATCATAAAGAGGGTAGGAATGCCGCGTTGGCTAGGTATAAGGAGGGATTGGGAAGGAATACGGCTTGACTGTTTTTTCAGCACTTAGGGGCCAGCTTTTATATCAGTCTAACATAGCGAGATACCAGTGTACAATTAGGAGTCAACGTTTTCGCAGAAATCTGTGTCATTCCAAGCATCCCTCAGAGTACTAGATTTCCCGCCCGTATCTGTGGCAAGCTCAATAGCTCAACGAGCTTGTCTCTTCATAGGCGAGATGCCAGCTTCACGTTTACCGTTCCACCGGCCAGATGTCATCTGCGGCCTATTCAGCGTTTTCAGATCCCATTGTGATAAGGAAAATGAAAGGTGAGGAAAGACGATCCTGCCCACATCAGGGCCGGTTCGCGCTTTCTGCTCTTTTGGAGGCCGGGGGATAGGAGAACATGAGAGGGGGCGTTGAAATAAAAGACTGAAGCGTAGTAGGGACATATGACAAGCCAGAAAGGAGAGAGGTCACTCACTCCTTTTTTGATTGAGCTGAACATGATAGGAGAACGCCTTGAGAAAAGCATATCAATCTTCTTCTCGCATTATGCAATCTTCATACAACTTGGCTGAAAAATGGAGAGTGCTCGTAGAGAATACTGCGGTGAGAAGGCCACATAAGCATGCATGTTGAGGCTCTTCTGGGAAACTTCACACAGCTCATGTAGTTGTAGTAGCAAGGATCAAGAAGAAGCGCATGAAGTCTTGATTTGATCCGCCGGTGAACATTTCGCCAATGTCTGAGTCATGGAAGGTAAGACCGAAAACTCAATGGTTAACAGTAAGGTACCTTAATGCTGACCAATCCGGACTATGCTAGGCCCGGCTCTCCGTCCCAAACTCCGTTTCTTAACTGCGAATCACCGCAGAACTTCGTTACGAGGAACGTCAAATCTCGATCTCCAAGAACCTGGCTAGATATATAATACCCTACGTCCTCCCCACCACAGCCATCTCAAAACCCCCAAACACACCATAGCACTCATTCTACAGCCATGCCCAACCGCTTCGCCGAAGCCCACAAGGGCGATAATCTCTCTGGCCCGGGTGACTCTCGCCCCACCGCCCTCCAAATCATCCAAGACGAAGGTCTCACCGGCAAAATGACCGACAAAGTCTTCCTCGTCACCGGCGCCAGCGCCGGCATTGGCGTCGAAACCGCACGAGCCCTCGCCTCCACCGGCGGAAAAGTCTTCCTCACAGTCCGCGACCTCAAAAAAGGCGAAGCAGCATGCCACTCCTTCCTCGAACCCAACCGCGTCGAGCTCATCCAAATGGACAATACCTCCCTCGCCAGCGTCCGGGCCGCAGCCGAGACATTCCTCAGCAAGAGCAAGAGACTGAACGTGCTGGTGAACAACGCCGGGATAATGGCCACGCCATACAGCAAAACGGCCGACGGCTTCGAAAGCCAATTCGCCACCAACCACCTCGCCCACTTCCTCCTCTTCAACCTACTAAAACCCACCCTCCTCTCCTCCTCAACCCCCACCTTCCACTCCCGCGTCATCAACGTCTCCTCCTCCGGCCACATGGCCGGCGAAGTCCAATTCACCTCCTACGACTTCTCCAACGGAACAACCTACACCCCCTGGGCCGGCTACGGCCAATCCAAAACCGCAAACATCTACATGGCCAACGAAATTACCACCCGCTACTCCCCCAACGGTCTCCACGGCATCTCCCTCATGCCCGGCGGCATCTGGACCGGGTTGCAGAAATACGTGTCCGAGGAGAAGATGAAGGAGTGGAAAGCGACGCCGGGGGTGGATAAGTTTATGAAGAGTACGGAGCAAGGGGCTGCGACGACGGTGTTGGCGGCTGTTGGGGGGGAGTTTGAGGGCGTAGGGAGGGTGTATTTGGAGAATTGTAGTGTGGCGGGGCAGACGGTGACGGGGATGGAGGGGTGGGTGCCGCATGCTTTTGATAGGGAGAAAGAGGGGAGATTGTGGAGGGATTCGTTGGAGATGGTGGGGTTGAAGGATGAATAACATACACTCCTTGTAGAAAACGGAATGAGAACATTAAGCACTCATTTTTCCAATCGCATTTTCCTAACATCTAGTCACTTGTCGTGTTTGGGAAAGCGGCCTTTTTCCGATGATGCTCACGACGGAAGGTGTCAATATCAAAATCGTTTGTTTGAGAATCTGATTAGTACATCCGTTGAGCTAAAAGTCTGCCACAGACGATTTTGCTATACTTAGGTCTAGTCGAGCTGTCACGACGAAAACATGAGACATGATGGTGACTAGGTAGTTTATTCCATTCGCAAGCTTGCCATTTCCTATCCTATCCTATGCTATCTTCCTTTGGGTATCGAACGCCATGATATGCCCATCCCTTCGGATTGCTAATGCCGCCAACAGCATCCGCCATTAATTCTCCACGCCCTCAGGGCGCAGGCGCACTCTTACTCTCAACCTCCTTCCCCTTCCCCTTCCCCTTCCCCTTCCCCCCATCCTCCACCCCCTCCTCATCCTCCGGCACCACAATCCTAACCTTCTTCCCCCCACTCACACTCCTCCCCGCAGCCGCCAATCCCAGCACTCCCCCTCCAACATTCAACCCCCTCCCCTCTCCCATCAACCCCCTCGCCCTCTGCGCCGCCGCACTCTCCGGCACCTTCCACTGATCCTTCTTCACACCAGCCGGTTTCTTCGCCTCCCGCTCTTTCTCCAACTTAGCCATAATCTCATCTCGTCGCCTGCCCGGCACGCAGTCACACAAGCACCCAAGAGTAGGGCACGCGCCCTCGCTCTTTTCCGTCTCCCAAAAGATGCTGAGACAGGCCATGTGGCCTCCATGGCCGCAGTCCTGGCACCAGATCCACATGCCATTCGCTCCCCTATTGTCTGTCTCCCGAGATATACCCTTAGCGTCAGGACGCGAGATCGGGCCCGCACCATTGCAGACGGGACAGTCGCCCCAGCGCTCATTGCAACGCTCGCAGCGCCCAGGCGTGTTACCTTCATTACGCTTCTGACAAGTAGTGCACCAGGCCTTTCCTGACGTGATACCGTAGAGGCCATACTCTGCCACCTCAGGGTATTCCTCGCCGGCTGACTTGCGGAGCTCGGCGGCCTGCACGACGCATCCGAGGTCAATGAGTTGGCGGTGATATTGGAGGTAGATCCGCACTACGCGTTCGTAGGGGATAGAATGGTGGAGCCAGCGACCGAGGTGGAGGAGGAGCCAGGTAGGGAGCTGTGCGTCGTACAACTTGTAAGTGTGAAAATCGATGACTGGCTCGAACATTTTGGATGCAGCCCAGGGGAGGAGATCGTCAGGCTCCTGCTCGGGTGGTATGTAATCCTCGAGGATGTACTTATGGGATTCGTCAGACGCATCCTCTTCTGTAGGCTCTAGGAGAGGCTCGGCTTGGCGATCCCATTCTTCAATGTCTTCCCGGTGAATAATAGGTTGCTGAAAGGTGACCGGACGATAGTTTGACTGAGACTCCAGCGATTCGACAATTTTGTCCTCCTCCATTTCTTTCAAAGCCTGAATCATTTTTGGTGGCGAAGCTAGATTACGCACTGAAGAGCGTAGCTGTGCTTCATCATCGAACACTAACGCGCTAGCTTCCTGTCCTTGGTCATTATGATCCACGGGCTCTTGAACGGCCCCTGTGTGTTCTGGCGACGATGTAGATTGCTGAGAATCTTGAGTGCTCTTAAAAGAACTCATAGCTGACTGTGCACCGTGAGAGCTGTCTGTAGAAGCAGAGAACATCTGAAAGCTTTCATTTGAATCGTGACGATCAGTCCTAGGAACGTCGAGACCCGGGCTGTTCAAATGGATTGGATCATCCAATCGAAGCAAGGGTCGCGGAACAGCTCGGTAGTTATGCATTTCTGCTCGACGCTCAGCCATTTGGCGATTCACGTCAGATAAACGCTCATCTTTGGGTGCCTCGTGGGTCTTCTGCTCGGGCGAAACATCGTTCTCAGAGGCTGAGCGGGAATCGTCTTGTCTATTCTGGGAGCGACTGCTTTCCTTGCTTGCAGAATTTGGACTTGTCAACTTAGCTAATTCTGAGAATCCCGCCGCAGGTTTCACAGGCTGCTTGTTCCACTTCGCGTCAGGTAGTTGCAGAGACTCCACGACTGAAGATGCAGATGGCGCTATGGCGGAGTCGGGAATAGGTCTGGCGAGTGGGGTTGTCATGTTAGACGCGTTCTCGATGATGCTTGAAGCTTTATCGCTCGCTCTCAGCAGGTCGTTGTCCAGGGTAGACTCTATACTCCCTTGGTTCTTAGTGTGATCAGCTGCCTCTGTAGATCGTGGAGATGCATGTTTGGAAAACGTTTCCGATACAGCAGCTTGCATACGACGTTGGTAGTTTAGTTCGGCTCTTGCCTTCAATTCTCTGTCTATGGCAAGCGCCAGGATCTTCAAGCTCTGTGCGAGTCGATATTGGCCAGTACGAGCAGCAAGAGTCGAGTTATGCAGTAAAGCCTCGCCAAGTACGACGTGCAGGTTACATTCTGTGTCCCTTGTAGGATTTGGAGGTATCTCAGGTATTCTATAATTTCGTGCTAGGAATCGGAAAGCAGGTGCATCGAAAAGGCCCTTGACGTAGCCTATGCCTGCCACTTGCGATGGCCGATGCATTTTATTTGCCCGTAGGCTCTCACCAAGATTTGCAACAGGTCCAGTGGAACTGCCAGACGGAGGCGTCCCGGTCGATGATCTCTTCGACCTCATCGAGCTAGACTGGTTGCGTTGACGAGTCTTGAATGAAGAACTAAGAAGACCCGGTTCTTCAGAACTCCCTTGCCCCGTACTAAGGCTGTCCCTCGCCCTTTCATCAGTAATGCCATTATACTGGTTCTGTTGATCAAAATCATCCAACACGTCCTCGAATGAGGTTCGTCGCCGTTCTCTCTTCTGCAGCCAGAACAATATCCTGCCATCTGCAGCGATAGCCAAACCATTAGGACTTCGGCGATTCATTGTCTTTGGTAGGAAGTTAATGTCTGTCTGTGTGAACATGCCAGCTGACTCTACAGACCAAAGAAGATTCTCAGAATGCCATAAGAGCCCTGAGGCGGGAGTCTCATAACGATCTAAAGTACGGAAAGGTACATGCGGCCGACGAAAATCCCAGATATGTATTTTAGGCTCAAGCTGATCATAAGATGTTGCGATTTGTGTGCACTGCCACCTTGTCTGATTATGTTTTCCAGACGACCAGCAAGGTGGCCGCCACCGCACATTGAAGATGGCTTGCGGTGCTCGGATTTCCCACAAGTGTTTTTTCCTACGGTCTGAAGAAGAAAAATCCCAAACCTTTATGTTCTTGTCTGCTCCAGCACTTACAAGATGTTTTCCATCTGGATGCCAATCAATTGCATGACATGGTTGATATTCGTGAGCGTTTACTTTTAGCAGTGGAGTTTTGTCATTTCGAATATCCCAGCGTTGGATCACTCCATTGTCAGCTCCTAATGCGAATATCATACCATCAACAGGAGACCATCTCAAGTCTCTAATACCTTCGCTATTGCCAGAGAATTTGCGGCGACTATGGCAATTCATCACGTTACGATCGCCAGAAAGGTCCCGCAAGTCCCACAGCCGGACTGTCCCATCTTGGCTCCCCGAGAGCATCAATTGCCCTTGATAAGGGTTGAAGGCCAGTCGATGCACTTGGCGACTGTGTTCATGCAGCCGGGCCACTTCCAATCCTGGTCGATTAATGTCGTATATCACAATGTGTCCGTTGGTAGTGGCCGTTGCAATATTCGTACTGCACTGCCCATGTGACCACTTGACATCATTTGCCGCCCATTGGTCTTTATGTATGGAAGCACTTGAATTTCCAGAGGCTTCGTGAGTCGCCGCATAGGCGATAATGCTCGTTCGGAGGTTTACGTCTTCAGCGCATGCGGCGTCTGAAACCTGAATCGTTTTGAGGATGTTGCGGCCTGCCAAGACTGCATGGGTGTGATCTGGAGAGATGTCAAGAGCGGCAATCGGAATACCGGTCTTGTGCGACGTGCTTCTCGAAGCAATCGGGCTACGTTCAACGTCAGCTTGGGTCTCGTTGCTTCCTTGGGGGACCTCGGGGACCTTTGGGAGTATAGATAACGAACGTAGGGAAGGCTTGGGTGCCCACCTTGAGCTTCTCAGCACGCTCAACCGGGATGGTCTGGGCTCACTCGCGCGGTGGCCAGTAATACTCGTTGGGCGAGGGCCATAGCCAAATGGCTGCGCGACTCGGGCGAGGGCATTCGCCACGAAGCCTTGCCGTTCGGGAGGGAGTGGAGGAGCGGGAGGAGGCGAGGGAGCCTTTGCATCGCCATGCGGATGATTCGACATTGGGAGTCAGGCCCAGTCAGGCCGAGTCGCAGAGGAGCAGCTTTGGACAGCCCGAAGGCCCCGCCATCTGTACGAGCAAGTCAGCCACCGAGTGGATCTCGCTGCGAGGTTAGATCTGGGGCAGATGCGACGTCCATACGCACCAGATAATTGTCGCAGTTGCAGACCGCCTCGAGCAGCTGTCGTCAACGGAGCGGCCTTTAAGAGGTTAATGCAGCAGATGTCACGGGCAGTAGGTGCAGCGACTACAGAGACCTTGCAGTAGCCGGGAATCGCTAAGAGGCCCTTCAGGGCCTTGGCAGCATTATCGAAGCCGCCGGGCGACGGACTCGAGGCAGGTGGGAGGTAGTAGTCGAGGTAGTGTAGTGGAGGGGTGCTGTTTAGCTGCTTGGAGTATGGGGAGGATGTTAGGCGACCGTTGGTGGTATCTGGTGCGGCTTAGGCACGTTAGGGCATCGACTCTCGCCTTCAAACTTCTCATGTGGCGGAGATCAGTGGGAGATCATTGGGAGAGCAGCTGCCGGGGACTCGGGTTCGCAGCCAGCTTATAGTGTGGCCAGTGGTGCTATTGTGCGATTCAAAGTCAGAACGAGCGGGAAGGATCTCGTGCACAGAGAGAGTAGGTCCCACATCTTCAAGTACCGTCGACTGGCTAGTGGTCGTGGTCGCTGTGCAGTACCTTGGCAGGTGCTGAGGTCCTCACGCGACTCGAGACCACTTCGTTCTTTCTTCTTCTCTTTCTGATCCCGTCACCATCACCCGCGCCTCCAATCATAAATATTCGCCGGCATCGATATCATGGCCGTATCCTAACTAGAACTACTTCTACTCCTCGTACATCTCGAGGCGGGGCGTTCAGGTGCTTCTCCTCGTTCACAGTCACTCGCTATCAGAATGACCTCTTACTTGTCAGGCATGGCTAGACCATGGGTTTCTAATCAATTCGCCCAGAACATCCTAATCTATGTTCGTTATTCTTATCCCGTTATTCTCCTTGTGTTTTTCCTTGCCGCCACAACGACCCACGCGGTCGTGACTGCCTCCAAAGATGAGCTGGTCCAGCCCATGCCCGACCAGACCGGGCCTGGAGGAAAGCCACTACCACGCACCCTTTCACCGGGAGCAAAGAAAAAGACGCAGCAGACCATTGACTTCAGCCCCACCAGGAAGCTCTTCTTCGGCTGGATCTCCGTGGCTGCCATACTGACCTTTTTGGGAGATGCGGTGATTATCATGGTACATGCCTTAATGGACAAGGAGAACCATTGGTGGTGCGGGCAATCTGCAGTGGTGCGTCGAACGCGGCTTCTCCTCATGTAAGAACCTGGCTAAGCTGACATTATCATGCTAGATCTACATTGCTGGCTCATTCTTCGTTTACCTGCTACTCCTGATTTCCATCGTTGACACCAAACCATCTCCTACCGCAGTGCAGTTCTCTACTTGGATCGTGGGGCTTGTCTTGGAGTTCATGCTTCTGGGTGCCTCTCTAGCAATATACACGTCAAAACACCGAGAGCCAAAGGCAGGCGGCGGCGGTGACGGTCGACTCAGAAAAGGCGTTACCACCTGGGAAATCCTCGAGATCGTCATCAATGTCCTCCGCATCTTATTCCTTTTCGCCTTGGTCTTCCTCTACGCCTTATTTGCCCTGCTACGGTGGTCGAAGGCACAAGCCAAGATCTCGGGAGAAAATGGGACCTCAGCGGAGACGACAAGACTACTCAACGGAGGGAATGGAAACTCAAACGGCCACGGGTATGGTGGTGTCCCTCAAAGCCAGGCTAAACCAGATGGTTCTCAGGATGACGATCCGGGCTGGGTGCGGAAAGACAAAATACCTACGAAGAGCTGGTGGGAGTACCTCCGCGGCTACACACTGTTTTTTCCCTATCTTTGGCCGGCAAAGTCCCTGCGCTTGCAAGTTTCGGTTTTCATCTGCGTTCTCCTTGTTGCAGCCCAAAGAGGAGTCAATGTCTTAGTTCCATTACAGGCAGGGAAGATTACAAATACTCTTGCAACGGAAGAAAGATCTAGCGGAGGACTACCCTGGGGCCAAATTTGTCTCTTTATCCTGTATCGATTCATGCAAGGATCGAGCGGAATACTCGGTGCTGCCCGGTCAACTCTATGGATCCCCATAAGCCAATATTCGTTCAGGGAACTCTCGACTGCCTCGTTCGAGCATGTACATGGGCTCAGTTTGGATTTCCATCTTGGCAAGAAGACTGGGGAGGTCATATCTGCTCTAAGTAAAGGGAACAGCATCAACACGTTTCTTGAACAGATTACCTTCCAACTTGGTCCTATGCTCATCGATCTGGTAGTAGCGTTCATTTACTTTCTTATAGAATTCGATGCCTACTTCGCACTCGTCATTGCTATTGTAACCTGCGTTTACATTTACGCCACGATTCGTCTGGCACAATGGCGGGTTAATGTTCGGCGGGAGATGACCAACTTTGATCGACAACAGGAAGCTGTAAAGTATGAAGACTCATTTACAGCTCTGCTTTTTTTCGTACTAACGAGAGAGCAGGACTGATTCTCTCGTCTCCTACGAAAGCGTCAAATATTTTAATGCCGAGACGTACGAGTTCAAACGATTCCGTGGAGCAGTTGGAGACATGCAGAGGTCCGAGTATACACTGCTTGTATCCCTTAACATCATGAATATCGTCCAGAATCTTGTGTTCACTCTTGGACTTATGATCACATGTTTCATCGCAGCTTACCAGGTCACAGTTGGTCAGCGTCGGGTTGGAGATTTTGTGGCGCTTTTGACTTATATGGCCCAACTCCAAGCTCCACTCAACTTTTTTGGCACTTTCTACCGTAGTGTTCAAATGGCAATGATCAATTCAGAGCGCCTATTGGAGTTGTTCAAGGAGCGTCCAACGGTCGTGGACGAACCGAATGCGCAAGAGTTGCCCACCTGCCAAGGGGAAGTACGTTTCAATGATGTCAAGTTTTCCTACGATCCTCGAAAACCTGCATTGAACGGGCTGGATTTTCAATGCCGTCCTGGAACTACGACTGCGCTTGTAGGAGAGTCCGGTGGGGGTAAATCGACCGTGTTTCGACTACTCTTCCGCTTTTATAATTTAGGCGGAGGAAGCATTCAAATTGACGGGCACGACGTAAAGGACATTACCATCGATTCCCTACGGCGCCATGTTGGCGTAGTGCCTCAAGATACTGTGCTGTTCAACGAGACCCTCATGTACAACCTTAAATACGCCAGACCCTCCGCCACTGACGAGGAGGTTCATGACGCTTGCCGTGCCGCCAGCATACATGAGAAGATTCTCAATTTCCCTGACGGTTACAAGACTAGGGTTGGAGAACGTGGACTCAAACTGTCCGGCGGAGAGAAGCAACGCGTGGCTATTGCGAGAACAATCCTGAAGGATCCAAGGATTATCCTCCTGGATGAAGCCACTGCCGCCCTTGACACCGAGACCGAACAGCACATTCAGCTTGCACTTGATAAGCTTTCTCAGGGCCGAACCACCCTTGTCATTGCCCACCGCCTCTCCACTATCACCACGGCCGATCAGATCTTGGTGCTGCACGCAGGGAAAGTCGCAGAGAGTGGCAGTCACGAAGACTTACTTGCATTGAAAGGTCGCTATGCGAGCATGTGGCGCAAGCAAATTCGAGCGCAGCAGGCTGCTGAGCAAGCAAAGGAACTCTCTGACAAAGCCGAGCGTCTTCGTAAGGAAGTCCGCGGCGACGAGAGCGCAAGCCAGAGCGAAGATGAGAGGAATAGCGGAAACGAACGTGGGCGCACTGCTCGCGGGCCAGTGAGGTCCGGCACCGATGATGACGCTGGTCCTTCCATGCCTCACGGTCATCCTCACGGTCATCCTTGATGCTTGGACATCCCCCACGTCCACCTTGGACATACGGACGATGGTTTTTCAGTACATACACAAAGATTTCGGTTTTTAGACAAAAGCGAGCAAGGAGTTTGGCTTTTATGACTGATGATGCTACGGCTCATGGCACGGTGCTCTTACAATTAGAGCAAGACGGTCTTCGACGAAAGTAATTTTTTCATTTGATACCAAGGGGTGGATTAATACAATCTCGGTTGCGCGTATGGAGCTTTACAGGGGAGTCGCACATACAAAAGACTATGCCTTCACTGGCTGTGACAGGAAAGATACGGCGTCTTCGATCGCTATGGCGGATGTCTAATGGACTGACTAAAAGGCAGAGGTTCCATTCATTATCGCTAGCGTGACTTAGGTATACATGAAGGCAGAAATTCGAACTACGCCTTTATTTCCCGTGAATACTTTCTCCAACCCAAATGCATGCTAAATTTCCAGGTTCAAATTCAAATTCACACAGTGGAAGTGTGTACAGCAAGTGATCTCTGACCATTTCCCATGACATCCATTCCATTTCCTAAAGAAATTTGATCTTTTCTACCAAGGAGATTAGACGAAAAACAAAAGAGATTGGAACTGACGAGTTCAAACAGGATCTTTCTTAATTAAAACAGAAAACCCAACAGGAGAGGTCAACCATACATACCCAGATGGCGGCCCGTCTAGTCACTGCTCAACACTCTGCACAATCTGCCCCGCAGGATTATTCCCCTGCGCAGTCACCGGTGCAGTCGATGCAACTACTGGAACCGCTGGCACCGCTGGAGCTGCTGCAACCATAGGAGCCACAGGGGCCACTTGTCCAGGGGCCGCTGGCACTGGGAGAACTGAAATCACTGGAGCCGGCGCAGCAGCAGCAGGGAGCACCATGGCACTCCTCCTAGTCCTCTGTCTTGGCACATACGCCGTCGTGCGCGAGACCTGTCGAGCGGCAGCTCGGGCCTGGCGCGCGGCGGCGGCGTTGGCACGTGCGACGGCGTTGGAGGAGGGAGGGGAGGGGGCGGCGGAGCGGGAGCCAGCAGGTTTGCGGACGCCGGAGGGCTTGGTGAGGGTGGGGGTTTTCTTGGGAGCGGGGGCTTTCTTGGTGGTCTTTCGGGTTCGCTTGGTGCGGCTTTGACGGAGGGAGGTGGGGTCGGGGGAGTAGCGGTTGGGGGATTGGCGCTGGGCGGGGGTGCGGAGGGACATTGGCATGGTTGTTTTTGTTGTTGTTGTGGGTGTTTGGTTTGTGATATGTGGATTTGTGGGTTTGTGTGGTGATTGATTTGTGAGATGTTTGGGTTTCTGGGGGTTCTGTGAGGGTGCTTGGGGACTTTATCACTGGGAGCATTGCTCAGATATGGGGGGATGCGTTGTCTCGAAGCTTTTGTCTGGGGTTTTGTTCTCTTTTGTTGGACTGGAGTTGCTGGGTGCTTTATTGGGAGGGACCTTGCTTGTCCCAGGCGATGTCTCTTGATGTGAATGAATATGAATGCATTGTATGCTTTGTCTTGTAGGAGACGATATCATTTGACCAGCAAAAGATGTGCAAAACAAAATCCATTGGGCAAGATACATGCTACTCTGATTCCCTACCTTTCCATAACTTGATCTAGCCCAGATCTTAAGACAAAGGCTCATTCGAGATGATGACGTGTCCGCTTCTTGTATTGTCTCTTTATCTCAGCAGTCCTACACCCTGCAAACGGACCCTGGGAGTCCGAATGGCGGAAGAGAAAAGAAGAGACTTTTGGAATGGCTCAACTGCCAGATCTGGGTTTCCATCCCAATCATCATCTTTATTAAACCTTCACTGAGCCCCGTAGATGACTCACTGACACATATGTTCGATTTGTACATCTTGAGAAAAGCTCAGGCATATCAATCTTACAAATGAGACGGCACACATAATTACCTTGACGGCTTCGCCTAGAATACCGCCAAAGTGACTAGCAACCGCATTTGCCCTTTCATATCGCAAGTGCCAGAATTGTCTCCGGCACATCATACAATACTGGAAGTTCCAGTCCACAGGGTGATAGCCAGAGCCTTTGAGCTTAGTCAATGACCGACATACTTCATTGTTTAGTGCGCTAGCCGATCATTCAGAAAGTGGTCCGGGAAATGGTGGATTGTCATTCCAGAAACGTAGACTATGCAACAGTGTGCAGTGGTCATCCGGAAGCCAGTCTCCCATGTATGTTTCCGAGTCAATTTTCTAGCAGATTCTTCATTGAAGCATACTAAATCTGATGGGTTAGACACATCACTCACAACGTCTAGAATTATACTGTTATTCTCAAAGGCGTGCGGAGTGTGCTGATC
>JAABUP010008341.1_pt1 | contig 13271 bp, 18 predicted proteins | sample 5559201 | NCBI WGS metagenome assembly JAABUP01 (sample SAMN10711887, study PRJNA513373) | rock metagenome | isolation source: Antarctica rocks | place: Antarctica | reverse complement strand
AGAAGCCGACGACCAGCCAAGGCCGGCCTGGCTATTTAGCAGGTTAAGGTCTCGTTCGTTATCGGAATTAACCAGACAAATCACTCCACCAACTAAGAACGGCCATGCACCACCACCCATAGAATCTGGTGGAATTCCCGGAGGTCGGGACTTCCAATTGGTGTTTTTGGACTTCCAATACTGTCACGTTGCTGATATGAATAGTTGGTTTCATACCGCTACGCTAGCTAAGCTAGAAACACCAATTGAAAGTCCCGACCTCCGGGATCCACCAGCTATATACGGGTCAATGACACAGTCATGGACCACGCCACACCACAAATCGCCACTCGACGAAATCAACGAGATTCGTCGAAATGCCGCCGACTCGCTCTGGTACTTACATCTTGCCCTTAACCGCTATTATATAGTCTCGCCATGACTCGTATGCAACCTTGCCAGCCCTGTTAGACCACCCTTCCCCTGTATCCCATGACACTTACCCGCACTCATCGTTGTCTGTGTTCGACAATTGTTGACTGTGTCAACCCGCCTTTAGTTTCTATTGTCAGGGCCATACTATATCCCGCGGTTGTGTTCGACAATCGCCTCCATTCACTGATTGTCCGCGGGGCATGAGGTGGCTTGGGCATGGGTTCGATCCAAATCATAGTCGGCTGGGTACTTAGCCAGGAGATTGTCAACTCTGCTCCGGTTGGTAGAGAAAGAGTTATGCCTGCTGTCATTTATGGACTAAATGGAGGCCTTCTGAGCCAGAAGGTCAGCGCTGCTGTACTCACACGTCAAGGGAAGCTCAAAGATGCCTTCCATTGTCATGTCGGCCACTGCCACAACCTCCACCATGCACCCCGAATGACACGTCATGGCGCAGTATCACCACCACTCGTCGACTTCCTCCATCTTCGACCACTCGTTCCATTTCGTTGGTTGAACGTCCCACTCGCTCCGTCTCGTCGGTTGAAATTAGGGATAAGGAATAGATATATTGCACAGCTAGCCTCGTCTTGTAGGAGTTTTTCCAGTGATCCTCGATTGAGTCTCATTTGTCCCATTCCACGTCCAAGACGATCTCGTCCTGTTCTCCGATCTCGTCTACGCGGCTACACTCATTTGTCCTCGCTTAGACCCACGTCCCGCCTGTCTCGACGACTTGGTCGATCTCGACGACCTCGTCGAGTACCTCCCTGTCTGTTCGTTGTGTGATCGGGCTACTTGATCGGTGACAGATCGGAGCATCGTGACCCATGTCCGGCGAAAAATGCTGCATGATCAGTGCTTTGAGACAAGGGAGTGTCAGGAAGCCTGATCTTGATCAATGTCCTTGTGATAGCCTATTACCATTGACGACGGCATTTTCTGGTCATCAAGGCCGTCTCTGGAAGGTGCCTTCCGTGAACACCACCAAGAGCTTCCCTAGGAGATGCGTTTTGTGACAATCAGGGCTCAAGTACAGGGGGAGGGGTGGCGGGAGGGGAGGAGGGGTGGAGTGGCGGCATGGGGGCATGGGGGCAAGACGCTGAATTAATCAGTACGTCCCAACGGAGTTGGGGCTGATAATCCCGGAAATGCCAGCTTTCAAGCAGTCTCCCACTTTGTTTGAATGTGCGCATTCATGAATCAAGATTTACTGACCAAGGGGACAGCAAGTCTCAGGCCCGAACCATCGACAGTAAGCCTAGTGGAAGCTTGTTGAGTTGGACATGTTAGGTCGGTCAATACTACCCCGCGAATGATATGCAAGGTCATTGTGATCGTCCCGCGTAACTCGTCCTTCTACCGATAGTCATCAAATCTCCCTGACCCCTACTGACGCTCCGATCCCACCTCATCGCATTGGCAATCGCCGAGCCCGCCGGGGGTGTAGTGGCCATGAGCAAGAAACCAGCTTGCGAGCTGAGCCCAAGATTCGGGGTAAAGTCGCCGGTAGAAGTGCGCTTCATCAGCCGGACCTTGCCCAAGACGGAATGAGCTGTCGATGGCGTCTCGGTGGGTCTACGATCGAGGGTGGCGCTGAGAAGTGGGGTACGCTCATACGCGGAGGAAGGGAGAAGGAGATTGAGAGAGGCGGATGAGGTGGCGCGATGTGGGTCGTCTGGTTGAGTGGCGGTTAGGAAGGACGTTTCGGATTCGTGGTCGGAGTCAGAGTCGGGCTGGGAGAATGAGGTGAGGAGGTACACGCCGAGGAAGGTGGTAGCGATCTGAGGTTGATGATCAATGACATATTAAATGATGCTCGACGGACGCACACCAAATGCAAAGTTGACGAAGCGAGAGAAAGCGACACCGCGGAACTCTTGATATAGAACAGCAGAGCCGATGATGGCTGCGAGGCATCAGCTGAACTCAAAGTGAGAAGACGTAGCTCACCTGCTATAGAGAAGAAGACGAATTGAGTGGGAATCACCTCCTGCGAAGAACCAACGACTTAGACAGAAATCCATTACATGTAGTCGAAACACGTACCTTGCTCTGGAACCGCATCAAAGCCTTATTCAGGTATTTGATCTGCATCACACTCGTCCCAACCAATACCGCAACCAAGATCCAGGAGATCCATTGCTGGAATGCGCCCAAGAATATCGTCGAAAGGAGACTCGACAATGCCTTTGTCGAAAGCACCGTATAACCGCCGAAGAGCGCACAGATGCCGACGTCCACACCGATGAACCTGCCTCCCCATCGCTGACTACGCGATAGGAGTATCAGGAGGGGGATGGCGACGGCGTTGAGGGCGGTGTAGACGATGAAGACTGGTTGCTTGATCGCTTGGACTAAGCCGGATGGATCGAGCTTCACTTTCGTTAGAGAAATTAGAGGGGAGAAGCGGGGCAAGCGTACACGGGGATTGGAAGCATTGGATGACGCGACGACTGTGACGGCACCGAGTATGGCGAGACCCATACCGATCAGCTCGCGAGGGTGGAACCTCTCCCGAAGGATGAGCGGAGCGAAGACGCAATTCGCTACCAAGGCCTGTAAACCGTATCAAACGTCAGCATATGGCGAGACTCGTGGGAGGAGGGGCTCTCACGACAGTACCCAGCGGAGCGACCACACTAGCCGGTGCGAATCCATAGCTCAGAAAGTTCCCGCCCTCTCCAAGAGTGATGAGCGCCTGTCCTAGCCACCACAACCTCGACCGCAGATAAGCTCCTTCCTCCACCTCCTTTTGTATGTCCTCATGTACAGGTGATCGCGGCGACGGTGATTTAACCGAGTGATTAGTTTCGATCAAAGGTATCCGGATAGTTGAGAGACTAGCGGATCTCGATCGTTTTGTCCGTTGTTCGCCCTCGTCGGATTCGCTCGTTAGCATCGCCGAGAGATCCTTCGGAGACGCCTCGACGAGCTTGACTAGTGTTTCTCCGCTGTCCTCGCCGTTCGGGCTATAGGGGACCATGACGATGGGGACGGCTGTCACTGTCGGGGACCGAGACCTGTCATCGCGATTTGGTGAATGAGGGGTCTCGGATGGGGATGAGGGGGATGATGAGCTTGAATGTGAAGCTGCGAGTTCTTCATTTTGCCGTCTATGCGCTAGCTTTTGCACAGTCCTAAGATTCGTGTCAGCGGAGCAGCGAGTCCTCACAAAGGAGACGTACAAGGCCAGGCTGATGAGGACATTCCCCATACATGCGATCGCCACGCCGATCAGCGAGGACGTGGACACCCCCGCAAGCACCTCGAACGTCATCGAGTCGTGAAGCCAGCTCAAAAGCCACAAGTCGTACAGGTGAGACCCCTTTGGACCGTCATGGCGACCCTATGATATCATTTTAGACGTTTGCAGCAAGCAGCTGGACCGCGAGGTTGGAACATGCAAAAGATCAGACCGGGCAGGGCGGAAGCAAATCCACGTGCGAAATCTCCGACTGTCCAACGTCAGGCTTTGATCAGCTGCTACATTCGCTATCTAGGGCTTCTACATCCCCCAAGCATGGCCGAGGGCTCCTCATCCAGCTCAAACGCAGGATCCATCGCCCATGTTGCGCGGCAAGCGTTCGAAGCCACACAGCTTATCGACCCCGCCGAGCGAGATACCGCCCTCGGCGCAATCCGCTCCATCCTCGAGGAATCCCGAGACGATGTGCTCGCTGCAAATAGGCGGGACATGCAGGTCTGCTTCCCGCCATTCACAACATCCACATACTGAATGTCCAGTTTAGGTCGCGACAGAGGGCAAGCTGTCCCCCACCCTCATCTCTCGCCTCGACCTCTCTCGACCTGGGAAATACGAGTCGATGCTACAAGGTATCAGCGACGTGGCTGCCCTTCCCGCCCCGACGGGGATAGTGACCTTCGCAAAAGAGATGGGTCCGGGGCTGGAGCTGCAGCGTGTGACTTGTCCGTTGGGGGTGCTGCTTGTCATCTTCGAAGCCCGACCTGAAGTGGTGGTGAATATCGCGGCTCTAGCTATAAAATCCGGTATCTCAGTCTTATAAGGCAAGCGAGATTTACGCTAACTTCGAACAGGTAACGCGGCGATCCTCAAAGGCGGTAAGGAATCCCTCCACACCTCCACCCTCCTATCCACCCTCATCACCTCTGCCCTCTCCCGGACACACCTCCCGCCAAATCTGATCCAATCCGTCTCGACCCGCTCCGAGATATCCTCGCTCCTAGCCCAAGACCGGTATATAGACCTCGTGATGCCTCGCGGCGGGAACGAGCTGGTCAGGAGTATCAAGGAGGCGACACGGATACCGGTCATGGGGCATGCGGATGGGATTTGTGCGGTGTTTCTGGATGAGAGTACGGTCGAGGAGAAGGCGGTGAGAGTGACGGTGGAGTCGAAGGTGGGTTGCTGTCCTCCAGTAAGGTAAGGGCTGATTGAGGTGTCAGATCGACTGTATGGCGGCTTGTAACTCTGCGGAGTCATTACTTGTGCACGAATCCTTGCTCTCCACGATCTGGCCGAAAGTCGCTTCGGCCCTGATGGCGAATGCCGTCGCATTACGGTGCGATCCCCCAACTCTCGAAGCCATCACACACCTGCCATCATCCGAGAAGTATTGTACCCCCTCGACACCATCCGACTACACCACCGAGTTCCTTGGCCCAAAAATCGCCGTCAAATCCGTCCCCTCAATCACCTCCGCGATCCAACATATAAACGCCAACTCCTCGCACCACACCGATACGATTGTCACTGAATCCACCACCTCCATGTCCGCATGGTGTCGGGGACTCGACAGCGCCAACGTGTTCATCAATGCCTCCACCCGGTTCGCGGACGGGACGAGGTATGGACTGGGGACGGAGGTGGGGATTAGTACGGGAAAGACACATGCTCGTGGACCGGTGGGATTGGATGGGTTGGTGATTTATAAGTATATGATGAGGAGTACTGTCGATGGGGGGAGTCTGATTGGGGATCATGAGAGGGGAGGGAGGGGGTATACACATCGGGATCTGCCGAGGGAGGCGCCGATGTATTGAGATGCTCCATGTCATTTTGCATACCGATCACTGGGTCTCTCAGCGTTGATCTCGTTTGAAGATGAGGGAATCTACCTTTTCAGCGCCGCTCTCCGATCGAGCATCGCTTCTGCTAACCTCCCCTCCTTCTTCGCCCGCTTGATCTCCTTCCGATCTCCCTCACTAACGATAGCCCGACCAGCACCCCACGCTTGCGTTTCCCGGCTACCCGACACCATTAGCTCACCCACTTGACCCGGAGGACAACCCACTTCTTCCTCATCTCATCTTCCAATGACCCCGGGGCAGGCCCACCTTCCACCCTCGTCCTCCCCTTCCCCTCCTTTGCATCCTCCATAGCCATTTTCGCCTTTAATACGAATTCCCTCTGACATTTGATTCTCAACCCTTCCCCTTCACCCACTACATCCGCATCCGCCCGGAGCTCGGCTTTGGATTTGAGGATTGTAGGGGCCGACCCGGTGAGGGTGGTTGCGGAGAAGTATTTCTCGGAGTGTGACTGGAGGGTCAAGGTTGGGAATGGGGAAGTGGGGGAGGGTGTGAGTGAGGGGACGAAGGATTCAAGCGGGCCTCGAGAGGGGGTTGTTGCGGTCAACACCCCGGAGGGTGATGCTGTCAAGAATGTCCCCCTTCATGGACAAGGATCAGCAGTGAGAATGAGAATGGTTGGATGGGGTACCCACGAGCTGGTTCGGAGACTGACGATCCCCTCACTCCCGCTCAATCTCGAGATCACCCATACATGATGAACGTCGCTCGGCTCTACCGCCGCCAGCACCTCTGCGTGCGAGAGGTCATTCGCTCCCTCGGGCGCTTCGGGGAAATCGATCGGAGCTGCGTATACCCGCTGTCGTCCTGCATCCCACTATCCCCCAGTATTCATCAGCTGAGTCCGCCTAACTGGGGGGGGGGGACATACGGCGAGACAAGTAGGCGGTTCGGTAGGGAGGATAACAAAGCTCGGCCCATTGATCTCCATCACGTCCTCCGGATATACCCATCCTGCTCACGTCAGTATTGGTGGTGATAGAGTAGTAGGAGCTGGGGAGAGAAGCGCACCCCGCGGGTCGGCAGCAGCCATCGCGGCGAGCTCCTCGTCCGGGTCTTCGGCTTGGCGGTGGGAACGCTTCTTCTTCTTCGGCTTGTCGCCTTTGAATTTGAGCTTCTTGGAAACGACATCGGGCATGATGAGCTGATTTGCTTGTGGTTTTAGATGTGGGTTGGAGGAGGAGTCTAGATGCGTAAATAGTGTCTTTGTAGGGTACGAGGGAGAGCGGAAGCAATTTCGGCCGGAGCTTCAAACGAGACCCAATTTGACCAGTTTCTTTTCGTCGATCTCCCTCCAAACTCTCCAAATCTTCATCATAAGGCATACACCTCGAAGAGTTTGAGCAAGGGCAAAGAGCAAATATCATGCCACAAGAGCGTATATCGCCTGACGAGGTGAGTCCGGTCATCATGAAATGCTCAATCATTCAGCTGACATCCCCAGTTCCTCACCCGACTAGGCCAATGTTTCGCCGACCCCTCTTCGTCTGGTACGGTTTGGCTCGCCCACAAGCGATGTCAGCCAGCATCGTTTCTCCCAAAGCTTTGCTGAAGGTAGCTCCAGATACGTATGGAGAAGCCAGTGAAGATGTTCCCATCGCTGATAGCGGCGAAGAAGCCGAGCACGACGTCCTCCTTCGGTGTACGAAAGGCGACTCTAAACTCTCCACCAGAGTACGGCTCCACTCTCCCCTTCCCTGCCTTCCCACTCAAACCTCCTCTGAGTCGATCTCCTCTGACGATATCCAGATCCCCCCATCGCGGTTACCCGAATTCCAGACCCGCTACGGCGCCCTGCTCAAATCCTCAATGGCGCCCACCATGCGGAAACGCGATAAGAAGCGGGAAAAGTCCCGTGCGGAGGCGACTGCTAAGAAAAGGAGGGAGTTGTATGTGAATGTGGAGATTGGGAGTGAGGGGAAGAGGGGGAAAGGGAGGAGACAACGGGTACGTCTCTTTGTCAAGGTGGAAGGGGTGGAGCTCATGGTGTGGGTTCTGGGGCAGATGAGGAAGGTTGCGGCGCAGAGGAAGAAAGAGGTCGAGAGAGACCGGGTGGAGGCGAGGGAGGCGGGGAGGGTGACGGTGGAGGGACGGCCGGCATGAATGAGTATAGAAAGGATGGGCAGACTAACGGGCTTATGCGGACAGCATGCTGACGGGTCTCTGATCGCGTTCAGAGTTGGGACGTGAGGCATTGAGCTGATCGAAGGATGATGGACCCAGCGGGACTTCCAATGCGACAAAGGGGCCTCGCAAACTCCCGAGACGGCGGGTGAGGGAAGATCATGAGGGGATGTCATCAAGCTCTCGGCGCCAACGGGATTTGGTCGCGGTTTCCCGGCGAACTTCCGATGCTTTCCCCATGTAAGGAGTACCAATGTGAATGGAGCCGAATGCTTCTCATCCGACAATGCTGACTTCCCGAAATCCCCACGATTCGAATCCTCTTCAAATCTCCCTTATCCAAAACACAATGTCAATGCTGATGCGATCATCCATACTCACTGACCTATCCATACCCACAACTCAGCCACATGAATTGACACCCAGACAAACACCTCGGCCCGACACATTCTTCTCCTCTTTCCTTACCGCTCTACAAACCGTTCTTCTCGTCGAGAGTTCTACAGTATCGCCGTTATTAATTGGCTATTCGCCGACTAATTCCGAGCAGTGTGGCACCTCTTCAACTTAAGTCTCCGCGTTGTCTTTAGTGACCTTTCTATGCATGGATATCATGTTTCCAAGCAACACAAGTGACTTTGAGCGTGGTAGAGTCATTGCCTATCGTGATTCCGGGCTTACATACCGAGAAATAGAGGAGAAGACGGCTGTAAAGCGGACTACAAGTCGGAGGCTTTGGGACGAGTGGCTTGAACTCGGCAAGTCCACCTATACCCTTCCCTCTGGTCGGCCCTTCATGCATGAGCCCGAACGCCGTAGAGGGATCCTAGCCACAATTGAAACGAACCGTCTTGCCACGTTTGAGTCCCTGGTAAGCCAAGAGGGGTGCTCTCAAAGCACGATACGGAAGATTGCCGCTGAGGATGGGCTGCAGCGTCATAATGCGACACGCGCCTCCCATTACCGATTGTACACGCGTCAAACGGCTCCAGTGGGTCGCGGATAACATGCAGAGCGACTGGAGAACGGTTCTTTGGACGGACGAGGTACCATTGACAATTGGAAAGGATCCAAGACGTCATTGTCACACGTGGAGTCGGGGAGGAATACGAGGATGGGGTTTGTCATACCCGCAGTGCGGCAAGGGAAGCAATTGATGGCATGGGGAGTCATCGGCTACAACTACAAGGGTCCCCACCGTTTCGACCTTCACCATGCACACCACCCTCCGATACCACCTCCAGCGTCCTTTCCGCGAGACACCTGCAAACGGCATCAATGGCCCCAATACGCCGAATGGATCATACGAGGGCCTCCAATTGAGGCTGTGCGGACCTTCACCAACCAGGGGAGACTGCCTATAGTCATGGAGGACAAGTCGCGCGTCCATAACAACGAATATTGCGACTTGACTCGAAGGGACTTGGGGTACCGGCGGCTCTTTCACCCACCTTACTCTCCTGACTTCAATCCCATCGAGGAACGCATGGTCCGAGCTCCAGGGGAGGCTTGCGGATTTCCCAGTTCATGCCAGAAACCGGGACGTCCTATGGGGACAGGCAGACAGTGCTTGGGAGGCCATCCCGATGAGTTATATCAACACCCTAGTGGATTCCATGCCGAGGCGATTGGAGGCGGTTCGGGCTGCACAAGGAGGGGAGACTAAGTACTGAATATTGTTTGCTAGGTAGTTGACAAGCCTCCGTGATGATATGAAGCATTAGGAGTGACTCTAAGACAAGTAATGGGACTAAGACCGCAAGAGGGTGGGTGCGAGAAAGAGAAGAGTAAAGTGCCACATGCGGAATTAATCGGTGAATAGCCAATTAATAACGGCGACACTGTAGAGTTTCTCCCATCATCCTACCCCAACCCCTGGGATAACGAACATGGGATGGAGTGAGAAGTCGGTATGAGATGGGTGAGAGAGAGGGTGAGGTACGAAGGAGGAATTGAAATGATATACTAAGAGTGTAATTGTCATGGGATACAGGGGAAGGGTGGTCCAGGGCTGGCAAGGTTGCATACGAGTCAAGGCGAGACTATATAATAGCGGTTAAGGGCAAGATGCGTCTACGAGTTACCTTAAGTACCCAGAGCGAGTCGGCGGCATTTCGACGAATCTCGTTGATTTCGTCGAGTGGCGATTTGTGTGGTCCATGACGGCGTCAGTAATCGGTTGATTGATGTATGAAGTGAAATCGGATGACGCACAGTGAATTGGGATGGTCGCGCTGTGGTCGTGGTCGGTCAAAGGATCCCACCTCTCAACATGATGGTGCATGTTGACTCAACTGTACGGAAGGACCGTTTGTATCATCTCCATAGCAAATGGAAGAGGAGGCACCAACTGTAAATGTGGGAGAGATTACATTGCTCCAGCCAGACATCCTCGCTCCCTCTTTCTTGGATATCTATCTTCCCGGCCAGAGCTTACATACCCAGACGGTATCCCGATTCTCGTCTCGTTGGTACATATTTGTCCGGACTAGAAGAGGGTGAGTGAGAGATAGGCGGTAGGGTTGGAGAGAAGGGGAGATCACCGGGTTTGATGGGGAAGTGATGGTTGGGTAGAAGGAGGGTGAGGACGGTAGGGATGTAGGAGGATAAACATCATCAGGAGGGATTTCACCAGTCTCAGCCGGCCGCCCATTAGAATCCCGGTGAACTTCGAGGGGGGTGGGAGCCAGCGGGATCTTGTTTTGCTTTTGTATGAGATTTCCTAATCGGACGGTATGGATTCGGTATTACGGGATTTAGGAAAAGGGGGGATTTCATTGAGATTTGAGTGGCTTGAACTGGGTGTTGAGGATGTTTTTGGAGGTAGATGAGGGGAAGCTACCCATTGTAGATGGGCGAGGCGTTTCATAGCCTCTAAAGTGGGGGTGCCACTTTAATATTCGAGCCCAAAGGGCCCCGACTCGCGCTAAAACCTTCCGCTCATGATCTCAATCACCAACCCCCAAGATGTCGATGTCAACTCCAACATACCTCGACTACGCACTCTCTTACGATCCTCTCCGCTCCCCCATCCTCCCCAACGGCCAACTCGACCCTTCTCATCCAATGCTCGAACCGATCAGCTCACTCATGTGAGGGTAGGGGAGAGGTGGTAAAGATGGACGGTGGCGGAGTCGACTCTCTCTCTCACTCACTCCTCTCCCCACCCACCACCTCAAACTTCATCTCTCCCGCATCACACCCCCACCTATCCGCCGAATGTTCAACCCAATCCTCAAGGGGAGGATCCGCCCACCCCGACCTCTGGCTTTCCGTCCTCAACCAATTCGGATCCATTCGAGCCTCCCTAGCCATCTGGATCGGTGAAGTCAAGTTCCACTTCCCCCGTCCAGGTCGGGAACGACCTCGTATACCGCAGCTGTTGAAGCTTATAGTCAGGCGATCATTCATCTTGTTGCGGCTTGGGAGATATGTGGGACTTGGTTGGCGATCGTTATGCTCAATATGAAGTGGGGCAGGATGGTGGTTATGGAGGCGGAGGAGGTGAGGGGAGGGGGTACGGGAAAGCATTCAGATGGAGAGGATGAGGGTGTGGGTGTGGGTGAGAGTGAGGGTGACCGTGAGGGAGACGGTGCGGGTCTGCTGAGTTCTCGTCATCACCTCTCGAGCCTGTCTTTGCGAGCCTGACGCTCCTTTCATCCAGTCCCAACAGGACAGAGAAGCACGACAAGAAATCACGACGAGTGCTACCTCGTCGAATGTACAACTCCCAGTTCCACCTCCACTTCCACTTCCACTTCCACTTCCGCCCCCTACTCAAAACCTTCCCCCGGTCCAACCTGTCCCGCCCCCACGTCCACCCATCACCATCGCGATTGAGGTATCCTCTTCATCCATCCCAATCAAAACCTCCCTGTCCACCTTCCTTTCTCATTCCCGTTCTCCAACCCTCTTCTCTCAGGTCCCACATGATCTTATAGCAAAGTATCGTCAAGATGGCGGTCCGGCCTACAGCCAATCCCAATCCCTCGTATATCATATCCGGCCAACATCATGTCCGCTATACCTCCATCCGATGCAACCATGTCTGGTTCCGATTCGATCCCGCCTGTCCAGCAAGACAAACAAGTCCTTCAAGAGATGCAACAACGTATCATGGACTTGGAGCTGCTCTACTCCCAACCTACCGCACCTCAAACCCCTGTCCATCAAGCCACAACTGCTTGGAGCAAGGAGCCAAAGATTTCAAGTCCACCGCCCTTCAGCGGCCGTAAGGACGAAGCTCTGGAGTTCCTACTCAAGTGCGATGTGGTCTTTGATGTGCAGCCAAGGACCTCCTCGTCCACCAAGGCTAAGATAGCCTTTGTCACCAACCTACTCAAGGACGAGGCTTACCGCTGCCACATCTTATCCTTCCGCCGACCGACCAGCCAACCTGGGTCCATGGCGATTCCGATATCGTTGAGACTTCACAACAAAAGCTCAAGATCCTCAAACAATCGAAGGCGGCAACCAGTTACGCCACTCAGTTCACCCGCCTTGCCGCCTATCTTCATTGGAATGATGAGGCGCTCCGTCACGCTTACTTCGATGGTCTAAAGGAGGTGTCAAAGACAAACTCCACACCCCACATGACTTTGAGAGTCTCAATGACCTCATTGACAAATCTATCAAGTGGGATAATCCCCTCTTCTCTCCAGAGGAGCGAAAGATTAAGATGGACAACAAGCTTTGCCTCTACTGTCAAACCAGGTCATGTCGTGGCAGACTGCCGTCGCTCCAACCAAGTCAATCAAAAGCTCAACGCTACCGTCAGCAATGAGTCAAAAACATGAAGCCCCAAGTTTAATCCAGCCCCCAGCTCTGGAGCCTTCTCAGGGGCTATCAATACGGTCAACAACACGTCCAAACTCTTCCGGCTACAGCGCTTTCAACCACTCCGTCTGATCGACTCGAGGCATTCCGGCGGATCTCAAGCAAATCAAGAAGTCCAGGAATCTGTCCGTTTCCATTGCCTCAAATGCCCATCAACAGCAAGTCTGGGCGGGTCACAGTCCACACTCCAGTTTCCCGGCGGGTTACAGTCCCGCGAATCCATACATCTGGCCCCTCCCAAGATATCTCTTTTGAGCGCGGCAGCGTTCTGCTCTGCTCATCATCCAGGTGGAACTACGAGAACAAAACCCATCAGCGAAACCGACCGATCAGCGAAATCGAATATCCCGTAGATGTTGTCACGATCGCATATCGAACAACGACGGCAAAACCACGTTTTCGCCAACTATCGCCGAGAGTCGCACATCCCAGGACGCCCAAAAACGGCAACGCGCGTTCTTTCGGCCTCCTTGCGTTCCGAACCCCAAGATTGCCGAGATTCACCTTTTGCGCCACTGCAGAGATCGAGACGTGATGTTTGGAAGACGAGACACGGAACACAAAGCTATGGAGTATATAGGTACTATAGATCGCTGAGGGATAGCCTCAGCGATTCGAGATTGGAGTCATTGAAGTCATTGAAGTCATTTCGTAGTACCCCCTTGTCTTAGTCTTTGCATCGATAGCGCTACCCGACTAGTGCCTACTTCGGCTACGTTCTCATACGTCCCCGACAGTACCTTTGACGCTGGACCCTCTTTGCCTATCAATCGCCACCTTCGGCCACGATCGCCAGTCGTAGGAGTTGGACGTCGGGCCTTATC
>JAABUP010008340.1_pt1 | contig 13271 bp, 11 predicted proteins | sample 5559201 | NCBI WGS metagenome assembly JAABUP01 (sample SAMN10711887, study PRJNA513373) | rock metagenome | isolation source: Antarctica rocks | place: Antarctica | reverse complement strand
TACAACATGATGAACAGAAGAAAAGTTGAGAGATCGTAGTGAAGTCAATACCGAGAAAGCGGAAAAGCATCAGCAAGTAGATTGACAAGAGGTCCTCGAAGAATCAGTCGTCAAACATGCTATCTGTTAATCTTATCTCTAATGTATACACATTCATTCTCTCTCAAATGTTATTGTTGATGTGTCTCTTCTCAATGGCCAGCACGCTAGCAACGTGCTGATAGCCTAATCCTTCTCCTTTCTTTCCGGCCAGCAACTGCGCCGTCTTTAGCATATTCTTGATCTCTCTTCCATTCATGTTGTACCCTGCCAACCTATCCAGATCAGCATCGCTAAACGCATGCTTCTTGCCCTTGTTAGAGACCGTCAAGAAATTGTTCCACACATGACGTCGAGATGAGGCACTGAGTTCGTTGTATTGCATGCTGATATGGATACGGCTCTGGAACGCCGCGTCGATGTTATCCACGCGATTGGTGGTCAGGAAGAGAATGCCTTCGTAGTACTCGAGGATTCGGAGGAAGATGGAGACGAGTTTGTTGCGTTCGAGGTCGTGGGAGCTACGCTGCTCGAGGAAGACGTCTGCTTCATCGAGGAGGAGGATGGCGTTCCATTTGGTGGCCATTTCGAGGACGTTAGAGAGGGACGATTCGATCTCTGAGGAGTCGAGGCCGAGGTCACCGGCCGACATCATGTATAGTGGGGCCTTCATGCTTTCGGCGACTTCGTAGACGTTAGAGATTTGAGTGATAGCCCATATGAGTCAACTCACCAGACTCCGCTGTCAGGGTCTTGCCCACACCTGGAGGACCGGACAACAGCATGATCATTCCTTTCCCTTTGCCCTGAATCACGTCATCGAATGATTCTTTATTGGCTACCTGGCTCTCAGTAAGGGCAAGGATGAGCTCCTTATGATCTGCGGGAAGGACGAGGCTCTCGAAAGCATCGTCATTGTACTTGATGTCCTTTACAGACCCAATCGAGAAGGTAAGCCACTTTTTATTCCTCAATGAATAGCCTTTGAGGGAGGCACTGCATAGAAGCAGTTGATCCTTAGTCAAGGATGTCAGGGTCTGTTTTTCGGCCGAACCGCAATCCACGTCAGAGTCGTACTCTTCGTCGCTGTACTCTTCATCTTCCTCGTCCTCTTCCTCGTCAGAATCAATTGGCATAGCTGCCTGCTTGCTGGGCTTGGTCAGGCTTGAAAGTGAAACTTGGCGGTTAGGGTTGAATCGATTCCAGGCGTAGGTGTCAATGATGATTCGGCTATCAACCTTCAAAATGACGTGTTAGTACAGTCAAAATCGTACAATCCATTGATCTGCTAGAAGGAGACCCATGGAATCCACTGATCTTTGGGGACAAGACCCATGGAGTCCATTCATCTCTGAGAACCAGACCCATGGATGACTTACATTGTACTTGATAGGGCCCCATGGCCCTTGACCAATGGCGATACCCTGGTAGTTCTTGTAGTGATATCCACTCAACTCTTCGAACACCTTCCCCCTCGCAACCAGTTCTTCTTTCATTTTACCCAAACTAGGGTGATATTCGAGGGGAGAAGCCGAGAGCTTTGTAATTTTCTTGGTCCCCTCCCACTCCCAAACGCTGAAAGAGGCATTGCCAAGTCCAAAGTTCTCCCCGTCCCAGTCAACTTTCTGGCAACTGAGCGCATAACAATTGCCACATCTGGTCTGCTGATAATTACCATTGCTGAACTTAGAGGCGGAATTCTGTCCATCTTGAACAGTGAAGACGATGCTGCCTGGCTCAAAGATCATCCAGAGTCTCTCATAAGTGATGACTCCGTTGAGTATGAAGTCATCTCTCGCTTTGAGATCATCCCTCAATTCTGCCTCAATGGTTCGGTGGAAGAGCTCAAGGTGTGTCTTTGTCTCGGGATCCTGCTCGGTCTCAAGGGCATCAAGCAGGTTTTTCCAACGGTGGATAAAAGGCTGAAAGGGAGCCTTGAAGGTTAATCGATCCAACGTAGTAGTGATACCTGGATAATTCTTGAGGACCGTCCCAAGTACATCTTTTAGTAATGGAGACTGGACAACGATAGAATCGATCTGCAGCTTCTTGCGACCATCATAACATTTACTGTTGCGGATGAGCAGAGCGAACTTGGCGGTCTCAGCATTCTCTGCGGCTTCCTCGAGATCATCAGGGTAAGTGTCAACCCAGGTTGTCTTGCCGCGGTTGTCAGGCTTAGATTGGTAGAGATTTTTGACGTTGTCTATCATCCCTGGCTTGATGTCTGATGATGAGGAATCCTCCCCATTGGTAGTGCCATTCATCAGTCGTGTAGCAATCTCCTTCGCAGCAGCGACGGGTGCTACCTCCTGAACCGTCATCGCGGCGGGGCTAGGACAATCAGCAAGATGAGAAAATGAGAAAGAACTCCGAATCGAGGTCGAATACTGTGATGAAAGTGCTAAGAATTGTCAGAAAGAAGTGGAGGGGATCGAGTTTATGAAGTAGCCTCACTAGCGCGGTATTGTTGCCTGGGCAGGATTTGCATGAACTGGGTTGACTCATTCAACCACTGAAATCGGCCTCTGTTATTCCTTGTCTTAAACACGAGTTGTTGGATTATGAGTCTTCGGAGCATGTTGCCTGATTCTACCTGCATGATTGCGGGGTAAGGCTTCAATGTCAAGAGAATCATTCCCGCGCGACCTGCACGACCCAGCAGCCTGATCGAACAAGAAGAGTGTTCGGGACAGACAGACTCGGACCATATTGACCGAGATCCACATGAGGATGGAACGGCATCTTAGTGTACGCATGGCTATGTGCTTCGTCACTGCTTCGTCGCAAGGGCTGGTCCAAATACATCCTCTGCCTCCTTCTCAGACTTTTCCCGCTCTAGCTTTCTCTTTTTGATCACCTTCTCATCCGGTCCTTCTTCCCCGCCATCCCTCTTCTGAGCTTTGTTGATGCCAACCAAATCAATCTTTTCCGGATTGCGACACATGTACAGTTTCTTGTCTATCCTCTTTAGTTGACTCATTTCTGCTTCTCCAGGGTTAGCGGATGGCGAGGAACGCAGGAGTCCGGCACAGGCTCGTGTCGTGCTGAGTAATTTGGCTTTGAGTTCCGATGCAGCAGGAAACTTCGTGTCAATGTAGAAACGGGTAAGGGGTTCGTCGGCTAGGAACGAGGCGGAGAGCCAAATTTGAGACGGCGTGTAGAGAAGATAGACGTCTGTGAGGAGCGCTGATGTCTTCAAAATGTCTTTCGCTTTAGCCTTGGAGTGTTCCAGGCGTTTGGCTATCGCCCCCACTGATCCATACACTTTGTTTTCCCCCTTGACATTCATCAAGTTCTTCTGTAGCTCGGAGGATGTAGTCACACCACCCGGCGTAGGGTTTCCATTCCCATTCGCTATGGCCAACAATTCCATATATCCTCCTTCCAGCCCGCGGTATGGATGCCTGACGTCAAAGGTGAATCTAAGACCTTGAGTCAGAAGAAACTCGGGCGCAATGACGTCTTCTGGTGTCGCCTTGGGTAGCTTGGAAGCAAACTCTGTGAGGGATCTGTAGCTATTTTCGGTCTTTGTAGACAGGAAAAGAGCAGTGGGCATGATCTCTTTGGGGTGGTAGGTCATGGGAGAGTTTGAGAGGTAGAAACGCTTCATGTACTGAACAGCTGTAGCCTAGGACACGTCGAAGAGATTAGCATCAGATCAAGCAAAGACAATCATAAGAGAAAGGAGTAGTGTACCTTAACATTGGTGGAAAGATGGGAGAAGTCGGCAAACTGCATGGTCTTGAGGCAGTAGTATTCCACCAGTCTTTGCTCTTCGTCCACTGTAAGGCAATCGACCTCCACTGCCTCCGGCTGTCCATCCGTCTTTTGGGAGCGGAGATTCTGGATAGCAGCCCGCACACCCTCGGTAGCCGTTGCATTGGTTGTGGCTCGGAGGGATGTCAGGGAATCAGTGGTGAAGGACCATAGTCGATACTGTGTCGAGGAACGGTAGATATCGTCCTCTGTCAAGGTCGGCATTGTGAAGACGGCTTCTCTATGGAACACATTAGTGATCTCGAACCACAGAGCTTGAACCTAGAGACTCCATGGATTTATACTGACCTAAGGTGCACAAGTTGCTCCGGCTTCGCCGTGTAGGCAATTGGGGTTACGGTCACGTGTCGGATCTAACCACATACGGGGCCCATCATTAGACTCCATTCCAATAGCGAATACTGCAAGGGGATTTCTTCAGATGGGCGCAGTACCCCGCCTTAGACCAGAGAATCTTGTGGTTCAAACCAAATAAAATCATGGTCCAGTCTGACAAATTTATTCAAGATGATTCAAATGCCGATTTCATTAGGTTCTACTCATCGATTACAATCAAATCGATCACATTCACAGGATGCCTCAGGCTTTCTGCCCACCAACCACAATAAATTAGACCACTTGCCAGCCATCCAATCTCTTAATCTGTCTACTTCCATCAATTTTCCAACAGAACAATTACATATTGAGCAGAGCCCCCGCACCAGCGACCATCACCGCAGCACCCACCGCAGCGGTCCTCATAGGAGCCGCCGCACCAGTGAAAGCAATAGGACTACCGGTTGGCTTGTTCCCCGTGAAACCCTTGATACTACTGGAAGCCGTTCCCTTGGGAATACCAGACGCAACTATCGGTTTCGAATTAGCCGTTACAGTCAACACCACAGTGACAGGGGAACATGATGGGCAAGCTAGACACGCTTGCCCACTTCCAGACGGGAGGATTCCCTTCGCGCTCGTCGGAGCCGTGGAGCCAGAATAAGTAGAACGTGTAGGAATAGACGTACCAGCAGTAGCCTCATAATCGGCCGCAATAGTGCTCAAACCCTGATTTACGATAGAGCCGACTTGACTCTGGAGGGGAGCAGGAAGGCTAGACACCCAGGTGGGCCAAGTATCGCCACTCAAGACATCTGCGATGAATTCCGCAGGGTCGCTCGTAAAAGCTGCCTTCACACTGGTAGGGATGGCGGCGTTGGCGAAGACGGACGAGGCCTGAGGAGCGACGGCGATGGAACCGAGGTCGTCACCGGCTTTGATCGGCTTTGCGAGGATCGTTTCGAGGGAGCCAACTACAGATGTAGGGATCGCGGAGACCCAAGCCGGTGCACTCGCGGAGGCAAAGCTATCGGCGAAGCTGACGGGGTTGTTCTGGGCTTGGGAGATGACTGAGTCGGGGATGGCGGATGCGATGGCGACCATGTCGCTTTGCAGCGCAGTGTTGGTAGCGACGCTGAGAATGAAATTTGCAACGTCGGTGCTAGCTTTGTCGACCTAAAGGCAGTCCGTGAGCTATGGAAGGTAATCGGAGTTGACAGGGTGCCATACCACTCCTTGGTTGATGTTGTTAATCTGAGCATTGGACAGCACGGAAAGGACGGAGGCGGTGAGGAGGAGCTTAGTCTGCATTTTGAGATATACTGAAGGTGGTAGTTCTTGAGACTGTGTGGGAAATTGGGAAAAGACTGAAGATTGGAAAATTGGAGCGAGGGTGCAGATCGAAATGTTGGTGTGACACGAAGAAAATCCATGGACATGGCATGTAATATATAGAAATCGGCCGCAACAGTGATATTGATAGGCTTGGAGAGCTGAAAGTCTCGACTTACGGCTTTTACATGAAACAGGTGGCCTAGGGTCGCCAACGCGGCTGCCCCGAATGATTCAACGAACGAGCATCAAGGTCGAAGCGAGAAGGCTGATGCCCTGGCTGTGGTAGCGGGCCTTATTGAACCTAAGCCATGAGCGTGCAACTGCGACGTTGGATATCATGTTGCCCGAGTAGCAGGGCCGCTGCTCAAAGTCTTCCAATCCTCCTAGTCTTCCCGTTCTCCCCTACCCGGGCATCCATGTTTTGCCGGGTCCAGGAACGGCAGACAATTGCCTTTCGCTTCTGCAGTCATCGCAACTACATTGCAGCGTCATTGTCAGACAGTACAGAGTCAGATGGAAGATCTCAAAAGACTGATGCAAGGTACCGTGAAATCTCAAGGCAGCCTGCTAGGGCGATGTGAGGCGCAGCTGGCGGCCTTAATCGTTGTCCTCCTGGAGGCCTGACCTGTTGTCCAAGGCCTAATTGTAAAAGCTGAAGCTCGATTTGCGTGAGATCGCCGTTGCTCAGAGCCGCACGTGGTCCCAGGGACACCTTGACGCTCCCGATGGAGACCAAAGCGGGTTCAGGGGAAAAGTGACATTCAACCTGGACTGCGCCCTCTTGGATGTAACCTTGCCGGCACACCGAACAATGCCACTGCAAGTTCGGCCCGAACGAGATTTGATTGCAAGGCCCTCTGTACTCCCTTCTCATTCCAGTGCAAAGTCCTCGTCCATCAAGAGACCCGCACATTTTGCTCGAACGGGCGAGAAACAGTTTTCAAGGAATAGAACATGCAGCGAATGACAGTGAGACCATCAACGACGCCAAGGGACTGCAACTGGGGAACAACTTGCTATATCGGTTTGGTGGCGATTGCCCGAAATGTTTGTAACATAGAGGGGCGAGAACCACATGGGCTTATTCAGAAGGCAGCAAAGGCTATTTCGTAACGACAGGCAGCTCCTAGTATATGCTGTACAGATCTTACATACCTCTTCTCCCACCTACTTATTACTAAATCATCAGCCAGCCAAGGCCCCAGCTATCTTCGCCAAACCTGAGAACAAGACACCTTTCAATACAGCTTCTCCTTCATCTGCGGTCCAGTGTCCCGCCTCAATCAACCGCTTTCTCCACGTTTCTTTCTCTCGAGCAGCCAGTTCCTCCCATCTTTTTACCTTATGCTTCTCTTTCACTACCTCATCCTCATGAATCAATTCAGCGGAAAGCGCAGACCCCGCTCCCTCAGCTATTGCGGAATCCCTAACGATGAGCTCAAGACCATCATTGGCACTATCTGAAGTATCGCTACCAACATTACGTTGTGACAGCAAATCCCGCAAGGATGGTTTCTCTTGAGTCCCCGCAACCGCGCTTTGAACCATAGCAATCGGTGTTGCTGCGGCCTTGCTCGCTTCGCTCAACTGCCCACCATAATGGTCTGTCACAGCATTGGCATAGCCATCTTCAAACATGTATGGTCTCGCAATCCATCCGTGCACGCGCTCGCTCAGCCATCCTTTGGCACCAAGATACTCCGGGACGCCCCCTCTTATTTCGGTGAAAGCTTGGAGGAAAAAGGCGCCAAGAGCAATGGCGAATAGGGCAACGAGCGTGGAGAAGGTATTCTGCGCGAGATTGCTACGGGCGGGCGGGGCAAGCAAGTAGCGTCCTGGCGTTTCAGGTTTTGGAGGGCTTGGATATGGGGCCAGGGGAAAGGTGTGTACGACGCAGGTGTTAGCGATAGATGTTGATGCAAGCTTGAGGTACTGGACGGGGGTAACATTCCAATTCGTCGTGGGTGGGTTGAAAATGGAGAAGGCGAGCGAGGTTATGGAAGTGGGATGGACGGAGGGGAGGTAGGAGTGTGACCGAAATTTTACTCTTCCTTTTGGCGAGGAGGTGAAGCGATCGAGGGTTATGATAGTGATCGATGTATCGGCTCCGGCGACCGCAATGGCATGCTGATCTATTTCTGATGGCGAGGAGACATCTAGATGCGCGACACTAAGGGCGGTTGCCGATTTGATCTTCTTGTGGAGGCTCTTTCTGGTAGTGACCATGCCTGATACTTCAAGCAGGAGAAGCTCGGAACCTTTGCCATTAGGCTTGTTCTGAAGGACGAGCAGGATTTGCGGTGTTATGAAACGTATGCAGCGGAATTTGGGGCGGGCTTTACTTGAAGCGAAGGCGTCTGGATGGGGAGTGCTTAGTATGCATGGAGCCAAGGTCCCGTTGTCTCTGGAGGAATAATCCGCATCCATGACATAGACGTCGTAATCGGTACAGTAGGCCACCCGGAATTTGCCCTCCTCTTTCAGATCAATGATGTCGACATCTGCGGCCTCTGCCTTTTCCTCCAAAAGAATACGGCCCCGAATATCATCTTTGCCTGGCCTGCTTGTGTCTGCCTTGAAGAGCACAATTTCTCCCTTTGGAGCAAGTCCAGTGGCGACTGCGCCTAGTCGAGGACCACCGCTCTTCTTACTCCGTGACAATCTCAATACCCTTTGGAAAGTTTCTTTTGTCGGCGCTGTGCTAGGCGTGAACAGCGAAGCTTTCCCCAGTGCTTTGGTTTCGCCTTTGAATTCCGATGCCTTCTCGTTCTCTTCTTGCGTGCCAGCTTTGCGCAGTGGTGGTAACTCTAGGAGAAAGGACCGTAGATGTTCATTATGGCCCTTCTCCTGCTCTTCCATGGACGAATTGATGCCCGCCAGAATAGTGGCCCATTGTTCAGTAGACTTTACGTATGCGAGGGAGGTCACCGAATCTTCATCACGGGACAGGCTGACGTCGATTATCTCGGACAAATCGTGCCTTTTCGCGGTATTGAGGAGCGTCTGGACAAGCTAATGTAAGTATGGACCAAGCATCTTGGAGTCCCCATCAGCACCAACTATCTTGTTTCCAACACCACTTCGCCCCTCTCCTCCCCCTCCTCCTACTAACAGGCGATTGCTGTTCTCTGGGTCGAAGTCTGCTGCATACAAGGGGCAGCTCAAGGTGATCTTGGCGCTGGGGGTTGGAGTAGGCATTGGATCAGGTAGGGCTCTTATTTCTGCTATGTAAATTCCACAGCATGGAAGTTTGGACGGATGAGCAGTTAGTACAAAAGGTTTGCTTGATGCAAGCCAGGTCGAGATACATCTAGAGTGACTCTAGCCGAGCGGCAGCATGCAGCGAGCCAAAGTCACGTGATATTTAGGTTTGGAGAACTCCCCTAGAGACCACACCGATACTTGGTGTTGTTCCTGTGCACGAACTGTAAATGCAGATTTTTCGAATAACACTTGAGCCAAGCATAGAGTATGGAGATTCTATATACTAATTCGAGGGGTTTTACACCCTTTGTGTGACTGGAGGAGACTAAGCTATTCTCTGATTGCAGTGGCCGATAGGTACTCGTACATATCTCGTACACAGAATGTGATAAGATTGAGAATCGAGAACCATGGCTGTATAATGTTTGCATGATCTTATTGAGATGCCACGGGCGCTATGGGTACAGCATTGGTAATGAATCCTCCAGGTTCGATGCCCAGCAGTCTGGGGCAAAGACTTGCACCAGCCCCTGTGCACAATTCTGAGTATCTAGGAAACACCTAACGCTCAGCCCGTCCAACCGATTGATTTTGCATCCTTCGCTGTGTCTGTACGCTCGAGTGCAGGAGCGGGTCTCTTGTTGTTGCAAGGTTTTCAGATTGGTCCCGAGAGCACGTTTGGCGGATCACAGGTCAAGGTAATCAATTGTTGAGGTGGCCTTGTCAATGTTGCAAAGACCAAGAGAAACCACTCTGGCGTACTCATCAATCACAGCAAGTTTAGACGGCAATCTTTTCCACTAGCCGTGACCTTTTTGAGTTTCTTTCCTCAAAAGACTCTGGCGTCCAAGTCCACTAGTCAAGCCAATCCAATTTGGTTTGGTTGGGGCAATCTAGCACAAACTCTCTTATAGAAGATATAAATCTATTTCTCTCCGCACTCTTTCGCACAGCTACAACACTCACAATGAGACATTCTCAATCAAAAGCTTGGAAGATTAGCCAGCTACATGACAAGCTGTATAATAAGCTGTATACCAAGCCAGATGAGAAGCTGGATAATGATGACGAGTCACGTACATGTGTCGCTGTCGTCGCTAAGGGGATGCCTACCCTTAGGTTTGGCTATCTGAGTGTCGTCAGTGCGTACGGTCTGAATCCACACCAGGTGAGCGCATGCCTTTGCAAGATTACAAGATAACCATTTGTCGCTTCGAAAGTCTGAGCAGGGAAATACATATTCAGAGGGAGGACAGACAGCCTGGTGGGCTAAGGATACGGGGGGTATGGACAGACAAAACACAGATCCCTTTGAATAAATCACCAAGAGCCTTCTCCGGCACGTCAACGCAGAGTGGTAGATTCCTATTACCTGTTCTCCCATCGCAACCACAAAGTCCTAAGGTAAGCCCCCCATACCCCTCCCCCTTCACCCCACTCCCTTATCATGATGCAACATATTCCACCCGAACTTCGCAGTTTCCACGCGAATTGGCGGAGAAGGAGTCGGACAAGAATCCAAATTACGTCTGCTTCTTCAACGCCAGTCTCAATGTGCGAGCAAGCCCTTTCTTGGAAGTCTGATCAGACATTATACACGGTCTTTTCCTGTAAAAATGAGGTCTAAGGTGCATCTTACTGATGGCTGCTTGAATCTAGGGCGGATTTGGAGAGAGATTGATTTGTTTGGGTCATAGGGTAAGTCTAGTCGGTTGATCATCGCGTGGAATCTCAAAAACAATGTCCTTATCAATTTGGAGAAACATTGCTCTAGCGCATAGGGCGCCTTTCTGACGACTGAAAGAGAAAAGCGATAAGCCGCAGGGCAAAACGATCTCAGTTTTTTTACTCAATGTAAATGATGCAAATGTACGCAATTTAACAGTCGCTGTCTATCAAAGTCTAAAATAGGCGCTCGTTATTGTAGGTATCGTGCCATATCTCACGCTGCTTAGTCCCACGATCCCAGGGGTTTGTTCTGTAGTGAAATTCAGAGGATCAAATCATAAGCATGTACAGCGGGGAGAAATACACAATGTGATTACTACCGCGACTTACCTTTTTCGTATGAGTCATGCCAGAGCGCTCTTGTAGACGATGATTAATCCGTCATTCTCTTTGCACATTTCGCCCTTGCCTTCTAGTGTCTATTTGCTACGGTCATCAACATAGACGTGATTCTCGAAGAGACCTAGATCCAATGATAGCATCTTCGCGTCAGTCAGTGAACATGGTGGGAATCATGACAGGGATGTACAGGTCACGTAGTTTCGAGCATGTGTGTGATGGATAGGAGATTAGAATGAGTAGTCTCCGCTATCAAATTCAATGCTGTAATGTTTGGATCCTTCATCTCTATACCCATGAAGTCTCCCTAGACTCTGCCCCAGAATGAACCATTAAGTCTGCTCATCAATTCTGCCTTTGGCAGAGGAATCAGGCATCCAGAGGTCACCGATGAATTCGCCTGAGCCGTACGCCTAGAATGCTTTCGCTGCTCCCCAAGATAATGCCTGGCGCCCGCCCTTCTGAGGGGAAAGGGAAATCTCCATCTCCACGAAGTCCGCCCAGCTATTCCTCATCTTTCTGATCCTCTCCATCATCCGGAAGCCCATCATCAAAGTCTTCCTCCATCTCTTCGTCAGTATCACTACCGCCAAGCTCATCCTCCCAGTCGCTATTATCCCAGAAATGCGGGTCTTCCGCAAGTTTCTCCGGCTTCTTCACGGTGGATTCGTGAATAGGCATGACGAAGCCCTTCGGGATGTCCTCTTTGCTCTTTTCCACGTCTTGTGCAACTTTCTCTTTGAAAGCCTTGGGGTTCTTGCGTAGCATCACTCCAGCGTCGACGTTGGCAGGTGACGAGCATTCGGCGTCATCCAGTAAAGAAATAATGCTGATGAGAACCGACTCCACCCGCTGTGCCGGGGACCAGCGCTCACCCGCAGACTCCCCCGACATTTCATCGTCACCGGGCGCGTGTAGTATCGAGATGCAAAGCTTGCCATCGGCGTAGATATTAGGGTGGTAGAGGGGTCGGTTGAATTGAAAGGTCGGCGGTGAGAATGGGTAATTGCTGGGGAAGGTCATCTTGGCTTTAAAGTAGCCACCGTAGTAGAGCGAGTCGGGATTGATGACTATGAGGGCGACATTCCAGTTGAAGATGTCCTCGTTATTAAGCTGTAACTTATTAGGCACAAATGGGCCATAGGCAACAAGTATTCATGACTTACCTCAATCTGGACCCATGTCTCTTTGGCTAGAGACTTGAACTCATTCATAAGGATGCGTTCGGCCATGGCTAATCTTGTAAGGCCAGGCTGGCCTGCGTAGGCGGTTTTGATTGGGAATCCACCTAAGAGACTTGATGAGGAGCTAGGTTATGTGAGATGTGATGGTGGATGGTGGGAGGATTTGAGAAAGAGGCCGGGCCTTTGAAAGTGGTCTGTGTCATAGCAACATAGTGTTTTTGGGAGTGTGGGCTAAAGAGAAACACAGCATGGGTGTTGAATGTAAGCTTTGTGTGGTGGTGTAAGTAACGCATGACTGTTCCACGAGACAGAAGTACATTGATGGCGTTGCCAAGACGCCGATAAAGTAGTCAGCAATAATAAATTCACGTGACCTCCCGCCTCAAAGGCGAGCGAGGTACCTCATCTACTTTACTACTTACGTGACACGCCATGGTATCGCCTGCATTTATTCTTCTATCGAGTGCTTTCAAGACCATAGTAAGCCGCGCAAGCCGCTGTCAAGCTTCATAACCCTCGGCTGTCTTGTCGTAGAGTCTCTCACAGGCAGGCGAGGACTGCTAGCTAGAAGAGGTCACGGAACAAACCAGTCAACCGATTACACCTATAGGGCTGACCACCCGGACTTTAGAATTTTCTATCTCCGGGGTAGGTCTCTGAGGCACACCAACGTTGCCCTTACACCTGCTTTTATAACTTCGAAATAAAACGCGTATATCAAAAATCTTTGCTGAGAGAGTCGCTCATATTGACAAACATTATAGGTTTATACGCTAATACTTTGTATCAAAGTCGGTTTTGATGATTTGATCGAGATACTAGGGTGTTCCGTTGACTGGTTTGTTCGGTTAAGCCGTGACCTCTTGTACCACAAACAGATGGCCAGAATGGCTATAAGAAAGGTACGTCGAGTCTTGCTACTTTGAGAGGTTACGACTATGAGCTTGATTGGGAGTTGTGAATGGTATCTCTGGCAGAGTATGCCTAGTTCCGACCCTGGATTCTAAGATCAGGTGGCAGCACAGATGAGACTCATGGGAGGACGAGCTAAAAGGTGCTGTGGAATATGTGCAACCATATGACTGCATCGGCTACCAACAATCTCCAGCTAAAGATTGTTTAGCTCCACCAGCTCGGCTAACGTTCCTTTTCTCAACCATTGGCATACCCAGACTGCCGCTTGATGGACCCATGTCATGGCCACAAAGTCTCATGAAACGCGACATCGTGTCCTGAGCAAAGCGCGGAGCCGCCACCATTAGCTGAGCGTTGTAGCGATATGAAGTATACCCAGAATGCTCCATTGCCCATGTTCCTCTTGAACTTTTGACGGTTTTATAACAATTT
>JAABUP010008338.1_pt1 | contig 13274 bp, 14 predicted proteins | sample 5559201 | NCBI WGS metagenome assembly JAABUP01 (sample SAMN10711887, study PRJNA513373) | rock metagenome | isolation source: Antarctica rocks | place: Antarctica | reverse complement strand
TGTGCTAATTGAGCATCGCTACCCGCATGCGGGGCCGCTGGCAGAGCTTGCATGGACGTGGCGAGCTAACGTCAGTTTCTACGACGCGCTCTATGTGGCCCTCGCCGTCCGGCTCGGCGTTCCACTGGTTACCGCAGACGCCAGACTCAGCAGGGCCCCCGGCCTCGCCTGCCAGGTGGAGGTCGTGTGATCGAAGCGCCCGAAAGCGGATCGCTCACCGGGCCGTGGGGAGGCGGCGTGGCGCAGCCCCCCGCGAGCTCATCGTGGCGCGTTCGTATGACGGGACGCGGCTCCCAGTTGGGTGGCGTCCGTGTCAGGTGAACGGCCTGGTGTTCCCGCAAGCAGCCGATTGCGCGCTTGCCCGTCCGGGTGCATGAATGAGCATCAGGGCCGGAACACCGCTCGGCCGACGCAAGCGAGCGTGACAGAACCGAGGAGAAGACAGAGCGATGGGTGCGAGCATCACCGTGACCCGGTCACCCGAGCTGAGAGGGCGACAGGGCACCTACGAGGTCTCCATCGACGGCACCGCCGTCGGTGCGCTCGAGCGCGGCCAGTCCCTGACCCACCCGGTCCCCGCCGGCGACCACAGCGTCCAGGTCACCCGCGACGTCCAGCACACCAGCCCCCGCCAGACCGTGGCCATCGCCGACGACGAGCAGATCACCCTCTACGTCAGCTTCATCTCGGAGCGCGCGGCCTACGTCCGCTCTCCCACCAAGGCCAGCGACTACCTCATCCTGACCACCGACGGCTCCGTCAGCAACGCCGACGGGACCATGGTCGTCCCCCGCGAAACCCGCGCCCGGGGCGCGCTCATCGTGCTGGGCCTCATCGCGCTGGTGGTCGGTTTCGTCACCCCCTCGGGACCGGTGAAGCAGGCAGCGTTCGCGGTGTTCTTCATCGCGACGGCCGTCGGGTTCTACCTCACCGTCCGCCACATGAGGCACATCTACCGCTCCCCCCGCGATGGCTGAGCTGGCCTCGTAAACCAGGAACCCGCACGACGTCCCCTTACTGGATCGCTACGAAGGCACCGATACGACTCATACCCCTGGCGGCTAGCCATGTGGAAAATCCCGGTTGAACGGTGACAGCGCTTGCCAAGGAGCATGTCCATGGGCGCTGACGGCGCTGCGGCCGTCTAGGGCTCAGTCAACCGCGAGCACCTCAAATCGGCAGACGTCGTCGGGGTAGTCCGCGCCGTCGACCACATCCCATCCCGAGTCAGTCAGTGCGATGCCGAGGCCACTATGAAGGACAAACTCGGGGAAATGCGTGGTGTTCGCTCGATCCACCAGCTCGGAGGCCGAGACGTGCTGGACGCGCTCAATCTGGAGGCCGGCGATGCCGCCGTCCTGGCCGACTGCAATCCGAGCTTGGCAGCGAAGTTCGACCAGGAGTGAGGTTTGGGCCGTAGCCAATAGCACCGGCAGCCTCAGCTCGCACGGCTGGTCCGGAGCTCCTTCCGCGTCGCCAAGCATGAAGCCGAGGCGGACACCCGGGTTGGCGGGGTCGCGCTGCAGAGCGGACAGCCAGTGGAGCGCGCGCATCGTGTCGTCGTCGTGCGCGTCGCGCAGGAAGGCGAGGTGGGTGCCGGCCGGCGCAACTTCCGCAGCGTCGGCCAGCCACTGCGCGAACATGTTGTAGCGGGGCATGTCCTCGAAGTCCCATGCGGCGAGGGGCTGCTCGCCCCATGACTTCCTGCCGACACGCGCGGTCCGGCCGCACCGGAGCAGGAAGGCGTTGAGGTCCGGCTTGGACCCGAGCGCGAGCTCCTCATCCGGGTCGGCGAAGGCTTTGAGCTCGTGGACGTAGACGCCGGCGTGCAGCACGGGGCGGGAGATCACGAGCGACCAACCGGCGGCGTGGCGCCAGCCTGTGTGCTGGGGCGTTTCAGCGCTGGACAGGATGCAGTCAGCCGAGCCGTCGTCATCGACGACGGTCCACTCCGCGTCCTCGTGCTCCGTGGCTCCGATGATGACTAGACCCTTCGGCAGGCCGTCCAGGCTGGTGACGAGCCTGGGTGTGACGTCGAGCTCGCGCAGGCGGTTAGGCATGCGCGAGGGCGAGCCGAACGCGGTGAGATATCGGGGGTCCTGCCTGTCGTCGAGTTCGCCAGCGAACAGTGAGAACAGGTTGTCTGCAGTGACGACGGTCCACGAGCCGGTGGAGTCCTGTTCCACGGCCAGGCGCATTCCGGGGATGTGCGGCTCGAGGCCGGACATAATGGACGCCAGGCGGGACTGCAGGACAAACCCCGGCTCGAGGGCAGGCGCGAGCAGCCGCCGGACGTTGGTGATCGGAGCGAAGTCCACCGGTGTGAAAGAGACAGTGTCCCTTTCGCTGAGGAGGAACGCGCCGAGCTTGTTGCGGAAGGCCTCGTCGAGTACGCGGACGCTGATTGACTCGGCGCCCTTTTTTGGCAGGTGGACCAGCGCCACCATTGAGGCAAATTGAGCCGCGAGAAGTGCGCGGGCGTCGGCACGGTCGAGTTTGATCCGGCCGGCGGCGTTTGTGGTTGTTCGTACCGAAACGCCGACTAGCCCTCCGGACAGGCCGCTGGAACCAGCCGAATCGTGGTCTTCGTCGACTTGGCACAGGAAGTCGAACCCGTAGTCGTTCTTGATCGGCGCGGCCAACAGGCCGTGATCGGCCGCGGCGGCGTCGAACTTCTTCTCGCCCCGCTCCCCAATCCTATTCGATGGCGCGCGACGTTTGCGCTCGCTCGCCGGCTTCCGGTCGCGCGGCGGAGCAGCGTGGCGCCTAGTCATCGGCCCAGAGGTCGTCGACGGTCTGCAGGTCATGGGCGGCCTGGGCCTGCGAGAGAGCCTTCTCGGCCGCGGCGAGACTTGCCAAGCCGTCAACGAGGGGCTCGAGGATCTTCTCGTCGTAGAGGTACTGGGGGAGCACTGCGCTCTGGGCGCCTTGCGCGTTGTCGTCGTGTACGTCGTAACCGTGGTCCTTGAGCGCGCGCGCAAGCGCGGCGAGCCGACGGCCGTAGAGGTACTTGAAGAACGCCGAACGGACGTCGCGTGGCGCCGCTTCGTGCGAGCGGGGCCATTCAATGAGGTACTCGGCCTCCCGCAGGTCAGCGGCGATTTCGGCGGCGCGGGCGGCGATCTGGTCCCTGAGGGCCTTGACCCCGCTCGGCCCGAGGGCCTTCGTGGTGGCGGGCTGGGCGTGCGCAAGGCGCTTGGTGATAGCGTCAGCCTGGCCCGGGAGCAGGTCAGTGATTGCCGACAGACACTGGCGCTTGAGCTGGGAGGCTTCGGCGCGGGCCTGCACCGCAGCGGCTTCGGCATCGCGCACCGCTGTAGCTGTCTGGTCGCTCATGCAGTCGACCGTAACTGGCACGGCCAGCGTGGCCGCGGGTGCTGGTGGTGGTCGGGCTGGTGGTCAAGCTGTGGCTGGCACTGCTGGCGCTGGCCCTGGGGGGGCTGCCGACAATTTGGTCGGGCCACGCGATCGTGGTGGTGCCCCCGCAAGCGGAAGCGCATACGGCGCACCCGCCGGTCAGGTCTGGCCGACCCGATCGTGTGTCACAAGGGATCCGATTGCGGAGCGCAGTGACCATCGACCACCGTGCCTCTCGGCTGCGCTGTGCTTTGAGGTGATCCGCAGCCTCGAGAGGTTGGCGTGGATCGGCCAGTATGGACGGGTGACCAGTCATTTTGCTGTCCTGTGTATCGACTCCGTCGACCCCAAACCTTTGGCGCTGTTCTGGTGCGACGTCCTTGGCTGGAGCATCGTCGACCAGGATGAGACCGACGTCTCGATCGGTCCGGCCGACGACGTGGGACCCCACATCGACTTCTTAGCGGTACCCGAGGCCAAAGCTGGCAAGAACCGCCTCCACATCGACTTGCGGGCCGACGGCAGCACCACAGCTGAGGAGCTCGACCGACTGCTCGCTCTCGGCGCTCGTCAGGTCGACGTGGGCCAGGGACCGGACGTGACGTGGGTGGTTCTCGCCGACCCAGAGGGAAACGAGTTCTGCCTCTTGTCCCGAACGGTGCAACAGTTCGCAGCCGAGGAGACATAGCTCCACCACCATCGCTTGGCGCCTGTGCCAGTTTCGGATCGCCTTGAGCGACGAAGAGTCGGAGCGGTTGGGCCGAGCAGATCGAGCTGAACCGGGTGACGCTGTCCTACGATCAGAGCGTGGTCGACCTTGACGTGTTCTCGCTGGCCGAGCGGCCCGATCTGGTGGCCGGATTCTGGTCCGTGCCGGGTGACTGGCCTGCGTTCATGCTCCAGAGCCCGGTCGCGGCGAGATGCTACGACCGGGCCGTCGAGCTGTTTCCGGACCTCCACCTGGTCCTCCTGCAGGGCCAAGATGTCGTGGCCAGGCTGCATGCCGTACCGATCGTGTGGCCCGGTGCGGCGGACCTCTCGCTGCGGGGATGGGACTGGGCGCTGGAGTCGTCCACCGACACCCCAACCAGTGATCGCAGCGCGGTCAGTCTGATAGAGGCGAGGGTCGCCGTGAGCCACCGCGGACGTGGCCTCAGCGCGGTGCTGCTGCGCGCCGCCCGCGACAAGTTACACCAGCTGGGGACCCATGATCTGGTCGGACCAGTCCGCCCCAACGGCAAGACGCGGGAGCCGCGCACACCCGTTGCCGCATACGCCGCGCGCGCCCGGACGGGTTGCCCTCCGATCCCTGGCTGCGCGTTCACGCCCGCCTGGGTGGACGCAGGCTTCACACCGCCCCGCTGTCGATGACGATCCCCGGCACCCTCGCGCAGTGGCGAGAGTGGACTGGCATGGCCTTTGACGCCGACGGCCCAGTTGACGTCGAGGGCGGCCTCGTCCCCGTGCTCGTCAACACCCAACAGGACTACGCCGTCTACATCGAGCCCAACGTCTGGGTCCACCACGTCCTTTGACGATCCGCGCACCTGCTGATCCCCGACCGGTCAGCGATCCCTCTTACGGGGCAGGGCTTCCAGGCTGCTTAGGGTCGGCAGTATGTTGCGTGGTGTCGCCACGCGGGTGATCGTGCTGAACGGCGGGTCGAGCTCGGGTAAGTCCTCGATCGCCAGAGTTCTCCAAGAGCTGCTCCCGGGCCTCTGGCTGACCTTCGGCGTCGACGCATTCATCGACGCGCTACCAGGTCGCGGCGACAGCCCACGTGCCGACATCACCTACCTGCCAAATGGGGCTGTCGAGACCGGTCCCATGTTCAAGTCCCGCGAACGCGCCTGGTACCAGGGCCTCGCGGCGATGGCGCGTGGTGGTGCGCCACTCATTCTCGACGAGGTGTTCCTGTCGGGTGGTATCGCGGCACAGGCATCCATGCGAGCGGCGCTGCGGGGGGTCGAGGTGCTGTGGGTCGGTATCCGCTGCGACGCTGCCGTCGCCGCCGCCCGCGAGACACGGCGTCCGGACCGGATCGCCGGCATGGCGCGCAGGCAGGCGCAGAGCGTGCACGTCGGCATGAGCTACGACGTTGAGGTTGACACGACGGAGCTGTCACCCGAGGAGTGCGCGCGTGTCATCGCCGCGCATCTGACATGTTGATCCCCAGACGACCGTCGGATTTCCTTGGGCGTCATCTTCTGGTCCACAGATCGGCGTCCGCTCAACTATCCTCATACGGCGAGGCCCGGACACGCGAGCGATGAGCCCGATCGCCGATGAACGACCTCTAGCCTTTCTCCCTGTGCTTGAAGACATGGCGCAGCCCGCCGATCTCGAGGTCGTCCGGTCGTCCTATGACCGGGTTGCCGACAACTACGTCGCGATGGGCGTCGGCGAGCTGGCACCGACGTCGTGGCTGCGTGCCGCGCTGGCGGCGTTCGCCGAGGACGTTAACGGCCTCGGGCCGGTGCTCGACGTCGGCTGCGGCCCAGGAACGGTCACGGCCCATCTCGCCGGTCTCGGCGTCGAGGTCTGCGGCGTTGACCTGTCCCCACGCATGATCGCGCACGCCCGGCGGCTCCACCCCGGACTGCGGTTCTCGGTGGCGTCGGCCACCGACCTTCGTCTGGCTGACGCCTCACTGGGCGGGGTCCTCGGCTGGTGGTCCCTGTTCAACTTGCCCCGTGACGTGCTGCCCGGCGTGCTGGTCTCGTTCGCCCGAGCGCTCGTTCCCGGCGGTCAGGTCCTCGTCGGCACGCATGTTGGCGACGGCGACGTCGTGCGCGCGGAGGCTTATGGCGGCGTGCCGGTCACTTGGACGACCCACCTGTGGCAGCCCGAGCAGCTTGCTGCCCTGTTCACCGAAGCCGGCCTGGAGCCGGTTGCCGAGCTGCGGCTATCGGCCGACCCGTCCGGACGGGCGCAGGTGTTGCTCGCCGCTCGCCGCCCGAGCTGACGTCGGCTGCCGGCACCGAACCGATCACCGATCCTCAATCGGCCTCCGGTGCGGCCGCGCCGGACCTTGGCGAATGGTCCGCCCACAGCGGCTTGCGCATCTGGATGGAGGTCTCTTTCGTACTTGAGGGAGGTGTACTGGCTTCGAGCCACGACGTTGTTCGCGAAGACGGTCAGCCCGAGTGTCGTCGCACCCCCTCCCAGGGCGAGCTCTTCGGCGAGGAGCATCGCCTGTCGAAATCGGACTCTCTTGCTCAGCGGCTAGTCATGCTCAGGTCTAGCTGATTGAATCGATGAGGCCGTAGGCGACGGCCTCTTGAGCATCCAGGTAGCGTCCGGCCCGGACGTCGGCGGCAATTTCGCCCACCGAGTGTCTGGTAGCTGCGGAGAGGCGCTCGTAGAAGCGGTCGATCTGGTCCTGGTAGTGGTGAACCTGTTCAGTCAGCTGGTTGGCGGTGCCCTCCAGGCTGGTGTCGGGTTCGCAGAGACGCAGCTGAGCGTGACGTGCGGCGATCCGGCGGTGCGCAGCCGCCAGCACCCCGACGGCAGGGCCCCCTGCTCGACCCACACAAATGGCGTGGACCGGTACACCAAGCAGATCGATGATGTCGATGAGGCTGAAAGCCCCCTGGATCGTCCCGCCGTAGGCATTCAGGCGCAGTTTGATCGGATCCGACCCGGTGGCGTCCAAGGTCATGAGCTCGGCCGCTGCTCGAGTCACGGTCTGGTCGTCGAGGACGCCGGCGATGACCACGGTGCGACGCTTGAGCAAAGCTGCGGCCAATGAATCCGTGTAGCGGTCGTCGGTGACAGGATCGGCGGGGGCCACGGGGATGGGTTCGTGGGGGTCGGGGCGATGAGGAGGCCATCGGGGAGCCGGGTAAGTGCTCATGTTTTACGGTTTCCGAGCTGCCAGTCGAGGTTCTTGTCGATGGCGGCCACATAGCGCTCCAGGGTCGACAGGCGGACGTCAGCGTCTCCGGACTCGAGCCGGGCTACGGCCGATTGGGAGGTCCCCATACGCGCGGCCACGGTGGTCTGGGACAGGCCCTCGTGGCGCCGATGAGCAGCCAGATCGACGGCAAGGTGGCGCCGGCGCGCGGCGAAGGCTTCGAAGCCGGGGAACACCGACTCGTGGGTGCGCTCGTCATCCGCAGGCTGGCTAGCGTCCACTTGCTCCTCCATCTCAGCTATGGTATCTCATACTAGTGATAATAGTCGTTGCCCAGCGCAGCACGCTGGCCTGAGCGCCCAGGGCACCGCCCCGACCCCGTGTCGCTGACTGCCAAACCGAGGAGGACACATGGAAACGACCAACGGTATCGCGGCCGGCGTCCCGTTCACGGCGCTCCCACCGGCTGGAGCCACCGACGGCCCTTCGCCCCTGATCGTGACGTGGCACATGCTGGACGCGCCTCGCACGGACTCAGCGTTCGCGGCCGCACTGCCCATCACTGGGGTGCCGGCCTGGCGGGTGCACCTGGGCATGCCGATGTGTGGCGCGCGGATGGTCGACGGCCGCGTCGACGCCGCGGTCGAACTCATCCGCAAGGACCCGCTGATGGCCTATGCAGCCCCCTTCACGCTCCAGGCCGCCGACGAATTCCCGGCCGCTTTGGCCGCACTGCGCGATCAGCTGCCGGTCGACGACGAACCGATCGGCATCCTTGGCGGTTCGCTCGGCGGTGCCGTGGCGCTGGAGGTGTGGGCCAGGCAGCGGACGGCGATCAAGGCGGTCGCACTCGTCAACCCGGCCGTGCGGGCACGGTCCACCGTCGGGGTGATCGAGGCAGCGTTCGTGCAGCCGTACCCGTGGACCGCGGATTCCCGAAAGACCGCCGCCGACCTGGATTTCGTTGCCCGCGTCGAAGACTTCACGACGCAACCTCCGTTACTGCTCGTCAGCGGCGAACGCGACCATCCAGCGTTCCAGACGGACGCGGCCGACCTGGTCCACGCACTACGCGCGCAGTACGCGCACCCGGACGATGTCGAACTGATCACTGTGCCGGGCCTGGCGCACCCACTGGCCGACGAACCCGGCCTGGAACCGGCCCCACAGCTGCCCGCGGCCATTATGGTCGACGAGATCCTGACACAGTGGTTTCTCCGGCAACTCACGGCGAAGTGAGCAACAACTGGCCCCTTTCACTGCTTCGTGTACCGGGCCAGGGTGCGGCAGCGTCGGCGAAGTATCCGTATCGAGGTTTCACTGGTCGATGGTGAGCAGGTTCAGGGCGCGCTCTCGGTCGGCCTCGTCGGGTTGGGTGTAGGTGCGGAGGGTGTCCAGGCCGGCGTGCCCGAGCAGATCGGCGACCAGGACCGGGTCGGGTACAAATCGTAAGCATGAGTGGTAGGTGCGGTGATGAGTACTCGCGGCCTGAACGTGGCGCGATTCATGGCGGGTACGCCCTACTGGCCGGTCCTCTCCCACCCACTGCTGCGACGGCTGCTGCCGGGGTTCGTCGTGTCGTCGCTGGGCGATGGCATGGCCGTGGTCGCGGTCAGCTGGCTGGCTCTCGAGCTGACGCCCGCCACCAATCGCGGGCTGTGGGTGGCGGGCGCCGTGGCGGCCTACACCCTGCCCGGGGCAGCCGGTGCACTGCTGCTCGGCCGATTCTTGCGGCACCGGGCCCCGGCCCGACTGGTGGGCTGGGACGCAACACTGCGGGCGTGCGCGCTGGGTGCGATCCCGGTGGCGTACGTGGTGGGGGAACTCAGTATCGGGCTCTACATCGCCCTGCTCGGGATCTCCTCGGTGCTGCACTCCTGGGGGCAGGCCGGGCGCTACACACTGCTCGCCCGGGTGCTGCCCGAACACAACCACCTGGCGGGCAACGCCGTGCTCTCCACTATCGGCGCAGCCTCCACCGTCATCGGACCGGCCCTGGCCGGTTTGCTCATCGCCTGGCACGGATCAGTTCTCGTCATCGCCCTCGATGCCGTCACCTTCGTCGTCCTCGCCGCGACGTTCCACCTCTTCGCCGGCCCTGAGGCGGAAACATTGGACCCACGCCCTGAACACAACGCGGCGGAGCCCCCGACCTCAGGCAAGGTCTCGGTCATCCGGGCTAACCCCACCCTGATGGGCCTGCTCGCCCTGAGCTTCGGCTTCTTCTTCCTCTTCGGCCCCGTCTACGTGGCGCTGCCCCTGCACGTAGCCACCGACCTGCACGGCTCCGCCACCCTGCTCGCCGCCTTCTACACCGCCTTCGGCATCGGCGCCCTCCTCGGAGCCGCGCTCACCGGATACCTCAACCGCTGGCCGCTGTGGCCGAGCACCATCGGCATCGTCGTCGGCTTCGGGGCGGTGATGCTGCTCGTCGGACTCGGCGTGCCCACCCCCGTGGCGCTCGTGTCGTTCGCGCTCGCAGGCCTGCTCTGGCCACCGTATGCGTCGATGTCCACCGCCCTGTTTCAACACTCCACGACCAGCAGGTTGCTTCCCCAACTGCTGGCCGCCAACTCCTCGGTCCGAGTCCTCTCCGTACCGCTGGGTACCGCCCTGGGTGGCCCCCTCGTGGCCGCCGTAGGCGCCGGCGCAACACTGCAGCTCTCGGCAGCAGCGATCCTCGCACTCGGGTTGGCCTCGGCAAGCGCCATGGCGCTCTGGGCTAGCAGATCGTGACACCCAACCCTCCGGCCACTCCCCGGACCTGGTCCGCTGTTCCCACCCTTGCGTGGCGGTGCCCTATCGACGGTTCTCCTGGTCTCGAGCGACGCCGAGACTGACGCCCCGGCAACCGATCCATGTGCCACATGACGAACCATCACCGACACCATCTGCGTCACCAACAAGCCCGTGACCAGGGCTGTTGCAGATGACCTGTCCGGAGCCTTTTTCGATAGGGGGGCGTTTCCTGGCACACTGGTCACAGTGGAGCAGCGCAGGATCGGTTAGCGCATCGGATCCGCATCGGGCGGGGCCGGCACCCTTCCGCGCTGGCTGTCAAGACCAACACGCCTGATGCGGCCAAGATTGAACACGGTCGTCGCGAGGACCCGTTTGTTCAATCTGCACCCCAGGGTGGCGAACAATCTTCACTGCATCCCGACACTTGTTGTCGAGATGCAGTCAAGATTTATCAAACGGCCTCCGTAATAAATGTAAGGTCACCCTAACTTCGGCGGCGGGGCCATTTGGGGGCAGCGCTCCTGCCGTGAGCAGCTCGTTCACGACCAACGCGAGGTACCGCGCGAAGTCGGCGTGTCCGGCCAGGTAACCGATGGATGCGACTGCGCCGAACCGCAACGTTGATCTGGTCGAGCCCCAACCACCGCTTCCTACCGGCTCCCCCGAAGTCGCCATACCGCCACCCCGCCCACGGCCGACGGCCCCACGGTGCGGCCCGCTGAGTACGGCACGTCCGTCCGGATAATGGGCGGCCCGCGGCTCGGGTCGGAGAGGTACTTGCGGTCCCTTCTCGGCGAGCATCGGAGCAAAGTATCTGTCCGGCTACCGCCGCCCGCCCGCTGCATCCGTGCAGGCCAAAGGGGGTGTAAGACACCGTGCAAGAGGGTGCGCAGGAACGCCGGCAGTCGGAGGTGGACTCTCAGGCTGCGAGGGCATCTGCAGCTGTGTCGCTTGGGGGGTCTTGCGGGATCGCATGCTCGTAGCCGAAGGAGGGCGTTGCGGCTACGTCCGCATTTGGCTGATACGGACCTCGTAGTGATACAGCTGGAGTCGGCTTCGACCTGGTGGAAGCCCGCGTGTTCGAGGGTCCGCTGTGACGCAACGTTGTCAAGATCTGTGTCAGCGCGGATCGTTGTCACGCCGAGATCGGCGGCAATCTGCATGAGACTTCCCAGTGCTTCCGCCGCGTAGCCGTGTCCTCGCGCGGACGGCGCCAGTCCGTAGCCGATCTCAACGACTTCGCCATCAGGGGGTCCTTTGAAGCCAACGCCACCGATAGCCAGACCGTCCGATTGAAGCCTGATCTGGTAGTAGCCGAACGGACGCTGCTCGCCGTTCTGCTCGGTAGCGCGCAGAAAGCCGACGGTGGCAGCCAGGTCTCCTTCGAACGGGTAGTCGGCTGCCCAAGCGTCGCCTGGTTGGGGTGCACGATCGCGGATGCGCTGTGCCTCCAGCTCATCGACCGCATGCAAGCTCAACCGTGCCGTGCGGGAATCCATGTCGAGCACTCAAACCAACATGCTCATCTGAGCGCAACCGGGTTATGACCCGATCTGTCTGCCGCGATCCACGCCGCCATGCCAAGCGGCCAGATACGGGTCCGAAGCCGGCTCGGACATCTACCCAAGTTGACCATCATCGAACAGTGGTGACTCGCCGCAGCCGAACCCCCGACGGCGCCGATCGAGCGAGCGAACCGCACCCCGACGCCGACGCCGACGCCGACGCCGACGATCTTGCCTGGGTCAGTTGACGCCCCGGGACCGAGCGGGTGCCCACACGGGATCGGCTTGCGGAGCGGCATAACGGAGCTACAGCTCGTACTCGAGCTCGTAGCGGTGGGTGCCATCCTCGTCGATGTTGAGGTGCAGGATGCCGGTGAGCCCGTCCAACTGGCCGCTGCCGGAGCCCGGCACCACCTCGTAGTGCAACGTCTGCGACCCGCCGTGCAGCGACCCGAACTGCTGCAACGCGAAGCTGCCCTGCCGCCCTCCGAGGTTGCCGTCCACTGTCTCAATCGCGACGTAACCGGCCGCACCGGCCTGCGGAACTCCGCCCGACAGCATGACACCCGCACCGGTGCCTTGCAGGTCACCGCGAAAGGTCTTGGACAGCTCGAAGCGGCTGATAGCTCCGTCGAGCTCCGCCGGACCTGGTTGCATCGTGACGTCGAAGATGCCCCTCGCAGTGTTAACCATGCCGCTCATCCTGCGCGTACTTCGCGCCGTGCCGCTCGACGATCCAATCAGGGCGTCGGCCGGACAGTCCGAGAAGGCGGTCCAGCGGTGGTGCGTCCTGGGGTACGGCGACGGGTTCAGCCAACATCTTGCCTTCGCCTTGGTAGTCGTCGGTGAGCATCGTGGGGGCGAAGATCACCGACTGTTCTGCCGCGGCCGCTGGCGGGTGCCAGGGCTGCCCGGTGGCTCGGGCCAAATCCCAGCCGTGCACCTGGTACTCCCACAGGATCATGCCCAGAGCCATCTCACCGGGCATGGCGGCATCACCCAGCTTCAGCGGTCGAGCGGCAGCCCCGCCGCGGACCGCCGGGACCAAGAGCTCGGCGGCGGCCTGCACCTCGGCCGCTGGATGATCGCTCGCCTGGTACTCCTCGACGGTTGCCTGTGGTGCCTGTCCGTGCGGGTCGGCGAAGCCTGCGGCGAAGTTGTTCAGCCAGCTCAGGACGTGGTCCTGCAGCTGTCCGACGTCGTAGTCGGTACACGGCGTCGGGTCGTGCAGCTGATCGTCGGTGATGGCGTCGACGACGGGGGCGAGGTCGGTGAGCACCGCCTCCAGCAGGTCAGCAGTCCTGTCCGTATCAGTGGTCATGGCGACGACGCTACGAGTGGGCGAACGCGACGGCTTGAAGATCTGCGTCAGTCGCGCCGATAGCCTGGCACGCGCGGCGCGCCCGTGGCCGAAACCGGTCGAGCAGGACAGCCGCGGGATCCTTGACCCGTGGCTGTTGAGGCAGCGGGGCCGTCTGACCCGGTACCCGGCCTCGCCAACGCTGTCCGGACTGATCGATCGCTTCTGGGCTGTCGAGTGGGACCTACCCGAGCACACCGTGCACAGCCAGCAGGTGTTGACCCATCCCGGGGCGAACCTCACCGTCGGCCACGCCGATGCCCGTATGACCGATCACCCACCAGGGCACATCGAGGCTCGCCTGAACGGGCTGGCCCGAGAGCTGACCACCCGCGTCCTGATCGGACGAGGTTGGACCGTCGCGGCGATGACCACGCCCGGCGGTCTGGGGGCCTTCCTGACCCGATCTGCGTCGGCATTCACCGACCGCGCCGTGCCCCTCGGGCAAGTCCTG
>JAABUP010008337.1_pt1 | contig 13277 bp, 9 predicted proteins | sample 5559201 | NCBI WGS metagenome assembly JAABUP01 (sample SAMN10711887, study PRJNA513373) | rock metagenome | isolation source: Antarctica rocks | place: Antarctica | reverse complement strand
GAACGTGGCATCCACCACCGAGCGTCCCTGGCCGGAACCGAGTCACCCCCTTGTCGCCTATTCCCCTCGCCACGGCCAGACCCTTCGGGAGCCCTCCCCGGTGCCGGATTTCGCCGCCTCGACCGCGCCCCTGGCGGTCTCCGACCCGCTCCTCCGCCAGGTCTTCGCCACCGGATCGGCCCACGCCGGGGCGCATGAGGCGTTTCTCCGGGCTTCGGGCGGGATCGGCCAGGCCCTCGCCCAGCAGATGGCTTTCCAGATGGGGCTGATCGAGCGGCTCGCGGGCGGGGGTCCGGGCGTTGGGTTCGTTTTTCCCCCGCCGGAGCCGCCCCCGGCGCTCGATCGCGAGCAATGCCTGGAATTCGCCGTCGGCCGGATCGGAGGAGTCCTCGGGCCCGAGTTCGCCGCGATCGACGCCCATCCCACCCGGGTCCGGCTCCCGGACGAGCCGCTGATGCTGGTCGATCGGATCCTGGAGATCGAGGGGACGCCCCGGTCAATGGCGAGTGGCCGGGTCGTCACCGAGCACGACGTCCTCGCCGGGGCCTGGTATCTCGACGGCGGCCGGATCCCGACCTGCATCGCCGTCGAGTCGGGCCAGGCCGACCTGTTCCTCTCGGCGTACCTCGGGGTCGACTTCGAGACGAAAGGGCTGGCGGTCTACCGGCTCCTGGACGCCGTGGTCACGTTCCACCGCGAGCTTCCCGGGCCGGGCGCGGTGATCCGGTACGACATCGCCATCGACGGCTTCTTCCGGCAGGGCGACTCGCGGCTGTTCCGGTTCCGGTTCGAGGCGACCGTCGACGGCGAACCCCTGATGTCGATGCGGGATGGCTGCGCCGGATTCTTCACCACGGAGGCGCTCGGGGCCGGCCGGGGGATCGTCAAGACCGCGCTCGACCTCCGAGCGGAGCCCGGGATCCGGCCCGAGGGCTGGTCCCCCCCGGTCCCGATGGCCGCCGAGTCGCTGGGGGATGATCGGGTCGAGGCGCTCCGCCAGGGCGACCTGGTCGGGGCGTTCGGGCCGAGCTTCGAGGGGCTGGACCTCGTCGAGCCGGCCCGGCTCCCGGGCGGCCTGATGCGGCTGGTGGATCGGGTCCTGGCGATCGAGCCGGCGGGCGGCCGGTTCGGGCTCGGCCTGATCCGCGCCGAGGCCGACATCCGGCCCGACGACTGGTTCATGACCTGCCACTTCGTCGACGACCGGGTGATGCCGGGCACCCTGATGTACGAGTGCTGCCTCCACACGCTCCGGATCTTCCTGATGCGGATGGGCTGGATCGGCGAGGAGGGGCAAGTGGCCTGCCAGCCGGTCCCGGGCGTCGCCAGCAAGCTGAAATGCCGGGGGCAGGTGATCGAATCGACGCAAAAAGTGACGTACGAGGTCTCGATCAAGGAGCTGGGCTACCGGCCCGAGCCCTACGCGATCGTCGATGCGTTGATGTCCGCCGACGGCCGGGCGATCGTCGAGATCACCGACATGTCGCTCCGGATGACCGGGCTCGACCGCGAGGCCCTCGATCGGATCTGGGCGGGCGCGGGGAAGACGGCCAGCCGGCCGGCGGTCTACGACGGCTCGAAGATCCTGGCGTTCGCCGTGGGCAAGCCGTCGGAGGCGTTCGGCGAGCCGTACCGGATCTTCGACGAGGGCCGGGTGATCGCCCGGCTCCCGGGACCGCCCTACCAGTTCCTGGACCGGATCGTCGAGGTGGGCGGCGAGCCCTGGAAGATGGTGGCGGGTCCTCGGGCGGTGGCCGAGTACGACGTCCCGCCGAACGCCTGGTACTTCGAGGCCGACCGCCAGGCTCGGATGCCGTTCGCCGTCCTTTTAGAAGTCGCCCTGCAACCCTGCGGCTGGCTGGCGGCCTACGTCGGCTCGGCCCTGACGAGCGAGGTCGACCTGTCGTTCCGGAACCTGGGCGGCTCGGCGGTCCAGGTTGCCCCGGTCGGGCCCGAGGTGGGGACCTTGACCACGGCCGCCACGCTGACCAAGGTTTCGCGATCGGGCGGGATGATTATCCAGCAATACGATTTCGAGATGTCGGCCGGCGGGCGTCCTATCTACAAAGGCGAGACGACGTTCGGCTTCTTCAGCAAACCGTCGCTGGCGAATCAGGTGGGGATCCGCGACGCGAGCCCCTGGTCCGAGCCTCCGGAGGGCCCGGCCGAGTCGTTCGCTTACCCCGACGCCCCGCCATTCCCGGACCGCCGGTGGGGGATGATCGACCGGGTCGAGGAGTACCATCCCGGGGGCGGCCCGCTCGGGCTGGGGTTCATCCGGGGGACCAAGCGGGTCGACCCGAACGAGTGGTTCTTCGCGGCCCACTTCCACCAGGATCCGGTCTGCCCGGGATCTCTGGGTTTGGAATCCTTCCAGCAACTCCTTAAAGTGGTAGCATCGAAGCGTTGGGGAACCAACTCCGGAACGAGGTTCGAGTCGATGGGCCTGGGCGACGTCCACCGATGGACCTACCGGGGCCAGATCCTCCCGAGCGACGGGATCGTGACCGTCCGGGCCATCGTCACGGAGGTCGACGACGCTCGTTTCTGGATCAAGGCCGACGGCTTCCTCGGAGTCGACGGCCGGATCATCTACGGGATGAATGACTTCACGCTGAGGCTGGACGGATAGCCGATGAGATATTCGAAAGTCTTCATCGAGGCGATCGGCTACGAGCTGCCGCCGGTGGTGGTCACCTCGGAGGAGCTGGAAAACCGGCTCGCGGGGGTCTACGACACCCTCCGGATCCCCCGGGGGCAACTGGAGGCTCTGACGGGAATCGTCGAGCGTCGCTGGTGGGATCCCGGCTATCCCCTCTCCGAGGGGGCGGTGGCGGCGGCCAAGCACGCGCTGCTGGGTTCGTCGGTCCGACCGGTCGACGTCGACGTCCTGATCTACGCCGGGGTCTGCCGCGAGCTGTTCGAGCCGGCCACGGCCTGCCGGGTGGCGGCCCGGGTGGGCGTGAGCCCCGGCGCGGCGATCTACGACCTGAGCAACGCCTGCCTGGGCGTGCTCAACGGGATGGTCGACATCGCCAACCGGATCGAGCTGGGGCAGATCCGGGCCGGGATGGTCGTCTCGTGCGAGACCTCGCGCGAGATCAACGACATCGCCATCGACAAGATGCTCAGGGCCCGGACGATGGACAACTTCAAGGACTCGCTGGCCACCCTGACCGGCGGCTCGGGCGCGGTGGCGGTGATCCTGACCGACGGGTCGTTCACCGGCCCGAAGCGGCGGCGGCTGGTCGGCGGGGTCACCCAGAACGCCCCCCAGTTCCACGCCCTCTGCCGATGGGGGATCGAGGCCCTGGGATCCCTGGCCCCCTCGCAGTTCCACCAGTTCATGGCGACCGACTCGATCGCCGTCCTCAAGCACGGCGTCGAACTCGGCCACCGGAGCTGGAAGGCGTTCCTCCGGAAGCTCGGCTGGCATGAGGAGCAGGTCGACAAGGTGATCTGCCACCAGGTCGGGATCAGCCACCGCCAGACCGTTCTGCAAGCCCTGGGGATCGACCAGCGCAAGGAATATTCGACCTTCGCCCACCTCGGGAACATCGGGACGGTCTCGCTCCCCCTGACCGCCGCGGTGGCCGAGGAGCGCGACTTCCTCCGCCCCGGCGACCGGGTCGGCTTCCTCGGGATCGGCAGCGGCCTGAACTGCCTGATGCTCGGCGTGGAGTGGTGACCCGACGATGAGCCACGCCCTCGGAGCCTTCGACGCCGCCCACCCGGGACGCGACTTCCTCCGCGACGGCCTCCGCCTCCACTACCTTGACGAGGGGGAGGGGGAGCCGGTCGTCATGGTCCACGGCAACCCGACCTGGTCGTTCTACTACCGGAACCTGGTCGAGGCCCTGAACGGATCCTACCGGACGATCGTCCCCGACCACGTCGGCTGCGGCCGGTCCGAGAAGCCGGGCGATGACCGCTACGACTACACCCTCAAGAGCCGGGTCGACGACCTGGAGGCGCTGCTGGACCACCTGGAGGTCGACCGGGGGATCACCCTGGTCGTCCACGACTGGGGCGGGATGATCGGGATGGCCTACGCCGCCCGCCACCCCGAGCGGATCGCCCGGCTGGTGATCCTGAACACCGGGGCCTTCCCGCTCCCGGAGTCCAAGCCGTTCCCCTGGCCGCTCTGGATCTGCCGGGATACCCGGATTGGGGCCTGGCTGGTCTGGGGGCAGAACGCCTTCGCTCGACTCGCCGCCCGGATCGGCTGCAAACGCAAGCCGATGTCGCGGGATCTCCGCCAGGCATACCTGGCCCCGTATGACTCGTGGGCCAACCGGATCGCGACCCTCCGGTTCGTCCAGGACATCCCGCTCGGCCCCGGCGACCGGGGCTACGACATCGTCGCCGCCACGGCCGACCGCCTGGGGCTGTTCGCGGACGTCCCGATCCTGATCGCCTGGGGTCTGAAAGATTTCGTCTTCGACCGCCACTTCCTGGACGAGTGGACCCGCCGGTTCCCCGGGGCCGAGGTCCATGCCTACCCGGATTGCGGTCACTACGTCCTGGAGGACGCCGGCGACCGGATCATCCCGCTGGTCCACTCGTTCCTGGCCGCGCATCCGATCCTCCGGGAGGGCGGATGACCGGCCTGGAGACCTCGAACATCGCCTCGGGCCTGGCCGCGATGGCCCGCGACCGGCCCGGAGCCCTGGCGGTCCTGGCCCCCGCCGGGCGCGACGCCTTCGGCCGGGCCAGGCACGTTCACTGGACGTTTCGCCAGCTCGACGAGTGGAGCGATTACGCGGCGGCGGGCCTGATCGAGGCCGGGATCCGCCGGGGGACCCGGACGGTCTTGATGGTCCGGCCGGGCCTGAGCTTCTTCGCGCTGACCTTCGGCCTGTTCAAGGCGGGGGCCGTCCCCATCCTGGTTGACCCCGGCCTGGGGATCCGGAACCTCGGCGCCTGCCTGGCCGAGGCCCGGCCCGAGGCGTTCCTGGGGATCCCCAAGGCCCAGATCGCCCGGAAGCTCCTCGGGTGGGGCAAGGCGACGATCCGGAAGGCGATGACGGTCAACCGCGGCTGGCCCGCCGGCTGGCTCGACATCTACGACCTGGAATGGATGGCCGAGGCCCCCCCGCCCGGGATCGCGCCGACCCGGCCCGACGAGACGGCCGCGATCCTCTTCACCAGCGGATCCACGGGCGTCCCCAAGGGGGCGGTCTACACCCACGCGATCTTCGAGGCCCAGGTCGCGACGCTCCGCGACCAGTACGACATCCGGGCCGGCGAGGTCGACCTCTGCACCTTCCCCCTCTTCGCCCTGTTCGGCCCGGCCCTGGGGATGACCTCGGTCGTCCCCGAGATGGATTTCACCCGGCCGGGGAAGGTCAACCCTTCGAGGATCATCGAGGCCGTCCACGACTTCGGGGTCACGAACCTGTTCGGCTCCCCCGCCCTGATCCGCCGGGTCGGTGAGTACGGCCAGGCGAACGGGATCAAGCTCCCCAGTCTCCGCCGGGTAATCTCGGCCGGGGCCCCGGTCCCTGCGCGGGTCCTGGAGTCGTTCGTCGCGATCCTCGGGCCGGGGGTCCAGGTCTTCACCCCGTACGGGGCGACCGAGTCGCTCCCGGTCTGCTCGATCGGCTCCGACGAGATCCTCGGCGAGACCCGCCACCCGACCGACCGGGGCGCCGGGGTCTGCCTCGGCCGAGCCGTCGAGGGGATCCGGGTCGAGATCATCGCGATCCGCGACGAGGCCATCCCGGAGTGGTCGGACGACCTGATCGTCCCCATCGGCGAGGTCGGCGAGATCGTCGTGCAAGGCCCGGTCGTCACCCGGTCGTACTTCGGCCGGCCCGAGGCCACCGCGCTGGCGAAGATCGACGACCCTCCGAGCGGCGGCTTCTTCCACCGGATGGGCGACGTCGGCTATCGCGACGACCGGGGGCGGATCTGGTTCTGCGGCCGGAAGTCGCACCGGGTCCGGATCCCGTCCGAGGCGATCTTCAACGTCCACCCCTGGGTCCACCGGACGGCCCTGGTGGGCGTCGGCGAGCCGGCTCGGGCGCGGCCGGTCCTCTGCGTCGAGGCGAAGGGGCGGGTCGGCCGGGCCCGATGGGAGGAACTCCGGGGCGAGCTCCTGGCGATCGCACGGGCGAACCCCATCACCCAGGACATCGAGACGTTCTTACTCCACCCCTCGTTCCCGGTCGACATCCGCCACAACGCCAAGATCTTCCGCGAGAAGCTGGCGGCCTGGGCGGCGAGGAAGTTGCGATGAGGGCCCTGGTCACGGGCGGCGGCGGGTTCCTCGGCCGGGCGATCGTCCGCCGGCTCGTCGAGCGGGGCGACTCCGTCGCCAGCCTGGCCCGGGGCGATTACCCCGACCTCCGGGTCCTCGGCGTCGAGACGATCCGGGGGGACGTCGCCGACCCCGAGGCCGTCGCCCGGGCCTCCGAGGGGGCTGACCTCGTCTTCCACGTCGCCGCCAAGGCGGGGATCTGGGGCCCCCATGCCGAGTTCGTCCGGGCCAACGTCGAGGGGACGCGGAACGTCCTCGGGGCCTGCCGGGCCCGAGGGGTGTCCCGCCTGGTCTTCACCAGCTCGCCCAGCGTGGTCTATGGCGGCGGCGACCTCGAAGGCGTGGACGAGTCGACGCCCTATCCCGCCCGGTTCGCCGCGTCGTATCCCGCGACCAAGGCCGAGGCCGAGCGGATGGTCCTCGCCGCCAACGGGCCGGACCTCGCCACCGTCGGGCTCCGGCCCCACCTGATCTGGGGGCCGGGGGACAACCACCTGATCCCCCGGATCCTCGCCCGGGCCAGGCTCGGCCGGCTCCGTCGGATCGGCCGCCGGCCCAACCTCGTCGACTCGATCTACATCGACAACGCGGCCGACGCCCACCTGCTCGCCGCCGACCGCCTTGCGATCGGCTCGCCCATCGCCGGCCGGGCCTATTTCCTCTCCCAGGGCGACCCCTGGCCGCTCTGGGACCTCATCAACGGGATCCTCCACGCCGCGGGCCTCCCGCCGATGGACCGGACGGTCCCGCCCGCCGTCGCCGGCCTGGCCGGGGCCGTCCTCGAAACCGCCCATCGCCTGCTCCGCCTCCCCGGCGAGCCGGCCATGACCCGGTTCCTCGCTCACCAGCTCTCCACCGCCCACTGGTTCGACATCGGTGCCGCCCGCCGCGACCTCGGCTATCGCCCGGCCGTCTCGATCGACGAGGGCCTCCGCCGGCTCCAACGCTGGTACGACGCGGCCGCGCCCGCCTGAACCTCGCGGATCGGCGGATTCGCCCCACTGACTAAATATTAACATGTGACCAGAATCCCGGCCGCCCGGAATCGTTCCCCCCGCAGGAAAAGCCGATCGACCCGGAGCTTTGGCCGAACCGTCTCGATCCTCCGGGGCGTCCGCGTTAAGATGTGGGGAATCCACCCCGAGCGAGCCCTCCCGCCCGCTCACGATCCCCCGCCCGACGCGGACGTCCCCCCAGGTCCGAGGCCCCGGCCGATGTGCGAATTGATGGCGATGTCGTTCGACGCCCCGATCTCGGCCGACTTCTCGATCCGGGAGTTCGCCGCCCGGGGCGAGGAGAATGCCGACGGCTGGGGACTGGGCTGGTATCCCGATCGGTCGCTGGCGATCGTCAAGGAGCCGGTCAAGTGGGGCGACAGCCGCTACGCCGGCTTCCTCGAATCCTACGCCCGGCTCCAGAGCCGGATCCATATCGCCCACGTCCGCCACAAGACGGTGGGCGACGAGCCCAGCCACGCCGAGACCCACCCCTTCGCCCGGGAACTCGCCGGGCGTGACTACTGCTTCGCCCACAACGGGACGCTCGCCGGGGCGGCCTGGGACCTCCGGCTCGGCGCTCACCGCCCGGTCGGCGGGACCGACTCGGAGCGGTTCTTCTGCCACCTCCTGGGCGAGATCACCGCTCGGGGCGCGGCGCTCGACGGCGAGGCCGACTGGCGATGGCTCCACCAGACCCTGGCCTCGGCCAACCGCCTGGGGAAGCTCAACTGCCTGCTCTCCGATGGCCTCCGGCTGTTCGTCTACCACGACGCGAACGGCTGGAAGGGCCTGAACTTCCGGAAGGTCCGGGTCCACGACGGCCAGGACCGCCACTTCGGCGACGCTTCCCTCAGCGTCGACATCAAAGGGCAGGCCGTCAACCACGGGTTCGTGGTGGCGACCTGCCCGCTGAGCCCCTCGGGCTGGCACTCCTTCGGGCTCGGCGAGCTGATCGTCTTCGAGCGCGGCGAGATCCGCCACTCCAGCCACCGCGAGCGGCGGTCGCCCGAGTTCGCCCCGGCCGGGATCGGTCCGGGACGGTGAGCAAAGCTCTGGGCGATCATCCAGCGCTCATTGGCGGCCGCCCTGATTCAGGCGGGAACCCTTCGTGGTATCCCGACCCGCTCTCGGGTCATTCGTGATGATGAGCAGGCCGTCCTCGACCGTGTAGCGAAGGTCGATCTGGCTGAGGATCAATCGGAGCGTGGTCCGGAGGGGGATCCCTTCCAGGTTGATCGTCACGGTCGAGGTCATCGTCTCACCGACCAACGTCAGTCCCTTCGGATCGACGTAGATGGGGAGGCCCGTCGGGAATCCCGCCGGCTCGTCCTGGGTGGCTTGCTCGATGTATTTCTTGATGTCCTCGATCGGGGTTTCGTTGGGGAAGTTCATGGAAATCGGCTCTTCGAGCTTGGCCAGGATCGCCCGGTTCCGCTTCTCCTCGGCCGGGGTGGGGGCGGGCTTCTCGGGCGGCGTGCCCATCCCCATCATCTGCGTCATCCCCCCCCCATGCCCATACCGCCCGCCGAGCCCGGAGCGATCGGCTTCGCCGGCGTGGGTTCGGCTTCGGCTTCGGCGAGCCAGATCAGGGCCTCGTGATGGCGATACTCGGCGTCGAGCCGGTCGAATGGATTCCCGTCCCCGGCGGCCTGGCGGTTGACGACCTCCTCCTTCAACTTCGCCCTCCGCGCGACGTAAGCCTTCAAGGCCGCGATCTTTTCTTCGCGCGAGGCGTTCCCGAGCTGGGCGTCCAGCAGCCGCCGCGACCAGGTGTCGTAGGACTGGGTCGAGTCGAGTTCGCCCCGGGCCCGGAGCTGGTCGATGACCTGGAGGGCCCGGCTGGCATCCTGGGCCATGTCCGCCCTCCCCGGGGTCGCCCCGGCGGGGATCGCGATCTTCACCCAGGCGGCCTCGTCGAATTGTAGTGGGCGAAGAACCGGGGCGCGATCCCCGGCGGGGATCGCGACGGTCTTCCCCGAGGCGGCCTCGGGCCCGGCTCCGCCGGGAGACTTCCCCACCTTCGGGGCGGGCTTCTCGCCGGAACCCTCGCCCCCCTGCCACGCCAGGACGCCCGGGACGCCGAGGGCGCAGGTGGCCGCCAGGGCCAGCGCGCCGGTCTTCAAATGGGCCGTGAACATGGTTCGGATCACTCCTTCAGTCAGGATGAGTGCATGGGCCGAGACGATCCCGGCGGTCAACGATCCGCCGCCGGCGAGCCGGGCCGCGGCCCCGACCGTGGCGGCCATGAGATCGGCGGCGGGGGCCTCCCGAGCCAGGGCCGAGGCGAGGGCCCCAACCGGCAGGGCGACCCCCCGGCGAGTCAGGCGGGCCCGGAGCCGGTCGCGGGCCCGGGCCAGCCGCCCCTTGACCGTCCCGACGGGCCAGCCAAGCCGGTCGGCCGCCTCCTGGTGGGTCAGGCCGTCCAGGTAGCAGAGGACCACCGCCATCCGGTCGTTGCCCGGGAGGCGGTCGACCTCCTCCCGGACCATCGCTTGCAACTCGCGGAGGTCGGAGTCGGAGGTCGCGGCGGCCCCGGGATCCGGCCCCGCGACCGATCGCTCGCGGGCCCTCCTCCGGGAGGCGTCGGCACGGGCCCGGAGCGCGACCTTCCGGGCGACCCCATAGAGCCAGGGGGCGAGCCGGTCCCGGTCCCGGAGGCCCCGGGCCTTCCGGACCAGGATCAGGAAGGTCGCCTGGAAGGCGTCCTCGACGTCGTCCGGGTCGACGAGCACGCCCCGGCAGACCCCCAGGACCATCGATCCGTGCCGGGCCACGATCGCCCCGAAGGCGACCTCGTCCCGGTCGGCGACGAAACGGTCCAGGAGCTGACCCTCGGTCAGGCCCGAAACCGCCCCACCCTGGAAAAGCCGATGGACTTGCCGGAGGACCGCCGGCCACTGCCCGCTCGCCATGACTGGGAATCTCCCCCGACGCGACTGGCTCGCTCTATACTGCCGGAGGGGACGGCCTTGGATACAGAGAATCCGGAGAAACCCGCCGAGGCGAGCCCCGGAGCCCCGGGATCACGCCCGGATCGCCAGGAGCCGCCGGGCCCGATCGCGAAGCGGGGACCAGGTCGGGCCGAGTTCCCGGGGGGCGGCGGCCTCGGGTCCGGCCGAGAGCGGCTCCGGCCGGCCCGACTCGCCCACCTGGACGAATTGCATCAGGCTGTCCATCCAGGGTTTGGAGCGATCGGGGAGCGGGCTCCCGGAGAGGGCGACCACCACCTGGGCCCGGGCCCGATGGACCTCCCGGCCCCGGATCTCCACCACCCGCCCGATCGAGACGGGCTCGTAGCACCGGAGGTCCAGCACCCGCTTCAGGACCAGATTCGCCGAAGGCCCCACGGCCCGATAGGCCGTCGCGTAGCCCGCTTCCAGGACCAGCGCCAGCATTGACCCCGCGTAGAGGGTCCCGTGGTGGTTCGCGTCACGGGGCAGGATCAGTCGATGCGTCAGCGTCTCGGGCTCGGGCGGATTCGGCATCGGCTCGGACTCTCGGATCGGCCCACCAGGCTGGTCTCCATCGAACGCGACGGGAGACTAGCACGACCCCGGGAGCCGGGCAACGGGGAGAATCCCCACACGATCCAGGTCCGAGCGGCTCGGTGATCCGGCCGATCCCACCGTCCCAACGAAATCTTCTCGAAGTATCGGGCGTTTTTCCTGGCACAAACTCCCCGATGGGAATATCTTAATCGCGAGCCCAGGCGGAGAAAGCCTGGGCGGACCGACGACCCTCCGGGCGAAATCCTCCATCGGTATTCCCCCACCGATCGATTCGCCAGTTCGCGAGCCATCGGGCTCACCTTTCCGGAGTCCAATCGTGACCTCCTCTCGCGCCGCGCAGACATTTCCTCCCGCATCTCACCGCGCTGACCCCGACCTCCGTTCCCACCAATCGATGCCCGGCCGAACCCAACCGCCTCAAATGGGGTCGGACCAGCCACGCTCCGCCTCGATCGAATCGGACCCAACGCCAGATCGCCTGGACCCGGTCCGCTTCAGACCGTTGTCTCGATAGGAGATACAGGCGATCTGGGGAATTCTCCAAGAAAGAGCGCGTCAAAATTCGGAGACGCTACGTTAGATAAGGTGACCCGACAGATTGGATGAATTCTTGCATCAATCCACAATGCTGTGATTCCCTGCGAGTTTGGCTTGAATTTCCGATAGGGGTGTCCCAAGATGCATGGTCCGACGTATCTCGCGATGGCCAAAGGAAGAGAGAGGGCTCCGAGGATGGGGCGTGAGGTGGGTCCGAAGATCCACGGTCGATCAGGCCAAAATGGGATCTCCGGGTCCTGGATCCGAAGATTTCGCCCCGCCGCCGGGGGCTCGAGAACCTTCCACCAGGGCGTCGCCGGCGGTCCCGTCGCGGGGGAATTCCCGGGGTCTTGCCGTCGTTCTTTCTTTGAGGTTCTGTCCCTGTGCGTTCTGGTTCGATAACACTTCCGGCCCCGGCCCGCCATCTCGACCTCGCAACGACGACCCGGCGACCGAACCCGAACGACTCCCGGCCTCTGGGTCCCGAGACCCGAGACGCCCGGCATCGAGGCCCTGGCCACCCGACCCGGGTCGGGTCGGCCGGAATTCGGGACTTCCACGCCCCGCGAATCTCCCTGCGAGGATCCGTCTCATGCATCCGTCGATCGCCAGCTTCCTGGACCACTTCCGCGTCGAACGCAATGCGTCGCCGCACACGGTCCGGTGCTACGAGGACGACCTGGTCCAGTTCGAGGGCTACCTGATCGAGTCGGTGGGCGAGGCGGCGGATCCGACGACTGCGGACGCGCGTCGGCTCCGGTCCTATTCGGCATGGCTGAGCGGCCGGGGGTATGCCGCGAGCACGATTGCCCGGCGGCTGGCGAGCCTCCGGTCGTTCTACCGCTACCAGAGGCGGCAGGGCGTGGTGACTTCCGACCCGGTCGGCGGCCTCCGGAATCCCAAGCAGCCCAGGCGGCTCCCCAAGCTCCTCCGGGTCGACGACGTGATCCGGCTTTTGGACGGGATCCCGACGGCCGACGACCTGGGGATTCGCGACCGGGCGATGTTCGAGGCCCTCTACGGCTCCGGCCTCCGGGTCGGCGAGCTGGTGGGCCTGGACCTGGCCGACCTCGACGACGAATCGGGCCTGGTCCGGGTCCGGGGCAAGGGCCGTCGCGAGCGGCTCAGCCCGGTCGGGTCGCTGGCGATGGAGTGGCTGGTCCGCTGGCGGGCCGCCCGGAGGCCGCGGGTCCCCGGCGAGCCGGCCCTGTTCCTGAACCGCCGGGGGACCCGGCTGACCTCGCGGAGCGTCGGCCGGATTCTCCAGGAGCACCTGGTCGCCCTCGGCTTCGACCCATCCTCCAGCCCCCACACGCTCCGGCACAGCTTCGCCACCCACCTGCTCGACCGGGGGGCCGACCTCCGGAGCGTCCAGGAACTGCTGGGCCACCGGAGCCTGACGACCACCCAGATTTACACCCACGTGACCCGAGAGCGCCTCATTGATGCCTACAACGAAGCCCATCCCAGGGCTTGAGGCCGCCCTCGGGCGGTCGATCGCCCCTGGGGTGGGCCGATCGGGGCCGATCGCGTTGTTTTTTGACGATTCCATGGCCGTGATGTATAGGAAAATCGACACCACTCCTCTTCTCGCGACATTCGCCACGGCCCAGGGTTGGGCCGGGATGGCGGCTGGGTTCGCCCCCGGCCGCCCGGGCACCGTCGTGGGGTCCGACCGGGCCCGCGAGGAGTCTCTCCTCATTCCCTCAAGGATGACGCACCGGCCCCTGTTCCCTCCAGCGGGCGGCCCTTCCGAGAGAATGAAGCCATGAATCAAGCCCGAGTCCTGATCGTCCATCCCGAGCCCTCGATCCTCGCGCTGCTGGGCTCGATGCTCCAGTCGCTGGGCCACCCGATCGAGGAGGCCGCGAACGACCGCCTGGCCGTCCGCCGGCTGGAGCGCGGCGGGATCGACCTGATGATCGCCGGGATCGACCCGTTCGACCCCGAGGCGCTGGAGCTCCTCTCCTT
>JAABUP010008336.1_pt1 | contig 13277 bp, 13 predicted proteins | sample 5559201 | NCBI WGS metagenome assembly JAABUP01 (sample SAMN10711887, study PRJNA513373) | rock metagenome | isolation source: Antarctica rocks | place: Antarctica | reverse complement strand
TGATGGCGACGAATCCGGGTCGGATGCCACCGGGCTGGTTCAGCGATCCCGCGCTCGCGGGGGGCGGCGCGACGATGGATCACACCGTGCATGTCGCCGATCTGCTGCGCTGGATCTTCGGGCAGGAAATCACCTCGGTCTACGCCGAGATCGATACGCGGATCCACCCCGAGATCCAGACCGACGATGTCGGCGTGCTGCTGCTCGGCCTCGCCGGTGGCCTCGCGGCGAGCCTCGACGCCTCCTGGACGCGCGCGCAGACATGGCCGATCTGGGGCGGGCTGACGCTGGAGGTGATCGGCGAGCGCGGGGTGCTGTCGATGGACGCCTTCGTGCAGAACGTCCAGTATTATGACGATCGCGCGGGGCGCTACGTCCTGGTGCCGTTCACCGAAGGGGGCGATCCGCAGCTCATCCAATCCTTCATCGCGGCGATTCGCGACGATTACGCGCCGCTCGTGACCGGGGAGGATGGCTTGCGCGCCCTGGAAGTCGCGCTGTGCGCCTACGCCTCCGCGCAGCGCCACGAGCCGGTCGCTTGTCCCGCTGGCCTAGTCGGCTAATGCCACATTCCTGGAAGGGTACTGAGTGCATAGCTTCCCGCACGGCGATGTCGTCGTGCTGCTGAAGTGCCCGGACGGGTGCGCCGCGACGTACCAGCGGCTGGAGGACCTCTACCGGAACGATCTGCCCCCGAGCCAGTTCGGCGACGTAAAGCTCGTGGTAATCTCCTACAGCCACCCCCTTCAGTGATCCGAGCAAGGATGCCCCGATCACGCTGCTGGCCTGGGATCCCGAGGAGCTGCTCCCGAGGTTCGACCGCGACAAGATCGTCAGTTTCTATCGGGTCTATGTCGATAGGGGGCCGGAGCTGGTGCCGTGAAAGGCTGCCGCGTCGATCGGGGGCCCGCCGCCAACACGCCACGCGCGCCGGGAGAAGGAGCCCATTATGCGCCGCGCGCTGTTCGGGCTGGTTGTCGCGCTGCTCCTCGTCGGCTGTGCCCCTGGTCAGCGCTCCACCGCGCCGGACGCGCTCGGCCTGCGGGAGCTCGCCGAACTTCCGCTCCCCGGCGACACGTCGCGCTGGGATGACCAGAGCCTCGACACCACCACCGGTCGCCTCTACCTCGCGCACTTGGGTGTCAGCAGCATGATCGTCTCGATACCGCGAGCCAGCAAGGGGTCCTCGTCGTGCCCGAGCTGGGTCGCGTCTACGCCACGGCCACCGACGCGAACCAGCTCGTCGCCATCGATACGCGGACCCTGCAGATCGTCGCCCGCACGGCGGGCGGTACCCCGACGGCTATGACCTAGGCGACGGGCAGTTGTTCGTCTCCGACGAACTGGGCAGCACGGTGAGCGTGTTCAGCACCACGAGCGACACGCGCCTCGCGACGATTGCGCTGGGCAGCGAGGTCGGTAATACGCAGTACGACCCGGTCGCGCGGCGGATCCTCGCCGCCGGGCAGGGGCGCGACGACCTGGTGGCCATCGATCCGGTCGCCAACCAGGTCGCCGGGCGCTCGGCCCTCCCCTGTGCTGGCCGTTTACTCCGTCCGTAGCCAATTTCTAGGGCTCCAGGCACGCGAATGCCGGGGCTGGGTCACGGGCCGTCCGGCCGAGCGCCAGGGGGCGCTCACGGCTTTCGTTGCGGCACTGGGAGCGCTCGCGGTCGTCCAGCTCATCGACCGCCTGTGGGCACGCCCGCGCCCCTTCGTCGCGCATCCCGACACGGTGCACCTCCTCGTCGCGCACGCCGCCGACGCGTCGTTCCCGAGCGACCATGTGGTCGCGGCCTGCGCCATCGCCGTCGTGCTGGTGTCCTTCCACCGCCACTTGGGTGCCATTGCCCTGCTCTTGGCCGCCGTGCTCGCCTATGACCGCGTCTACATCGGGGTCCACTACCCCGGCGATGTGCTCGGTGGCATGTTCCTTGGCACGCTGGTGGCGCTGCTGCTCGTCATGCAACTCGCGCCGCCGATGGACCGGCTGCGAACGCTCGTCGATAGGATCATCCAGCTGATGCGACTCCTACTACCCGCCTAATGGCACACTCTTCCGCACGTGCCCGGACAGCCCGCTGCGGCCCGACGACGACGCGGCGCTCGGGTAGCGGAGCAGCCTAGCGCGACTGTGCCGCCTCCAGGAACCGCGCCAACTCGCGCCGGATGTCTGGCCCACCGAGCTGGAAGACGAGTTCCGTGACCCCTTCGCTCGCGAGTTCATCGATGCGTTCGCGTACCTCCTCGGCGGTGCCACTCAGCGTCAGGCGCGTGAGGAGTATCGACCCGCTGGCGTGCCAGGCCGCTGTGTCGGCCTCATTGAGTTCCACGAGATGACCCGTGTGGGCGGCGAGGTGCCGGCGGTCGGCGGGTATCCGCGCAACGACGTCCAGCCAGGCATCCCCGCCCGGCAGTGCGCGTACCGCCTCGGCACCGGCGTGCTCATACGTCGTGTGGTAGGCGACGACCACCCCCGGCCCGGCGGCGGCGCGGACACGCTCGCCGGACCGATCCTCTCCCGCATCGAGGACCGTGCCCCAGGCGAGGAAGGCGACCCAACGATACGCCGTGGCGAACGCTGGCGGCCGCCCCACCGCGTAGAGGCCGTCGGCGCGTGAGCGCGCGACCGCATCCCCTTTCGGCCCGAGGGCACCGACCAGGATCGGCACCACGACCGGGCGAGGCGCACCGTGGCCGGGGGGGTGGAGCATCCGCATCCGCGCGCCCTCCCAGACGACCTCGTCGCCCCGCAAGAGCCCGCGATAGGCATCGAGGTACGCCGCCATGAAGTCCCAGGGGATCGGGCCGTAGCCCATCGCCCGCCGGCCGCTGAAGCCGGTGTCGAACGCCACCGCCACCCGCCCCGGGGCCAGGGCCGCTAGCGCTGCCGTTGCCGCCGCGTTGACCATCGGGTGGCGCAAGCTCGGGACGAGCACGCCCGGACCGAGCCCGATGCGGCTTGTCCGTTGCGCGGCCAAGGCGAGCATCATCCACACGTCGGGGCTCTGCTGCGGGGTGTCGTAGAGCCGGGCGCGGGCATAGCCCAACTCCTCCGCGAGGGCGATATGGTCGGGGGCGTCGAGCGAGGTCGGGAAGGCGCACGCTAGCTCCGTGCGAGGCCACATCCTGCGGTCACAGCGACGGGCGGGCGGCGGAATTACGCCACCGTCGCTTCGACATGGTCGGGATCAGGGCATTCCCACACCGGGCACGCTGACGGTAGTCATCTCGATTTTCCCCGTGCGCGCGCCCGGTTCCAGCGGCGTCGCGGGTGACGGACCGGCGGCGAGCAGGAGCGTCCTGCCGTCGTCGCCCCCCAGCGCGCAGGAGAAGCAATCCTGGCCGATGCGGACGCGATCGAGCACCGCGCCGCCCTCGGCCAGGCGGAGGCATTCGTGCGTGGGGGGGCTGACCACCCAGATCGCCCCCTCGGCGTCGAGGCAGAGGCCATTCGGGATCCCCCCCGACATCTCCGCCCAGACCTGCCGGTTGTGCAGGGTGCCGTCCTCGGCGATGGTGAAGGCGGTCAGACGCGGACCGAACGTCTCCGCCACGATGAGCGTCTGGCCATCCGGGGTGATGACCATGCCATTGGGGAAGCGCAAGCCTTCCGCCGCCACGCGCACCGTGCCGTCGGGATCGACCAGAGCCAGCGCGGCGGTCGGGAAATCGGGATCGGCAAAACCATACTCCAGCGAGTGCTCGCGGATATAGCTGCCGAAATCCAGGCCGAAGTTGCCGACATAGGCGCGCCCGTGCGCGTCCACCACCATGTCGTTGCAGTGGCCGGTGGCGACACCGCGCAGGTCGGCGTGCTCGACCAGGCCATCCGGGTCGAGCCGCAGGAGGCGACGGTCATGCATCGACACGACGAGCAGCCGCCCGTCCAGCAAGCCAGCCCAGGCCGGAAGACTGGCCAGGGACCTCGGCGACGCGACGAGCGGCACCGGCCAGCCCGGTCGCCATGACCGCCAAGCCGTTCATCTCCGAGAACCAGAGTGTGTCGCCGCGCCAGCGGAGCCCCTCGGGAAACAGCCAGGTCGCTCAGCAACGTCGTGACCGTCCCAGCCATCACTACCCCCTTCGGCAATTCGGTATCCAGCGCGAGAAGAAGCCGATGTCGAGCTGCGGACCTTCAGGTGGCTCAGCTCATCAGCTCATAGGAAGCGAGGCACAGAGAATCGCTCAAATCTGGCACCCTCCCTAACCGCTTCTACAACTCCTCCTGGTCCCCTAAACGAATCGTTGTCCTGGTTACTTTCACCATCCGGCCGCAATCTTGGCAGTCTTGACCGAAGCGTGTCGGGATCAGATCGCCGATGGCGAAAGTAGTCGGCACAGAGGAACGGCGCAGGAAGGATACCCGAAGAACGAGCCAGGGATAGCCGATTAAACCATGCGGTCGGCGGCGCTGGAGGGTCGGCATGATCCTAATGTCTTATCCAACCCGGCGCGTTCATAGACCAGGCGACCGTCTTTGTACGTGCGACACACGGCGATCGTCGCGCCATCCCAGTAGAAGACGACGAGATCGGCGGGGGCGCCGGCGACCAGGCCCGCCCCCGCCGCCAGCCCGAGGAACCGCGCCGGTCGCTCCGACGCCATCGCCCAGGCGGTGTCGAGGCTGGCGAGCCCCCGCCCGACGAGGTGCGCGACGGCACCGCGCAGGGGGCAGACCGCGCCCGCGAGGAGGCGCGGGTCGCTCACCAATTGGAGCCGCCCTGCGGGCGTCAGCGTGACCCGATCCCCGACCGGGGTCGTGTACCGCCCCGGCGGCAGGCCGGCGAGCGCCACGGTGTCGCTGACCAGCCAGGCACCCGCCCCCTTGACGCGCATGACGACCCGCAGCACGGCGTCCGGCAGATGCCACCCATCGGCGATCAGCGAGGCGGCCAACTCGTCGCGCGCCAGCTGGTCCCACAGGTAGTTCGGGTGGCGCGGCAGCGTCGGGTGCGCGCCGTTCCCGAAGTGGGTGGACAGCCGCGCCCCCGCCGCGATCGCGGCGTCGAGCTGTTCCGGGGTGGCCGCCGTATGGCCGAGCGCGACCGCGACCCCGCTCGCGACACAGCGCGCGATGAACGCCGGTGCCCCCGGCCATTCCGGCGCGAGCGTCACCAGGCGGATCGCGCCGCCCGCCGCCGCCTGCCAGCGCCGGAAGCTGTCCCAGTCGGGCGGGCGGACCCGGGCGCGCTCGTGCGCGCCGCGCGGCCCATCCTCGGGCGAGATGAACGGCCCCTCCAGGTGGATCCCGGGGAGCGCACTGGCGAGCAGCGGGTCGGACGCACGGGCGAGCGCGATCGCGCGGAGGCTGGCGGCGATCGACTCGTCGCTGTTGGTGATGACGGTGGGCAGGTAGGTGGTGACCCCCTCCCGCCAGAGGAGCCCGGTGAGTCGCGCGACGAGGTCGCCCGCCAGGGGCGGCGCGTTACAGTCCAGCCCCCCGTAGCCATTGACCTGGAGGTCCACCAGGCCGGCACCGAGCCAGGGCAAGTCGGCGGCGGGGTCCGGCAACGGCCGGATCGCCGCGATCCGCCCCCCGGCCAGCCGCAGCGCGACCGGGGCACCGGTCGCGACCAGCCGTCCGGCGATGGTCACCTCCGGGTGCGGCATCACCGCGCCGCCGAAGCGGGGTAGCCGTCCAGATCGGTGTAGAGGGTGCAGTCGGGATGCCGGCGCAAGATCGAGGCGGGGCAGGCGGTCCCGATCGGTCCGGTGAGGGTCCGGCGGATCGCCGCGCGCTTGCTCGGGCCGGGGACGGTGCAGCAGAGCCGCGCGCCCGCCGTGAGCGCCGGGATCGTCAGGGTGAGCGCCCGGCGCGGCACCGCCGCGAGGGTGGTGAAGCAGCCGTCGTGCACCTGCTGCCGGCGACAGGTGCCGTCGAGATCGACCGGCTTGACGGTCGCGGGATCGGCGAAGTCCGCGACCGGCGGGTCGTTGAAGGCGAGGTGGCCGTTCTCGCCGATCCCGAGGCAGACGATGTCGATCGGCGCGGAGCGCAGGAGGGCCGCGTAGCGCGCGCACTCGGCGTCGGCTGCGGCCTCGTCGTCGCCCGAGATTTCTCCCGCCGCGAGGTAGTGGATTTCCCCGGGGTGGACGCGCGCGAAGAGGTGTTCGCGCAGGAAATGCCCGAAGCGCTGCGGGGCATCGCCCGCGAGATCGAGGTACTCGTCCATGTGGAAGGCGGTCACGCGGTCCCAGTCGATGCCCGCAGCCGCGCCGAGCGCGGCGAGCAGCTCGGTTTGCGACGGCGCGGCGGCGAAGATCATCCGCACGCGCGGCTGCCGGGCGAGCCGCGCGCGCAACGCCGCCGCGATCTCCTCACCCGCCGCCAGCCCCAGCGCCGCGCGATCGGCGTAGACCCGCACCCATAGCCGATCGACGTGCCTGCTTGCGATTGCTTCTGGCGGTGCGGGTGACATGGTCCTCCTCCTCATCGTTGTCGTGGGCGAGCGCCTCGCGGGGCACTCAGTCGGCGAGCAGGGCGAGCGCCGCCTCGACCAGCGCCTCGCCCGCCTCCGGCGCGAAGGGGGCAAGGTAGTCGTAGTAGCGGAACGCCTCGGCGACCTCGTATCCGCCCTGGGGGTAGGCCGAGCGGGGGGGATATAGCCGGGCGTACCGTTCCCGTAGGCGATCGTCACCGGCGCGCTCCTTGATCGCGAGGCCGAATTCGACGAATAGCTCGCGCGGCAGCGGCACCAGGGGCGTGTCGCCGAGTGTGAGCACCTGCACCTCGGCCTCGATCGCCGTCGGCAGTCGCCCGGCCCGGAGGGCGTTCTCCCACTCCAACAGACGGTGAACAGGGCGATCGCCCCCGGCGGTCCCTTCCCGTCGCCGCACCGAGCGCGCTCGGCCTGCCACGCATCGGCGAGGCGGGCGAGTTCGTCATCCGGGGCCCGGGGCAGGAGCGGCGGATGGAGGCTCCGTCGTATGGTCCCCATCGCCATCGGCTGGGTCGTGGGGGACCGCGCGGTGTGACCGGCGTTGATCTGACCGCAGCAACCGGTGGCGAAGGCGACCAATGCGCCCCGATAGATCGCCTCCAACGCCCGCATGGCGTAGCCGGGATAGTTCGCCGTCGCGAGCGTATTGTTCAGCCCAGGGGTCACCGGGTGGCAGGCGTAGCTGAGCAACAACGCCGCGACCGTCCCGTCGTCACGCTGGAACCGGAGGGTCGGCACGGCGGGGTCGAGCACACCGCCGAATACGCGGCGGTTCTCGCCGACCGTCGCCTCGCGCCCGCGGGCATAGGTCAGGGTCGCCGGCTCCAGGTATCGCGCCGCCCGCGCGATCGCGCCTCCCGCCAGGCGCGGCAGGAGCGCCAGGTAATCCGCGTCCGCCCGCCCGAGCCAGCGCCCGGCGAGGGTGGCCGGGCCGCCGTGGGTGTGGGTGCAGGCCACCCCGATCCGCTCGCCTGGGATGCCAGCCTGTGCCGCAGCCCAGGCACGGATCGCCGCCCCGGTATCGGCGTTGAGATCGATCACCTCGAGCGTGACGAGCGCGACCGCCCCCTCCAGCGTGCCGGTCCCCGACCACACGAGCGCACGGGCATGGAGGTCGTCGTGGAAGCCGAGCATCGGCGTGGTGCGGGCGACGAAGCCGGAGAGCTCGACCCCGACCGGCGGGGTGATGATCGCCTTGGCCGTGCCCACCCACACGCGCGGCAAATCGGTCGCCGGTACCCCCTCGACCATGTCCCACCTCTGGTCGTACGCTCGCTCACCGCCAGGCGGTCTGGATCTTGGCGATCGCCGCCGGGACGGTGTCGAGGCCGGCCCGATCGTCGAGGAGGACGTGCTGCGGGAACCAGATCACCTCGTCCGTGGCGCGGTCGGCGACCGGGCAGGCGGCGATCGCCCGCACCGCTGCGGGTCCGAAGAGATCAGCCAGCGTGCGGTGAATCGCCGGGGAATTGGTCAGCGGCGTGTACCCCGGGCTGGCACCCTCGATCCCCTCGGCGTGCAGCGCGGCAAGGAACTGCGTGCGCGTGCAGCCGCCGAATGCCGTGGCGTCGTACCGCACGAGGTACAGATGGCGGGCGTGCCGGGTCACGCGCGGATCGACCGCCAGCGGGGTGATCCCGGCGATCTCGGCGAGCGCCACATCGAGATACCGTGCCGAGGCCTCGCGGGTGAGCATCTGCTCCGGCAGCCGCTCGAACTGGGCGAGCAGGATCGCGCCACACCATTCGGGCATGCGGAAATTCCAGCCGAGGATCTCGTGCTGGTACCACGCCCCGTCGCGGATGCGACCGACATTGTGGAGCGACCAGCAGCGCTCGCTCAGCACCTCGTCGTTCGTCACGACGATGCCCCCCTCGCCTGCGGTGAGGTTCTTGCTGGCCTGGAAGCTGAAGGTGCCGAGCGCGCCGAGCGCCCCGACCGGTCGCCCTTGCCACGCGGCCCCCCACGCCTGTGCGGCGTCCTCGACCACCGGGATCCCGTGCTGGCCGGCCACCTCGAGCACGCCATCCAGGTCGGCCGGCTGCCCGCCGATGTGGACCGGCAGGATCGCCTTGGTGCGCGACGTGATCGCGTCGGCGATCCGCGCCGGATCGGTATTACAGGTGCCGGGCACGATGTCGACGAAGATCGGTTTCGCGCCCAGCCCGAGGGCGGCGCTGGCGGTCGCGATGAAGGTGTAGGGGGTCGTGATCACCTCATCCCTCGGCCCCACACCGACCGACCGCAGCGCGAGCTCCAGCGCCATCGTCCCGTTTGGGACACAGGTGCCGAAGCGCGCCCCCTGGAAGGCCGCGAACTGGGCCGCGAAGGTCGTCACCTTGTCGCCCCCGAGCGCCCCCCAGCGCCCGGAGTGCAGCACCCCCAGCAGCAATTGCTCCTCGCGCTCGCCCGCGATCGGCCACTGCGGGAACGGCGTCGCCCGGACCGGCTGCCCGCCGTCGATCGCCAGTTGCCCCGTGTCCCGCGCTCCGGTGATCATGTTTCCTTCCTCCATTCCGAGACACCCCCCCTCACAGCGTCCGCGAAGTTATCGTGTGCGGAGAAGAACAGTGGCGCTGCGCAGGTCGGCGGCAAGCCAGATGACGGTTGTCGCAGCAGCGCGCGCCTGCGCGGGAAGTGTTAGAACGCAGTACACAGTCGCTAAAAGTCGGGCAGATCGGACGAGAAGTGGGGAACGGCCCGTTTCGTCGTGCCCTCACGAGCGGCTGACCCTCTCTAATCGATCGATATCATCCGCCAGGTAGGGCAGCCTACAACAGCCATGGCGGCGTGGCCTGAGTTCTGACACTACCGTTTGATCAGGTACTGGTGGGGGCAAGTTTGGACAGAACCTCCGTCGCCAGGAGTGCGAGCCCCTCCAGGTCGTCCGCATCGTACCACTGCACCGACACCTCCGCGATCCCCGCCTCTTCGCAGGCGCGTAGTTGCGCGACGACCTCCTCGGGGTTCCCGATGATGGCACCCTGGTGGGTGCGCAGGGTCGTGAGCATCTGGTCGTGCGGCAAGGCTTCCCAGCCCGGATTCCTGCGGACGCCTTGCAGCCGCCGCTCCAACTCGGCCGGCGTACGGCCGCAGAATACCGGCGCGTTCATGGTGCGCCGCACGTCTGCCGGGCGGCGCCCCGCCGCCAGCAGCAGCCGGTCGAGCAGCGCCGCGCGCTCGCGCACCTCCGGCAGCGCCTTGGTGTGCACGTTCCAGATGTCGGCATACCGGGCCACCAGCGGCAGGGTACGCCGGGGGCCGTGCCCGCCGATCAGGATCGGCGGGCCGCCCGGGCGTTGCGGGCGCGGGGCCAGGATCGCACCCTCCAGCCGGAAGAAGCGTCCGGCGTAATGAGCCGGGCCGTCGCCACGCAGGAGGCGCGTGAGCACCTCCAGGCCCTCCTCCAGGCGCGCGAAGCGGTTCGGCATATCGCCGAGCGCGTAACCGAACATCGCGTGCTCGCCCACGTTCCAGCCCGCCCCGACCCCGAGGACGAAGCGCCCGCCCGCGAGGTCGTCTAGCGCGGCGGCCTGCCGCGCCAGCGTGACGGGATCGCGCACCGAGAGCGGCGAGACCAGCGCGCCGAAGCGCACGCGCGCGGTATGGTCGGCCAGATAGGTCAGCGCGACGATCAACTCCAGCGACGGGCGGGGCGGCGTCGCCCCCAGGAGGATGTGGTCGGAGAGGTACAGTCCGGCGAAACCCAGCCGTTCGACCTCGCTCACGAGTCGCTGCCACTGCGGCCAGTCCAGGCCGAACCACCCCTCGCACGCGATCGACAGCTGCATCGCCCTACCTCCTCCTTCAATTCCGCTCACGCGCTTGCCTCGATCGCCTGACGGATCTGCGCTACCAACTCGCGGTGCTGCGCCACCTGCGGTGGCGGGACAAAGCGGTCGCGCCATCATACAGGCTTTGCTAGGGGCACTGTCAATTAAAGTTGGGGCGTGGGGCAGGCGCGTACTTCGAGGCGTGTTGTGGTGGGCGGATGCCGGTGGTCAGGCCAGGGCCGGGGTGCCGGTGACCGCCCGCCAGGAGGCGAAGCGTTCCGTTCTGGCCTGGCGATAGGCGTCGGCGGTCAGACGGTGGCGGCGCGGGCGGAAGTGGCTGGCGATCGGACCGTAGGCGGCGAGGAAGCGCTGGGCGTGCCCCGGCGACTTGAACCGCCGCATCCGCCGCTCCCGCTCCCGCGTGGGCTGGTGCGCGTTCTCCGCGCGGTTGTTCAGCCGTTTGTGCTGCCGATGCTCGACGCGCGGCAGGACCTCCCGCTTGGCCGCCCCGTAGCTGGCGAGCGTATCGGTGATCACCACGCGCGGCACGTAGGCAAGGCCCTTCAGCAGTCGGCGGAAGAATATCCTGGCCGCCGCCTTGTGCCGGCGGCTTTGCACCAGGATATCGAGCACATTCCCGTCCTGGTCGACGGCGCGCCAGAGGTAGTGTTGCACCCCGTTGATACTGATGAAGACCTCGTCGAGGTGCCACTTGTCGCCCGTCCGTGGCCGTCTTCGGCACAGGGCATTGGCGTAGCCCTGGCCGAACTTGCGGCACCACTGGCGCACCGTCTCGTAGGTGAGCACCACGCCGCGCTCGGCCAGCAGCTCCTCGACGTCGCGGTAGCTGAGCGCGAAGCGGAAATAGAGCCAGACCGCATGGCCAATGATCGCGGGCGGGAAGCGGTGGCGCTTGTACCTGGGGAGCGGTGCTTGTTCTTTCATGCGCCCAGTATCGCACGCCGGGGCAGACGATCTTTACCTGACAGTACCCCTCACCGTGCTGGCGGGCCTGCATCAGTAACATGCAATTGCCCTGATGCCCACCCACCTTACCTTGACGCTACCCTCGCTGCTGCGATCATCATCCTCAACTGACGATCCGCCAAGGTTAAGCCAGCACGCGCAAGACCGCATCGCGCACCGAATGCACATGCTCCCGCAGCGTGACCGCTGCCAGTTCTGCATCGCGGTCCCGCACGGCGGTAAGGAGGGCCAGGTGGTGCGCCTGCGAGATGGCGGGACGTCCGGCGAGCTGGATCGCACAGCGCGCGCGGACTCCCTGGATACGGCGGTGTACCTGCTCGGCGAGTTCGGCGAGCGCCGCGTTACCGCCGAGCGTGTTAAGCTGCCGATGGAACTCGATATCGAGGCGATTAAAGATGAGTTGATCCGGATCGTCGAGGTAGCGCCGGGCGTCGGCGAGCAGCGTTTCGAGCGCCGTGAAGTCGCGCTCCGGTGCACACGCCGCCAGCCGGACAGCACGCTCCTCCAGTGCCTCTCGAACCTCATAGAGGTCCGCGATGCCCTTGCGGTCGAGTGCGGTGACGATCGCGCCACGATTGGGGCTGATCTCGACCAGACCATCGCGACTGAGGCGGAGGAGCGCTTCCCGGATAGGCGTCGTCGACACGCCGAAATGGCGCGACAACTGGATCTCGCGGAGGCGACTTGCCGGGGCCAGCGTGCCGTTCGTGATCGCTTCACGTAGCGCGTAGTAGATGGTCTCGGTCGTGGTTGAGCGAGGGGGCAGCGTGGGTAATATTCCCTGCGTCATGGATATTCCTTCTCGCGCTCCTTGTCAATACATTCTGCAGAATGTAGTATATAGAAATGGCGGCGTTATTACCATCGGGGCGTGCGGTGTGACCGGGAGTAATGGCCGTAGCTAACGGTGCGTCACGATGTAGCCGACAAGGTGAGAGGGGGAACCATGAGTGAGCCTCGCAGGACGACATCCTCACGAGCGGACCAGCTCGGTCGCCGTGATTTCATCGGTCGCGGCCTCGCACTCGGCCTTTCTGCATCAACAGTCGCCGCCGCACTGGCTGCTTGTGGCGGGGGTGCCATCGCTCCGACCACGGTAGCTGGTGGCGGGCCGACGACCACGACCGCGCCAGCACCCTCGGCCAAACCTGTTTCCCCGACAGCGGCCATGAGCACGGCAACTCGCGCGAGCGCCACCGCGAGCGCCGCTGCCGGTAGCCCCGTCGCCGCCTCGCCGATCGCCGGGAATAGTCAGATCATCATCCTGAATACCGGGGCCAAGCTCCCAACGGGCAACGCCACCCTCCGTTGGCTCGACGGCAGCGCCAGCCCGCGCTCGACCTTCCAGCAGGCGTTCTTCCCGGCGTACCAACGTGCCCACCCGAACATCACGATCGCCTACGAGCAGGCGACCAATGCCGATATCAACCGCATCGTCGGACTGGGCGTCCAGAGTAGCAACGCCCACGATTGTTTCCTCCAACCGAGACCGCGAAGGCGTTGTGTGCTACCCTCCCGATGCTGGCGAACCGGAGCCGTCTGTAAGGGAGGGGAATATGCCGCCGTGCCCGCGCTGCGCAGGGGCTGAGGTGAAGAAGGACGGCCGTATTGGCGAGACGCAGCGCTACCGCTGCCGGTCCTGCTGTCGCACGTTCATCGCCCGCACTGGTACGCCGTTCGCGGGGCATCGCTGGCCGCAGGAAATCAGCGTCACCGCCGTCCGCTGGTACTTGCGCTTCCGGCTGTCCGCCGCCGACGTGCGGGACCGCCTGGCAGAGCGGGGCGTCGACGTCTCCGCGCGGACCGTCCTGTATTGGGTCCAGAAATTCGCCCCGCTGCTGGCGCGGGCGGGGCGGCGGGCGGCGACGCGTCCGGGCGCGCGCTGGTGGTGCGACGAGACGTATGTGCGCGTGGGCGGGAAGTGGGCCTACCGCTACCGTGCGATCGAGAAGGCGATCGAGCGGTCCCACGTCCCGATGAAGGACCGGCTGCGGCCGATGCGCGGGCTCCAGTCGGTCCGCACGGGGCAACGCGCGATCGAAGGTGTCGAGCTGGCACGGGCGGTGCGGCGGGGC